>Ga0335072_10002427_pt1 | contig 28924 bp, 25 predicted proteins | sample Lox_Sample_21_FD_206725 | JGI IMG/M metagenome (GOLD analysis project Ga0335072, IMG submission 206725) | Soil microbial communities from Loxahatchee National Wildlife Refuge, Florida, United States - Lox_Sample_2.1 | ecosystem: Environmental > Terrestrial > Soil > Wetlands | place: USA... | reverse complement strand
CGTCGCATCCCGCGCCGGTTCAACAGCGCCCGGCGCAGACTTCGGAGGACGATCCAGGATGCCCACCCCTACCGCGGCGGAACTCGCCGCCCGGCTCGACCGCTTGCCCAGCAGCCGGCACGTCTGGAACCTGGTCATCCTGATCTCGCTTGGCGCCTGCTTCGAGTTCTACGACCTCTTCCTCACCGCCTACGTCGTCCCCGGCATGGCCAAGGAAGGTCTGTTCTCGCCGGCCTCGCTGGGCATCTTCGGCATCCTCGCCCCGCTCAAGGTCGCCGGCCCCGGCACCTTCGTCTTCGCCCTGTTCGCCGGCCTCTGGGTCGGCACCATGGCCTTCGGCTGGGTCGCCGACGCCTACGGCCGGCGCTTCATCTTCACCTTCTCCCTGGTCTGGTACTGCATCAGCACCCTGATCATGGCGTTCCAGACCACCGGCTTCGGCATCGACCTGTGGCGCTTCATCGCCGGCATCGGCATCGGCGTGGAACTGGTCACGATCGACACCTACATCTCCGAGCTGATCCCGGTGAATGCCCGCGGCCGTGCCTTCGCGATCAACCAGTTCATCGCGTTCTGCGCCGTGCCCGTCGTGGCGTTCCTGGCCTACATCCTCGGCGCCCAGCACTGGCGCTGGGTGGTGATCATCGGCGCGGTCGGCGCGATCTTCGTGTGGTGGGTCCGCCTGGGCGTGCCCGAATCGCCCCGCTGGCTCGCCCGCCACGGCCGCACCACTGAGGCCGAGGCGATCATTGCCGGCATCGAGGCCAAGGTGCAGGCCGAGCATGGCAGCCTGCCGCCCGTCGGCGCCACGCCCGCGCCCGAAACCGGCGACGGCAGCTTCGCCGAGCTCTGGCACTCACCCTATGCCGGTCGCGCGGTGCTGCTGTCGGTGTTCAACTTCTTCCAGACCTTCGGCTATTACGGCTTCGCTGCCTGGGTGCCGACGCTGCTGATCGCCAAGGGCATCAGCATCACCACCAGCCTGCAATACGCCTTCATCATCGCCATCGCGAACCCGATCGGTCCGCTGCTGTGCTCCGCCATCGGCGAGCGGATGGAGCGCAAGTGGCAGATCTGCTGCGCCGCCCTTGGCATCGGCGTGTTCGGCATGCTGTTCGCCTGGCAGTCCAGCCCCGGCCTGCTGATCGTATTCGGCGTGCTGGTGACGCTGAGCAATAACTGGCTGTCCTACGCCTTCCACGGCTACCAGGCGGAGTTGTTCCCCACCCGCATCCGCTCCCGCGCGATCGGCTTCGTGTATTCCTGGAGCCGACTGTCGGCGGCGTTCTCCGGCCTGGCGGTGGGGTTCTTCCTCACCATCGGCGGTGTGGACGCGGTGTTCGGCTTCATCGCCGCGGCGATGGTGATCGTGATCATATCGATCGGCGGCTTCGGCCCCCGCACCAGCAACCTGGCGCTGGAGGCAATTTCGAACGCCTGAGACCGCTTCACGCGCCAGGGTCAATCGCCGTTGCAGCTAACCGTCTGGCACGCCTGCATTGCGAGGAACGAAGCGAAGAACCAAGCTGAGTCAGGTCTGCAAACGTGCCAACGTGATGGCCAGATAACTTCGCCGCTCCGCACCCTGCCAGGCGCGGCGTGCGCGCGACCACCGAACGCAGCATCAGCCTGCCGCTCGCCCGCACTTCGGACACCGATCCCGATGGCAGGCACGGCAGTACGCCTTGCCGCACGCCACGCACGGCCCCAGCCCGCCGGCACTCACCAGGTGCACCGCGTCATCGCACGCCAGGCGCGGCCGTTCCGGCGCATAGCTGTCCTCGCAGGCCGGGCTTTCCAATCGCCGCGCCACGCGATTCCAGTCCAGCAACAGTCGCCGCTCCGCCTTGCGCCGCCGCACCAGTACGTCCAGCCGCACGACAGGCGTGACCAGTTCCAGGGTGCGCACCCATTCGATCGCGACCCGCAACGCATACTTGTGCCGCAGGTCGTCGATCCGCGCCCGGTACTCGCTGCCGATCGCCTCGATCCGCGCTTGCTCGCGCTTATAGGCGGGATCGTCCTTCGCCAGCACGGCGCTGCGGCGCAGCGCCTCGTGATACAGGTCGTTGTGATAGCCGTGCAGCCGGTCCTGATCCCGCGCGAGCCGCCGGCGCAGCCCGCGCTCGAACGGTGCCAGCACCGCGGTCAGCCGAGGCGGCACCGCACGATGCAGCACGTCCAGCATGCGCGCTTGTTCCCAATCCGGCGGCAGTTCCGCGTCATCAGGCAGCACCGCATCGCCAGGCTGGTCTGCGCCCTGGCCGGCATCATCGATCCACGGCAACAGCCGATCCAGCACGGCATCGGGCAGCGCCCCGGTGGCCAGGTTCACCACGCAGCGCAGCACCCCGTCGCGCTTCTCGTCGGAAATCGCGGTGTAGCGCAGATCGAACACCAGGTACCGGGTCCACGCCGGCTGCGCGCCGGCCAATCGCCACGTCGCATTGTCCAGCGTCAGTTCATGCGCCAGCGCCGCTTCCGCATCGCCCAGCGTGGCCGCGCTATCCAGCACGCAACGGCTCCAGCGTCCGCGATCGCCGAGCACCCGCGCGCAACGCTCCAGCCAGTCGGACTCGATGCCGACCCGCGTGGCGCCCTCGGGCAGCGTCGCGCCAAACCCCAGCCGGCACAGTTCCGGCACGCCCAGCGTCCGTTGCAGCGATGACGGTACCACCGCTTCGAACCCCTCCGGTTCGATGCGCTCGACCAGCGCGCCCTCGGCCGTCAGCAACTCCCCAACGAAGCGTTGCAGCGGACCGGGCTCAGGCAGCATCAAGTTCATTGCCGAACAAGGCCTCGTCCAGTTGTTTGGCGTCTTCGTAATCGCGCCGTGCCGCCGTCAGCTGATCCTCCAGCATCGCGAACGCCTCATCGCGCGCGGCGTCGGTGGTTTGCAGCCACGCGTCCAGCACCATCGTGGAGAAATCCTGTTGCTCCTCCAGCGCGCCGAGGATGGCACCGACCTCGCCCACCACCAGTTCGAACATGTTGATCTTCTCGTCCAGGATCCGCAGCACCTGGTCCTCGATCGTGCCCGAGGTCGCGAGGTTGAACACGAACACCTCGCGCTGCTGGCCGATGCGGTCGATGCGGCCGATGCGTTGCTCGATCGCCATCGGATTCCACGGGATGTCGAAATTGATCAGCGTGTTGCAGAATTGCAGGTTGCGGCCCTCGCCGCCCGACTCGCTGCACAGCAATATCGGCACGCTGTCGCGGAACGCCGCCACCGCCGCATCCTTCTCCGGCCCGCTCATCGACCCGTCGAACGTTGCGTAGGTCATGCGGCGCGCGGCGAGCAGGGCGGCGAGATGCGTCAGGCTGTCGCGGTGGTGCACGAAGACCATCTTCTTCTCGGCCGGATTGCGCTGCAGCAGATCGAGCAAGGCCGCCTGCTTTGCGCCGGTGCCCAACGCCGTGTAGCGCTCGAGCAGGCGGGTCCAGCGCGCATCGGTGTCATTCCGTTCACGGAAGCGCGTGATCGCCACCGCCGCCGCGGTGGGCGACGATCCCGCGGCCGACAGCAGATGCTGCGCCGCCAGGCGGTGATGCCCGCCGGCCGCCACATCGCGCACCAGTTCGGTCAGGCCGCGGTAACAGGCGGCTTCCTCGGCGCTGGGCGCCGCGCGCATGGTCGCGGCATGGCGGCGCGGCAGGCGCAACGCGGCCAGCGCACGGGTGTTGCGGATCATCACACCGCGCATCAGGTCGCGCAGCTTGTCGCGGTTCACCGGCTCGCGCGGCTTGCCGTGCACCATGTAGGCGGCGCGAAATTCCTTCTGCGTCTTGAAAATGCCCGGCTGCAACAGCGTCAGCAGATTGTACAGCTCGATCAGATTGTTCTGCACCGGAGTCGCCGACAGCAGCAGCAAGAACCGCTTCTGCAAACTGTTCACCAATTGATAGCTGGCGCTGGACTGGTCCTTCAAATGGTGCGCCTCGTCCACCACCACCACGTCATAGCGCCGCAGCGCCAGCAAGGCCGCGTGGTCCTTGCGCCGCGCCACGGCGATCGAGGCGATCACGCGCGGCTGGTCCCAGAACGCCGCGGGATCGTCGCGCAGCAGGCGGTCGTGCGTGGTCGCGCAGCCGATGTCGAATTTCTCCGCCATCTCCTCGCGCCATTGGCCGACCAGCGAGGCGGGCGTGAGGATCAGGATCCGCTCGGCCATGCCGCGCAGCATGTATTCCTTCACCGCCATGCCGGCTTCGATGGTCTTGCCCAGCCCCACTTCGTCCGCCAGCAGCACGCGCCCTCGATACTGCTTCAGCACCTTGCGCACGGTCTCGACCTGGTACCAGTGCGTCTCCACGCCATGCAGCAGCGGCAGGCACAGCAATTCGTCGAAGCCCTGGAACAATCCGAGCTGCGTCAGCGCGCCGCGGAGCCGGAACCAGCCGGGCTCGGAGGACTGGCCGGTGAGGCAAATCGCGCCGGCGTTGGGAAATTCGATGGTCGTTGCGAAATCGGCCTCGATGCGCGGCAGGTCCGGTAGCGGCGCGGATGGCGCCGCGGCGGAGGCCGGCCACGGCGGCTTCGACCGTGCCGCCGTGGCCGGTTCGGCGGGCTTTCCCGGCGCGGATTTCGCCTTGCCTGCCGGGGTGGCTCTGCCCGTGGCGCCGGTGTTGCCCGCGGCTCCGGTGCTGCCCTTGGAACCGCCTCTTTGCGTGGGGCGGGTTCTGAAGCTCGGCGGCCAGACCGGTGGCCTGCCGCGCCTGCGCGCGATTTCGTTCAGGCTCTCGGCCAGCCAATCCGTCAAGCCGTCGACCTGCGGCAACGCGGCCTGCGCGCGATAGAACAGGGTGAGCCCGGCGTCTTCCAGCATGATGCCGGCACGGGCGATATGGCCCTGCTGCGCCAGGGCAAGTGCGGTCAGCAGTTGCGACCGGACGCCGGCGACCCAGCGTTTCTCGCGGCGCTTGAGCCAGGCCAGCGCGCGGTCCGGCTGGCGCGCCACCAGCATGATCAGCGCCGCGAGCAACGGCACGTCGTGGTCGGCCGGCGCGGCACGCATGGCGGCCTCGGCGAGGGCCGGCGCCTGGGGATCGCGCGCGGCCAGGGCGATTCGCAGGCGGGCGGTCCAGGCCTCGGCACTGTCCGGGCCAGGGCCGCCGTCGTCGAGGTTCGGCAGCGTTGCCTGGTCCCCGGGTCTCGGCAGGCTGTCGTCCATTCCGCTGCATCCCGCGCCGATTCGCGGGGAATTACAGCGCACGAAAGCGGGTCCTCGCAAGCGGTTGGTGAACTTTGGCGAGGCATGCCCAAGATGTAGGGAATGTGCCGCGGTTCTGGCTGCCGCAGTGTTGCGATACAGTGGCCTCCCCAGCGAGCATCGGAGGCCGCGCCCATGCCCTATCCCAGCCATCTCCTGCCGACCACCGTCGTCGGCAGCTACCCGCAGCCCGACTGGCTGGTGGACCGCTCCACGCTGCACGCGCATGGCGTGCCGCGTGTGCATGCGCACGACATGTGGCGGGTGGCCGATGCGTGGCTGGAGCAGGCGCAGGATGATGCGACGGTGCTGGCGATCCGGGCGATGGAGCAAGCCGGCATCGACATCGTCACCGACGGCGAGGAGCGGCGTGAAAGCTACTCCAACCGCTTCGCCCTGGCGCTTGACGGTATCGATGCCGAGCATCCCGGCCAGGTCACGGCGCGGGGCGGCAGGACCACGCCGGTGCCGCGCGTCGTGGGCAAAATCCGCCGCCGCGGTGCGGTCGAAGTGCGCGACGCCGAATTTCTGCTCCGCAACACCGATCGCGCCACGAAGATCACGTTGCCGGGCCCGTTCACCCTGTCGCAGCAGGCGCAGAACGCGTTCTATGCCGACGAGGAAGAGATGGCGATGGATTACGCCATCGCGGTGAATGAGGAGCTGCGCGCGCTGAAGGCGACCGGCGTGGACGTGGTGCAGCTCGACGAGCCGTGGGTGCGAAGCTCGCCGGAGAAGGCGACGCGCTACGGCATCCGCGCGATCAACCGCGCGCTGGAGGGGATCGAGGGGCCGACGGTGGTGCATCTGTGCTTCGGCTATGCCGCGGTGGTGCCCGGGGAGACCAAGCCGAGCGGCTACGCGTTCCTGCCGCAGCTTGCCGATACGGTGGCGCGGCAGATTTCCATCGAGGCTGCGCAGCCGAAGCTGGATCTGGGCGTGCTGCGGGAGCTCCCGGGCAAGACGATCATGCTGGGAGTGCTGGATCTGGGCGATCCGGCGGTGGAGAGCGCCGCGGTGGTGGCGGCGCGGATCCGGGCGGGGCTGCAATTTGTCGCGCCGGAGCGGCTGATTCCGGCGCCGGATTGCGGGATGAAGTATTTGCCGCGCGACACGGCGTTCGGGAAGCTGGCGGCGATGGTGGAGGGCGCGGCGATCGTGCGGCGGGAGCTGGCGGGCTAGGGGTGGGCCCGCTACGCCTTTGCCGGTTCCGCCGCTACCGGCAAGGGCGCCGCGGCGGGGTTGGGCGCGGGGCAGCCGGTATTATCGGCAGAGCGAAATCGGCGAGCCTGCGGAAGACATTGCGGGTGGCGGCATACAGCACGTCGTCCACGAGCCAGCCCTCCTGCGACAGGATTTGGTTGACGCGTATTTCAGGAATTATTCTGGCCGGGCACGGCAGGATCGGACATTACGCGCGCCGGCCGGCACGATCAAGCAACGAGTATCAGCCGATCTTGAACTGCTTCATGGCTTTCTGGGCAAACGGGGTGGCGCGGACGCGCTCGCCGTCGGTTTCTACCAGATTGTACTCGATCGGTTGCCGCAACCCGCTCCGCACGACCTCAGGTGCCAGGTGCACCAAACCGGCCAGCGCGTCCGCGGCGATCCCCTCGACCGGCAGGCTGTTGATCAGCAGCGCCGCGACTTGCTGGTCGGTCATGCTGGCGCGTTGGCCGGAGGCGGATGAAGCAACCCCGGTCCCAGGCGGCGCCGTATTGACGGCGGACGGACTACCATCCGGCATGACACGCACGCGCCTGATTTGCGAGCCGGGCCATTGTCGGTTTGCAGGCCGGCCGGCTCGCATTCGCCATGCTGTATCAAAGTCCCGGCGGGACGCACCATCGCCGGCGCCGCTCTACTCCGCGGCCTGCCGCGCCTTCCGCCGATCGATTTCCGCCTGCACCGCCGCCTGCGACTGGCCGGTGAACTCCGCGTGATGCGCCTTGGCGTAGTCGTAGCTTTCCTGCCGCCATTCGCGCGAACGCTGGAAATGCGGGTGCACGTAGCGCGCCATAAGTTCGTAATGCCGCTTCGTCGCGTCCCAGTCCGCCCAGTTGTGCGCCAGCTCCATGATCACGCCGAACCCGCCGGTGCCTTTCAACAGCCGCTCGATGAAGGCGATCGCGTCGTCCGGCGTGCCGATGCAGGCGGCGCCACTGTCCACGAACCAGGCGAACGGATCGGTAATGCCGGCGGGCACGATCGGGAAGGTGGCGACGTCGTCGAAATAGTCGCGGAACTTCACCAGGCCGAATTCGACATTCTGCCGCGCCTTCTCCCGCGTTTCGGCGACGTGCAGCAGCGTCACCAGCCGCCAGTTCCTGCGGTCCGCGACCTTGCCGTTGAGCCGCGCCTGCTCTTCGTAGATCGCCCAGTTCTCGACATGGTGGTTCATCGCATCGTCGCTGGTGCCGCCGATCGACAGCATGCCGATGCCGTGCCGCCCCGCCGCCAGCGCACCTGACGGCGAACGCGCCGCCGCCACCGCCAGTTCCATCATCGGCTGCGAGTAACACGGCAGCTGCAGCCGCGCGTCCTGCAGGTCGAACCAGTCGCTTTTGCGCGTGACGCTGTCGCCGCGCATCAGCGCGATCTGGATATCGAGCGATTCGTTCATGCGGCGGCGCTGGTCAGCGGGATCGATGCCGATCTTCTTCGCGTCATGCACCAGGGAGCCCGGGCCGACGCCGAACATCGCGCGCCCGCGCGTCATGTGGTCGAGCTGCACCATGCGGTCGGCCAGCATGAACGGATTGTGGTAAGGCAGCGACACCACGCCGGTGCCCAGGCGGATATGGCGCGTGCGTTCCGCCGCGGCGGCGATGAACATCTCGGGGCAGGCAATGATTTCGAACCCGCCGGAATGGTGCTCGCCGATCCACGCCTCGTGGTAGTTCAGGCGATCGAGATGTTCCAGCAGTTCCATGTCACGCTGCATCGCCAGCGTGGGATTCTGCGACAGGTCGTGGAACGGCGCGAGAAAGATGCCGCTGCGCAGGTAATCGGTCATGGCTATCGGGTCCCGGGTCCGGTTTGGCCCGCAGCCTAGCGTTCCCCTCGCGGCTGCGGAAGTCGCGACAGTCGCGGCCGAGCGGAGTCGCGGCCAACCGACAATCGCGGCCGACCGGAGTCGCGGCCAACCGGCGCGGCAATGCTACGACGCGGCGTCCAGCCAGTGCGGCAATCGCCCGGTCATCCAGTCGCTGGACTGCGCCAGCGCGCGTGCGACCGCGTCAGGCCCGCGTGCGAGGCGTTCGAAGTGCACGAAGTCCACCTGGAAGATTCCGATCGTCGCGAAGATCGCGCGCAGGTACGGTGTGAGGAAATCGGGCTGCGCCGGCGGGACGGCGCCGCAATAGCCGCCATGGGCGCTGACCACGACGTCCGGCCGATCGCGCAGCACGCCGATGTCGCCCGCCGGCATGCTCCGGTAGCGATGCTCCTTGCCGTCCGTGCGGCGAAGCTTGTGGCGCAAAAACATGCCGCGAGATTCCGACAGCCGCCGACCGCGCCGCAAGCGGCTTGGTCGGCACCCCTGGCGATCTTCCGGCTTCCTGCGATGCTCGTGCCAAGACGATCAAGCGCTTGCGCTTACCGGCGATCAGCAAAATTCCCGGAACCCAGGCGAGGCGCAAGAATCGGCTCACACCCGCTGTGCCTTGTGGAAACCGACCATGCCGCCCCAGATGCTCTTGCGGCAGGATACGTTGGCGAAGCCGACCAGGCGCAGGATCTCGGAGAGTTCCTCCGGGGTGTAGAAATTCTCGATCGCTTCCTTGAAGTACTCGCAGCAGTCCCGCGACGCCTTGGTCGATTCGAACACCAGCGCCGTCCAGGTGACCGACCACCGCAGGAAGCGCAGGTACATCGCCCGCACCAGCCGCGAGCGCGGCTTCAGCATGTCGCAGTGATAGAAGTGGCCGCCTGGCTTCAGCACGCGCAGGATTTCCGGCAGCACCTTGTCCAATTGAAGATGCCGCGATGCGGCCTGCAAGGTGACCACGTCGAAGGAGTTGTCCGGGAACGGCAAGCTGTGCACGTCGTGAATCACGCTGTCGATCGCGACTCCATATTGCCGGGCACGATCCTGGCCTTCGTCCTGCATCTCACGGCTACGGTCGATCGCGGTCACCGACAACTCCGGCTGGCGGCGCAGCAGGCGGATGCCGATGTCATTGGTACCGGCGCAGACGTCGAGCGCGTGGTAGCCGCGTTCCAGCCTGATCGTCCGGATGAACTGCCAGACCCACAATTCCCACAGGCCGAAGCTGGCAACGATATTGCCGAGGCGATAGTATTTCGGCACATCCTCGAAGACCTTCGGAATCAGGTCACGCCAGGTTTGCGAGAACAACGAACGGCGCAGCGTTTCCCTTTGATCGAAAGTTGCCAGGGTCATGGCCACGGAGTAGGCGTTTTTCATCCTCCAGCTCCTGTGTCAGCTTTCTGCTGTTGCGTTTCATGGCTGGCCGCGCGCTATGTACGCAGTGCTGCGCGACCTTCGTTTCCCAATTTGCAGTATGCATGATTCGATTGCGAAACTCAACAAATTAGCATCCTGCAATCGGCCGATTCGTCATGCTCCGGTCGCGTTTCGCCGCATCGCTCGAGACGTTCGGCAATCCGCCGGGCGATCGTGTCCACCGCATGCCAGTCGGTGAATTCGGTGCAGGTTTGCGGATCCGTCGGTCCGCCCGTGAGTTTCATAATCAGGCGGATGATCTGCCGGTCCATCCAGCCGTAGCGCGGATAATCCAGGCGCCCCGCCACGGCCGCGGCAAAGGCCGGCGTAAGGCGGTGCCGCGCCAGCGACTTGCGCAGGTATCGATTGGTTTGCACCGAATCCCGGCCCGGCTTCCGGGCGGTCAGATTCACCGATACGAATACGAGCGGTGCGCGCGATCGCGAATTGCGATACCCGGCGAGCAGGCGTTCGGCTGCCTGCAGATGCCCGCCATAGCGCACCGCCGCGATGACAGCGATCAATGGCGCGGTTGCCAGCTCCGCCGGGGCGGGCGCCGCGATCGCGAGATCCCGGGGCGGCGCGGAGATGCCATGTTCGGCAAGCCGCAGCGAAATACGGTACGCGATTTTTCCGGCCTGGCCATCATGCGTGGCATAGAGCAGCAGCATGTCCCCGGGCCGGCGCGGCTGGACGCTGGATGGACCGGTCATTCCACGCTGTCGGAGGCTTCGCCTTCTTCCTCCTCTTCATAGCCGTCCCACATCGCCTTGTAGTCCGCCAGCGGCGTGTGGCCCATCGAGGCCAGATAGACATGGAACGGAATAAAGAACAGGAAGAACGCGAAGATCAGCACGTGCACGGTATCGACGACGCGCACGCCGCCGAACACAGCGACGATGTTGGCAAGGCCGGTCAGGTTCCAGAGCAATATGCCGGTGATGATCTGGATCGGCAGCACCGCCAGCATGATGATCTGGTAGGTCATCGCCTGGAGCGGATTGAACTGGTGATATTTGGTGACGTGGTGCGGATTGGGTTCTCCCTTGAACACGCCAAAGGCGTAGAATTCCGCCTGGCGCATGGCACCGCGTATGAACCGCGCCACCTGCAGGTTCGGCAGGTAATTCACCCTCTTGTCGGACAATGCATAATAGGTCAGCCAGAGGAAGAAATTGGCGGTGACGATGAAGCCGAATATGTTGTGTACCATGACCGCGGTGCGGAACGACACCACGTCGATGGTACCGATATAGCGTATCTGCAGCCCGGTCAGCGCCAGCATCACGCAACTGGATGCATTGGTCCAATGCCAGATGCGTACGGGCAGCGCGTGAATGTAGACCCTTGGCATGCCCCTAGCCTTTCCGTTGCTCGTGCCGCGTGTGGTTGAAGAATTTGCGGAAGAATATCCGCATCGAGCCATGCACGATCGCGAAGCCGAAGCCGCCGAGCAGGGCGAGCACCACGAGCGCATCCAGGATCGTGATGCGGGTGCCGCCGATCGCGTAGAAGCCGCCGATCGATGCGATGGAGAAGGCGGAGCTGAGCACGTCCTTGTCGGCGCCGTAGCGCACCGGGATGCCGCCGGGGCCGGCGACCGACACCACCACGCTCTGGAACGCGTTGGCGCCGGCGCGATGGCAGGTGGCGCAGTCGCTGATCGCCGATTCCGCCGGCGCGATCTGGTGTGCCTCCACGGCCGTGCTGACTTCCAGCCGGCCCTGGATCACCGTCTTGTCGGCGACGCCGGGGCGGTTCAGTGTCTGCAGCAGCGTGAACAGGGTCTGCGGATCAAGTCCGGGGCGCGGCGTCATCGACGAACTGCCCGGGCTGACGAATTCCGGAACGCCCTCCGACTCGGGTCCCTCGGCCTCGGGTGTCGTCTTCTGCGTCGTGCTGTTGAACAGCACCAGATCGACCCGGCGATGCGCGCCCGGGACATGGCAGGCGGGGCAGGACACCACGCCGAAATGCAGGTCGACGTTGGGCAGCCACGTGCTGTGTTCCGCCACGGCGTTCTTGTGGCAGCCGAGGCAAACGTCCTTCAGGCCCTGGATTTCTGACGGCACGTGCACCGCGTGCGCGCCATGGCAACTGAAGCAGAGCGGCGCCTGGGCCATGCCGCCGCGGCGGAGGATGCCGTGCACGCTGCCGGAGTAGGCGGTGAAGACGGCAGCGTGACACGCCTTGCAGGGCACGGTGTCGATCGCCTCGGCGACACCCTTCTGTACCGCGTGCGGCGAATGGCAGTTGGTGCAGACCGGAGCCACGCCGTTGCCCTCACGCACCAGGGCGGCGTGCACGCTGGTCTGCCATTCCTTGGACTGCTGCACGTGACAGGTCTGGCAGACCTGCACCATCTTCAGCGAAAACTCCCGCCCGCTCTTGATCACCGGCATCGCGGCGGGGTGGGCGGGCAGGCTGATATCCGAGTGGCAGCCGGTGCAGCCGAGCGGGCTGTGGATCGAATGCGCAAAGCTGTCGGCGGCGATCGTCAGCGGCAGTTTTTCCCCATCCGGCAGCGGCATTTCGAGGCCGGGCATCGAATGGCAGGTCAGGCACTGCGCGTCGGGCCCGGCCGCCGCGGCGGGCCTGGCAGTCCACACAAGCGCAAGTGCGAATGCGGCGGCGGCGGCCGCACCGATCGCAGCCAACCGGCGCGCAACCCCGCCCCGTGAGCCCGGTCTGGTCACATCGGTCTCCATGCCTGCCTCTGTATTCGGCGCGGCGGGGATTCCGCCGCCGTCAAGGCGAGCGGCCTTTTGCATGACGTTGGGGCGGCCGTCGTTGACATAGATCAGTGAACGGCAACGATCGGCGGCCGGAACAGGGGGACCAGCACCTGGCGGCCGGCAATGGCGGCAACACCCTGGCCATCGGGGCCGGAGAAGGCCCGAACGCCCCGCCGGGCGCCCCGCCAGGCGCCCCGCCGGACACCGCGGCGGCAATAGGCCGCGGCCGGCGGCGGCGGTCAGCCCGCGCCGAGCTCGCGCAGCACTTCGTTCTCGGTCAAGATCTGCGGCAGGACCACGGGCGTGCCGTCATGCGGCGGGTAATACACGTAGAGCGGCACGCCATCGCGCCCGTACTGGCGCAGGAAACTGGAAATTGCCGGGTCCTGCCGCGTCCAGTCGCCTTTCAGATAAGCCACGTGCCGCGCGGCGAACGCCGCCTGAACCGGCGTGCTGGAGATCGCCACGCGCTCGTTGACCAGGCAGGTGACGCACCAGGCGGCGGTCATATTGACGAACACCGGCCGTCCGGCGGCGCGCAACGCGGCGAGCCGCGCGGGGGTGTATGCCTCGGCGCCGGACTGACCAGGGGCGGCCGGTGTCGCTGCCAGTGGCGAAACCGCGATGCCGCTCAATACCGCGGCCGCCAGCAGCGCGGCGGCCACCGCGGCGGACTGGCCCAGACGGCGGGCGCTGCCCGGCTCCTGCTGGGTGATGCCCAGGACCCAGGCGGCGAATCCCAGCAAGACGAAGCCGGCCGCGGTGCCCAGCACGCCGGCGGATCCCGCCTCCTGGCTCACCACCCACAGCAGCCATGCGGCGGCGCCATACATCGGGAACGCCAGCCCCTGCTTCAGCACGACCATCCAGCGGCCCGGCCGAGGCGCCAGCCGGGCCAGCGCGGGCACCGCGGAGAACGCGGCGTAGGGCGCGGCCAGCCCCAGGCCCATCACCAGAAACACCAACATCGTCTCGGCCGGGGGCGCGGCCAGCCCGGCCGCCACCGCGACGCCCATGAACGGCGCGGTGCAGGGCGTTGCCACCAGCACCGCCAGCAGGCCGGTGAAGAAGCTGCCGAGATGGCCGCCACGGCGCGCCAGGGCGCCACCGGTACCGCTGAGACCGCCACCGACCTCGAACACGCCGGACAGGTTCAGCCCGACGCCGAACAGCAGCCAGGCCATCGCCGCGACGAACACCGGCGAGGCGAACTGGAACCCCCAGCCGGCGGCGGCCCCCGCGGCGCGTGCCGCCAATAGCGCGCCCGCCAGGGCAGCGAACGTCGCCAGGACGCCCGCGGTGTAGTACACCGCGTGCGCCCGTGCCTTGCCGCGCGCCGCGCCTTGCGCCAGCGCCACTGCCTTCATGGCCAGGATCGGAAACACGCAGGGCATCAGGTTGAGAATCAGGCCGCCCAGGAAGGCAAACGCCAGCACGCGGCCGAACGGAGGAAAGGCCGGCGGGGGCGCGGCCCCGGGCATGGTATGGAGCGTCACGTCCGTCTCCAGGCCGGAGCGGTCGTGCACCGCCAGGATGCCGGACAGACCCGCGTCCGGCGCCATGCCCTTGGCTAGCCGCAGTGCCAGGACAAACCCGCCCGAGCGGACGGAAAGCGGCTGCGCCGCGTCATCGTCGATCTCGCCGGGCTGGTTCGGGATAAACCAGGCGCCGGCGACCGTGGCGGGCCGCAGTTCCGGGCCCTGCACCCACAGCGCGCCATCGGGCGCGATGCTTGCCTGCCAGGGCGAAGGCCGCGGCACGAGGCGATCGTGCGCGGCGAACAACGGCGCCTGGGCGGACGGCGCCGGGGTGCCGGGCGGCAGGGTCAGGCGGAAGACCGCCTCCTCGGGGACGCAGATCTCCTTGCATACCAGCCAGCGCGCCTGCGCCTGGATCGCGACCGCGCCGGCGGCGGCCGGCGGCGTGATGGTGACCGGCAGCAGCACATCGCCGGTATAGGCGTAAGTCATCACCGGCCCTTCGGCGATCCGGCGTGGCGCCGGCCAGACAATCGCCCCGCTGGAGGCACCGGGCGGCAGCGTGAACGTGAGGGACGGGGCCACGCCGGCATCGCCCGGATTGCGCCAATAGGTGTGCCAGCCGGGGGCGAGGCGGAGCTGGAGCCCGACCCGGAAGGGCTTGCCCGGGGCGACGGCATCCGTGTCGGACACCAGGGTCGCGGTGTCCCGGCTGGTGGTGGCCGGCGTGCTCTCCAGGGCGGCGGCGGTGCCGGTCCACAGCAAAAGGCAGAACAGGATCGTCGGGACGAGGCGTCGCATGAAGTCTCCCTGGAGCGCGCTGTCGTTGCGCGGACACCAATGGTCGGACAATGTGCCGCATTTCCGGGGCAGCGGCCAGACGGGACGCAAGAGCCAGCAATCGCGTACGGGAATGTATCTCAGGCGCGCGCCTCAACCGTCACGCGCTGCCCCGAAACCCGCCCTCGGCGCAGGAGATCGGCACCGGCCGCGCCCGTGGCAACGGATTTGGCCGCTGCCGCGCGCCGCGGACGCAGCGCTACAGCATCACGCAGGCTTCGTCGAAATCCAGCCGCGGGGAGCGGGGGAACACGCCGGACCAGTCGCCGCGGCCGAGATTGACCAGGAAGTTCGATCGCCAGCCGTATTCGGTAAGGAATTCCTGGTCCACCTTGTCGTTGTCGAAGCCCGACATCGCCCCGATGTCGAGTCCCATGGCGCGTGCCGCGATGATCAGGTAGGCGCCTTGCAGCGTGCCATTGCGAAACGCGGTGGTGGCGGCCAGCGCGTCGTTGCTGGTGAACCATGACGTCGCGTCGGGATTGTGCGGAAACAGCTTCGGCAGTTTCTCGTAGAATTTCGGGTCGTAGGCGACAATCACGGTGACCGGGGCCGCCATCGTCTTCGCCAGATTGCCCGAGGACAGCGCCGGAGCCAGCCGTTCCTTCGCCGCCTTGGTGCGCAGGAACAGGAACCGCGCGGGCGAACTGTTCGCCGAAGTGGGGCCGAACTTCAGCGTATCGTAGAGCGCGTGCAGCGTCTCGTCGGGAATCGGCTCTTCCGAGAACTTGTTATGCGTCCGTGCCTCGTGGAACAGCAGGTCGAGGCCAGCGGCATCAAGGGTCATCACGCACTCCTGGACGGACGGGATCGTTGCCCGGCAGAATGAAAAGGCGAGGGCGGCGCGTCAACGTGGCATGGTTGCGTGACGCGATGTCCGCTCCGCCCGATGCGCCTGCCGCGTCGTGAACCGGCTCGGTCATTCCGGCCACGCAGCGCCCGGGGTCAGAACTCCACCTGCTCCACCGCGACCACCTCGGGCACGTAATGGCGCAGCATGTTCTCGATGCCGTGCTTCAGCGTCGCGCGCGAGGACGGGCAGCCGGAGCAGGAGCCCTGCATGTGCAGCCGGACCACGCCGTCGCGGTAGCCGCGAAACACGATGTCGCCGCCGTCACCGGCAACGGCAGGGCGCACGCGCGTGTCCAGCAGTTCCTTGATCTGGTCGACGACCTCCTGGTCGGCGGGATCGATATCTTCCTCGTCCAGCGCGTCCGCGCCGCCTTCCAGCACCGGCCGTCCCGAGACGAAATGTTCCATGATCGTCGCCAGCACCTGCGGCTTCAAAGCCGGCCAGTCGATTTCGTCGGTCTTCGTGATGGTGATGAAGTCGTTGCCCAGGAACACGCGGGCGACGCCGGGCAGGTCGAACAACAGCAGCGCCAGGGGGCTGCGGGCGGCGGAAACCGCGCTGGCGAAGTCGGCGGTGCCGGCTTCCATCACATAGCGGCCGGGCAGAAATTTCAGCGTCGCCGGGTTGGGTGTGCCTTCGGTTTCGATGAACATGGCGGCCTGACCTCACGGACAAGGGATAAACCGGACCTGGGAGGTCCAGACGCAGCCTACATCGGGCGATGCAACGCCGTTGACAAGGGGCCGTCCGCCGGACGCGCGTCCCCTAGCGCGGCAACGGCAGGTCGGGCACCGCCGGCCCGAACCAGCCCTGCGGCTCGGACGATACGAACCGGTTGCGCTGCTCGCGCTCCGCCACGCAGGCGCTGGTGGTCCTGAACAAATCGCGCCAGGTGCCGGCGCGGGTCAGGTTCGCGAGCAGGCAGCGGTCGAAATAGGTATAGGTCTGGTCGGCGCTGCAGCCGAACGAAGCGCGGTCGGCGCGCGCCGCGGTGATGATGATGCGGTTGGCTCGGTCCATCGGCGCCGCCGCGAAGCCGCCGGAGAAGCACGCCGAGACGATCGCCACGGTGGGTGCGTTGCCGCACCCGCTCGCCAGGGCGCGGTCGAGTTCGCCCGGACGCAGAATGGCGCCATCGTATGACAAGGCCACCCCGGCGTCGCGGTGGCCATGCGAGGTGATGAAGACGAAGCAGGCCTGCCCCGGGCCGGCCTTCATATCGCCGACCGCCTGCAAGACGTGACCCCAGGAGGCGGATTCGACGCTCTGACCGATCACCGCCTGCGCCGCGCTGAGGCGTGCGATTTCGTCGGGCCTGACCCCACGATCACGCAGCCAGCGCGCCATGCGGGCAACAGCGTTGTCGAACACGCGCAGCGTGCCATCGCCGGCCACCAGAACCGCACGCCAATGGAGAGAATCAAGCTGCGCCGGGGTGTATTGCGGCACCGGCGGCAGGTCTGGCGCGCTGGCGCAGGCCACCAGAGCGATTGCGATGACCATCGCCGGCCACGCAGCAAGCCTTTGCCAACGCATGCGCATGCTCCTCCACATGCCCTTTGGGGGCGTGACGGCATCCTGCCTGCCGGCGCAGGCGGGTAAAAGCCGCCGCGGTCTCCTCCGGCCCCGGCGATGCTCAACGGAACATTAAGATAAGCGGCGCATCCTGCATCCCGTACAGCACGATCGAGACGTCGATGAGCAAGGCGAACCGCAGGGCCGGCAACCGCGCCGCAGTCGTCATCAAGAAAGAGGAAGTGGTCGAGGGTGAGGGCCATGGCGGCGCGTGGAAGGTCGCCTATGCGGACTTCGTCACCGCCATGATGGCCTTCTTCCTGCTGATGTGGCTGCTGAACGCCACCACGGAGGATCAGCGCAAGGGTCTCGCCGACTATTTCAGCCCGAACAGTCTGCTGAGCCATGCATCGTCCGGGACCGGCGAACCGTTCGGCGGCCATACCGCGTTCGACCAGGGGGCGCTGGTGTCGGACCGGGGCGCGGTGCAGGCGATGGTTGGCACACGCCCCACGCCGCTCGACCCGTCGGACGCCGACGAGCACCCGGACACGCCGGAGCGTGCCGGCTCCGACGATGACCAGGGGCCGGGCGCCGACCAGCAGGTCCCACCGTCGGCACCGCCTCCGCCAGGACCGACAGCGACGGTGGCGCCACCACATCCGCCCCTGGCAGCCCCGGCTCGCCCCGAGAGCGGGGCCGGGGGTGCCAACACCGCATCGACCGGCCCATCCGGCGTTGCGGCCCGCACTGTGGCTACGGCGGCGGCCACACCGCCGGGCGCGCAGTCGCGCGAGCCGACGGACGCGGAAATCCGTGCGGCACAAGAGCGGCGGGAGAAGACCGAGTTCGCCGCAGCCGCGCAGCAGATCCGCGATGCGGTCGGCAACGACCCGGCGCTCGCCGAACTGGCGAAGCAACTGGTCATCGACATGACACCGGAAGGGTTGCGCATCCAGATCCTGGACGCGGAACAAAGGCCGATGTTCCCGCTCGGCTCGGCCGAGCCGAATGAGCGGGCAAAACTGCTGCTGCAGAAGGTGACGCCCGTACTGATCCGGATGTCGCAGGACATATCGATCGCGGGCCACACCGACGCGGCGCCGTTCCCCGGGCCGGACCACACCAATTGGGAACTTTCCACCGAACGCGCGAATGCGACCCGCAGGCTGCTGGCGGATGAGGGGCTGCCGGATGCGCGGGTCCGCTCGGTGACCGGCAATGCCGACCGCGATCTGCTGCTGCCGAAGGAACCGCTGGCGGCCGCCAACCGGCGCATCGCCATCATCGTCCTGCGCGGGACAGGCCAGGGCGCCGCGGTCCTGCCGGCACCTTCGACGCCCGCCGCCGGGGCGCCACAAGTGCCGGTGCCCGCCGCCGGGGTGCCACAAGCGCCGACGCCTCCGGCGGCGCCATCCTCCTCGCCCGCGCCGCTCATGCCAGGCCGGTAGCGGGACGCCATGCTCTCACTCGGCGCCCTGGGCTTCCTGCTGGCTTGCGTGTTCGGCAGCTACCTCACGTCGGGCGGCGCGATCGCGCCGCTCGCCGAGGCGCTGCCGTTCGAGCTCTGGACGATCGGCGGCGCCGCGGTGGCGTCATTCCTGATGAGTAACAGTCTGCATGACGTGAAGCATGCGGTGGGCAAGTTCAGCAAAATCCTGAAAGGCGCGGCGTTTACCAAAACGGATTACGTCGATCTGCTGTCGCTGCTGTACTTCCTGGTGCGGCTGGCGAGCACGAAGGGCAACATGGCGGTCGAGCCGCATATCGAGAAGCCGCAGGAGAGCGCGGCGTTCCAGAAGTTTCCCCGCATCCTCGCCAACAAGTTCGCCACGGCGACGATCTGCGACTACCTGCGCATGGTGGGAATGAACGCCGACGACCCGAACCAGATCGAAGACGTGATGGCGCGCGAATTGAAGAAGACGCTGAACGAGGAGCTGCACGGCGCGCATGCGTTGCAGACCATGTCCGATGGGCTGCCGGCGCTGGGCATCGTCGCGGCCGTGCTCGGGGTGATCAAGACGATGTCGCACATCGACCGCCCGCCGGCGGTGCTGGGTGCGATGATCGCCAGCGCACTGACCGGCACGTTTCTGGGCGTGCTGCTTGCCTATGGCATGGTTGGGCCGTTTGCCAGCCGGCTGAAAGGCGTGGTGGAGGAGGAGGCGAAGTACTACGAAGTGATCCGGGCGGTGCTGGTGACGCATCTGCACGGCAACGCGCCGCAGGTCAGTGTCGAGTCCGGGCGCAAGATGGTACCCAATCAGCACATGCCGTCGTTCGAGGAACTCGAGGCGGCGGTGAGTTCGGTGCAGATCTGACCGTGCAGCACCGCCCGGCGATGGCATTGCTTTCGAGCAGTGTGGATGAACGGTCATGGCGAATGCGCCGTGCATTCGAACGGGGTGGATCGAGGGTCATGGCGAACGCGTGGCGTTCGCGGGCGGCGGCCCTGCATGCACATTGCGCGGCAGTGGCGCGCACATGAACTTCCCACAATAAATCATCAACAACGTGTGGAATTTGAACTTTCGATGAATCATTGTTTCTTCGTGTTGCCCCCGGTGGCGCATCCCCGCCGCGTTCAGTAGCTATCCGCCGTCTGGAGTTCCCAACATGGAGGATGCCATGCAGGTGCGGCGCACATGCCGATGGTCAAAACTTGCATTGCTCGGCGCCGTCGCGCTGGGCTTTGCCGCCGCCGGCGGTGCATCCGCCGCGGAAAGCGGCCGGCTGCTGGAGACCGGCTCCAGCCTGCTCTATCCGTTATTTAATATCTGGGTGCCGGTTTACACCAAGGCGCATTCCGGCGTGCAGATCACAACACAGAGCACCGGCAGCGGTACCGGCATTTCCGAATCCGTGTCCGGCCTGGCGCAGATCGGCGCGTCCGACGCCTATCTCAGCAATGCGCTGGAGAAGCAGCATCCCGAGATGCTGAACATCCCGCTGGCGATTTCCAGCCAGATGGTGAACTACAATCTGCCCGGGTTGAACGGCGAGCACCTGAAACTCAGCGGGCCGGTGCTGGCCGGAATCTACCAGGGCAAGATCACCAAGTGGAACGATCCGGCCATCGCCAAGCTGAATCCCGGCGTCAAGCTGCCGGCGAACACCATCGTCCCGGTGCATCGCACCGACGGCAGCGGCGATACGTTCATCTTCACGCAGTACCTGACCGACACCACGCCCGACTGGGCCAAAAGCACCGCTTACGGCACGACGATAAGCTGGCCGTCGGTGTCCGGAGGGCTGGGCGCCGAAGGCAACCAGGGCATGGTCAATTCGGTGAACCAGACGCCGTACTCGATCGCCTATATCGGCATCAGCTTCAAGGGCGCGATCGATCAGGACAAGCTCGGCGAAGCGATGCTGGAGAACCACGCCGGCAAGTTCGTGCTGCCGACCGCGGCGACCGTGCAGGCGGCCGCCAACGCGATGGTCGCCAAGACGCCGAAGGATGAGCGCATCAGCCTGATCTTCGCGCCTGGCGCCGATTCGTATCCGATCATCAACTACGAATACGCCATCATCAAGTCGAAGCAGGCCGACACCCAGTCCGCGCAGGATCTCAAGACCTTCCTGGACTGGGCGCTCAAAGGCAGCGGCGGCAACGCGCCGAGCTTCATGCAGCAGGTCAGCTTCGTGCCGCTGCCTGCCAGCGTGCGCAAGCTGAGTGCCGAGCAAGTCGCCAAGATCGGCGGCTGATGGCGGCATTGTTTTTCCCGGGGCGTGGTGCGGAACCAGCGCCACGCCCGCGGGTTAGACCGCCGGGATGAAATTCCGCGCGCTCATGGCGATGCTGGGCGGCAGTGTGCCGGCCAGCATGATCGCCGTCCTGGTGTTCCTCGGCATCTATGCGTGGCCGGCGATCGACTACAACGGCGTCAGTTTCCTGGGCGGGATGCACTGGAACCTCGGCAATCTGTACGCCGACCCGATCACGGTGGCCGGCGTCGATATCCTGCCTGGCGCCAGCTACGGCATTTTCTTCCTGATCGTCGGCACGCTGCTGTCGACGCTGATCGCCTTGCTGGTGGCGGTACCGGTGGGCGTCGGCGCGGCGATCTTCCTGGCCGAGGCGGTGCCGCCGCGGCCGCGCATGTGGCTGTCCTTCCTGGTCGAACTGCTGGCCGCGATCCCCAGCGTGGTGTTCGGCCTGTGGGGCTACGCCGTCGTGGTGCCGCTGATGGCGCACCACGTCTTTCCCGCCATGGCCGATGCATTGGGCTGGATTCCCGGCTTCGGCGAACCGACCGGCAGCGGTTTCGGCCTGCTGACCGCCGGCCTCGTGCTGTCGCTGATGATCGTGCCGCTGATCACGGCAACCTTGCGCGACGCCATCGACAGCCAGCCGGCCGCGGTGCGCGAGGCCTCCTCGGCGCTCGGCGCCACGCGGTTCGAAACGGTGTGGCGCGTGCTTCTGCCCGGCCTGCGTTCGGTGCTGATCGGCTCATGCGTGCTGGCCACCGGCCGCGCCCTGGGCGAAACCATGGCGGTGCTGATGGTGTCCGGCAACGCGCTGAACACGCTGCCGCAGACCATCTATGCGCCGGTCTCCACCATGGCGGCGTTCATCGCCTCGCAACTCGACAGCGCGCTGCAGGATCCGACCGGCCTGGCGGTGCGCTCGCTGGCGGAGGTCGCGCTGGTGCTATGCATCATCTCCATCATCGTCAACGCGGTGGCACGGCTGATCCTGGCCGGTGTCGATTCGCGGCACCGCCGCGCATGAGCGTGCCCGTGCTCACCGCCCCCAGGGGCATCGTGCTGCAACCCGGCGCCCGCAACGCACGGTTGCGGCAGCGTAAATTGCTGGCCGCCACCGGCTGGGCTTGGTGCGCCGGCTCGCTGGTACTGCTCGGCGGCGCGATGCTGTGGATTCTCGGCATGGTGGTGATGCGCGGCATCGGGGCGCTCACACCCGCTGTGTTCACCGAGGTGACCCAGGGGACCGGCGGTGGCCTGCTCAACGCAATCGAAGGCACCGCAGTGATATCCGCCGGCACCGTGATCCTGGCGGTGCCGTTCGGCATCGCCGCCGGCGTCTACGTCTCGGAATACCGCTGGACGCAGTGGGCCCGCATCATCCGCTTCCTGTCCGATGTGCTGGTGGGCGTGCCGTCCATCGTGCTCGGCTATTTCGGCTACATCACGATGGTGGAGTGGCTGGGCTGGCATTTCTCGGTCGCCGCCGCCAGCATCACGCTGGCGGTGCTGTGCCTGCCCTATATCTGCCGCACCACCGAGATGGCACTGCGCGAAGTCCCGGCGGAGCTGCGCGAGGCCGGCTTCGCGCTGGGCGCCGGCCCGGCGCGGGTGACGTTCAGCCTGATCGTCCGCTCGGGATTGCCGGGCATGGTGACCGGCGTCTTGCTCGCCCTGGCAATCTCGGTCGGCGAAACCGCACCACTGCTCTACACCGCGGGGTGGTCGAGCTACCTCTGGAACGGCCACTTGGTGCGCTCGCCGATCGGCTATCTGACCTACGCCATCTGGGCGTTCATCAACGAGCCGTTCGCCTCGGCCAATGCGCTGGCCTACGCCGCCGCCTTGCTCACCACGGCGTTCGTGCTGCTAATCAGCCTGGCGTCGCGGCTGATCCTGTTGCGGCGCAGCGACTGACGGCCGCACGCGCCGGCCACGCCGCTGTCGTGCGTGGTGGCTCCTCGACCCGCCGTTGCCGGACCGCCCTGTGCTGGAAGCAGAGCTGCCATAACGGAACGGTGTTGCCGTTCCTGACACAGATCAATGCCGCGGTGCCCGGCCGTCGGCAAAGGTGCGGCCACACAACCGGGTTCGGCGATCAGTGGACAGAAAGGCATTCCTGTTGGCCCAGGCCGCCCGGTTGCGGCGGCTGGCACACGACGTTCTCGATGAAAAGGCCGAGGAAGCATTGCTCGGGCTGGCGGCGGAATACGATGAGCAGGCCGCCGCGCTGGCGCAATCGGAGCACGCGAACTGCAGTGAGGCGATAGAGGGCGAAGGCCAATAGCGCCGCCGCGCCGGCAGGCACCCGTGTTGCCCGGCCCGATCCTGCGCGCGTTTGTCAGCACGGCTCTGCCGAAGCACAGGGGGGCACGCCAGGCGCCATAGCCCGATCCTGCTCGCGTTTGTCAGGATGGCTCGGCCGAACGTATGGGGCTGCCGTATCCCCCGCCGGGGCCTCGGCCCGGCCCTATTGCCTGGCGACCTGCCGTGCCGCCGTGACCTCTTTTTGCAGATCCGCCACGTCCAGCGCTCCCGGCACGATCTGGTTGCCGATCACCAGTGCCGGCGTGCCCTCGATATCCAGCAGCTTCGCCAGCTTCAGGTTGGCGTCGATCTGCTGCTGCACTGCCGGCGCCTGCATGTCATGCTCCAGCTTCGGCCAATCGAGGCCGAGCTTGCCGGCCGCCGCCTGGATCATTGCCAGCGTCGTGTCCGGCGGCATCTGCATCACCGCTGCGCGGAGCTTGTCGTAGGCGCCCTGTCTTTCCGCGGCGAGCAGAGCCTTGGAACCCAGAAGGCTGGGGGCGCCCAGGATCGGCAGGTCCTTGTACACCAGCTTCACGTCGTGATCCTGGGCCAGCAGCTTCGCCATCGCCGGCTCCATGCTCCGGCAATACGGGCAGCGGGTGTCGAAGAATTCCACGATGGTGACGTCGCCATGCGGGTTGCCGGCGACCGGATCGGCCGGCGTGACCAGCATGTCGCGGTGCGCTGCCAGAACTGCCTGCGACTCGGCCGCGGCATGGGCATTGTCGTCGGCCTGCAAGGCGGCGACCGCATCGCGCAGGATCGACGGGTCCTGCTTCAGCGCCTGGCGTACGATGGCGACGATCTCCGCGCGCTGCGCGGGCGTGAATTGCTCCGCGGCGGCGGCGGGCATGGCCGGAAGGCAGGCAAGGGACGACAAGACGAGGCAGGCATGGATCAGGCGGCGCATGGGCAATCCTCTACAGCAGTTGCCGGTGATTAAGAACCTGTTTATGGCACGCTTCCTCACCAGCACGATGCGGACCAGCCCGGGCAAGGCCGGCCGCCCGGAACAAGGATCGGCGAACTTGCGGAGCATTGGCGTGGTACCGGGGCGGCGCATGCGCCCGATCCTAGCGGTTTGGCGTGCCGCCGTCCTGTCCGGATTGACGTTGCTCAATGCCGCCTGCGGGTCGCTGTCCGGCCTCAATCCACTCGGCAGTTCGAAACCTCCCGTCGGACAGCCGGGCCATGTCCAGGGCTTCCTCGGTGCCGTGGTCGCGGACGAGCCGCGCGCCGCACTGATCGGGCGGGATGTGCTGTCGCTGGGTGGCAATGCCGCGGATGCGGCGACGGCGATCGGCCTGGCCCTGACGGTCACGCTGCCCTCGCGCGCCAGCCTGGGCGCCGGCGGGGCGTGCCTGGCCTATTCGCCCGGCGCCAAATCGGTGAACGGCGGCGTGCCGCAGGCGATCATGTTCCTGCCGCGCCCACCGGCGCAGGAAGGCGCAAGCGCCGACCGCCCCGCCGCCCTGCCGATGATCGCGCGCGGCCTCTATCTGCTGCATGCCCGCTATGGCAGCCGCCCATTCGAGAGCCTCGTCGTCCCGGCCGAGCGCATGGCACGGTTCGGCATCCCGGTGTCGCGCGCCCTGGCCAACGACCTGTCGGTCGTGGCCGGCCCATTGCTGGCTGATCCCGCCGCCGCGGCGGTGTTCAGCCGTAACGGCGCGGTGCTGAAGGAAGGCGACCCGCTGGTGCAGGTGGACCTGGCGGCGACGCTGACCCAGTTGCGCGTGGCAGGGGTGGGGGATCTGTATCAAGGCACGCTGGCACGGCGGCTGGCACAGGCCTCGGCCCTGGTCGGCGGCCCGATGACATTCGATGACCTGCGCCGGGCGCTGCCCGGCCTGGCCGATCCGCTGATCGAGCCATGGCACAGCGACAAGGTCGCGTTCCTGCCGCCCCCCGCGGATGGCGGGCTGGCCGCCGCGGCGGCGCTCGAGACACTGCGCCAGCAGCCAAACGACGACAGCGGCGCCGCCGCGCGTGCCCTGGCCGTTGCGGCGCGCTGGCGCGAGGGCGGCGTGACGGCCGAGGCGCTGCTGAAGACCGCCAATCTGCCGCAGGCCGGGTTGCCGCCGCTGCCGGCGTCCACCACGTGGGCGGCGCTCGACCGCAACGGCAACGCCGTCGTATGTGCCGCGAGCATGGGCAATCTGTTCGGAACCGGACGGATTGTGCCGGGCATGGGCTTCCTGCTTGCCGCATCCCCCGCCAGCGTGCCGCCGCCACTCTACGCGGTGGCGCTGGCCTGGAACGCCAACCTGCAGGCGTTCCGCGCCGAGGTTGGCGGGTCCGGGCAGGCGGGCGCGGCGTTGGCTGCCGCCGCCGCCATGGCGAACACGCTGCGAACCGGCGCGCCGATGCCGGTGGCGGTGCCTGATCCCGGCCGGGCCAACGTGATCGGCTGCCCCGGCTATCTTCCGGGCGAGCAAGGCACGTGCCGCTTTGCCACCGATCCTCGTGGCGCCGGCCTCGCGGTCGGCGGGAGCTGAGACGGCCTAGCGAATTCCGATCCGCAGGAAGCTCTGCACGAACTGCCGCTGGAAAATCAGGAACGCCGCCAGCAGCGGCGCACTGCTCAGCAGCGTGGCGGCGGTGACCAGCGACCACTGCACGCCCTGATCGGGCGTGGCGAAGATCTCCAGCCCCACGGTCAGCGGGCGCGTGCTGACCGAATCGCTGATCACCAGCGGCCACAGGAAGTCGTTCCAGTGGTAGGCGATCGAAGTCAGCGCGAACGCCACATAGGTGCTGCGGCTGAGCGGCACATAGACCTTCCACAGACGCCCCAGCAAAGAGCATCCTTCCAGCCGCGCCGCATCGTCCAGTTCGCTGGGGATGGTGCGGAAATTCTGCCGCAGCAGGAAAATGCCGAGGGCCGAACCCAGATAGGGAATCCCCATCGCGGGAATCGTGTTGGCAAGGCCCAGCCAACTGATCTCCCGATAGTTCCACACCAGCAGGATGCTGGGTGAGATCATGAGCTGCAGCAGCAGTGCGGCGAACAACAGATCGCGGCCCGGGAATTCCAGCCGGGCGAAGGCGAACCCGGCGAGCGTTGCCAGCACGCACTGGCCGGCAACCGTGAAGGCGACCAGCAGGACCGTGTTCAGGAAATAGCGGGCGAACGGCGCGGCGTGCCAGGCCTGGGCGAAATTGGCCAGGGTCAGCGGCGAGCGAAGTTCGAATTCCGTGGCGTAGAGCGGCGGATGGATCGCTGCCCAGATCGCGTAGAGCAATGGCAACGCCCATAGCAGGCCGAACAACCACATTGCGGCGATGCCGGCGATGCGCCCCGGGGACGCGAAGCTGCAGCCGATGCTCATCGGTAGTGCACCCGCCGCCCGAACAATGCGAACATCAGCGCGGCGAGCATGCCGAGGATCACCACCAGCACGATCGTCGCCGCCGCCGCGGTATCGAGATCCCAATCGCGGAAGCCGGCCTGGTAGACATAGTACAGCAACAGCGACGAGGCATTGTCCGGTCCGCCCTGCGTCATCTCCACCACGTGGTCCACCACGCAGAACGCGTTGATCGCGGCGGTGACCGTGACGAACAACGTGGTGGGGCCGAGCAGCGGCAGGGTGACGCGGCGGAAGAAATAAAGGCGGGAGACGCCTTCCAGCGATGCCGCTTCCCGCAGCACCGGCGGGATGTTCTGCAACGCGGCAAGATAGAAGATCATGAAAAATCCCGACTGCTTCCAGATCGCCACCGCCATCATGGCGGGCAATGCCGTCGCGGTGTCGCCAAGCCAGTTGATGTCGCCGATGCCGGCGAAGCGGGTGAAGCGGTCCACCAGCCCATATTGCGGCGTATAAAAGAACAGCCAGATCGCGCCAACTGCGATCATCGGCAGCATGGTGGGCAGGAAAAAGGACAGGCGCAGCGTGGCTCGGCCCGGAATTGCCGCGTTCACGCCAAGCGCCATCAGCATCGCCAGCACCACAGACACCGGCACGGTGACTGCCGCATAGATCAGGTTGTTGAACACGCTGGTGCGGAAGCCCGGGTCGGTGAGCAGGTCGCGGTAGTTGTCGAGCCCGACGAAGCCTCCGCCATGCCCGGCGATCGGCGAGGCGTACAGACTGCTCACCAGCGTGGCGAGCAACGGCACGTTGGTGAAGCCGAAGATGAACAGTGCGGCCGGCAGAACCAGCAACCAGGCGCCCGCGTGGCGTTCCGCGCCGGCGGGGCCCATCAGGTGTACCGTTCCGGCGGCCGCACCAACCGTTCAGGTCCGGGCTGATCCATCACACGTGCTGATAGCGGCGCAGGATGCCTTCCGCCTCGGCCTGTGCCGCCTTCAACGCCGCCGCCGGGGCTTCGTTGCCGGACAGTGCGGCGGCGATATGGTTTTCCAAGATGGTCTGCACGCGCGCGTCCTGGAATGTGGAAAGCTCGCCATGCGCCGCGGGAAGGAAGGATTTGGGCCGCGCCGCGACCGGGTTCTTTTCGATGTACGCCTTCATCGCCGGGGTATCGAATGCCGGCTGGGTGACGCAGACATAGCCGGTGCGGGTCGACCAGTCCGCCGCGCGGTCCGGCGCGGTCAGCCATTGCGCGAAGTGCAGCGCGGCCTGGCGCTCGGCATGCGAGGCATGCTTGAAAATATAGAGATTGCCGCCGCCGACCACCGATCCCGGGTGCGGATTGCCGGCCGGCAGCGCGATGTCGAACGGGAATTTCGCATTGGCGGTGATGGTGGCGAGGTTGCCGGTGCTGGTGACGATGATCGCCGCATCGCCGCGCAGGAAGCTGGGCACCAGCGTGGGCCAGGCGGACACACCCGGCGGCGTCACGTTATAGGTCTTCGACAGGCTGACCCAGTATTCCAGCGTCTCGACGGCCTTGGGCGCGTTGTAGAACACCTTGGTGCCGGCATCGTTCATCAGGTTGAAGTTGTTGCTGCCGCACAGCGCGCCGAAGGTCCAGTGCCCGTTGCTGATGTCGGCGGGAAGCTGGATGCCCCACATCGGCGCTGCCCCCTGCCGGTCGGTGAGCTTTTGTGCCGCCAGCGCCTGCGACTTCCAGTCGGTGGGATAATGCTCCGGGTCGAGGCCGGCCTTGGCAAAGGCCGCCTTGTTATAGAACATCACCATCACCGAGCGCTGGAACGGCACCGACCAGGTCTTGCCGCCGATCCGCGTGTTGTACATGAACGCCGGCCAGAAGCTGGCGATCCAGTCCTTCGCGGCCTTGTCGAGCCCGACTTCGTCCAGCGGCACGATCACGTCCAGCGCCTGCAAGGTGTGGATGTCGGCGGTGAGCATGATGGAGAATTGCGGCCCGTTGCCGCCTTTGATCGCGGTGACCGCCTTGGTCAGCGTATCCTGGTAGTTGCCGGCATAGGTCGGCTTGACCGTGATGCCGGTTTCCTTGGCGTATTGCTCGCAGTATTCGGCGATGATCGTGGCCATCGGCGCGCTGACGGTGACCGGGTAGTAGAAACTCAGCTCCTTCACCTGCTGCGCGCGGACGATGGCGGGGGCAGCCAGGATGCCGGCGGCGGAGGCGAGGATGGTGCGGCGGCGAACGGCGGACATCGTTGCTTCCCCTGTTGTTGCTGTCGTGGCGCCGCCATGTGGTTGCCGCGGCGTTTCGTCAAGTCTAGGGGGGATCGGGCGTTTCGCGCGTGTGACGGATCAGTGAAATCGGCCGGCGATGCGACCGGTCGTGCCGCTGATCGAGAAACCTCGAAATTGGCCGAACCACCATACACAGGATCACCACGCGCATGGTTCCCGTTTCCATGCAAACACTGAAATAGGGCGCTGCTCAAACTCGGGACG
>Ga0335072_10002426_pt1 | contig 28933 bp, 29 predicted proteins | sample Lox_Sample_21_FD_206725 | JGI IMG/M metagenome (GOLD analysis project Ga0335072, IMG submission 206725) | Soil microbial communities from Loxahatchee National Wildlife Refuge, Florida, United States - Lox_Sample_2.1 | ecosystem: Environmental > Terrestrial > Soil > Wetlands | place: USA... | reverse complement strand
CTGAGTGATGTCCCATTACTAGGGTGTTATCTTTGTCAACAAGCGACTGGGTCGCCGATCAGAAGGAAGAGGACTTTCTGAATTCCCGTACTTCCTGAGGCTCTGAGAAGCGCTTTCCCATCCACTCTGCGAACCGTTGTACAGTGGTCTCAACAGGCCGTACAACCCAGGCCCGGGGGTGTCGGCCTGGCCTAGTCGGGCCTGTACTGTTAGGCCTTCCATACTTCCTTAACATTGCTTAGTAACCAAGCTCTCTGGTAGAGATACCGCAGTGCTTATTCTTCAGTATACTGTATGCCTATTCTGAGTGTAGGTGCAACTATACAGGGTTAGCGCAAGCCGCATAGACCGTTATGTCAGGCTTACCTCCTTCGGCCTTTATGTCCTGTCGAGAGCACTGCCGTTGTATGGAAGTAGAGCCTTCTGATGTGAAGAAAGAGGAAGAGATGATGTGATTTATCATAACCCATGAAAGTCTTGGAGAAAAGTAGCCAACCCCAGTTCGCTAGAATGTCCCAATCTCTTTCGGGAGCTGCGGGAGCTGCGGGAACTTGGGCGGTCACTCTCTCCGCCATACAGTGAGCCGAGATGTCACCCTCCTCACCCCCGGGCTCATCTTTTCGAAGAGTTTGTCTGGTATCACGCGGATAATGATGCCAATAGGAATGGACACCACACCAATCACGATGGAATAAGCCCATTGGGCATGGTCGAGCCGTGTCACGGAAAAGGCCTTTCCCCCAACGAAGGCAATCAGGATCTGGCCTCCGATCATGATCAGGCTGACGGTGATAAAGAGCTTGTTGTGAAAGATCCCCTCAAAGATATTGAATTTGTTTTCGAGCTGACGGTGGCTATCAGAAATCAGTCCAAAATCTTTTACTAGCCTTTGCAAATCAACGTACTTATACATATTGAAAATCTGCATCCACACGTAAGTGTTAAACACCAAGGTCTGTAATTGCTCCTTTTCATGATCTGTTTGGTAAGACAGTATTTGTGTCCCCCTGAAATAGAGAGTCAAGGCAACAGCCATTTGATATATCGTTTGTCCGACAATCATCTTCCACATGGCAATACTGATGAGGGATGCCGATTTAGAATCTGGTTTCCGATCTAAAACGCTGTGCGTAGGAGGGTCCGTTGCTAACGCAAGAGCTGCCAGAGTATCCTGGAAGAGATTCACCCACATCAGCTGAACGGGGGTGAGAACGGGTTGCTCTTCGGAGCTAGCCACTGCAGAAACGAAAGTAAGGATCGCAGAGGTGATAGTGATAGTGATTTGAAACTGGACATAAGTTAATGGAGGCCGAGAACCCAAAAATCAAAAAAGACATACCTGCAAAAATTTCTTGACCGCATCGTTAACGGCCCTTCCCCACATGATGGCTGTAACGATAGAAGAAAAATCATCATCCATTAAAACGATAGATGAGGCTTCTCTCGCCACTTCGGTGCCCGAAATTCCCATCGAAAAACCAACGTCGGCGGCAGCCAAAGCTGGGGCATCGTTTGTTCCATCTCCTGTGACCGCTACCGTCTCCCCGATACCTTTCAACAGCGTCACGAGGATCCGTTTATCTTCCGGACTGGCCCTTGCAAGGACCCTGAGACGAGAGACGCTTTCATTCATTTGAGGCTTACTCAACTTCCTGAACTGAAGGCCTTCCATCGCAATATCGCCAGCAGAAAGGATACCGCACTGTTCAGCAATGGCTTTAGCTGTCAAAATATTGTCACCGGTGACCATACGCACGACCACCCCGGCTTTTTGACAGGTCCGTACCGCTTGTCCAGCCCCATCACGGAGCGGATCTTGGATACCCATAACGCTCAAAAGCACCAGGTCCTGGAGAATATCTTCCAGCTCGACTTCATTCTTATCATCCGCGACACTTCGGACACCCGGCGGTGGCCATTGTTCGAAGTCACGAAATACCAGCCCAATGGTTCGTAGTGAGTGAGAGGCGTAACTGGCAATAATCTGGTTCAGGGTTTCGGTATTGTTCACAGTTATTCGAGTGTCCGAGACGTCCTCGGCCGGATTCTGTAGAATCCTCGTGCATTTGGCCAATAAAACTTCCGATGCACCTTTAACATACAGCCGATACTTGTTGTCCTTTAATTCGACAACTGTCGCCATGCATTGACGAGCAGCATCGAAAGGGTTCAATTGAACGATTTTCGCATTTGAACGCTCAATACTGATAGACTCCATTGCAAGATAGTCGCGAGCGAATGCCAGGAGGGCAGTTTCGGTTTTCGACCCGATAAAGGATTGCCGGCCATCCGCGCCACCTTCGAATGCTGTAGAGTTGATGACGATTGATTCGCGAAGGACTATCTTCACATCATCAGCGAGGTGTCTAACGCATTCGCCGATCGAGACATCTTCAGCGCCAACCGGAGGAGCCTCTGGCTTCAACATGATTGGTGATATTTCGGCTTGGTTACCGAATCGTAAACTGGCGCCAACCGTCCCAGCGACAACCGTCATCCTGTTCTGCGTCAGGGTGCCGGTCTTATCCGAACAAATGCTCGTCACGTTACCCATCGTCTCGCAGGCTTTCAGCTGTCGGACCAAGTTGTTCTCTTTTAGCATTTTGGTGGTTGCGAAAGCCAGAGCAAGAGTGACCGCGAGAGGGAGGCCTTCCGGAATGGCAATGACAAGGACAGTGAGGGCGATTATTAGTATGTTTAGAAACATTTGACCCTTTTGTGTAGGCGTCTGGTCATCGTGTGGAAGGCGTATTAAGAATTTGATGAAAAGCACCACGAACAAGAGTAAGGCCGCAGTTCCACCTAATTTCGCAATAAGTTTGGCGAGCGTGTTGAGCTTAGCTTGCAGCGGAGTAAAGCCGGGGTCCTTTCGTAGAGACATCAAGATATTGCCGTAGCTGGAGTTCACACCAGTCGCGGTGACGAAGAATGTCCCAATGCCTTCCGCCACCTTCGCTCCCGAGATGATGAAGGGATCCAGCTTGGGGAAATCGTTGTCTGCGTTGATGGTTCGGAACACTTCATCTCCGGGGTGCTTATGCAAGAGGTCGGATTCACCCGTCATCGTCGATTCGTCGCATCTGACATTATGGCCATCGATTAATATGCCATCGGCCGGTATCACGTCTCCCGACTCGAGGTGTACAACATCGCCGACGAGAACATCTAAGATGGAGATCTCTTGAGGTTTGCCGGAACGAATCACTTTTACATGTCGATCTTGCTGCTTTTTGTTGAGCTTTTCAAACTGTCGCTGTTTCTGATAATCGTTGACGGACCCGACAAGAACAATAACAATGATAGCCACTAGGATCGCAACTCCTTCGATCCACTCGACAGGTGGGTTGCCCGGGGTTTGTACAGTGCCGAAGCTCTGGTACAATCCGATGCCCAAGGAGACTGTGGCAGCAGCAGTCAAAAGGAATAGGACGTAGTCGTTGTAAGTCATCCACATAAGCTGAAGGAAGTTCGGCGGCTTTTTGGTAGGGACGTGGTTATCGCCAAAGACTCGTTTTCGATCCACGAACGGCTCGTTTGGACGCCCCCCGATGGATGCAGACATTAGTCTGACGGGGGCATTGAAGGACACATGCCCATCGAGCAGCATCTCCTCCGAGCTCAAGCCGCACCGCCGATCAGTCCGCAGCCCTCTCTCCAGACCATCAAGGCCACCTAGCGCGCGAAAGGCCGACAAGCTCCTAGAGTCCACGAGTTGGCTCATCAGTCTCGGCGAAAAGGCAAACTTGTTATCCCTTACTTCAAGATCGAGTCCAGCACCGGGATCAGGCTTCAAACCTTCGCTAGAAGTCATTATCAGCTCGTTAGCAGCCAAAGAGCCCGCCTCTCCGTGTTCGTCCCCTGGTGTGGAATATGCCAGCGTCGCATCTTGGTTGTATGATATTGCTTCGTCATTGACACCTTTCGAATTGACTGAGGCCTCCCCCGAGCGCAATCCCGGAACCAGCGGAAAGTTAGAGCCTCCTTTCGATGTGGGCCTTAGCGCGTTCTGCGAAGGAGTCGGTGTTTTCTCTGCCATCGGCCGCGCATCAGAAGCTCCAAAACTGTGACGGTGTTATCCCGCGGAGCCAGTTTTAGTCTAGCATTCTCCGGGTGCGACTGACCGCTCTGCCTTGAAGTGACAGGATGGAAGATTTCGAAGAGTGGGAGAGCATCCTAAGGAATGAAGGTAGATGCAACCTGGGGAGATAATCCGATGAAAGGCGCAGTAGCTCACTCAAGCGCTAATGGTGGCTGTGTTAGGTGAGAAGTGGGGCCTCGAACTTGATTGCTACACGTTCCACCCCCCCCCCAACTAATAAGCTAGTGTGCCCGTTCGCCTAAGGCAAAAAGGAGATCACGACACGGGAAATGGCAAAAAGGAAATCTGGGACCCGCTTGGCTGTCTTACGAAATCTAGGCTTTTTTTTTGCTTGTTGACTCTTCCATCCCTCTCAGCTGGAATGAACTAGTGCCAAGGCTTGCTCCCCAAACTTACAGCATCAGTGGAACCTAGTTTTCCTTACCACCTACGCGATGCTTTAAGAGGAGCTTAAGCCATTCTTTCTAGAATTAATCCCTTCTTACAATCACAACATTTAACAGTGCTTTAACCTTGCCAGGGAGGTGTCCCCCCATAGGTTGAAGCATTACCAAGCCTGATCCATACCTAATCTTCCCGGACATCTTGATGCCTGAATTTGGGGGGACCTCGGCATGGAATTTTATGCCCTCTCTTCCGGACCTGGTTGAACAGCCGCTGTGCATCCGTCATCTGCTTGCCGTATCAACGTTGCACAGTCACAGGCCCGAGGTCTATTGCGACATAGAATGGAGAATTTTCTTATCACAGACAACATTGACTGTGGCGACATTTGGGGCGAGTGGTGGGGGAAACCGGGCTGTGTGCCACCCCGGCGGCGGATCTGCTTGAATTTCTTGTAGTGCAAGTGTATCCCACTCCGTTTTCACCTGTTTCGGTGAAGCCAGACAGCCTCGCCTCCCCTAAAGTCCCAGCGCAATGACAATTTCCGCAGGGTCTGGACGCACGTAGAATGCAACAGCGATGATCACATATCTAAAAGTGCCATCAGCTATGCTTGCAGGTTTTAGAGGGGGAAGGGGTTACTCACGTTCCCACCATCATGGCCCCCTCAAAGTAATTGGTTCTCCCATCTTGAATTAGACAACTCACCACCATGACGGCTAAGAAGAGGACGGCACCCTCGAAGATGTCGAAATTGAACGTCATCGGCTGCTCAATGATCCAGCCTAACAGAACCAAAAAGGGAGTAACGAATAAAGTGACCTGCAAAACGCTGCCGACAATTGCTCTTATAGCCAAATCCATTCTGGTCCTCCTGGAGGTAGCGATTGCATTCACACACTTAGCAGCATTGCATGCGGTGGGTATGAGAACCAGGCCGATGAATGTCTTGCCGACGTCCATGGCCTTGGCCAATCCGTCGACACTATCGACGAGGTAAGAGGCGCATCCGATAACACAAAGCGTGGTGGTGATTAGAACGCAGCCGGCAGCCCAAGGGCCGAGAGTAGGTCTCCGCTCCTCGTCGATAACGTTAGGATTGTCTCTCTCTTCGGCAACGTTATGATTGTCTCTCTCTTCGGCAGCGTTATGATTGTCTCTCTCTCCATTTATGATGCTTCCGTCATTCGGAGTGCAAAGGAAGAGGGACACATGGGTTTTATACTGAAAATAGAGGTACACGATGAAGAGGATGAACAGAATAATAGCAGTGCCATGCGAGAGGATTAAAATGTCGCTGTCAGTGCGGGCCTCCGGAGAATCCGGAGAATCTGGAGGATCCAATGTAGAGGACATGGTTGTTGGAACGATCAGACAAACGGACGCGACCATCATCAGAGATGACATGATGGTTGTGAGAGTCTTGTTGAATTCGAGGCGCTCTTTGCCGTAGCCAGCGAAAGAAAAGGTGCTACCCAGAACCTAGAAATACTCCAATAAGAAGATGGATAGAAGCGGAGCGAGAGGGGTTTACCAGAAGAGAGTCAGATAGAATGCTTCCCACCAAGATCGACTGAACAATTTGGATCTGTCCTTGGTTCACGGCAATGATGCCAATCTTGATGACACCCAAGCGCGTCAGGCAAAGAAGGCAAAATAGAGCACAATGCTTGAGTAGAGGTGTCTTACAATCATCTCGAGGCCATTGCCTAAAATTTCTTTCAGCAGTCCTCCGAGGACTCGTCCTACACTTGCCGACAGCTCCCAAGTCGAAAAAGTCATCAAGGGAGCCAACGAGATAATGGCCAAAAAGTTGAGAAAGAAGACCGTCACCGCAGCCCAACCAAGGGCTCCAGCGGCGACACCAATTGGGACAAAGACCAAGAACACATTCATGTAGCTGCTGCGGAGCGTCGCCCTCGTTGCGTGGCGGAGATACCGCGAAGAGCGTCTGGATGGCTGACTCCGTTCGTTAGAGAGCAAGCCGACACCTTGTTCGGCCCGCCAATCTGGGCCACCAGCGTCAGACATTATTAGATGGACCGGCTCTCTTTTATCTTGGCCTCGGGGGGTGTATAATAGCAAACTCCAGAGCCAACAGAGGTATACAAGGTTTGGCCGTTTTGTGTGTACTCGTGCGATTGTAGGAAGAATGGCTTTAGGCTACCCAAAAATACTAGCCCAGCGTTGCGTAAGTTGGTGGGGAAATTACGGGTAACGCTCTACCGTAAAACCACAACTCGAGCCGTTCCTCAAGTAGTCGTGACCCTGTTCAACCAACATTTTCGTCCATTAGCAGGACCCGGCCAGTTGCTTAACCAATTGTCCTGTTGCTCAAGGGGATAGCCAACAGCCCATCATATGCAATATTGCACTGTTTGGGCTTCAGACTGCCCCCAATGAGTAGCAGCGCAACTGGGTAAGTAGCAGGTCGGCCAACAGGCCATTGTTTGAGGTACCCCAGGCCTTCGGTTGACAGCTTGCAAGTTGGCTTGCCGGGAGTTGCAACGGTCCCCTCGCCGCAGTGAGTCTTAGGTGGTCACTACCAGGGAAGAACAGATCTCACTGTCCCCTCGATTTGGACAGTTCACGGTGCCGCACTCGTGTGAAAGAAGTTGTCGATCCCACGTATTAGTATGACAGATGCCCCATCCCTACTACCGCGCAGCGGACTAGGGCTTGAGTAACAACTCCTAATCAGCTCCCTCAAACAAATTTCACAGGCACAATTCTAAGCACTTTGAAATTGTAGCCAATTAGAGGGCCGAGATTTATTTACTACCAAAGAGAACCGAAAAGGGCCAGTCTCAGAGCATCTGCCAGTCTATTCTTCCACCTCACCGTTCTCGGACTCCTCAATGGTAACCACCCGAATATAGGCCGAGGCAGTAGATAGTACAGAGCACGCCGGCCCTATGGCGCACGCAGCGAGCTGTCTGACAGCTACCTGAGTATAATTTTCCTGCGGCTATTACCAATCTCGCGAGCGCCGACCTCCACAGTAGCTTGATCGATTTGGTTTAGGTTTTTGACTGTATACCTCGAGCATAAGATGCCGTGCTTCGTCTGGCCCGGTGGGGTGTACGGGTGGCTGAGGCACTGGGGGGGATCTTTCTTAGAAACCTGAATAGTACAATAGTCGCCGATCTCGAACTTGGTCACCTCGTAATGTTTTTCGTATTTATTCACCATTAATTCTCGTGCCCGCGCTGCTCGCTTATCAACACTTCGACGAACCGCTCGTTGGTCAGGGTTATTATCCTCCTCTTGCGCAGCCTCGGGTTGTAGTGGTATAAAGGTGGAAGGAGATGCCGCCGATGGAGGAAGGAAGATAAGCTCGAGATTGTAGATGAGGATGCGGAGGACAGAGAGAAGGGAGTAGAGAGTAGCTGGGAGATCGGAATGAAGCGACGATGAGGAATCCGAGATCGCCTTGGTTATGGCCTCGCGCCTGCGATTGTTTCACTATTAAAAGGACGCCTATCAGTAATTGCTTCACGAATGCCTTCCTCCCATACGTTACCTAATGTCTGTTCTTCATTCTCGCCTTTAGTCTGAATTCGTAGCAACTCGCCCCGATTAGAGGGCATCCAGCGAACGTTGTTAAAATCCGAGCGGCCGTTGAAACGTAGCTCATAGGGTTACGGCCAATAGATCTCGACGTCGAGTGATTCAGTTGAAGTGACATTGTAGTCAACCCAAGCTTCCAGTTGTCGAGGCCGGTTTCAGCTTTCCCAAATACGAAGTAAGCGCTTCACCTGACCATTCGTCTGCTCCACTTGGCCTTGCGATTCAGGGTGTCGAGGGCTTGAATCAATGATCTTGATGCCATGACGACGCATAAGAATAGCAAGTGCAGCTTTGAACTAGGCACCGCAGTCGCACTGAAGGATTTCGAAAGGGCCATAGCATATTAACCATACGTCGAGATTATCAGTAACCTCTTGCGCAATCTTGTCATCCATGGGCCAGAGCGTAACAAATTGTCCCAATGGTCTTTCATTCTCAGAATCCGTTTGTAAGGGCCGGAAGGCTCTAACCGCATGTTGATCAGGTCGACCTGAACGCGATTGATTGTACCACTGGATTCAATAGGTTCGCAAGGGAGCTTCGCTGCGGTTCGGCGAGCTGGTAGATGGGTCTCGTGCTCAGTACCGGCGGCAACCACCTCGGCCTTTCGCATAAGCAAAGCCTCTTTCGTCTCGAAATATGTAAGAGCTTTGTGACAACGGTCGCGCTCTAGTGTGCTTTTCCTGCCCTTAGGCAAAGCTTTCCACGTTTCCTCGGCCATCGCAAGGCGCTGGTTGAGATGCCCACGCTCCTCCCAAGTGACCCAAGTGTTGTGCTTTTTACCCCGATTTTGTACCATCGTCTGTTTGGACTCGACCTACAAAGTGTCGTACAGATCCTCTGAATATTCGCCCACGATGGGAGGCACTTCCCTGACTCCATTTGCAAGAATACCGACCATGCGAGGTGTATTGAAGGCTGCACTAAAAGGAGGACGGGTGGACTTTCGAGTATATTGTCGTCGCTGTTTCCGCCATCTGACGGTCAGTTCCACGATGACATTGTATCGGAATCGTATCTAGTATGGAAGTAAACATGTTGAACAAGGTGAGAAGAAAAACGAAGGAAAACAAAGGAAAGGCTGGCCAATTGATCATTTTCGCAATGTTGTCCATGGTGCAGGTTACAGTAAAATGGAGCAGATGTTGATGGTCTGCAAGGACGTTCCTGTTGCGAGGGTCAGGTAAATTTAAGGGACGGGTGGAACAGTTCCCCGAAGTCCCTTCCCGCTGCTGCCTTGTCAAAGATCTTCTGCACGGCCGCCAACCCTCTTTCCAATCTCTTGGACTCATTCAGGCGGAAATATTTCGAAAACGGCGACCTCAATATCCCAAGCCCAGCTTAGACAACTTACGGGGCATGTCTACTACTGGATCTCCAGCAAGGCTGGGAGCCGAAAATAACGGTTTGCTTAGTGAAGCCGCCAGCCGCTCACATGAACAATTGGAGGGTATTAGCGAACATCGACCTTGGGTCAAGGGCCTATTGTATGCCCGTCATGCAATAAAGGCGACGTTACGTTGCAGCTACACAAATTTCCTCCTGGTTTTCGTGCCATTGGGCATCATTGCTGGAGGGCTAGGCTGGAACTCGGCGGCAGTTTTTATCCTCAACTTTTTGGCCATCTTCCCACTCGCGGCGTTACTATCTTATTCGACGGAGGAGCTGTCGGCGCATGTAGGACAGATAGTTGGAGGATTGATCAATGCGACCTTTGGTAATGCAGTGGAGATGATTGTGAGTCGTCCTTGCATTGTGCCACTGTATTTGTTTTGTAGCTGACTTGTATTCGTTTCATTAGGTCGGCATCACTGCCCTGAGTCGCGGCGAAATCCGCATTGTTCAGTCAAGCATGGTGGGCAGTGTCCTATCAGGAACTCTCCTGGTAAGATCTCCCTTATCCGCCTTCATCCACCATTCTTGTTGCTAAACATCGTCGAGATTCTTGGTACCTGCTTTTCCTTTGCCGGCTATGGTAAAGACAGACTGGTATTCAACATGGACGTAACCGGCATCATGTCTTCATTGATGATCGTTGCATCGGCATCTCTCGTCGTTCCGTCAGCCCTCTACTCCACATTTACACCATCGAAATCCTCGGACCCAATCGAAAATGTCTTAGTCTTGTCTCACATCACTTCGATTATTCTCCTCATCTTCTATATCATGTATCTCTATTTTCAGCTCAAAAGCCATGCCCATCTTTTCAGCGACAGCAACGCGGAGGAGAATGAAAGACGTGAGCTTGGCCCTTGGGCTGCCAGCATTGTTCTCATACTCGCTACCGTCGGCGTTACAGTATGCTCCGACTACCTTGTTGACAGTATTGATGGAGTTGTTGAGGCATCTCATGTGAGCAGGGCTTTCATCGGCATGATTATCGTCCCAATTGTAGGCAACGCTGGTGAGTATGCCACTACAGTTAACGCGGCGATGAATGGCAGACTTAATTTGGCTATTGGGATCGTTGTCGGAGCCACCTTGCAGATCGCCTTATTTGTTACTCCGTTCTTGGTCATTTTGGGCTGGATTATTGGGCAACCAATGTCATTACGTTTCGACACATTCGAGACCACAGTGTTCTTTCTGGCTGTTATAGTAGTGAATTGTCTCATTCAAGATGGGCAAACCAACTACTTTGAGGGTGCCATGTTAATTGCGACGTGAGTAACCATTTTCCTCACTACCTGGCAAAACCTAATGAATGGTGTGATTTAGGTATTTCTTAGTTGCCATGGCTTTTTTCGTCCATCCCGACGTCATTAGTTGATATCAGCACGAAGGATATTTACGATCGCTATGGCTCCGTAGCGGCCGCGAAGAGAAAGGCGCAGGAAGCTCCGACCGTGAAAATCCAGCTAGATGAGAACACGCGGATCAAAAAGTACCACGACGGCCTCGGTAAGGATGTTGAAGAAGGAGAAGAAATCAACGGCTGGACGAGATTATCAGGCGCGACAGCATGGTTGGGGATGGAACACGCATCGTCTCTGCGTCTGTGGCATGCCTCCATGATGCGTATGCGCTATTGCGCCTAGAAGATGAGCGTACAGTCGATGCGAGGATCTGAGACTCTACTACGATGTACTGTAGATTGCGGTTGCAAATGGGGATCAGGCGAAAGCAAAGGTTATACCTCCTAGATTAGACTCCCGAATAAACACGTGCATAAAGCGCCTTCATCGAAGAGCAAGTACCAGGCAGGAAGACTAGCACGTTTCTTGGTTTATTACTGTTCCGTGCTTAAAGTGTTTCTTATTCTGTGCGTGCCGACAGACTATCTTAAGGGCTATTGGGCCTGTGTAACGCAGCTTCTCGCGTGCTAATTGCATGAGTGTCGAGGCGGAATGCGGGTGAGGACGAGCTGCTACGCTAGAGGAAGCAGGATACAGCTTTCTTATCTCTAAATCAACGAGCAGCCACGGAACGGTAGAAACCCCAAGCGCTGCGCTTCCAAGAACCAAATGCTCAAACGTCTCAAGAGTTCGCCATAGGGCCACAAAGCACGCTTCATAACGCCGGTTCTAATGCTTAGAGTTGGACGGCTACATTTTATGGACACGAGGAGAGATCAAGACTGTGACATCGAACCGGCAGACGGGTGCAGGTGAAACAAGTGGATCTTGACGTGGTGGAATCGTTCGACCCTGATGTGAGGACTCATCAACTGCAGGTTGGGACAGTCTAGTAGAGTCGTCACCTTCGGTAATCATTAGACGACCATCCACCAATACTTCCCGCAACGACTCCCGCCATTGCGGCTGCAGGTCCGAGAGCCGAATTCGAACTGAAGCGAGCCCAGCTACGGCGAGGAGGGTTTGCATCTGTATGTACCTCGCCGTTCGACGGTCCAGGGATTAAATTTCCATCGGAGCTTGGAAGGCGCTCCCAAGGACGCTTCAGCCTGAATTTCAGAGAATTGCGTTGGCCAATATGGATCTTCTTGAAGAATGTGAGCTGTTCACGGATATTCTCAAAGACATCATTCCATTCGAAGAGTTCGTCATTGGGTATTCCGATACGCGATGCTTGGTTTTGGTTGGATTTACGGGGAATAAGCTTTCGGATGGACTCATCGGGAATGAGGCGGATAACCACTGCGACTGGAAGAGAGATTGCTCCAAGGAGGAGGCTTATACCCCACTGTTTGCCGTCGAGACGGACTGCGGACAAAGCCTTTCCACCAACACCTACAATCATCACCTGTCCACCAATCGTGATGAGGTTAATGATAATGAAGAACCAGTTTCGGTGAAGGCCTTCGAAGACGTTGAGTTTGTTATCGAGACGACGGTTGCTGATGAGGCGTAAGCTTGAGAATCTCTGATAAGCATTAGTACCGTAACTTACTTGAGCTGGTTGAAAATCTGCATCCAGACATAGATATTGAAAATCAATGTCTCCAGGTGGCTCTTCTCATCCTCAGTCTTGTAGCCCAGTATCCTATTGCCAGCAAAATTGAGGACCAGAGTCACAATCAACTGATATATGGATTGCCCGATAATCATCTTCCACATAGTCAATGTGATCAAACGCGCCGATCTTGGATCCGGTTTTCTATCAAGAATCGTTGGAGCCGGTGGGTCCGTGGCTAGGGCGAGAGCGGCGAATGTGTCCATGATAAGGTTAACCCAAAGCAATTGAACAGGGGTGAGGACGGGTTCTTCGCTATGGCTGGCTAGTGCGGACACAAACGTAAGACCCACTGCAGTGATATTGACGGTAAGTTGGAACTAGACAAAGGCCCCGACGAGTCAGCGGAAAATATGTCACCTCCTTACCACATAGGAATACACCAACCTGCAAGAACTTCTTCACTGCATCATTCACCGCCCTGCCCCATTCCAAAGCCTTGATGATGGATGAAAAGTTATCGTCCATGAGGATGATAGACGAAGCTTCCTTCGCAACCTCAGTACCCGCAATACCCATTGAGAAGCCGACGTCAGCCATCCTTAAAGCTGGTCCGTCGTTCGTCCCATCACCAGTGACGGCTACAATCTCGCCTTGTTCCTTCAATCTTCTCACAAGGATTTTCTTGTCTTCAGGACTAGATCGAGCAAGCACTTGCAAATGAGGGATCATGAGATCCATTTCATTCGTGGAGAGCTTTCGAAATTCGGGTCCCTGGATAATGACTCCACCAGGGGTGTAGATGCCACATTCCTCGGCGATAGCCTTTGCGGTCCCGATGTTATCACCCGTGACCATCCTCACAAATACACCGGCGCGCTTACACTGTGCAACAGCTTCTTTGACGCCAGGCCTGAGAGGGTCCTGGATGCCGACGACACTCAGGAAAACCATCTCTTTGAATACGCCTTCAAATTCTGCCTCGTCCGGACTACCCTCAACAGTCTCAGCTCCGAATGGTGGCCAAGATATGAAATCGCGATAGATGATGCTGATCGTTCGTAAAGAATTGACAGCATAGTTATCCATGATATTGGTCAATGACTTACGGTTGTCTTTTGTCAACTCGGTCCGCTTGAGCGACTTTGTAGCATCAGCGACAACCCAAGTGCACTTGTCCAGTAAAATCTCCGAAGCTCCTTTCACATACATCCGGTAGATGCCGTCAGATAGCCTTATCACTGATGCCATGCATTTCCTACTGGAATCGAAAGGAAACATCTGGACGAGTGAGGCATTTGCGCGCTCCTCACCGACCGGACCCATACCCAAATGCTCTTTCGCGAATGAGAGTAACGCAGTTTCTGTCTTAGAGCCAATGAAGATCTGTTGGCCATCTTCTTTGCCCTCAAACGCCGTAGAGTTGATGGCGATGGATTGTATGAGGATGCTTCTGACCTCTCTGGGAAGTGATGAAGCGAACACGCTGATCGAGACAGACGCACCTTGACCGGATGCAGTTTGCTCGCCATTTCCTTGAACACGGTTAACAGCCTCGTTCGAATTTCCGAATCGACAACCAACACCCAGAGTTCCTGCCACCACAGTCATCTTGTTCATTGTGAGCGTACCGGTCTTATCGGAGCATATAGCAGTCGCATTGCCCATCGTTTCGCACGAGCTCAGCACCCTTACCAGATTGCGGTCCTTCAGCATCCGTGTCATAGCGAAAGCCAACGCCAAAGTGACTGCGAGCGGTAGCCCCTCCGGAACCGCAATAACAATTATCGTGATGGCAACAATCACGATCTGTAAGAAATTCTGCGCCTTTTCAGCCGGCGCTTCGTGGTTTCCTTTCAGTTGGACGAGGAATTTGATGAAGAGCACGATGAAGAGGAGAAGAGCAACGGCACAACCAAGTATTGCAATCTGTTCAGCCACGATGGACAACTTCAGTTGCAACGGCGTCGGAGTCGCTTCGGTATCACTGGTTAAAGCCAACATCAACTTTCCGTAGCTGCTGTTCACACCAACGCCAGTAACCAAATACGTGCCAACTCCTTCCAGCACCTTGCTGCCGGAAATGATAAATGGATCAAGTTTATTGGGACTGGCTCCTGCTTCGATTTGAGTCATAGCCTCGTCTCCTGGAGTTTTCTTTATCTGGTCGGATTCGCCTGTGGTAGATGACTCGTCGCATTTGACACGGTGGCCAGAAATGAGTATTCCATCTACAGGGATCAGGTCGCCTGCTTCGAGATGTAACACATCTCCAACAAGGATATCGTAAACTGAAATCTGCACAAGTATTCTAGATCGAATCACTTTAACAATGCGATCGTCTTTCTGTCATGACTGTCAGTTCGCTTTTCCGAGCACATACGGAATTTGCTTACCTTCTTGTTAAGCTTGATAAATTGTCGCTCTTTCTGATAATCATTCAGAGACCCAATAACCACAACGATAGCGACAGCAACCATAATTGTCACGCCCTCTACCCACCTAACTTTAGGTCCACCATACCTGCGTGACTCTCCAAAGTCTTGATATAGGCCCAAACCTAATGAGAGAGCAGCAACGACAGTGAGGATAATCAATACCTTATCGTTGAAGGTGATCCACATGATTTGTAGTATGTTCTTAGCTTTCTTTTCTGGAAGACGATTGATGCCAAAGACACGCTTTCTATCCACATATAGTTCAGGGTTTGCGAGACGTATTGGTGAAGGTGGAGTGGAGCGCGCAGGGTCACTAGGAGACGAATTCCCTTGTGGTGGAAACGCTGAGCTCGTAGACACGGTGGCTTCATCAAACTCCACTGTCCCATCCAGGACAGTCTCGTCTAAGCTCAACCCGCTGGAGCGGTCCGTTCGCAAACCCTTCACAAGCCCTGGTAATCCTCCCAAGGCTTGGAAAGCCGCGAAGCTCTTCGGATTGAACATTTTGGAAAGCTGTCCTCGTGAGAAGGCGAAGGGGTTGTCTTCGACATGGAATTCGTGTTCATTCCCGGGATCAGCTTTCAAAGGATCGCCATCTCCCAGTCCGAGATAGGACATGGCCCCAATTGATCCTCGGTGAGACCAGCCATAATCTGAGGTAAGGGGCGTTGGGGGTAGAGTCTCTCCGCCGTATGATGAACGTGAGTGGGGATGGTCGAATGAGTCCCCCCTCGAACGTGAGTGGAGATGGTCGAATGAGTTCCCCCTCGAGCGTGTGCCTGGGACAGAAAGGAAATTTTGAGCATCTGGTAATTTATCGTTTCCTCTGGAAGGCGGTGAGACGATGTGAGGTGAGGTAGGTTTCGACTCGAAGGAAAGCAACGGTGTGGTTTCGTTGGGCGAGGGTTGCTGGCGCTGAGCCGGAGAATTGAAATTCGAACATGATGAAGGTTCTTGGTCTTCCTGCATAGTGCACCCACCGTTAGGACACTCCTGTGGAACAAAGTATGCTAACATTCTTTAGGGAACTAACCGCGGAAGTATCGATTGCAATTCTCAGAGCCGGGTGCGCATGAGACGCCGATTCTGCAGGATCCAAGGCATTCTTTGTACCTCCCATCCTTAGACTCCTGCGGAGTAGAGCAAGATGGTAGGCTGCTAGCCACTCTACTCCGGTCCGTCCGTACCGAATGGATGTTGCGTCCGACTGTAGCAAGCGGTTTGGATCAAGGAAAGCAAGGCCGTGCCATTAAGCGTTGTCCAACGCCAGCTGAACACGCTGCTTCGTCGCCGTAACTTCGACGACTTCCATAGAAAATGTCTGGACAGTTTCTGTCAACGTCGATACCGCGGCTTTCCGGCCAACGAAGAAATGAAAACATTCTGCGAGTTACAAAGCACCATTCTAGCAGAGGCTCATTTGTCTTGGCAACCGGGCTGTGCAAAGTCAGCCTTTTTGTTCGAAATAATTTTACAAGGAACTCATTTCAATGTAGAGTAAACAATATCAGACCAAGGCCAAAGCATTTAAAATGCGACATATAGTCGGCGATTAAGAGAAGGCATTGACCTGCCTCTTCTGGCCATGGGCGATAGCAGCGGTGTAAAATCAATTAAGAGCCTCAGGTGGGATTGTGCCGGGGCCGCACGCGTTACTAGATGTTCATCCTTACCTAATTTTTTCCAAGCCCTTAGTCTATGTCCTCCGACTGCCGATCTAACTTTGAGGCATTTGATCTGCCGAGTCTGGCTCCGCTTGGTTCAACAATCATTGTTTGAATTCGTCGAAAATCTACCTGCGGATTGCCTGGTGGGATTTAACAAACGGCTGAAAAGACTCGTGCTCTACTATGATGAAGACGACATGCGTCACTACTAGCCATCTAATGAGAAGATGGCGGAATATGTTGACTTGAATAACGGTATAAGATGGGAGAGGAGTGGATAGCAGGAGTGGATTTCATGTGAGTTAGCAATCCCAATCTTCCCTTTTTTTTTTTCCTACTCCCTTAATCGCGAAGGCCCAGGACGAAAACTACGCTCTCCACTGCCTAGGCAGCCCTTTAAGGCATATACCTCTTCTACCATACATACTATACGCCAGTGCGCACAATTTCATACGGACTATTGCTGGCACTGGACCAATCAATCACAAGAACAAGTATAGCGAGCATAAAAAGCTAGGTCCAACGAAAATCCCGAGCCAGAAGACAAGGTTTCTATCAGTAACAGTCAGCATGACACGGCCAAGGTCAAGGTAACTTGGCATTCTGAATTACTTACCCCAGGATGTCCTTTCCTTTCAAAAATTTGGTCCTCGACAGCATGACTAAAGGTAGCTGCAACATTTGCAAGGCCAGCAAGTACCCTCTCACTTTGCCAAAGATGACAGCCATCACGAGCTCATGTACGCAGGCGCTCAGAAAGAACGTAAGAAGGGTGGCAGTCGACCGTGAGAGTTGCAGTGTCGTGATTGAAGAATGGTAAACAAAGCGGAGAAGGAAGTTGTGTACGGGACGATTCCAATCACGAGCGAATTGGTCCCAAGAGGTACTGTTCCACCAATCTCCATAGAACCCACGATCGGCAAAAAGGGTGAGTTCCGCAAGAACATTGAGCTGTCATGCGCAGTCAGCCCGGAGGGTGGGCCTTCATCGAAGAAAATGAGAAAGCATAGTGGGAGGGCCGAGCTTGAGAAGGAATTTCCAGGAATAGGGTGGAATCACGAGGTGAGTGCATCAAGGAGTAACTTACAATGCATTCCCATATCACATACCATGACAGGAGATACTCCATCATGAACGGAAACAACAAATCGGAAAAGGCCCAGGGAAATTCGTTCAGTCGCTCTTTCAACGGTATACCATCTTCTTTCATTTGTACAATGGATTGGCAAACGGGATAGATGTATGCCGTCGATACAACTATCATGACGCCGATCACCCCGAAAGTTGCAGTCGTCTTCTCCGCAACGTAGAACCAGTTGACCGATTCTTGACGAGGGTATTCCAATTCGTACACCACAGTCGGTAGAGGTATGTAACCGTAGAAGTCTCGTAAGATGAGATTTCTCGGATAGTGGTTGGAGGTTATCTTGCAAGTACCCTTCAGCTCGTCATCAAAAGCCTCAATCTCCCACGTAATGAGTTTCCGAAGTGAGCGCGCTTGATCGAAAGAAAGAGGAGCGTCTGCCTCTATCGCAAAGGCGATTGAACTGATATCTTTGTCGAGGACGCCCGGGCTCGATTTGCGCCGATGAGACAATTCATTGAGATCTGCAGCGTCCATATACGAGGTGGCGTACGCCCTTGGGCTCTCTGGGCTCGCGAGTTCGGGATCGTTGAGCTGCTTGAGTTTCTGCTCAAGCACTACCTTTTTCTTGTACACGTCCGAAAGGTAGCCATTGTAGAAGGCATAACTGTGTTGCTTCATAAGCATTGTGATGGTGTGTAGGGTAATGAAGACCGAATGTGTCCAGGGCCAATGGCGAATGAAGGTAAACCCAATGAAAGCTCCGAGGAAAAGGCACTGCCAAACGTTTTGTATGATCCATCCAGACCGTGTCCAATTGATATAGCCCCTAAAGACGAGCTTCTGGATCAGCAAACTCACTACGGTGATGCCGCAGAGAACTCCGTCAGTGATGCCCAGCACTAGAACGTCCCGGCTTAGCATGAGTTGGACAATTTCGTTGCGTCCGAAGATGCTGCCGTAGCGCCTCCAGTTGTCCGCAGCAACCTTGATGAGCATCAAGGCCGTACCCATCCTGCATGCACCATCAGCCATGAATCTGTGGGGTTTCATTGCATTAGACTGACCAAAAGAGAGAGAAGAAGCCATGAAATATCGAAGTGGAGCTTGCAGGGTTGTGGCGATCAAAGGCTGTAAACTGCTGGGTGAATACCAGGTCGCGAAATCTGGAGCGCTTCTTCTTAATTCCCCCATCTTTTGATCGTTCGAAGCCTTCTTTCAGCAAAGAGCGGAGCTCGTTGTCTTCGGCGTGTACTTTGTAGTGACCCACCTTGTCAATCTTCTCCAACTTGACTGTAATGCTGGGTCGACTTCGTTTGTCGGACTTCTTAGATGTACCTTCGGCCCCTAAGTCGTGCTTGCTAGTTCGACGTGCTTTTGCCGTTGCATCTGGATCAGTGTCTAGGATCAATCCCTCAAGTTCTTCATATAGTGGCTCAATTGCTGAGGACATGCTTGAATCAGAGTCCTCTACCGCCAGTCCTGGTCGGTCATAGCATCCTGTTGCGCTTCGTTGCAAGGTCGCCGTGCCATCTCGGGAAAGCTGTGCTACCAAGGACGGCTCATTCTCGTTCGGGTCCGACAGAAGTGATTGAGTTGCCATCAAGGCCGTTTCGACCTTCGTGGAACTAAGTTTCTTGCTATGAAGGGCAAAAGAAACATTCCTCTGGGAGTCTGCGCTTCGCTAGCCATTTGTTTAGAAGCTCGGCCTCGGGAAAGCGGCGACTGACTATAGAATCTCCGTACACATCCGAAGCGATACCTCAGTTGGAGAATGTACCGCTGCGTTACAGTAAATTAAGTTTTGGGAAGTCACGTGCAAGCGCTCTCTCTGGGGCAGGCAAGGCCCGCAAAGAACGCGCAGTGCCGTCGCTTCGGCTCGCTAGGAGCTCCAAGAACAGTTTGAAGAAGCCTCATCAGCAATAATTACAACCACCTTTCCCTTTCGTCTGTGTCTTAGGGAATTCTTGACATTCCTTCAGCTCCCCGTTTCTATCAATCTCTCGTCATGGATACACTTGTCGCTCGGTACACGAGCTCTCCTTTCGACCGTGAAGCTTTCTCGAATGAAGACCAGCAAGACTTCACCCAGTCAATACCATCACTTTCGCTAAGATTTGCATTACCTCCAGTACCTAGAGTATGCTACAATCATGCGTGTCCATTTCCGGTCTTCGTTGCTGACTTTGCCATCGCAGCCTTCAGCATTTCTCCGCGCAACAACAGATGATCATGCCAACCCAAACTGTCCGATCAAGCTTGCTCATGGCACGACTACCCTAGCTTTCCGATTTCAAGGAGGTATTATTGTGGCCACAGATTCAAGAGCAACAGCAGGAAACTGGATTGCGTCACAAACTGTTAAGAAAGTCATCGAAATCAACAGCACGCTTTTGGGGACAATGGCTGGTGGTGCCGCCGTAAGAACTCCTAGCCCTGCAGCCTAATGCTATGTTCCACTTCCTTGCTCTGCACTGTCACATTCTGCTAAGCCATCCGTTTGCTAATACTCGTGTCACAGGACTGCCAGTATTGGCTTGCATACCTCGGCATCCAATGTCGCTTACACGAACTACGACACAAACGCCGCATCTCCGTTGCCGCAGCCTCCAAGATCCTCGCAAACCTAGTCTACTCCTACAAAGGGATGGGTCTATCTATGGGAACAATGATCACTGGTGTCACTCCTCAAGAAGGTCCGGCTTTGTACTATATCGACTCGGACGGCACTCGACTTGCTGGAAATCTTTTCTGCGTCGGATCTGGTCAGACATTTGCTTATGGAGTGCTCGATGCGGAGTATCGTTACGACTTGGAAGTTGAAGAGGCTCTTGAGCTTGGTCGAAGAAGCATTCTCGCCGCCACACATCGAGATGCCTATTCGGGCGGCTTCATCAATCTCTACCATGTCAAAGAAGAAGGATGGGTGAAACATGGCTTCTCGGACACCAACCCAATATTCTGGAAGACGAAGCTTGAGAAGGGGGAATTCTCCAACGTCACAAGTGAACTGAATTGAGGTTGTGAAGCTTGTTCGGTAAGGGCGACCCATAACTGCATAGGAGGCGAATAGCATGAAGGCGTTCAGGCTCTTTTCCATGAAGAGGTCTTAAAGAAGTGCTTTGCAGTGTATACCAGCCCGGACCTTATTCAGGCAAGGCATATTCTAAGCTGTATTATCGAATGACACCGGGGAATTGCAAGGCCAGAAATCCAGCTTTCATGTTCTATTTGTCAGTCGTAATCATTCATTGAGGATTAGAGCTCATCTCTCTGGGCTATGAATATACTATTGTGCCAGTCTGGACATAAATTTGCGCCTAGAACAGATGCCAAGGCCTAAGACGCGGGCGCGAAACTCGTTCGCAACATTTCATCTCGAACGTTAACATGAACTTTGCACCCGCACATCAAACACAAGCCCAGCCTTATCTGCACTGAGGCCGCCACGACCTTTATCCCATTACCTTACGTGCACGATAAGATTTCAAGATGCAACACATGAAGGATCCTGCGGCGGGGATACCGCCTCAACTGGTCAGGAGATCATTCCTCTGTGATACATTTGTGCTGACCAAGGTGTATAGTTACCGCATATGCACCTGGTATCCAAGTATCGCTATCCCCTTATCAACTCCATTACGCTGGATACTGTGGTGGGCTATTTGACCGAAGCTCCCAAAATTGTTCATGATATTCAGCCAGTGCAATGGCAGTTTCTAGATGCGCCGCAGGATGGCTCCGTGCTTCTTGTTTGGCAACCTCTTGAATACCTTGATACAAACTTTGCAAGCGATGGATATGTCTGGGCCGATGTGGAACAGGCCTTTAGCCAGGAAATTCGTGGCTATGTAAGGTCACTTCCGATTTGACGATGCGTGTAGGAGGGCTGATGGCATAATAGACATTACAATTATGGTCACATCGATCAGGCTTCAAACATCCCAATGAGCCTATAGCTTGCCATGCGCGACGACGATATCGCCTCCTGCCCTCAAAGAATCCAAACACTGGCGTCGCACCACCAGACCCCTCTTTATGGATCGTGCATTACCAGAAAGCTGAGCGGCGAGACTGCATACCATCTCAGTCAATCCCACTTCAACCCCAAGTTCAGGCCATTTTGCAACAGCGGCGACTACTTCAGAACTACGGACAATTAGCAAGAAAAGAGTTCATGCTTCACGACCGGAATAATTGGCCGGCGATCAATCTCCCAGCAGCATTACCTCCAATGTCACACGCACAGGCGTTTGCCAACAACCTAGCGCGACAGTCACAAGCGAACATGATGGGTGGTCAGCAGACTGGCGGTTTGGCTGCGCCTATGACGGCGGCAAACCGTGCCACTCAGATGGCCCACGTCCGAGGGCGAAGCTCACATCTTCTGGCGGGCGACGTTACTATAGAAGAGGAGGAAGATGTATCAAGAGGCGACATGCTTGACTTCATGACTCCAAGAGACATCAGCAAGATGAGATACGAACAACATCATGAATGGATGGAGGAGATCATGAATTCACCGTTCGCCACAAAGCAGATCATCCCGACGGATTTGGGACTTGGTCGAAAGGGTGAATTGGAAGCTCTAACAGGTGGCTTTTTCGAGGCCCCCATCGGGATCATGCGCGAGATGTCGGGGAACACTCCACCAACGCAAGTGGGAAAGATGGAGGTTAACAAGGCAGAAGAATTCACAAAGATGGCCGCGAAAAAGGTGTCAGATATGCAAGCAGATTTGGAGAAAATGCAACAGAAGCACGAAAGACGGATGGCCAAGCTTCGAAAGACAACGCTGCTCAACTCGGCCGAAAAGAGACTGAGGACAGCAGCAGGTCCCGCGGAACCCCGAGCCCGGCAAGACTTGGAGCAAACAGTTCGTGACAATGCCAAGCCAGGATCTGGAGAAAGTGTTGAAGACATAGTTCAAGAGGTCGAAGCAGCATGGGACAGGAAAATTGAACCAATAGCTAGCGTGGTGTGCATACAGCGAGGTGGTCTCGAGGACCGGACTGCCAGTAACGCCTTGAGCGGAAGACATCCACTGAACGGCGTGGAGTCGCCCAAAAAGAACGTCACCTCACGTGAAGAACCGCAAACTTCCTCCTACCACCATCCTATCCCGCCGGTCGACGCGGAAGAGCAACCAGAGCCATCAGCCCCTTCACCCTCCTCACAAACACCAAGTGCCGCAGCGGGTACGCCAACAGTCAGGAATGACGACGGAGCTGATAGCAACGGACCAGAGCCAGAGCCAGAACAATACACCCATCAAGACGACACTGCTATTCCTTCTCTTGATGACATGGATGTGGACATGGAAATGGCAGGGCTTGAGGACCCGGATCCAGGATTGGAAGATGATGGTAACACCGGCAATGAATGGGTCATGGTAGAAGAGCAAGGGGACGACAGCGGCAATGCCACCGAAGGAGACACCAAGTCACTACCGTTCCCAACGTCTCAGCAGGCTGATGAGTCAGGAAGTCCAGCGACCTTTGTCAACACTCCTGCAAGTGGTATCCAAATCGTACCACAAAACTTACATGACGGCACTCCCACCCAAGCAGCGACCGACACTCCTGATTTCGGAGCCGGGCGGGCAGACTCACAAGGTGACTTTGACAGTGTTGGCATGGGAATTGGCGACAATGACCTAGTGGATTATGGAGATGACGACGAGGATTTGGGCATGGATGTGATGGATGACTCGGCTTTTGGCGATGCATTCCACCCACCCGAAGACACAAACCAGATGGAAGGTTCTGATTTCTCATGAGCTCTGTGAATGAGCTGTCAGTGGATCATCTAGCACTTCGAGTGTAGCCAAGCCATTTATGAAGTTCATAAGACCGAGAGTCCTTAGGCTCAAAGCTTCGCAAATTGTAATAAAGCGCTACCCGCTTTTTGCTCTATGATGTACTTTTACGTGCTTAAGCCAACCAGCCCTCAATGACAGCAGCAAACGATCGCGCTAACTAGTGCCGCCGACCTTCAACGTATAACTCCAACAGAGGCTCTCGAGGACAGGTAGCACTGATATTACCAAACTTTGCACATGCGCAAAGCCAAGGATTAGAATTTGCGCTTTTCCAGGCTTGAATTTTCCACGGCACGTGTCCAAGTCTTGCCACTCAATGCTTGAAATGGCGTTTCAAGCCGAAGCTTCATCGTCTCCATACCGATACCTTTCCCTCTCCCTCCAGCTACGCAGGCTGAGAGAAATAAAGTGTATACCCTTTCATTACATTCACGGTACGCATCGTTGATATAGTCGGTGATGGCTGAGTCAGCGCCAAGTAGCCTTTATGGGTTGGTGGACATGGGAAGGTCAGTAACCCCTCTTACTCCGTGTCATTGCGTTTGCCTGGGCCGGAGGGGATGTTGAATTGATTTTGTTATCCTCGTCTGTGGGACTGTAGGTGGGGGTGAACGGAAGCTCAGCACTTGTTGTGACAGTCAGCCTTGACAATTCACCTAAACGAAATACATGCTGAAGCTTCCTTTATCGTCCATCACATACTCCCTGGTCTATTACTTAGTTTGAGGGCAAGAGTATAAGAACCGAAAGCCTCACAGCCATCTGCAATTATAGCTCATAACCTCTAGCAACCTCATGTGTTTCCTTGGACTGACTTGATTGCGGCTAGCAATGGAATTCGCTTCTCCATCTCCGATCTCACGCCTCCAGCTAGAGCTCTCCCAACGGTCTTTCAAGATCGGGCTGCGATTTCCCTTTACGATGCTCAATATCAATCAGGAGACAAAGGTCCTATATCGCAGGAAGTTATTGACAGTGTTCTTGCAGCGCTAGCACGCTTCAAGGTTACTTGCATCGACTTTGGCGTACCCAACGACAAGATCAGAATCCTGGCTACAGAGGCTACTCGTACAGCCACCAACTCAATCGACTTTCGACAGCAGATCAAAAAGGCAATAGGATGGGAAGTTGACATGCTACCAAAAGAGGTGGAAGGCCGGATTGGAGCATTGGGCGTAGCAAGCAGCTTTTCAAATGTAGAGGGTCTGGTGATGGACCTCGGTGGCATGTATTTTCTCTCTCTTGTCGCCCAGGCCTTAGACTAACTTGAAGCAGGAGGTAGCACTCAAATCACCTGGATGATCTCAGAGTCCGGCAAGGTCCAAACCAGCCCAAAAGGCTCTTTCAGCTTTCCGTATGGAGCAGCCGCGATGACTCGCAAACTAGCTGAAATTGAGGAACAAGGCCCCGCCGCGAAAATGAAGCTTGAAGAAGATATGAAAGCGGACTTTCAAAGGGCATATCATGACCTCGACATCCCCCAATCCCTGTTGGCCAATTCTGACAGAAATGGAGGCTTTACTTTGTACCTTTCTGGCGGTGGATTCAGAGGCTGGGGATACCTTCTGATGAGCCAGCACAAAGTATCCCCCTACCCCATACCTATCATAAATGGGTTTCAGGTTAGTAAAACCGACTTCCGAAACATTGCGCAGATTGAGGAGGTCGCTGCAGAGCAGCAAATTTTCCGCATCTCAAAGCGAAGAGCAGCTCAAGTGCCTGCGGTGGCGTTTCTGGTGAATGTACTAGTCGATGCCATACCAAATATCAAGGAGATAAGGTTCTGTCAAGGCGGAGTACGTGAAGGATTCTTGTTCGACACATTCGATGAAGCTACACGAGCTATGGATCCTCTCTTGGCGGCGAGCGCTCACTACGGCAGTCCGTCATCATCAAGAATTGCAGAATTACTCATGTCAGCCATTCCCGCTGATGACAAAGAGCTCGACAGAAGCGCACCAGCAAGCTTCACCGCGCCCATTGTCCGAGCGCTTGCAAACTTACTTTTTGTCCATTCCTCTTTACCAAAAGAGTCGACGTCTCTAGCTGCTCTGTACAGTCCGATTACCGGCCTTCTGGCGTCAGCACACGGCATCTCGCACACAAACCGCGCACTCTTGGCTCTCATGTTATGCCAGAGATGGGAGAGCGAGCTTCCGCCTCCACATAACGCGATGCAGGATCGCCTTCGGGCACTCTTGACCAGACAGGAGGTCTTCTGGTGTGCTTACCTGGGCAAGGTAGCAAATCTAGTGGGACATGTCTATCCAGCGGGTAAAATCGGCGAGGTAGACAGGATCCAATTCAAAGCTAAGTGGTCGAGGGGTCTGGGCAAGAAGGGATTGGAGCAGGGGGTCGTTCTGTTGATCGAGGTTAAGGTGGACGATCCAATGACGGCCACCGAGGTACTCATGCCTTTCGTGGAGAATATCGAGGCTGTAGCAAAGAAGAAGCAACGGATTGGCGGAAGGGATGGATGGTACGTCAAGATTGAGATTTCGGTAGAGCGTTCGTAGCGCTGTACGGAGTGTTGATGCCGCTTGGAGGACATTTCACCACAGGGGCAGTTGCTCGTGTTTCAACCAGCAGTGTTATTCGTAGCCCATGACTTGGCTCCGATGTCGGTGGTCTGTTGTATACAGGACAATAGGCAGTAAACGCCCATATTCAACAAACAATGTGGTTTTAGAAACCTTCGCATTAGTGGCACTACTCCTTTAGACCGAGATCGGATGACATGAAAACGGACGGAATGCTGACACACTATCAGGTTGTATGCAAGCCGTGCAACACATGTCAACATTAGTATGAGTCTACCTGCGTCTGTTTGTACCAACAAGCTATTACTCGTGCCGATTTCGGAGCTCTGATGAGCTGTTCGTATACCCATGGAGCGGAGAGTAGCCGGCGCTACTTAGAAGTTCAGAATTTCGTTGCGGCGAGCTCACAGAAGACTCAGTAATACTCGAAGATTTCGAGACGTCGCATTTGCAACAGGCTATGAAATGGGCTTCTAGAAAATGTTCCGGAATGGATACTGTGTGCAGCCTAGTAGACACAAGTCGGCATTTGAGAATTTATCATTGCAGATCTGTGACCAGGGTTTACAAGCCGACGCCCCTATAGGAAGGCTGAACCATGGGAAGAGCAAGGTCAAGCATATTAAGCTTTCCCCACAGGCCATCCAAAGAGTGGAGAAACGAATGACCGTCAAGGAAAAAGCCGAGGTAGCTGCACAAGTCTGCTTTAGTGAATAACTCTGAGCCCTCTAGGGCAAACTCCGTCATCGTGCTTCGTTATTAGATGTTCCCTGTTTGCCCCCAACCATGCATCCGGTACCACTTTGTACGACGTCCCGTGCCACAGTGGATCAGGCCTCCTTCTACTTCCGAGCTGCGTCTTCTCTATAAAGCTGCCTTCCCTAGCGACTCGTTGTGTGTTCCCGAATTCTTTTCATTCTATTCCCTTGTCTCATTCGGTACCACTTCGACGAAGCACTTTCAATATGGGCATCCTCGGCCGCAAAGCTCCACCACCTACCACCCTCGACCTGGACGATGCTAAGCACCCTTCAACTCAGCTGCCTGGTGACCCAGAAAAGTCCGACAAGGAGGTCCAGGTCGAAAATGATACGATTGGCACACGTGCACGTAACATTGATCCAGAGTTGGAGAGAAGGGTTGTACGCAAGCTCGACTGGCATGTGCCACCTCTCGTCGCTTTTTTGTGTGAGTCTAGATACCACATCCGTGTTCATGGTGCAAAGAATGCTAGATTTCGGGAAACATTGTGCTTAACACTGGTGTACCGCGACAGATCTTCTCTCCTTCCTCGATCGCTCCAACATTGGCAATGCCAAAATTGCCGGTATGGAGAAAGACCTGGATCTCAAGGGCAACCGATACAGCTGGTTGTTGACGATATTCTACATCGCATACATCCTCTTCCAATTTCAAGGCTTCATGTGGAGGGTCATAAATCCCCATCTTTGGGCCTGTTTCATCATCTTTTTTTGGTACTGCTATCTCTAGCTCCACTCTAGGACATGTGACTAATCGATCTGTCGAACAGGGGCATTATTGCGACTTGCCAAGCGGCGGTCAAATCATGGGAAGCCGAGATGGCACTTCGTTTCCTATTGGGAGCCGCCGAGGCCGGATTTGGTCCATCAATCCCTTTCCTCCTCTCCTTTTTCTACCTCCGCCATGAGCTGGGCTTTCGCATCGGTATGTTCCTAGCTGCAGCACCATTAGCAAGCACATTCGCTGGAGCGCTCGCGTATGGCATCACAAGCGGTCACTCCAAGCTCGCAAACTGGCGACTGCTGTTCCTAGTCGAGGGAATCCCTACGCTGCTGATGGTCCCGGTGGCATATTTTTTCCTACCAGATAGCCCGGGGAGGGCCAAATTCCTTACTGAGGAAGAGAAGGTTATTGCGAGAGCAAGGGGAGTGAGACAAACCGGCAAAGGCGGGGACAGCCACCATGGAGGCCTCCGGCTGAAAGATATTGGTCTGACATTGATCGATGCCAAGGCTTGGTTCACTGCAGTACGTGCCTATCCCGCATCGTTCCACCGTCGATCTGATATGCTGACCCATGATACCTAGTTGATGTATTTCTCATGCAACGTTTCCTTCTCCTCGCTTCCCGTCTTCCTTCCGACTATCCTGAAGGAGATGGGCTTCACCGCTGTCAATGCGCAGGGCCTCTCCGCGCCGCCTTATTTCATCTCCTTCCTAGTGACTATCGGCTCCACATTCATTGCAGATCGGATACAACAACGCGGCTTGACTGTCATAATCGTGAGTATCGTCGGCGGTATCGGCTATATCCTTCTTGCCACATGTGACAGTGTCGGGCCCAAGTACTTCGGTGTCTTCCTTGCTGCTGGAGGCGTCTTTCCCGCTATTGCCAACATCTTGCCTTGGGTGTTGAACAATCAAGGTTCCGATACCAGGCGTGGCATGGCGATCGTTATTTTGAACACTGTTGGTCAATGCGGGCCTCTGCTGGGCACGAACATCTTTCCCACGAACGACGCTCCCAGATATGTCAAGGGCCAGAGCATCTGTGCCGCCTTTATGTTCTTTAACGCTTTCCTAGCGCTGAGTCTAAGATTGCTGCTTGCATGGGAGAATCGGAAGCTAGATCAGAAGTACGGGAAGCTAGGTCAAAGCAAGGTTTCTGCGACGGCCGAGGTCGAACCGGAAGCTGCCCAGGTTGGAGAGGAAAATTATGGTAAGCTAACATTCCAAATGTTGTATCATCTTGCTCCTTTCAACAAGCTCAAATCCACCTTGATCCTTCTTGGTTCTAGTCAATGACGCTGACCATCCGGGCGAACGCCTTTCCAGGACCGAATTTCAGATATGTACTGTAACACACGGTGATGAATGATGACCATTTCAAGGTACAACTTGATGAAAATCCCAATGGCCTTCCAGAGGCTCCGGGTAATGATTTATGGATCTTGATTTTGTCAGTAGCAAGCAGTAGAATAGGTGTCAGCAAGTCG
>Ga0335072_10002425_pt1 | contig 28937 bp, 28 predicted proteins | sample Lox_Sample_21_FD_206725 | JGI IMG/M metagenome (GOLD analysis project Ga0335072, IMG submission 206725) | Soil microbial communities from Loxahatchee National Wildlife Refuge, Florida, United States - Lox_Sample_2.1 | ecosystem: Environmental > Terrestrial > Soil > Wetlands | place: USA... | reverse complement strand
GTTTGTAATTGCTGATTGCCTGCATGACTTCGGCGCTGCGATCGCTCTCAGGTCCAAGCCAAGCGATCACAAAATCGGCATTGGAGAATATCTGTCCCATCAAGCCAACTTGACGATTCCGCTCAGTAACGCAAGCTTGGTTTATGCAGATAGAGTCGATCCAGAAGTATTCGCATTCTACTGCTTTGCGAGGAAGACCGCGTAGTTGTATTGTTCTCTTCAGTGGTTGATCCCCATCTCTGTTGCGGGCTCGCAATCTGAGAATGGACTTCAGTGCTTGGTATATGTTTTCGCGGAGTCGAACCTTATTCCCATTCAGATATATTGTGCGTCGGGGAGGCTCTTTTCCCCAGGCGTACGATATCGTAACATATGCAGGGCACTCGGACATGGGAAAGACGTGGAGCCGACACCGTATCGCGCCAGCATTTGATCTCTCAAATGTGACAAGCCTGATCTCAGCTGGGTTGTGGTTAAGCAGCGCGTAGAGGTGAGAACGGGCCGGAGCCATATTGGTGATAAATCTTTGTCGTTCAGTCCGTCTCGAGCATATTATTGCTTAAGATTAAAGCTTGTGGGGGCACCGTATGAGCCGTCGGAGGCGATGCACTGTGTCCTGAAGTTGCTGGAGGTCATGCTCCGAATGCTGTAGGTACTGTCGGTTGCGCTCTGTTGGCTGGAGGCGGTGGAGGGCTATGTTCTATGTCTTAGAGGCGGTGGAAGGTGCTGGAGGTCGTGGAATATATGCATTAAGGACAAAAGAACCCAGTAAGATTGCAAATGTATGCAATGGTTTTCGTAGCTGTTGTGCTCGTTCCATTCGTCCCGTTGAAGGAATTGAAGCTTGTCTCGTTCTGGCTGTGCTTGTGGTACCCGAACAGGCAGCAGCGCTCACCCCGCAGGCACCCGTCGCTGCCTCAAGGCTCACCCACTAATCTGGAAGGAGGGCGGCGGCAATTCCAGAGGTACCTGTGGCAGAACTCTCGCAAGAAACTCTACGCATTGTTCGGGTTGGCATACCGCCTTGCGCAGTCGAGGCCTCGCTCCAGAAATGACCATGACCTTACACAAGAACACGGTGCCCCTACGTAGACGAGCTGGCTAACCTGAGACTGCTAGAGCAAGGTGTCCCTTGGGTGCGTCACCCAGAGTTCTTACGAGACGTGGTCGCGACGTGATTGCAACATGCTCGTGTCGTTTGTAATGCCATCTCGCTGCAATGTCATTCTACCCATGGCCCGGAGATGACGTGCAGATGAGCCAAGTCATACGTCGGCGGACGGATGATCCGTTGCAGGGCTGAACTAAATGAGGACAAATCCTTGACGGAGACAGATGCCTTACCCCCGTCTGCCCATCTCTTCAATCCGGAGAGATGAGTCTGTCGAAGGCGTCTGCGGACTCGTCCAGTCCATCGATATCCCATTCAGTTCTATGGTGACCGAGGCCAGGTCGCCGAATCACCATTGGCAATACTCTATTTCAAAGAAGATGAGCTCGTCGAAGGTATATCGATACTACAAGGGACTCGTCCCAATCAAGAGTGGGCCACCAAACCCTGAGCCTATGTATGGGTCGCGGTCGCACTACTCTTTGGCTTCGCTGTTGGTCTTGGAGTCTCTGTTACCATTCTTTGGTTCGGCAAGCCAACCTTGAGCCCTGACAAAGAATCCATTTCCTCTAGTGCGTCCATTACAGCAGCAGCCACAGCTCCTCACTTCCCACGAGAGACTTGTGACACTTCGGTGGCTACTACTCGAGCAGCCCATTGCATCTTCGACCCACTCACAGTCAGTTGGGTTCCTCCAGGCTGCTCTCGAATGATGGCACATGAATTCTCCGCGAAGAATCACTACAGCGATAAAGAGAGTCAACAAGTGCTGACTACAGATCAACTTGGGTACAGGAACAACGCCAGGATAGCGGCTGCCGAGGACGTATGGTGGGCTATACAGCTATTTCCACATTTGACTGATAGTTTCGTGCGTCTTCTTGGTCGTACGGATCATCCTGACACGACGCAGGGACAGGTGGCTGCAACGAGTCACATACCTGCCCCAGACAGTCTTGACCCACGCGACGATTTTTCGAGATTCAGGAGTGCGAATCTTTCAGCAATTCAAGGATCCTGATTAGGCTTGGCAAGGTTTGGCATTCCTAACAATTTCCTCACGAGATACGGGACTTGTCGAGTGTGGACGGGTAGAGATGGTAGTGTGTTCATGACCGATAGCCCGGGACTGGCTGAAATGAAAGTAGACGTCTGAGCTTGGAGAGGGAGGACGAGGATGGAGGCGAGGACGAAGACCAGTTCGGAACATAGTCCAACATATACGATAAGCCATAGCCCGTAGGATTGATCGAGAGAGGTCCATTTTGGGATCAGAGCTTGAGGAGCCAAAATAGGTCTCTCTGAAATTGGGAGGGGGGAAGGAAGGCTCAAAACCGTGGACGCTTGGCCTAAGAGCCTAGAAAAAAGTTAGGGTGCCGAAAAGAGCCCCCTACCACTTTCTTACAGGTACAGAGATGTGGTTCAAAAGTAGTTTCCGCCAAGATAATTTTGCCCGAATTTAAGGAGCCTGGCAGTCCCTCTACTTCCAGATGTCCCCCTTAACAAATTTACCCAAATTTTTAGGCACCAGCATGCCGACCTACACAAATCTTGCCTGGAAGTTTAACTAGAGGAACACCTGCCAGCATGAAGCGGTGAAAGTTAGCATCCGGAAAACACTTTTTGAATCACACCCTCTGTACAGAGACTTTTAGGAAAGACATTCAATCTATTGGTACCTATATGAGACACCTGTTTATCTTCGGAAGCTCATGTTTGAGGCCTTCAAGCTCGCCAGGAGGCAAAAGTAATACCAGTTGCCTGTAGTAGGAACTCGAAATTACACGTCAGACATTGAGATCCTGAGAGGCGAAGGACTTTGTATCCGTCAGATTGAGTCACTTTCCGGTTGGGAAGCGGGCACTTGAGCGTGGGGGGCTAATCGTTGCTGTTCAACCCTGTCCATAGCAACGGTGGACGGCGTTGCATCATTAAAATCATGGCCGGAGGCTAAGTCGACTAATCTGTGGCAGGAATTGTGGAGTGAAGGAGACTAGAGAGTGGCTGTGTCAAACTGGCTGCCCAATGCTGTTCCAATAAAAGGGGCTTCTTAGGTGATTTTGTGGCGCAGGGTAGGACAGGGCGACGAAGTTGGCATGGTGAGAATGGCTCCTGCCGTGCCTAAACTAAACGCCCTGCCAGGGCGAACCACACTGACGGATGACCATTCATCAAATGCTGCACTCCTGCCCGAAACATGTCCTGCTTGAATTGGAGTTTCAGGGTCGGCTTGTCAGATGATGTGGAATAAAGGCTGATGGGCGGTTGCGCGAATTCAGGGGCTGGCAGGCGTTTCCAACATGACAGGACAGCTCGTCACTTCCCTGCAGCTGCCCGACCCTGCCCTGGCAGGTAATCGCATAAGGCGACGAACCGCTATTTTTGCTGCGCCCCTTGTCCCAACCTGGATAGCGCCTCCTTTACCCTTACCCATCCCCGATCGAGCAGGGGATGTGTCTGAAACATCTTTTCAGCTGTCCGTAATGTAACTTGTTGAATTAGCCATGCCCGCCGCATTATTGATAGCCCGGTAGTAAGAGCGAGATGATTCGGCACATTCCTTCTGCCGAGCTTGCTGCCTGCTAAAGTGTGCCAATGTGACTCCGACCAAATCACGGGCCCATCAAGGCTCTCCCCGTTTCTGCCTGGCCTTCCTTTACGACCGAAAGCCCTTCTGGTGCCTTCTCCGTGTTTACCGTCACCTTCTTCTATCCCTCCCAGCTATTTTCCGGCAGTGACTCATGGAACTTTGGTAGTCTTTCTAGTGCCCTGTTTGTTGCCTTTTGCGAACAGGCAACAATTTGAGGCCATGCCTTCCCAACTACGCGGCCTCCCATCAGTCACACATGCATTGACTGCCCCATAAGAGCAGCCAATGCCCACACCGATTCTACCTTCTTTCCCACCCCGTACCAATCCCATCGTCTGAACAAACAAAGCCAGTCCCCATTCCAACCACTTCCAGTCACTTCTTACCTGCTCCGCCACAAACCTCCTCTATTGATCACTTGCCACAACTTGCCACAAGACACTAACACATCCCACCCTCAAACATCTATAAAGTCCATGAATCTTGGGCTCCAAACTTCCAGCATCGATCGCCTACCCTTCTACCTCCGAAGCCCAGAACAACCTCTCGATCAACACACTGTCCAGCAACCCAGCCTCGACAAGGGCAAGAGTAAGGAATTGCCCGAAGACACAAACAAAGACCAAAGCAAAGAGACACCGCAAGACAATATGGCACCAAAGTCAGGTTATTACGAGTCGTCACGCTCAAGCAGCGAAGGGGAGCGCGTTCACTATGATCCTCGAAAAGAGCGCCGCTCAGCCTCCAAAACCACTACGACGAAGAGACCTGTCGAAGTCCACCATCACAACTCACCAAGTGGAGAGCCAAAGCGCCCACCATCAATTGACAGCAAAAGATGGAAGTAAGGGTCGCTCACAACCACTACGAACTTTCATCATCATGCATTCTATTCTACAGAAACAACGGAGTAACTGGATATTCTTGGCCATGGAGCGTGGGGATTCCTGCCACTATGGGGAAATCAGAAAGGTTTGGAGAAGGGATCTGGGATATCTTGTATAGATCATTTACGGCGCAAGGAACTGGCAATTAGAGGGACTGGCTATTTTCCCAGATTACCCAAATTGAACATGATCAGAGATCAAATGAAAGGACGCAAGTCAGATTGTACCATCAGTATCGGTGACAGATTGAATCTCACTTCATCACTCTGATCTGAACTGTTCCAAAACCCTGACCTCGAAGATACTTTGGCCCTTCACCGATGATTGGGAGATCGTTTAGTGCCCACATCGGTAAGTTGCATTACTGCCATTCATCACGCATAAGCGTATAATGCAGACATCAGCCTTGCAGGACCAAAGTTCTTCTAGAAGGTCGTACAAAGTTTTGTCTATACGAATCTTGCATCGATTAAGCCCCCCTTGCCAGGATCCTGTACGACGTATTCCCTGGCACACGGGAGCAAGCCACGTTGTGAGGCAAGGAAAACGTGTGTCGAACCAGGTCACTTTCTTACATGAAAGGAGCTTGTGACCGATAAACCAGGTCACGTATCTGAGGAGAAAAATGCCTCAAGCAATGCCTTCTTGTTAGTTTTCTCCCCCTTGACACTCTTACGAAAGATCAGGGCTGCAAACATAGCATGATCAGCGCAGCCTCCACCAGTTAAACCCCATCACCCTAATGTTCCGGGCGCAGATCCCATGAAGCTTTGCCCGACCTTAGTGCTCGACTGCGCTGATCGCTCCAATCTCCCATTTCCCGAACAGCAGCCTGCTAAGTAACATCAACTCACTTGTATGTTCTTCGGCTGTGAAGCAAGGTGACAGAGCTTTCTTCTAGCGCCTGCAAGTCTACGAAAGCATAGTTTGGTATCCACTCGAGCAATTATTGTCAGCTGCCATCCTGGTTGAAACGAACCAGCTAGGGTATGAGCGGCGCTGTCCCTTGTCTGTTCAGAGACTGACTGAAACTATGCGAAGCTACCAGAGATCCAACGTACGCTTTTCGTTTTGCCCTCGAGCCTCCACCCAAGCATTCAAGCGGCCAACGGCGATCGCGACAAAGTAGAATGCAGGTCGCCGTAACTGGCCCTCATTTTGCGGACATGTGCTTTCCGTGCTATCGCTTCCATCTACGGGGAGCGACCCGTATGATAGAGCCTGCCTCACTTGATTCGAACTCTCCCCTAGCAGTTCTCCAACTTCTCTAGGGGGTTTCGTTCCATTACCAAAGCCTCGTCTCGTGATAAATCCTTCACGAGAGATCTGAACGATGACAAGAATTTCATTTCACAAACTGTTCACATATTCCCCTAATTGTCCTCCTGGATTGAGATGGCGAACATCTCGGCGCAGAGTTGAGGTCAAAAATGTCCAGTTTGCGACGTCCAAACTCGGCTGGAGAATACCCTAGCCAGCTGAATTGGCTGGCGGATCTGTTGTCGCTACGGACGTTGGTCTTCGAGGCATCAGAACAAGAGTCGGGCTACAGTCCATTTGCATCTTCAAGGGTTCGGTAAGGTCCCCGTCTGCGGAAGGATTGTGCCGTGATCCATTTTCTTCAGAATGTCTCGTTCTGCAAGTTTGCTCATGACCGATTTTTCTAGGCTTGTGAAACTCATCAATGTCTATTCGCCGTACGTCTTCGCTACCCAGTCTAAGACGGCGGCTTTGGCAGGGAAGCTTTGATGTTCCCATGGCGCCCTCCAATGTCTATTTTGATCCATTTTCGAAGAAAACCAATATACATAGGACCAAGATGCGAATTTTCCTGTGAGAGCAGCACTATAGTATGATTCCCAAGCATGGCAGCATTCAGTCTCGATGCCGTTGAAGTTGCGCTTGTGACATTGAGCCCGGTGGATGATGAACATGGTGGGAACTGGGCATTGATGATGCTGGTCCTCGAGTTTGAAATGAATGACAAAGCTTTAAAGACACTATTCACATCGTGCATGCCCTGATAGGCATGGAAGCTTCGAGTTCCCGCAAGCCCGTGATGCTCCTACCCTTCTGCTACTTCTGAGAGCGCGTTCAGGCCCAGGCCGCTTCCTCCTGTTCTTGTCAGATCCCACGAACTTCTTTTAAAAGTTCTCAACTTCGTAAAACATCTCTGCATAGCCTGTCCAAATCTTGTTCCGCCTCAACAGAACATCATCAGTCACCTTAGCTGACATCAACCACAGACACCTGGTATGGCGCAGATTCCTGGTTGGGGTAGGTCTGCTACCTTGCCTGCCTCCCAAATTTACAATTGCGCCCTGGCGGCACTAACGTTCACATTCACAGATCACACACGACACCTCCAGATGCCTAATGTTAGCGACCGCCAAACTACCACACGATTCATCTGTGAAAGTCAAGCGGCACCAGCCTGCAATCGTGTCTTCTTCGAAGCATACACAAGACAGACCAAGGCTCACCTCCGGCAGCACAGCGTATTCCACCTGGCACTGTTGTTGAGGATCACTACGCTAGGTCATCCATACGAGAATTAGCTCCGCACCGGCGCCATGATGGTGGAGGTGAGGCAGTATCTAGATCAGAATCCCTCACAAACTACGGAACATCTGGAAACGGAGATCAAACGCGAGGACTTTCCGTGGAGACTAGGATTGTTGCTACAGCGTCAGACTTATGACGCAGGTTGTGCCTGGTCTTTCCTTCAGAGGTATCACTCAAACGCCGCATGAGCCTTCCAGCTCGGCCCTGAAACTCATTGTGCCAGCCTGGCATACCCCAATATTAAGTTCCACTCTACCCATTAAACACCTCGTCCATCGCCGCCACTGTGACATCAGTAACTGGGTATCCATCTTCGAGCTGGTGCTTTACAATATCGTTTGTCACTTTGGTAGAACTTAGTAATCCGACTTCCTGAGGCCTTCTTCCGATGTATGATGAACGCAGTGTCGTACCTTGAGACGAGGACTCCGTACGTTGCACGAACATTCTGGAACGATAGGAAACTGAAGCGGAATGGAAATCATTTGCATCACTGTATCATTCATTTCGCCTCGCAGCATTAACATCTCGCCGCGTTCATTCCAGGATACAGCCACCGCCTGAAGTCTATGTAGAAGCCTTCTAGTTGAACAGAGCAGCAAATTTAGCGGAAGATAGATGTCTTCAGCCATAATCAAGCTTGGCTACAATGGCTTGTAAATGAGCATTTCTGTGCTTGACAGATTGTCTTGTCTCCATTCCAACATTCCCGCCTAGAAATCTCATCATTGGCGCTTGGCGCTTGTGTCCGGAGATGCATATATGATCCGGCGTGTTCTTCGCATCACTATTAGTGCGAGTGTCGGAAGTTGCATACACTGCCTTGTCGGCCTCTTTGATGTAAGGTTGCACTTTGTCGTCCGACTGGAATCGATTTCGAGTGCTTAACAAGTCGGTGTTGTCTCGTGGATCACTTCTGTACTAGACGGAGACTGGTAAGAGGAATCGCATATATCTTTTGTCAACCACGAATAGTGGTGCTTCCAACAAAAACGACCTGGACGGAAGCGAAGCTGTGAGGAGCGCACAATCAGTTTCACTGATCATAAAACGCGGTCGGAGTTGCTGAACACGACTGAATTCAAAGGACCGTTGAATGAGATGCAAAAACATCTGACATCACTAAAATTGAGAGAAGTGAAGCATACGCTGCAGTGGCACCAAATATTTCGACTCTTCTCGCAGTAGTGAAGAGGCCTAGGCAGATTGAGAAGATCGCGGAGTACGCAACGATGACTCCAAGTCGGTCGATCATGGATTGGACAAAGTATAGTGTAAAAATGGAGGCCGCAGGAATGCAGCTTGCGAGTAGTATTCCAATTAGGTGAGATATACCTCTCAGATGGGTCTTTCGGTAATGATAGAGACCAGACTCTGGATCAAAGGGTCTCTGCGTTGTTGTCAGTACCATGTAGATTATCAGCAAAGTATGGTGGGGGAGACCAACTTTGAACCGATGTCCGATCAAGTTGTGAAACTTGTGGAGCAGCTCATCCGTCAACCAACGAGAAAATGCATCTCGCTCAACAGCTTCAGGTGAAAGTGTTACTAAATCAGACATTCGTTCATGGTCTGTGCTGTCCAATCTCTCGTGGTGAGGAAAGATGTTTCTCTCAACACCTTCTAGGAAGTTATCACCACATTCAGTCCTCGTCAACCATTCCCGGAGTGTTTTTAGGTCGTGGCGGGAAGGATTGTGAAGCGCACAAAGTTCTTTGAACTGTAGGAGAGACTCATCTGGGGGAGTTAGCTACTACTGGAAGAGCAGTCATTTGCTGACTTACTGTATTCTTTTAGTCTGTCACGGATATCCTGTATGACAGCCCATTGCGGATGAGGTTCCCCACCCTCAGACTCCTGGCTAAGCTCGAACCAGTTCCTCTCGCCATGTATGCCTTTCTCGTCATTGTTCCGCGCATTATTCTCCCGGATGACTTGCAATTCCCGTTCAAGATGGGTTATTTCGGCTTGCAGGAACAACAAATTCTGGGCGTTCAATGCGCCGAACCGCCGGAAAATCGCGACATCAGGCCACGAGGCCATGAATGTGGAAAGTTTTGGGTAGCTGCCCATTGACCATGACCGATTGATGCCCTGGGTCGGGGTGGGCGGTGAGCTCGAAACTCGGGCTACTGCCGTGTCCATGGAGGGTAGCTTCTCGGAAGACATCCTTTGCGCGTGATATTTAGAACGTCACTGGGCAACAAAGTAGGAGACAAACCTGAGGTGTCGAGGGCAAAAGTTCGCTATTTGAGCGGTAAATTGGACTGTTGCAGCTGGAGTGAGACGAAAAGTTCTTGCGGCTGGAGGCGGTGCCTGGGCTCAGCCCTCCTCAGTCCCCACCAAAAGCCCCCAACCGTGCCAATTGACTCGGCTGAGCCGACTACCAGCACCAAACAAAAAGGTCGAAGCCTCGCGCTTTTTCCCGCAAATCTGCTTTCCATACCTTCCACAGGAATCTCACCGCTCCTTAAGCCCGCTGCACCGTAGCACCGCATTTCGCCCGGTTACTTTTCTGGCCCAATAACATTGCCACTCCCACTGAAGCTCCCCCACCATGTCCAAAGGATCTCCACGACCCGAACCATCTCCGCAGCTAGGCTTCGGGCTCGGTCCGCGCGCTGATGATGCCGACAGACCACGTTCCAGGTCTCAGAGGCTGCTTGACAAACTTCCTTCTTCCGTCTCCGATCATATACGCAGACCTTCGCGCTCTCCAGATGGCATTGGCGCCGGCATTACACAGGCTGGGCTTGTCCTTGGCTCTACCGGATCAGAATACCTGATCCACCGGAGCAGTCAACAGATAAAGGAGGGCACAAAAACTTTCCTTTTTGAGCTGAATCGCCTTGTCGGCGACGCTCGCGTCGAGATCAGCAAACGTGCCATCAAAAGGGTCAACACCGACGTGGTCAAAGGAACGATTCAGGTAATTCCACCGCAACCTAGCATTTGGAATAGGCTCTAACTTCAATTCTAAGCTACAAGATGATGCCGAGTCTGAACGAGAAGTCGACGCAATTATTGACGCCAAAGAGAACCCTTTCGATCCAGCTGTAGAGCCTGCTACTCCAACCTCGCCTGTGGATTCAGAAAAGGTTAACGAATACTTCATCGAAGACATCGACATCTACCATCATGACCACCTTGAGAAGCTGTTCATGCGGGCAAGACTTGACAGTGGTATGGAAGACAACGCAATCAGTGAAGAGAAGGCCCTCGAAACCGGTTTTGAGATCGAGCCATACACAGGGCGCGATATCATCGTCGGGAATGGAGACACGTTCCGACCTGTAGGGTATATCGAGCTTCAGTTCCACTTCCAAAAAGTGCAGGCGGCCAAAACCTGGAAGCTCCGTTTCCTAGTCATTCCCGGCGATCCTCCATTTGACGTTGCATTCGGACGCAACTTCATATTCAAGGCCAAGCTGTTTGTGAGACCCAACGAGGCACTCCCAATGGAGTACAAAAGGCTATCACCTCGTATGTTCATATCGCTTCCGGTTTGAAGATGTGTTAAGCTGATTACTGCCTTAGGAGAAGAAGCTGAACTGCAAGCAAGAACGGCTCACCGTGATCAATACAGTAGCTCAAGACAATCCTATCAGGATAGTCAATATTCCAGTCGACGGAAGCCGGCGACAGACAAATCCAGCTCCTCAAGATATGGGACGCCTCGCAGATGATTTTGGATAGTTCGGAGGAAGTTCTGCCAGAAGCGTGTTGGAATGGGCGCAAGGAAGCTGAATCATTGGTGATTGGTGTTGCACTCAGACTGGGGCAAGCGGGAGTTATTTTCTTTCGGAACGGAATGGATCAGTTAAAGAACCAAAATCATTGTTCCGAACCTAGAAACACCACTCCCAAATTCCCAAACGACAACCTGTCATCAGCCATACCACTGCCTCGACATACGCACATTCAGCCTCTGCGGGGAGGGAGCAATGCCCAACCTCCTCGTCAACTACGAATCGAATGACAGGGATGAGGCGAGCACTAACTGGAGCCCTCTAAGACCGATTCTCATTAGAGACGAAGTGAAAACGGGTCATACTCGGCGTCCTCTGAAACCGATACTCTATAACAGAAATGTAAAACGAGTATCAACCGGCCTCCTCTTAATCGATACTCTTCGTCTGAGACCACTGCACATATAACTACACCGGCATTCAAAGCCCCAGGTCGAATCCCACTGGCCTGAACGACCTCAGTCATCAACCACAGACCGGCAGGAACGTTGTGCCCAAGTAGATAAGGTGGTGCACTCTTAACACTCAATCTACTGTTATCCTCTGATTGGCTCGCTAAATAAATGATTGCTCGGGAAGACTACGGAGCGTACTATGGCGGCTGCTCTTCCGCGGCCTTTAGACTTCCATCCGCCCTCCGTGAACTAGGCACTACTCTCCGCTTCGCCTCGATCACTCGCAGCCTCTCCTGCAGCTCTGCCTCGCCATCCTGTGCGCCATTATCGCGTGTGCTGATCGATCTCACGATTTCCGCTTCTTCCTCGTCAAGCAACCTCCACCGAGTCAATTCCTCCTCCCACTAGAAGAGCATATTGACCAGCTCTCTCTGCTTCGGCACGGAAATGATGCCGATTTTGCTCACGAGGCTCTTGTCGATCTTGGTGGTATCTGGCTAACCAGTTGCGGCATCAATGACGCCCGCCTTTGTGCAAGTATGGAAGACGCTGCGGGCGTAGTGATACGTTTCTGTGCCCATTTAGGTCAGCGTTTTTTGACAGAGAGATCTCCGAGCCAAGACGAAGCGGAAAATAGTTCAGGGTTCTTGCCACAAATCTTCGCGACGTAAAGCAATTCTTCGTTCAGTGCCCTGGGATCATGCTGCTGTAGTTGGTATAGGAACACCGAGTCTTTTGTGACATGCGTGAGGTCGTCAGTGGGAGGAGACCCGGACCCAGTCGGTCCCCAGCCTTTACTTCTCAATGCAGCAAGCATTTTAGACATTGCCTTAGGTTAGTATGTCGAAGTGTACAGGCCCTAAAGCTTGGATCTCGCAGACAAGGCCAACAGCAGAAGCCGTTTATATAGTTCTACGTGTGAGCTCGCTGACTCAATATGCTGCATCCTCAGCACGTGAAGTATAGCATTTCTATGATTGACGTCCTTCAAACTTAGGCTGTGTTGCTGCTAGCTCTCGTTTGTTATCGGGGAAGGCGAATATCGCCTGAGGGGTTTTCGTTGGATGCAAGAAGAACATGGAGGAAGGCTGAGTCTATTTTTACCACCCTGACGGTCTTACCGAATATGGACGCTAATCGTACACTGGGTAAACTCTGTCCTGGTGCGCCCCTGTTTGAGTTTAACGGGGCTCTTCCAACCATTATCGTCGTTTCTCCGACACCAATCCAATCAGGCAGACTCGTCTACGAAGTGCGATACCACACTCCCGACATCCATTCGATTGTTCCTTATGACTTTATAGCCTTATGCTGTGGCATTTCGATCCTACAGGGTATGTGAAAAGCGGCTGAGGAGACGTCAACAATGCCTCGGGATGCTACTTTGATTCTTTTCCTAATAATCTCGTCGGTGTTGGCTTCTTGTAGGTGTCGTCACTTCATTACTATTTAAATCACTCTGATCTTATTTCGACAGTGTCAGTATCAGTACCAGACAGTCGCATTGCCAAAGATGATATTCATGAACGGGACAGCCCTTCCACGAGGCAGAGGAGACAATCTTCGTCGTCATGCTCAGGCAGTATCACTATTATCAGCCAATCCGATGTCGACAACAGCCCTATCGCAAGCTGTACCTCTTTTGTCGGTGATATCATCTTGGATGAGGCTCGCGGAAACATATCCTTTCTGACTGACGCGCCTATCGGATTAACCGCTCTTGATGGATCGATATATTGCCGCAACAATGCCGCCTTGCAAAATCTCAACTTATACTCACTCACTAGCATCTCGGGGTCCATTGTGGTTGACAATGCAGGGACCTTGTTTTCGCTATCAGGAGATCAGCTCGACTATGTCCAGGCCGTCCAGATCACAGCTGTCCCAGAGTTTCGGTATCTCTACATCCCTGAGGTGAAGTGGCTGGAGAGCCTTGAAATTGGTGGAAGTCCGATGACCGCTGAAAATTTGGCAGACTCCGAAGGATTGAGGCTGGAGAGTGTTGGCTCTCTCTATATTCACGACTGCTTCAACAACTTTAGCCTCGACCTTTTACCGTTACAGAATATTACAGAGTCCTTGATATTCGAAGATAATGGGCCGAACTCAGGTCTAAACCTCGATATTCTCTGGGCTAATAATATCACCTTGCGAAATGTCCACGGCTTCTCCTTCGAAAAGATGGTCGCAGTCAACAACTCTTTCGAGATCAGCAATAGTGACAACCTCACGACCATCGCATTCGAATCTCTCGACTTCATCGGAGGGAGCTTCTACATTCAAAATAACCCAAACGTGGAGTACATTGGGATCAATTCCCTAAAAACCATTGGGGAATCATTCGTCATGACAGACAATCCGGCTCTAAAAGTACCTGCTTTTGGAATCTCAAATGCACTTCAAAACGTTGCTAGCATGGACTTCGTTGGGCCTTTTATCTCCCTGTAAGTTGATCCTCTCTCGGTATCTGAGCAGCAACTCGTCTGTCCTTGATCATTCGCTTACTATCATTTTAAACAGAAACTCCTTGAATTATTCTTTTTCCGCCCTCGGAAACGTCTCGGATGGGATCACTGTCGTATTTTCAAATCAGACCCCGCCAGTGGAATGTTCCTGGTCTGCTGCTGGTGCAAGCAAGGCATTCACGGGGCAATGGTCCTCGTTCTTCGCATGTAATGGGACTGTACATACATCGCACGCACTCTCTACACGCGCCAAAGTGGGAGTAGGAATCGAAGCGAGCATATTTTTAGCAGTTGTTTGCTGGAGTTGGTTCTACTGGATTTCGGAAGGGTAGGCAGATGTCCTCTCAATGGAAAGGAAGCATTTCGCACAGCTTCAAACGAATCCAGATCAGCCAGGAATTTTTCCAATGGGTCTTCCCACCTTTAAGCCCCTTTCGAACTCGAAGACTACTTATTGTCCCTGACTCTTTGACCCGGTTTTAGGAGTCTCAGGCCGAATAGTTTTTGCAACTGCCGCGACCCCCTCTGCGCCATGCCGATCCACTGGCCCCCTACGTACAAGTTCATTTCCACATCATCTCGCGGTCGATTTGGGAGCGTCAGAGTATTTGTAGTACGTACAGGGTCGGTTGCGTCCCCAGTGGAAAGGGCGGGAGGAGAGTTTCGTCCCTTGCGGAGATCGTGCTCCACGAGAAGGAATAGCTGGATGAAATGACGATTTATAGGCTAGAAACCATCAGTAATTGGCAGAGTAAACGATAGGAGCATGAAAAGCCACACACCTAGACAGCATATACCTATGGTTGATATAATTGAGCAGAATGTGGTGCAAGCGAAGTAACACGCCCACGCAAACGAAGCAGCGGTGGACAGGCAAGATGCCCGCGCACTTCTCGCTTTGGCTGAAGGAAGGCCATGGTGGATTCAAATCAGCAACGAAGACTGAAGACGCAGAGGTAGACCCGGTTTGGGTCCCATTTCATGAAGTGAGGAGGCAGGTTTCGGGTCGAGGTGCCCCCAGTGAGCGGGAGCTGGACTGGTCAGTTGGAGGTGGAATCCCTGGGTGCGAATAATACCGCCGAAAAAGACGACAAAACCCTCCAAAAACGGCGGCAAACGTCCCAGGACATAGAGTTACTTGCGGTAGAACGCGGGACTTTGTAGAACCGCTAACTAGCGGTTCGGCACCGCTCGTGGGGTTCTGGTGCTAGCTTTGCAGCCTGCGCATCGTGAATGAAAAAAAAGTCGACGCCAACATGGAGGAAAGACCTCAAGCCGTCTAGGTTCGTCTCCGCAGGGTCGTCGCAGTTGAACCAGTGGGATCTGGCAAGCTCGACTCTGACGGACAGAAAATCTCAATTAGTAGAGGCGATGCGTTTGAGCACCACAGGAAACTGAGGCCATGCTCGCGAGTAGCTACACTGATGTAATCGGGCCGGAAGAAAGCTTCACTTTCGTACCTCCCACGACTACCTGCTGCCTCCCACGACTACCTGCTGCCTTCCACGACTACCTGCTGCCAACCTTCAGTTCCTCGTTGCGCCTGCGCATGCCCTAACCTCCAGGCTGCAGGATGGCCTCTAGGGAAGGTTACGATCCAGGTGGCTAACCAGCAGATACCCGCAGGCACCCGGGAGTCCTTATCAGTGGCCCACTGATGAACCTTATTCCGTGATCGTTTCTAACGAGCTTGGGCTGTGTGTGACGATACTGGGCAAAGAGCTATCCATCAACCTGCAGCAGTGCTGAGGGTTCAGGGCAAATACGGGCAAGCGGGGGGAGATGTATCGGCAAGCAATCGGCCTGAGCGAAGATCTGAAAACAAACCCAACTTTACATGCGCCACGTCCTAGCCAGTATTCTAGCTAACGAGCACTTACAATCAGATGTGGAAACCTACTGTAGGCAGTTTATTCTAGGTATCTGTCAGGCAATGATGCTATTTGGCGACTGGCAGTTCAGGTTGTGGGCTGAAAGTCTCGAGCAGTACGCTAGAAAAGGAGTCTTGCCAATTGACTTTTGAGTGATGACCTCCAAGGGACAGCGTGAAGCCAATTCTTCTTCGGTTTGATCAATATGTGACATCAAACAGTAGATCCCATAGATATCGACCAAGGCACGTATATGAACAACACTCGCTGACCAGCTGTTGGCGTACGTCTTGGACTTCAACGACTTTCTATGCCAACCATGCTGTCTCTCCGGTTTACCATGAGAGAGTCTTGTAGGTTGATAGAATCGTCTCCGTCCCGCTTCTTGCCATTTCTCGTACGCGCACTTATCATAGCCTTGGGGTCATGGCGTCTTCTTTGCCCTGCTTCTTGCATCCCCCTTGTCTTCACTTTCATTGAGCCCATTCCAGTGCTCCCACTTATTCTGGATGGAGTTACAAGGCACTCCAAAGATGGAATGAACGTCACATCTCCTGGTATCAACCCATGACAGCATTTTCTTCTTTCTTTCCTTTTTTGGAGCTGTCCTGTATGTCACTCTTTTCGAGGAGACTGAGGCCCGATGCTGATATTTACTTCGAGCTGTCAAGTTTGAGCCTATATGGCGGAGGCAGGGTATCTCGGTTTATTGTAGTAGTGGGCTCGAACATAAACTTTTGGGCTGCGCTGAGAGTAAACCGCTCTACCATGGCTGCAAAGCGATTTTCATCTCCACACATTGCATATGTCCTCATCCGCGTGTGTACCAGATGCTGTAGATGCAGTGTAGCTGCAGTTCTTCACAGCTAGAGCAGACTCTCGGACTCGAAGAAAATATCATCAATCAAAGCTGGCCCATCCCTGGCAGGAGCATTATCTGCGAGTGCTTGATCTTGCAATCGTTCGAGCCAACCCCGCGCCATGACAGGGTGTTCGGGGATGGCTTCGTCGCTCGGGCATGGTGAGGCTGTACGTCTGGAATGATAGGATGGAGGAGGGCCAAGCGTATTGGAGTCGTAACTTTGTCGATTTGAGGCTGTTGCGCCGTTCCTCGAGGATGTCAGTATCGTAATGTGCGTGGACGGCACAGACACTATCGACGATTGAGACGAAGAAGACGGCCTTTCGTCTTCGATTAGGTGCTTCTCGTCGTAGTCAATAAGAGGAGCAGACGGAGTTGATCTCCTTGTTGGCCGCCTCAAATGGCCCGCTTGATACGTTGGTATGGAAACGGAGGTTCGGGGTGAAGCATGCTTCACGTCGACGATGCGGGTATAGCTTGCCTCCGTGGCTTCAGACTCGGCATTGGAGCGCTGGCAGCTGCAGAGGCAAAGTTCGGAGAAAGTGCTCATGTTTACCACCAGCATGGAGAAACAGGACGTCGGCCACCACTGCCAGGGAGCTGGGACAGCAGCGAGTGCACGAGGTGGCCAGACACTGGCCTGACAGGTTAGGCAGCTTGCGAGGCTGAACTGGACACACTGGACTAGGCCTTTTCGGCGTTCCCCGCATCAGCCTGAGGCATCATTTTGTGGATAGGGCATGCTCCTCCTTAGTCTCATCGTGAGACGGCAACAGTAATGTCAAAAACAGGCAGCATTCTCGCGTTTGCTTCTTAAACCTATCAGAACCTCTTGTCCCCATTCGCTAATCTGGCACTATATTGTATTTGAGACTCTTGGCTCCTCCGCCATGCAAATAACTCAAGAAGCAAACCTTCATCCTGTCATACAAACGCTTGCAAAAGATCGCTATGCAGTCATACATCAAAATCATCAAGCAGTGCCTTTACTCGTAAGGTTCTTCGTCAATCAACGTCTTCCACGATTGGCATAAGCAGTACCCTAGCCACCAAGTCCTGCAGCGTCGCGGCCCCCGACGCCTGCACTATACAAGCAACCTTTTCGTTCAAGCCCAGTATCTTTTCCGCCCGCTCAGACAAGTCCTGGATGATTTTTGGTGTCGCCGAAGAAGTCATGTCGACATCGTGATTCGGTGAATCCTGTACTTCCGCCCCTGCATCCGCCCTTGCATCACTCTCCACAAGCTTTCCTTTTCCTTTTTCTAACGTACGTTTTTCCTCGAGCTCCAGTCGCCTCGTACATCGCCCGTCTTGTTCTCGTTCCCACCGGCAATTTGGACACCAAAACTGTGTATTGTCCAGGTCGGGTGAACCAGCTGCAGTAGTTTCACTAGGACTACAACCCTTGCACGTGCAAGCCTTTTCAGTACCTTCGAGGCATTGACCGCAGACTACTGTTTTGCAGCCCAAACACTCCTTGGTTACAGCGGTGCATCGGCGTCGGTGATCGCCAACAGCTCTGTACTGCGGACATAAAAACGAATAACAACCTTCCCACTTTGGGTGCGCATTCAGCTTTCCTAAGGCGGCAGGGGCATCTTTATTTGTCTCCTCTGCTGTAATGTCCGACCCGGCAGATGGAGCCGGGGATGAGTCTCGTGACGGAGTTGCGGTTGCGTTGGAGTCAGGTGTGATGGGGCGGTCAGGGTGAGCATAGGAGGCTGGCAGATGCGCTTCGCCGCGTCCTGCAGTGGGCTGATGCAATGGCAAACGGGCAATATCAGTAGTTTCCTCAGTATTTCGGTTCATACGACGGCGCCCTTGCTCCACCACCGCAGCAACCGTATTTAAGAATTGCGATGTTTCAGCTCGCGCTGTAGCCTCGTCCGGAGTCCGACCGTATTCGTCTGCCATCCATTTGAGCTTAAAGTTTTTCATCTTTAAGCCCAGCCTTAAGTTGTCCCTCTCGCTTCTAAGATCTTTGAAGCCACAGACTCTCATTCTCAGCCCACGGAAGTCATGCTCAAGGCACAATGGTACCGCGCAGGCCGTGCAGTGAACTTTCCAATCTCGAGAATTGTAGCATTCGTCACACAGGTTTCGCGGAACCTGTGAGGGTTGCCTATTGGTGCCGAGAAGTTCGGTGAGGGTCTCCACAGCTTTGACTTTACCCAGTGCTGTTCTGGGTTCAGGTATTCTGTTCTGTGCTGAAAGCGTAGGGCTCCTGTCCGTCGAAAGAGTCTGAAACTCGGGATCTTCCCAACCGTGACCTCGTGACAACGGTGAAGCTCTCACTCGCTCAACATCACGTGTCACAACTCCTGGTCCGAAAGTGATGCCGCCACCGCCAGAGAAGACAGGCTCTGTGCAACACCATTTGAACTTCAACGTCGGTGTCATGCTGCCGTTTGTTGGAGGCGGATTCAACCCTGGACCGATGGCGACATCATCATGGTCCTGCATGGAGCACGGAGAGACAATACATCCGGGAGCCCACCAAAACTTGTCCCGGCTGTCTTCTTCAGATTCTGGTAGCCTTCGGTTCCTGAGATATGGCTTGTCGAAGGCACAACTGGCACAGAGTGTCTTTCGACACCCAACGCAGTGCATGAGGACCGAGCACTGTTCGCATCGCTCCAGTATGTCTGCTGAGCAGCTGTGGCATTTGATGCCTTCCACAAATTCGCGATGACTCTTTCGAAGGTGCATTGGCAAGAACTTCCCTTCACTATAAGTGTGACCTCTATCTCCAGTGCCCAGCGCTTCCCCTAGCGATGCCTCTTCGTTTTGTTCCCAGCTCCGGCCGTCCCGTTGACGAACCATGCCTGCGCCTGTTGTTCGACCTTCTACTTCATCAATAGCACCCACCCAATTCTTACTGCGCCAAAGCCTATCGTAGACCACCCAGACTTCTCTGGGATCTTGTGGTACCCTCATGGTCACATAGCCTCGTCGTCGGTAACATCGTGCTCCTGGGGTCGTGCACCACGCGGTATCGGTCCAGATCCCCAGCTTGTAGCATAAATTGACGACATCATGCGTCGGCTCACTATCGCTATCTCGCCTGTATAGACTGCTGGGTAGATAAGGCCTCCTACGATGATGCCGGCATCTGTATGTATACAAGCTCTTCAGAGCTAGATTCTTAAATTCCTGAGGCGGGTGTAGTGATGCAGACAGTGGAGCGTCTGGGTCAGAAGCAGTCCAGAAGCCCTTCAACCAATCCACTATATGGTATTTCAGAGAAACGTTCTTGCAGCCGCGGACAGAGAGATGCTCGAGAGTTTCTCGTCTTCGGTTCAGAACAGTTGATAACAGTATTGACCCGCTGACGGCCGTATTATCTAACTCCAAGGTGGTAAGATTGGTGCTGAAGGGATTCACAATGTTTATGAGAAGCTGATCGACGCCATAGTTCGGAGACAACCGCGCGAGAGTATTGCCATTAGGGTCATTGTGGGGCCCTGTCGTTGGCTGGAGAGCTGCTGGTTGGGAAAGACGGAAGGACAGGTATCTCCAAGCAGTGGGATATGTACGCAAAAACCGTCTGAGGTATGCCGAAGTATGGTAGAGCTGGAAGATTGTTTTCGTCGGCACTTGCAGTAGGAAAGATTCGAGGACGGGAGGATTCGACGAAAGGACCGCTTCGAACTTTGAAAGCGAGCCGGGGAAGCATTCAACCATAACATAGTCTTCTTCTACTGTGTATGTGAGTATCCTGCTGTCAGGCAATTGATTGCCGCCTTCTGGAGGCCATCGTTGGCTGTAATCTGCGTCTTGTGGAGTTGTCATGGCTTGTCAGATGTTCGCAGAGACTAGCGGCACCAGACTTCGACTTTCGAGGATATTCTCTCATATTTGATTCAGAATTATGTCATTAAGACAGGTGATTGTGTCAACATGTAGCGTAGCTGGTAGATGCAGGTGAAGTGGCGAGGGGCAAGGCTGAATTGGGCAGCGGTGTGACAATGACAGCGAGTGAGTTGTTTCTGCAGGCTGGGCTTCCGCCCTCATTTGTGGAGAAGCAATTCTCGGCATGGGAGCCGGCGCCCCGCCACTGCTTAGGTATGCAACTAATATATTGCGTCCAATATGGATAGGTTGCATCCAGTATATCTTCAAAGGATTACATTTAGTGACACAGTCAAGTCTTGCCGGAGTTTGCTACAGTATAACCACGCGCTATCCCTGTTCTACCTTCCTGGATTGCAGAGCTTTCCTCTTCTCCCTCTTCCTCGTATGCAACCTCAAAGTCGCTTCCCAACCCTTGCCAGGTTCTCTTCGTGCGAAGATGTTCGGCCCCAGGTGAGGCCACTCCATTGACAGTAACTATGTCTCCCTTTGCCCTCCTTGCTAGCGCGGTAGAGTGTGGGCCTTGGTTGACCCAGGAAGTGGTGTTAATGCCTCCTCGTTGTGCCAACATAGGTCTTGTTTGCGAAACATATCGTCCTGTGCGAAGGTCAAATTCGGGTGGCGCTGACTCTTCCTCGGAATCATAGTCTCCACCCAGCTGATTGTCAACGCTTTCAAGATGACCGTTCCCTCCCCCATTGACATGAGCATCCACCTGTTCAGAGTTGTCCACAGCTTGATCTAGGACGGCTTGAAAATCTCCTCGCCACTGCCCTGTCCAAAGTCGATCTTCGTCTCTCGTCAGCGCCAGCTCTAGCTCAAAAGGCGTGATAACCGGCCGGTAGAAGTCTTTGCTATCCACCAGTGAACTTTCCCAGCAGCCAATTACCACCCATCCACCAATCTCGCTGAAGTTTGCAACCTTGGCAGCGTTCAACTTTCCGACCACGAACAAGTAGGATTTCTTTCCCGCAGCTGCAATCTTGCCTCGGACGTGATCGACCATATGAAGATAGTTCTTGACGCTAAGGGTATTGATGAGTATGCCCCAAATAGAGACGGTCGCCAGTGACGTTACTAAGGCGTAGCGGCGTCGAAGAACAAGAGAGGTAGAAGCGAGTAGAGGCTTGTTGGGTCCTGAGCCATCGACCTCTTGTGTGGGATAAATGTGTATTGCAGCAACACGAGAGGACAGAGTAAGCAGAAGCGATGTCGGAGGCTCTGAAATATGAAACAGCTGCCACTCTCGTAGTGACTCAGGATTGCCTCCAACACTGTCAGGAACTGTACGGTTCGGTACAGGGGAAGACGGGTCATGAATTACAGCGGTGGCAACAAGGTTCAGGTATCCTTCGTTTGCCAATGCATCACAAAGCTCGGGAACGTGCTCAGCGTACGTTACATCTGCCATGACGAGGACTTTAGACGACCTGTCCAGAAAGGTCTCCTTGAAACACTCAACTACTCTCGATAAGTCAAGTTGCCTTTTAGTGAAAACATAAACCACCGGAAGTCTTGCAGTAGGCGATAAACAAGCTCTGCCGTAATGAACCACCGCGTCTGCATCGACATGCTCTGCGGCTATCTCATCAACGCAACAGGCGCCGTAGGAGGTGTCAGCAAGAATCGTTAGCTTCACAGGCTCCGTTGAGTTGTCCAAGTCTAAAGCGTCGAGACCTTCGCTAACCTCAGCTCCGTAAGTGTTCAAAGGCACTCGAGGCTGATCAGTCTCAACTTTGGGCAAACGCAGGCCTCGAGCAAGCAACTGAAAGACTCTTGCTGAATCTGGTAGCATTTCGTCCGGAAATTGCAATGCGACACGTCTGAACTTGCGCTGCCGGATCTCGAGGACTGTTCTTTGTATTTCATATCTTGTTGAGAGCTCTTCATCAGACAGCCTTTTCTCGGGCCTTAAGATTGCCGCCACAGAAGTCTCTTTCAGTATGCGACTATCAGGCGTGGAAAGTACTGGTGGAGCACCGAGCTCAATAGCCATGTTGAAATATGGGGAACCTCAGTCTCGCCAAACAGCGGCAGGAAGGGGTTTTGGGCATTTGGTATGAAGAGCAGAGTAGAATTTGTAAGCCTGACCTGGCAAGAATAAGCGGCCGATTTAGCGCACCTTTTAGCCTTGTCAGAACTGGCTTATATCACCACATTGTCTTTCTTGTCTACACCTCTACTTTGCAAAGCTCCATTCTGAGCATTGAATCTGTTCCGCACGACTCTCAAGAGCCTTCTTTACCTTGCGGCATCCTTTCGTGTAAATTCAACCTTCTGACTCCATGCAAAAGCTCCACATTCCCTAGCGTACTATCCGTTTCCCCATGTCAAACTTCTTACCCTTACTGCATGTACTGCAGGCTTGCTTGAGCGCATACTCAATCTATCTATCCTCAATTGCTGTTCCAAAGTTACAGCGCTATGAGGAAAAGGCCGAGAAAGCCGCGCAATACTCGAATGTTGCCGAGCATCAGCTTCACAAAACAATTACAACGCAGACCAGCGGAGTTTTGACAGTAAGTCGACTGATAGGTCTTATCCTACTATGAAGTAACTCCGTTCTCGCCTGTGATATTGCCAATCCGTGGTCCACCATCTCAACAATTTCAAAATTTTCACCGCACTCCGTTTTGCAAGGGAAAGGCATGTCCTGCTCAATTATCTAACTCTATCACTATTAGCCAATTTTTTCTCTCCTCACATCTATCGCATTAGCAGCACTGCCCAACTATCTTCCACCGTGGTCCAAACTGCTGCTCAGTATCGCCAACTTCGGAACCTGCATCTTCGCCTACACGCATATCCATAACTTCTGGAGAGGCAAGGCCAAGGTGCCGTTCTTGAACGACTTCAACGACGCGATTACTTTGACTAATGAGATATCGACGTATCTAGCATGCTTGGCTGGCTCATGGGCTGTGAGTGCTCTAGCCTTGTTTGGAGGCGTGTTAGGAGCACTTGGAGAGGGAGTCAGCGCCCACGGCGAGTTGTGATGCAATTTCTCGAGTAATGGCCCGACGAATGACGAACATTCATTTTTGCCGGCGCTTAAGTTTGTCATACCTGAAGTATGAAAGTCTTTGGCATGTAAAAATTGATGTGGGACCCGATGCCCTCCTAAGCCTCCTCCAACAGTCCCCACGGCCTTGCCTCGGTCATAACTATCATGCGTCCAATCCAAAGATCCTTCAATTCAGCTGGCAAAAAGCAGAAAGGCATTCACAAATCAGCTCTTGCAGGTTCACCTGCCCAGCATCTCCTGATTAACTCCCGGATCGGACCCTTCTCCACGCTCCTCGGGTTCCAATATGGATTGCTGACCGCAATTTCCGCCGCTTTATCCACATCCTCCTCCTTCATCTCAAACTCCTTCAGCCCTCTCTTCACCTGCAACTTCTCCAAGAGCACGTTCAGCCCCCTCGTCGCGTCGCCGTTACTTTCGGGCAGCACCGACGCCAGTCTCGCCATCGCGTCCGGTATCGCAGGAGCATTGTAAGAGAGTGCGTGTGGGAGGACGATAGTATGCGTTTCGGCGTGGGGCAGGTTGAAGGAACCCCCAAGCGTGTGACACAGCTTGTGGTGTAATGCCATCCCAACAGAGCCGAGACAGCTCCCACAAAGCCAGGCGCCATACTGGGCGCGCTCTCGTGCTGACTTTGAGGATGGATCGACTATGATCTCTGGTAGAGATTCTGCAAGTGCTTTAGTGCCTTCAAGTGCCAGAAGTGATACGATGGGGTTGCCCTTCTGAGCGTATAGCGCTTCAACTAAAAGGATCGTGGGTCAGTATGGCTCACAGAAAAAGGAAGCTCAAGCCAATGGCTCCTCAGGAGAAGATTCTCCTTACCGGCATGCGCTATCGCATTGACACCACTCGTCGCACTCAGCTCCTTTGGCAGCGTCATCGTTAGATCCACATCATATATCACAGTCCCTGGCAGGATCTTTGGATCACTCCTTGTTGTCTTTCGCCCGTCCTGTGTCTCGCCCAGAATTGGCGTCATCTCGCTCCCCGCATAGGTCGTCGGAATGCAGATATGAGGCAAGCCGGTACGAATACTGATCGCTTTACCAAGCCCGATCGTTGAACCACCACCAATACTGACAACGCAGTCCGCTTTCGACTCTTTGGCGTAGGTCAAAGCTTCGTCGGTAATATGTGAAGGTGTGTGCATGGTAGCTTTCGCGTACGTGCCGGCAGGCTTGATGGAGGCATTTCCAAGTATTCTTGCTAGTACGGAGGCTTGATTGACTTGCTGAGGAGTTGAGAGGAGGAGAGGCGAGACCAAGGACTGACGTTGCAGTTCTGCTGGCAGCTTTTGAATGCTGCCAGAGCCAAACACAACGCGGCCTGGATTGGCATTGTACTCAAATGGGTCCATATTCGATGGGCAGGGTCGAACAGCAGAGATATTGAAGACTCGAAAGGGAGTCTGAACTTGCAGCTGACAATCCCAACTGCTGCGCAGTACAGACAATATATATCGAGGATGCAAATGTGATCAAAGCAACGAATATGACGAACCTTCTGCGACCTCTCACCCAAAAATTCCCCCGCAGCGGAGGACGATGCTGCTTAGGCGATCATTATTGATGAGAACCGGGCCGGCACCTGTACGGGAATGGCTGGTCTCTTTGCCGTGACTTTCAAACTCACGCGGATGCTTACCATCAAGTCTCAGGCATAAGCAGGTACCCGAGTCATCGAGAATGTGCTCAATGAACGTTATGCACCTTTTACCCACCTTCAAGAGACCCCGCATAAGCTGTCCAGGATCGTCTTGTGTCTGCCGTGCGGAGGCACGCCCAAGTACCTCGGGAGCGCTACTTTGTAAAATCTGGACTTCGCGAGGGTTATTGCGAGCCACGGCCTATTGAGAAGTGCAGTGCCAGTTCTATCACAAGCATGCAGCTTACATTGCCTCGCCGTAACAGTCCTGCGCGGTAGCAGCATCTCTCAATCTGGTGCTTTGGAGAGATGAAACGCACGTCTCCAACGAGGTTCCTTCAATTAGCCTCACAGGCACAATTCAGGAACTGGCATTCAGTTGCTTCTCCACAGCATAAGCCATGTCTGGCGGTAAGAGCTGTGAAAATTCCCTGTAGGGCGCAACATCTTGCTATATCAGCTCATGCTACACAATCGCGGCAGCTGACTTCAGCCCGCCCCCTCCACGCTAAGAGCACAGATCAAGAGAGACTTGCAGGTGCTGCTATTGCGCGTACACGTCCTTTGGCAGGCGTGACCGTTGTCAGCCTAGAACAAGCCATTGCGGCTCCGTTTTGCACAAGGCAACTTGCTGACCTTGGAGCGCGCGTCATCAAAGTAGAGCGTCCAGGAAAAGGGGATTTTGCACGGGAATATGACCAGCGTGTGAACGGCCTTTGCTCGCACTTTGTCTGGGTCAACCGTTCTAAAGAGAGCCTGGCACTCGACCTAAAGAATGCGGAAGATCTTGCTGTGCTGAAGCAGCTCCTCGGACGTACAGACGTCCTAGTTCAGAACCTTGCACCCGGCGCGACGGATCGTCTTGGGCTTTCGTATGAAGCGTTAAGCGAGGCCAACCCGAAGTTGATTGTCTGCGACATCTCTGGTTATGGGTCAAACGGGCCCTACCGCAACAAGAAAGCCTACGACCTGCTGATACAGAGCGAAGCTGGTTTCCTTTCTATTACAGGGACGAAAGATCAGCCAGCAAAAGCAGGCAACTCCATAGCCGATATCGCAGCTGGAATGTACGCGTACAGCAACATCATGGCTGCGCTGATACAACGTGGCAAGACAGGTCAGGGTTGTAGGCTCGACGTCTCCATGCTTGAAAGCATGGTCGAATGGATGGGCTTTCCTCTCTACTATTCCTACAATGACGCTCCACCACCGGCCCGTGCTGGCGCCTCGCATGCTAGCATTTATCCTTACGGACCGTTTGAGACCGGAGACGGACGGTCCGTCATGCTCGGCATTCAGAATGAGCGAGAGTGGTCGATCTTTTGTGAAAGGGTGCTCGAGATGCCGGAGTTGGTCACGGATCCACAGTTCTCGAGCACCGCACAGCGATCTCTGCACCGTGAGGCCCTCAAAAAGATCATTGTTCGCGTCTTCTCCGCATTTACGGCGGACGAGGTAATCTCTCGGCTTGAAGTTGCCGGCATTGCCAATGCAAGCGTGAACGACATGAAAGGCGTTTGGAATCATCCCCAGCTCCGAGCCCGTAATCGCTGGACAGAAGTGGAGACGCCAGTCGGCCCAATAAAGACGCTACTTCCACCTGGAATGCCGGTGGAGTTTGACCTACGTATAGACCCCGTCCCTCGAGTTGGCCAACATAATGAGTCTATACTGGCAGAATTGAGAACTTCACTAGATACAAATGCAAATTGAGAGCCCAATGAGGCCAGTCAGATACGTGAGTCCCGAACATCTACTACTAGCTGTGGAATACGCCCTTTGCGGACACCCCACCGTTAGCTGTACTAAAGGCAGTCTTCCTTTCCGTCCTCACAATGGCTTGATTTTTCCTACTTTTCCCTCCCTTTCCTCTTACCATCGTTCCCTGCTCATTTTTTCCGTCTCTGCCAAAGCCCAACAGACCGCCCCACTATCAATTCCAGAAAGTTAAAGGAGCTCTGGGATTGATGAAGAACTACATCCCCCCAACCGCAGCTCTCGCACCATGGCAGTCTAGCGCTTCCACTCCCGACTACTGTCAATTGATGAGGTGCTGAGGTTATGCTGAGAGAGAGTAGCGCGACATCAATGGCTAAGTGGACGACTCAGCAACCAGAGATGGTCGCCTGTTGTGAGGAGTTCTCAGCCTAGCTCTTTGCTAAGTGTTATGTATACATTCAGCTAAGACGTTTAAAGTGGGATGTACAGACTGATTGGGTATCTCGACATCAATGACAAAGCACTTTTATGGTATTTCAATCCAACCCCTTGAAGCCCATGACTTGTTGACCACCTGAACGGTCCTTGCCTTTCCCACGTTTCCTCTTTCGCCTCTTGGATTTCTCGCCTTTCTCTTCTTCCTCACTACTCCTGTCGGCCTCACCGCTATCGCTGTCGCTGCCCAGCATATGCTTGGATGCTCCATTTCTCGCTCCACCCGGCAAACCCTTTGCCTCATGCCACACCTTTACTATCTGTCCGCCGCCACTGACCATTCTTCCGGCAATGTCAAAGTCCAGTGCAATGACGCCTTCGACATCGTCGTGCTTTACATCCAGCTGGTGCACCACTTTGTTGACGCCTAGCTTCACAAAGCGTATCTTCCCGTCCTCCAGCCCAACTGCGACGATCTTCTGCTGGCCTTGGAAGCCGGCGCCTCCAACACCTTCCGGTACAGGAGCTATCGACTCAATGGCCTGTCCGCCTCTGTCGATGATAATTCTTTCGTCTTGATCATCCCAGACTCCACGCTCCCACAACGTTATAACTCCGCCTGCGCCGCCAACAAGTAGTTTCTCGCCCTTTGATGTGCCACCCGCTTTGAGGCCGGAAACAAATAGCGACGAAGTCAATTCTTCCTCTTGGTCTTCAGACTTGACCAGTACTCCGCGTCGAAGGTCTGTGATGGCTAAAGTGGAGCCACCAATTGAGGCCCATTGCTTCGGAAAGCCAGAGGTAGATGTGTCTGAGGCGGGAATAGGTGAGATGGAGGAAATGTAGTCATCGTGAGGGTGGTGTGTCTGTGAGGGCTTCGACTGAATGGACGTTGAGCTGTCTCGTAGGTCGTAGATATGGAGAGCAGAGGAATCGGTTGCTAAGAGGAGTGTCTGAGGAGTTAATGCATGTAGTAGGGTTGGTGCGTCAACTTGGCTGGTTACGTCAATCAGCATTGCCATTTCCGATCGCACATCGGTATAGGAAGCGAGCGTACCCGTTATCTTTAGGGATAGCAACCTTTGAGGAGACCTTCCCACTCTCCGCCTTTGCTGCTTTGAGCAAACTGTCCGTGCCCGCACTGTATAGGACCTCTCCGTCGTTGCTAAACCCAAGACATCTGCAGCTGCCCTCTGGGTGCCTTCGCGTTCGCCAGGCTGTCTCTATCTCGCCCAGACCATTCTCGGAAGCAGCAAATGACAGTCGGCGTGCTCTCGACCCCGGAAGTCGCACGCCTCCATCATAGTCCTCCTCCTCATCCGAGTTGGAGGTGTCGGTCGATGTTGGTGCGGGTGGGAGACGATATTGTTGCACATGTCCCGAGGACAGGCCGACCGCGAGGATAGGCAAATTCGGATGGAGAGCTTGTGCGAAGAGGTCTGAGGATAGAGGGAGCGTACAAATTGTGTCAAACATTTTTTGTGCAATTCAATCTTGCAGAGCTAGTGGATGAGTCTAAGGAATTGGAGAAGACTTTTCGGCCAAGCCAATGGCTTGCAGGGAAAGGCACGCATGCACTTGTTAACATCAAGCACCACTGGTAAGCTCATCTATGGCATGTGCAGCGGGAGGGTGAATTCTGGCTATCAGTTTATGAGACATGAAAATGATGCGAAGTAAGGTTCAAAGGATCGGCAAACTACACATGTCAAGCTACCAAAAACAAAATGCTACCGACCGAAACACTAGGCCCTAGCGCTACTT
>Ga0335072_10002424_pt1 | contig 28939 bp, 26 predicted proteins | sample Lox_Sample_21_FD_206725 | JGI IMG/M metagenome (GOLD analysis project Ga0335072, IMG submission 206725) | Soil microbial communities from Loxahatchee National Wildlife Refuge, Florida, United States - Lox_Sample_2.1 | ecosystem: Environmental > Terrestrial > Soil > Wetlands | place: USA... | reverse complement strand
CTATAAGGAGGTCCGTAATTGTCTCCTCCTTGAAGCGAAAAACGCTCTTCGGCCTCAATCCGTCGACGTACGAGCAGTGGTCAAGCCGATGGTAGTTCCGGCTCGAGCGCATCGTTGCGTCGAGAAGGTCGACAAATACCTCTAGGGCTTCGGTCACGTTGGAATGCCGCCCTTCAGACGAAGTTGGTGGGACGCACTCACCTGATCCGAGGGTGGAGCTACTATTCCGCTAGCCCAGCACCGCGACGGTGCCATAACGCCTCATGCTGTGAGAGTAGCCCCAACGGCCCGTTGGCGAAGTTACGTGCGAGCCCGGTTACTACACTCCCGCCACGACAGTGACGGAGGCTCCCTTCAGTACGGAGGCTCCTCGAGCCAGGTGCCGGGCCGAACGCCGGAAGCCGTAGCAGCCGTCGGCCTCTGCTGCAACGCAGCCTCCTCTGCGGCTACTGGACTGCCGACCGCCTGCGGGTGAAATTGATCAACATGGGCACCGGGCGGGGTTATGACGAAGCATCCGCCTGGACCGGCAGCCCGCCAGGACACGGCGGCCGCGCACCGGATCATGCATCCCGGTTTCGCCGGGCCCGGGGGCGGAGAAGATACTGCGGCTGGCGGACCGCAGGTAACCCGGCCCGAACCTGGCGCCTGGCTTGGCGGTCACGCCGGCGTCGTAGGGCATGCCGATCACGACCGCGTCCGTGGCCGGATCCTGCAGCGCCGCGGCCAGGCTCAGGCGGCGGCAGCAAAACAGGCCCTGGCCTCCGGCGGCGGCCGGCGGCGCCTGGGCGGCCGCCTCCGAACGCGGGACCAGCAGGCCATGGTCGCGCAGGAGCCTGATGGACCTGGCCGCGGCGCCATTGCCGGCCGCCTCGCCGGCCGCGATGGCGCAGGTCCTGGCCTGCTCCAGTACCCCGGCCACGGGTGATGGCAGCACGACGCGGCGGCCGCTGACCGGGTTCCAGTAGACAGTCCGGCTGGTGTCGCGGCTAGCGACCACCAGCTCAGGATTCAGGACCAGTGCATCGGCGCGCTGGCCCGTCATCGTGCCGTCTCCACCTGCATGGCAGGCTCGGGCGCGGCAGCGGCATCACCGGGCAGGGCAACCGCCCCCCACGCCGCCGCGGCGACAATGAAAATCCCGGCCCCGGTGAAGATCATGTCGATCGGCCCGAAGTGGATGCCGGCAATCGTAGCGTGGAAGCCCAGCAGTGCGCTGCCGTCCAGCCAGCCCGCCAGCACCACCGAGAGCATCGCGGCGAGCTCGTTCACCGGGTTGAATACGGCCACGACGCGGCCGAGCAGCTCGGGTGGCGCCGATTTCAGCAGCAGCGGAGTCATGGCGGTGTTGAGCATCGACACCGGCACAGCGACAAGCCCGTAGACGATCAGGCCGCCGATTAGGACCGTCTGGCGCGCGTACACCAGCACCAGCAGGCCGGTGACCAGCAGGCCCAGCCAGGTCAGCGTCCGCGCGCCCAGCCAGCCCGTGACCCTGGCCGAGCACAGCGAGCCGACGATGGCGCCGATCCCGAACGCCATCGAGAGGAACCCGAAGAAGTGCGTCGCCGTGTGCAGGTTGTCGGCGACGAAGAAAACTCCCAGCGTGTTGAGCGCGCCGGTCCCCAGCTGCGCCATGACTGCCATCGTCAGCAGGACGATGAGCAGCCTGCTGCGGCCGAAAAACCGCAGCCCGGCCGCGAACTCGGTGCGCAAGCTCCTGAACCTGTTCTCGACTTCCTTCTCAACTTCCCCGGCCGACTCGTGCGCGTCCGCTGCCGTGGCCTGGCCTGCCGGCAACCGGATGGCCCTGATCGCCAGGTAGGAGAAGACATAGGAGAGCGCGTTGAGAACCAGCGCCCACTTCACTCCGAAGGCGAACAGCAGCGGCGCTGCCAGCGGCGGCCCGAGAATCGCCGCGACCGCGACGGTCGCCTGGCTGATGCCGGCCGCCCTGGCCCGCTCTACGTCGCCGGAGACGATATCGCCGATCGTGGCAAACCGGGCCGGAGAGAAGAACTGGCTGGCCGCGTTCAGCAAAAAGACGACGAGGTAAATCAGCGTCAGCCAGGCCGACAGCGGAAGGTCGCGGGCGGGAATCAGGGCGACGAGGGTCAGCGCCGTCACGAGCCCAGCCCGAACCAGTTCCGTCCGCATCATCGTGGCTTTGCGGTTCCACCGGTCGACAAAGACCCCGGCGAGCGGCCCGATCAGGAAAACGGCGATCCCGGCTGCGAGCAGGATGCCGCTGACGGCCAGTGGCGCCCAGGTGCGGCCCTTGGCCAGGACCGTCCCGACCCACAGGACCAGGGTGGTATCGAAGACGTAATCGCCGACGGTCGAAACCGCCTGACCTGACCACAGGCACGTGTAGTTCCGGTTAATGAGGCGGAGTTGCGGCTTAGCCATGAGTCAGTGCTCTCCTGTCCTGCGCGGCCGGCCAGCGCCGGGCCGACGCGGCCCCAGCGTCATCATTACGTCGTCGCCATCTCGGCAAGCTGTGCCTCGACCGCCGGCACGCATGCCCTGGCACCCTTAGCGCGGTACCGCTCGAGCGCTGTCTGCGCAGCCTCGCGCGACTCGCTCCGCAGGCCGCATCGCTGCAGGACGAGCGCGGCGTCCTGATACATGCAGCCCTGGAAGAACACGTCCTCCATGAGGTCACAGGAAGCCAGCGCATCGCGGGCAAGATCGTGCGCCCTCCGGGTAACGCCGGCCTGGACAGCGCCGAACGCGCGCAGCATGCAGGTGAGGGCGGCCACCCGCTTGTCGCTGAGGTCTCGCGGATCCGGCTCCGCGATGTCAGCGAATTCCGCAGGCACGGGCTCGCCCGCCGCGATCAGCGCTCGCGCCTGGTAGCGGGCCAGCAGCGCCGCGCCGGAGGGCTGGCCGGCTTCGGCGAGCTTCTGCCGCGCCCGGCCGAAGTGCCCAGCCGCAAGCCGGTGCTCGCCGGCCACAGACTCGACGACTTCCTGCAGGTGCGCCAGGCCGATATCCGCGCCCCTCATCCGAAGTTCGCCTGCATACTCGGTAGCCGTGGCGAAGGCCTCCCTTGCCTCGGTGAGGCGTCCGTCCAGGCCGAGCAGGCCGCCGAGGGCCGCCAGTATCGGAACCAGAAATACCCTGCTTTGTGAAAAAACATCAGACAATTCGCGGCAGCGCTGGAGGCCTTCGGCGACCGGTGCCGGTCCCCACATGGCGAGCTCAGCGGCTGACCGCCGGATCCGGTCCGCCTCGTAGTCGGACTCCAGCTCGACGGCATGGTCGAGCGCTGCCGCGAAGCTGGCCTCAGCCGCCCCGACTTGCTCGTCAGCCAGATGCCGGAGCGCGAGCAGCTGATAGAACCGGCACCAGCCGAGGTGATCTGCCGGCGCGAGCTGCCGCTCAGACTCGCGCACGGTCGCAAGCAGGCGCGTCCGGTCGGACTTCGCGCTGCGCAGCGCCACGATCTGGTGCTGGATCTCCAAGACGGCGTCCGGGACCGGGCCAGCCTGGCCTGCCGCATCCTGCGTCCGCTGACCGGCTGCGGAGCCCTCCCCGTGCCGCTGGCAGCTGCCTGGGTCTGCGCGCGCGACATCGCCCAGGCCCAAGTAGGTGTCGGACAGGCGGAGGAGTAGCTCGCGCCGCTGCGGCTCATGCGGCGGCAACACTGCCAGCGCGCGCTCCAGCAACCCGGCCCCGGCCCGGAGGTCCCGCCTGTTGGTCGCGTCGATGCCTTGCGCCGCCAGCGCCGGACCGCCGCGAGGTTGTCTGAGCTCACATCGGCGATAACGCTGAACCGGGTCACGAGTTCAGCGTGGCACGATTACATCGGCCAGGCATGTCCACGCTCACTGTCGGCGGCAGATGCGCGCGCATTCACGCCCGGCGCGCGCGACGCATAGACATACGGCCTGGCCGCTGGTTGCAGCTTGGCGCGTTAGGTCGCAGGGGTCGCCTGGAAGAAACGGCATCAGTTACATTTTTGGTGCTGGTGTCGATTCGCTGGCTAGCTGAAAGCTCTGCATGATGCTCTTGGCTTCTGCATGACTCGGCGTCAACATCGGGCCGCGACGATCCCTGGGCGGGCTCAGGTGACACTCTTGCGGCGCGTGCTGGTGGCAAGGACCTTGTTGTGAGGAGGCTGGTTTGGATCCGGTCGTCCCACCGGTGGCGGTCGCTGCTCTAGGCGAGCTCATCGCGACCGCCATTGCGGCGTCGGCTGGCAGCGCATGGGGATCCATGAGACGCTCGCCGGAGGCACGGGCGGTCAAGGCTGCGATCAACGCGGCGGTAACTAGCGCCTTTGAGGATGCGCTTCTGCCCGGCGCGAGGGATGCAGGTGCCACATGGGTAGCCGAGATGGCCCAGATGTGGCGTCCGGCGTTCGCCGTGCGGGAGGTTACGGCGGAGCTGATCGCGTGCATAGGCGATCCTTTCCGGGATCGCATCCGGTTGGAGCAGCTGACTCGGCAGGCATTGCGGGATGGGGGATGTGACCTGGCCGAACTGGGACGCATGTTCTGGGTGGAGGAGTTCGTCAGCGTTCTGCCCAGGCTGCTCTTCGATGCGCTGAGGGAGGCGGCGCAGCGGGATGACAAAGCGCGCAGCCTTGCCGATCACCTGCTGCGGCAGCGCGCCGAAGCCCGCGCAGCGGGAGTGGAGTCTGCGACCCCGCGCGAGTTCCGCCACGACCTGAGCGCGTTGCTGCGCCGACTGGAGGGTGAGGCGCGCACAGGTCGGCTGCCCTCCTACCTGCCAGCTCACGCGGATGTCACCGCGTTGTCCCGCACGGTGCAGGTCCGGCGAGGAATCCGGGGTGGCCTCTCGACGGGGCGTACAGGACCCGGAGGGCGAGAAACCGGCCGGGCCTCCTACCAGCTACCGGCCGACCGGGCGGGCGACCACAACCCGCCGCGACCCTGGCCGGACGTCGCAGCCACGCACAAGCAGCTCGTGGTCCTGGCTGATCCGGGACTGGGTAAGTCCTGGCTGGTCCGGACTGAGACCCACCGGCTCGCAGTAGAGGCCCTCGCATGCCTCGACGACGACCCGGCGACCGTCATCATCCCCGTTCCGTTGCGCTGCGACCAGCTAACCACCGCAGCCGGGCAGGACATGGCGGACCGGGTGGTCGAGAGCCTAGTCACTCGTGGCCTGCTGCCAGAACGCTCTCGGCGGCACCTTGCAGCGATGGTGCGCGACGGCCAGGTCATGCTGTTGCTCGATGCCCTCGACGAGGTGGCAGCCGCCGATCAGGGGCGGCTTCGGGATCTAGTGCGGTCTTGGGCTGACCACGTCGGCGATCGCGCCCGGTGCGTGATCACTAGCCGGATCGCCGGGTACACCGGGTCGCCCCTGCCAGGGGCGGCAGAAGTCGAACTGCAGGGTTTCACCTCCGCCGACGTGGCCGCAGTGATCGATGCGTGGCAGCTGCCGCCTGGTGCATCGGACCGGCTGCGGGACCGCTCCGGGAACCCGGCCGTTGCAGCAATGGCGCGCATACCGTTGCTGCTCGCCCTGCTGTGCGCTCTGTCGGCTGAACTGCCCGTGGGCCACGCCCTGCCCAGAACACGCGGGCAGTTGTATGAGCGGGTGCTGCGATGGTTCCTGACGCGCGAGCATCGGCTACCCGACAACCCGGCTGGGCGGGCGTTGGACGACATGGCCGTCGATGCCTTGCTTGGCATCCTCGCGCCCCTGGCCTTCAGTTTCGCCACTTCTCCACAGGGGTGGACCGACCTGATGCGCGGTGACCGGCTGCTGAACGCGATCCGTGCGGCGGGGCCCGCATTCGCGGAGATGAGCCGACCGGCAGCCGAGGTTCTCCGCGGGCTGTCGGTGGGTGCAGGCGTGCTTGTCCCGGATCGCGACCCGTCAGCCGGGCGCAGCCCGAATTACCTTTTTTTACACCGCACGTTCGCCGAGTACCTTGTGGCCCGCCACCTCGCCACCTTGCCGCAGGCGGACTGGCTGGCCATTGTCGAGGAGCACCGCTGGTTCGACCCGGACTGGGATGAAGTCCTCCCGATGCTCAGCGAGCAGCTCAGCCCCTCCGCTGCGCGCATTCTTATCGAGCAGTTCCGGGACCGGGAAGCCGACCCGTTCCATCACTCGCTGCTGACCGCCTTCAGGGCCTGGGGGGAACGGGGCGACGCCGACCACCTGCTCACCACGGGACAGGCAGCTGAACTAACCCGAATAGCCGAACGGCTAATCAGACACCAGGCCCAAGGGCTAATCAGGCACGAGAGTTTCAGGCCAGCCGTGTCACTCCTGACCACAATGACCTACATTCCCTCGTCCTTGCTCGTGCTGCTGCTGACCTTGCTCACCGACGGCGACAAGGACGTGCAGCGGGCGGCCGTGGAGGTGCTGGCCGGGCGGCAAGGTGACGAGGTGACCGCTGCACTCCTCGCCCTGCTCGAAGACGAAAAGAGCTACGGCGAGAAATACCACATGGACCCCGAGAGGGACGTCCCCTGGTCGTACGACGAGGATGGCGACGACGCGTCCCTGCGCGCGGCGACGGTAGCAGCGCTAGCCGGGCGGCCGGGTGGAAGGGTGACTGAGCAACTGCTAGCCGCCTTGACGGATCGCAGCTGGCATGTCAGGTCGGCGGCAGTGCGGGCGCTGACGGGCCGGGACGGGGGCCGAGTAACCGATGCTCTGCTCGACCTGCTCGGTGACCACGACGGGCACGTCCTGCGGGAGGTGGTTGAGGCGCTGGGCGTACGTCGGGGCGCAGGGATGACCTTGGGGCTGCTGGACTTGCTCGACCACAACGACAGCGACGTGCGCCGTGCGGTAATCGAGGAACTCGCCGACCACGCAGGTGCCGAAATTACCCAGCGGCTACTTGACCTGCTGGGCGACGCCGACAGGCTGGTGCGGGCCGAAGCGGCGCGTGCCTTGGCAGGCCGAGACGGTGCCCTGGTAACTCAGCGGCTGCTTGATCTGCTCGGTGACGACGACGACTTCGTGCGGCAGATGGCGGTGAGGGCGCTCAAGGGGCGATCGGATGCCGAGGTCACTGCGCGGCTGCTGGAACTGCCCGACGACCACGACTGGTGTCTGGGGGTCGAGGTTGTCGAGGCGCTGGCCGAGCGTCAAGGCGCAGAGGTGACCCGGTGGCTACTGGACCTGTCCGGCGGTGACCATGAACGGCTCGTGCGGGTAGCAGCTGTCAAGGCGCTGGCCGGACGGCCAGATATCGAGGTCACTGAGCGGCTGATGGACCTGCCCTACGACGACGACTGGGGGGTGCGGGCGGCGGCCGCCCAGGCTCTGGCCGGGAGGGAAGGTGCCGGGGTGACTCAGCGTCTGCTGGACCTGTCCGGCTCCCGGGACAGCTCCCTGAGGGCGGCGGCTGTCGAGGCGCTGGCCGGACGGCCAGGCCCCGATGTCACTGAGCGGCTGATGAACTTGCCCTACGACGACGACTGGGGGGTGCGGAGGGCGGCGGCGCGGGCTCTGGCCGGGAGGCAAGGTCGCGCAGTGACGGACCGGTTGTTACACCTGCTCGGCGACCTTCACAGTTTCGTTCGGGAGGAGGTCGTCGAGATACTGACATGGCGGGAAGACCCCCAGGACCTGCAGATCCTGGCTGAGGAGGTTCGCAACCTTAACCGGTACTATCCCCCCGAATTTGTCGAGGCGGCGACCCGTCTCACGACCCGCCACTACCTCAGCATCGACGCAATCGAGCGACCAGCAGTTCGCCTCGCAATGGGGTGGCTGACAGCAACCGTGATGGGCGGCCATGTGGACGCCTAGCGACGCAAGGCCCACAGGTTCCGACAGCATCCGTTCGAGCAGACTAAAAGCCATGGCGGGGCGTCGGCGCAAGTGCGGAAGGAATGTTTTGCGCCGCGGAACTGCAAGTGGCTGTCGAATGAATAGACATCCATAATCGGCAGGGAGACCTGCCTCGGAATCGGCCGCGGCAACGCCGAGGGACCGTGGCCCGGCTCCGAAAGCAATGAGTGAGCATGCCAGCGAGCGCATAAGCATGCGGGCAGGCAAAGTTACATGACCCAACCAGCGGTCGCCGGCCGCCTCATGACTGGACGCCGCACCGAGAAGATCGCAGAGGCGGTCGGGCGGCAGATCCTGCGCGACATCCAACAGCAGGGCCTGCGGCCGGGCGTCATGCTGCCGCCGGAGAGCGCTATGCTCGAGCGCTTCGACATAGGACGCGGCTCCCTGCGTGAAGCGCTGCGCATACTGGAAGTGAACGGCCTCGTAACGATCAAGACGGGCCCTAGGGCCGATCGTCGCGCGCACGATCCACGCAACTTCGGGCAGATGGCCACACTGCACCTGCAATCGATCAGCGCCACCTACCGGCAACTGCTCGAGGCCCGGCTGAATACGAAGCGCTGCTCGCCCGGAAGGCTGCCGAGCGCGATGGCGACGCGGCGGGCAAGGCGGTCCGCGCCGCGATGGAGACGAGCAAAGAGCAACTCGCGGACGATTCGCGCTACGCTTCGATCGCCAGTGGGTTCCACGCTACGGTGTGCAACGCGGCCGGCAACCCGGTCCTTGCGCTCGCCGCCAACTCGATCCAGAGCATCTGGTCCGTGCGGGTCACCACCGTGCTGTTCTCGCCCGAGGACCGTCCTCTCGTGTTCCAACAGCACGAGGCGATCACTCGCGCGATCGAGAAGCACGACGCCAGGCGCGCAGAGCGGCTCATGCGTGAGCACATGCAGCACTACACGGAATACTGTGAAGCGCGCGATCCGGCCCGCATGGACGACGTCGTCGACTGGAGCTGACGCCTGCGGCAGCGCCAGCCAGCCGCGGTCGCCGTGGCTGTGCGCACGAAGTCTAAGCGGTACTCGCGTCGCCCAAGTGTCCCTGCAGGCGGGTTGACATTCCCCAGACAACGTCCGCTTCTGCATGCCGCGATCCGCGCGCGACCGCCCTCTACCCGCCGCATCCAGCGTCGCCGCTGCGGCTGACCCATCACCAGAGCGCTGTCCTGACACTTTTCTCGGCCGCTGCAGCCGAGCGCCCCGACAGAGCGCCCGGCCTGAGCAGTGAGACCGCCGGGAAAGCTGCGAGTCGTCATCGGGATATGTCATGACCATCGCCGGGTTGGGATGGCCGCTGTAACGACCTATCAGCGGCATCATCGGCGTTGTCGTGCTCGAGGTACAGCCAGCAATGCACCCAGTGGCCCGAGTCAAGGTCCGCTCTGGCTGGTACCTGTTCGCGGCAGACCTTCATCGCATGGGGGCAGCGCGGGTGGAACCTGCATCCCTTCGGTGGCCGCGCCAGGCTTGGCGGCTCTCCTGAGTCCTCGCTTTGGTCAGCAGCGTCAGCGCGGTCCGGATCTGGCGCAGACGCGATCAGCAACCGCGTGTACGGATGCGCCGGGTTTTGGGTGACTGCCTCGGAGTCACCGCCCTCGGCCAGTCGGCCTGCATACATCACTAGCGTCGTCTTGGCGAAGTACCTAGCAGACGCTATGTCGTGAGTGATGTACAGCAACGCGGCGTCCGACTCGGTGACCAGGCGGCGCAGCAGGTTGAGTACGCTGAGCCGGATCGAGACGTCCAGCATTGAGACCGGCTCGTCGGCGAGGATCACTTCGGGGCGCGCGGCAAGCGCCCTAGCGACCGCCACTCGCTGCCGCTGACCGCCGGAGAGCTCATGGGGGAACTTTTCCGCGAACTGCCGTGCGGGAGTGAGCTCAACGTGCTCGAGCAGCCTGAGGATCTCCTGCCGCACGGCGTCGCTGTGGCGGGCGTACCCGTGAATCCGCACCGGACGACCGAGGACGTAGTCGACCCGGTGCGTCGGGTTGAGGGAGCTGAACGGATCCTGGAGGATCAGCTGGACCTGGCGCGCGTAGCGTCGGTACCAGCGGAGTCCGCGGCGCCGGACGGGCCTTCCATCGAGAATCACCGTTCCGGTTGATGCGCGCTCCAGCTGGGATAGCACCCGCGCGACGGTCGATTTCCCCGAGCCGGACTCGCCGACCAGGGCCGTGATCTCGCCCCGGTAGAGCGCCAGCGATACTCCGTCTACGGCGCGGACCACAGTCGAGCGGGCCCTCGCTGCGCCGGTCCGGTAATACCTGGTGACATCGCGAGCCTCAAGGACCGGCGTGCGGTCGTCAGGCTGCAAACCAGTTTTTGTCGTGAGCTGCGTCATGATTGCCCTGCCAGTTCTGCCGGAACCCGACCGATGCCCGCGGCCTCATGCAGCAAGCACGCGACCTGACGGGCAGTCTCACCAGATGGTGGCGCCAACACCGGCACGCGGCTGCGGCATGGGTCCTGCGCGTGCAGGCACCGCGGGTGAAACGAGCAGCCGGGTGGCGTGGACCGCAGGTCGGGCGGCCAGCCGCCGATGCCGGTCAGCTCGATGCGCGGCCCCCGGATAGTCGGGAATGAGTGCAGCAGCCCGTAACTGTACGGATGCCGTGGCCGCTTGTAGAGCTCGGACGACGCGCCTAGCTCAACGACCCGGCCCGCGTACATCACGGCGATCCGATCGGCCATCTCCAGCAGGAGCGACAGGTCATGAGTGATGAAGATGACCGAGAAGCGAAGCCGCTTGCGCAGGCCCATGATGACTGCGAGAACCTGCCGCTGCATGACGACGTCGAGCGCCGTCGTCGGCTCGTCCATTACGATGATCTCGGGCTCGAGAGCGAGGGCAATTGCGATCATGGCGCGCTGCCGCATGCCGCCTGATAGCTCGTGCGGGAATGCGGATGCCCGGTCTGCGGAGATTCCGACCAGCCGCAGCAGTTCGATGATGCGCTCGTGTTCCTCCTTGCGCGTCATCCTCCCGCGATGCGCTCGCAAGGTGTCCGCCAGCTGCGCTCGGATCGACAGTACGGGGTTGAGCGCATTCATGGCTGACTGGAAGACCATAGCCAGCTCCGCCCAGCGGAACGTGCGCAGCTCTTCGCCGGTCATGTCGAGGATGTCGACCTCCTGTCCGGACTTGGCCCGATACCGGACCGAGCCGCCGGTTATAAAGCCCGGCGGCCGAAGGAGCCGGTTCATGGCAAAGGCCAGAGTGGACTTTCCTGAGCCCGACTCGCCGGCTATGCCGAGGACTTCACCGCGACGCAGCGAGAGGCTCACCTTCTCCACCGCGCGGACTGCGCCTGGCCCTGATCCGTATTCCACGCTGAGGTTTCTAACCTCGAGCACGACGTCATCGTCGTTGGTCACGATTGCTCCTCCCCAGACCGATCCGGTGACTTCAGCCGCACCGCAGTGAAGTCATCACCTGCAGCGACGGGCGCGGCGTTGGCCAGCGAGGTTGACAGAAGCTGATGCCTGTTGCCCTGGCGGCGCGCTTTGCGCCAGGAACGCCGTGGTACCGCAGTTCCGGCGGTACGCAACCGAGGGTTGACGAACTCGTCGATGCCAAAGTTGATGAGCGCGAGCCCGGTTCCCACCAGGGCGATGGCCAAGCCGGGCGGGACGAACCACCACCACGCGCCGACTTCCAGGGCCTGCCCGTTCTGCGCCCAGTAGAGCATGGTCCCCCAGGACCACTGCGACACGCTGGACAGTCCGAGGAATGCCAGGCCTGCTTGGGTGAGTATGGCGAAAATGACTGTGAACAGGAAACCGGCCACGACAATGGCCATCTCGTTAGGGAGGATCTCCCAGAGCAGGATCCGCATGATCCCTTCACCGGTGGCCTTGGCCGCCGTTATGTAGTCACGTCGCCGGATACTCAGGGTCTGCGCTCGTTGGACACGCGCGCCCCACGCCCAGCCGGTCACCGCGATCACCAGGGTCACGCCAAGGGCCCCGCGATTGGGCAGGAACCCGCTGATGACGATCACCAGCGGAAGGGTCGGGATCACGAGGAAGATGTTGGTGACTACCGACAGGACCTCGTCGGTCAGGCCGGCGATGTAACCGGCAGCTATGCCGACGACCATGCCGATGACTGTGGCCAGGGCGGCCGAAAGAAACCCGACGAACAGCGACACCCGGCTGCCGACCAGCAGCTCGGCCAGCACGTCCTGGCCGGTGGCGGTGGTTCCGAGCCAGTGCGCGGCCGATGGCCCTTGAAGCGCTTCCGACGACAGCGCAGACGGGTTGGTCCTGTCAAGCATGGGCCCGAAGACGGCGACCAGCACGAAGAGCGCAATGATCGCGACCCCGGCGAGGATCTTCTTCGACCGCAACGCGGCGAAGCCGACTGACCTGCCGGTGTCCTCCGACAGAGTGGCGTCACCCAGGGCGGTGCCGACTGCGGCCATTGTCTAGCTGTCCTCTCGTGTCCGCGGGTCGACGACCAGATAGGCGATGTCGGCGAAGAAGTTGGCGATGAGCACCGCGAGCGTGATGACGAGGAAGATGCCTTCCATCAGCGGGTAGTCGTCGTTGCTGACGGCCAGGTACAGCACGTAGCCGATACCGGGATAGGAGAACACGATCTCGGTGAGTATGGCCCCGCTTACGACGAAGCCGAGCGACATCGCGAAGCTGGCGAGTGACGGCAAGATCGCGTTCCTGGCCGCATAGGCGTACATGATCCGGCGCGATCGAAGACCTTTGGCTTCCGCCATCACCACGTAGTCCTCAGACAAGGTGGTGACCATCATGTTCCGCATGCCGATCAACCAGCCGGCGATCGACGAGACAACGATGGTAACGGCGGGCAGCACGGCGTGATATGCGGCGCTGGAGATGAAGGTCCAGTCCCAGCCTGGTGTAGTTGCCAGTGAGTAGCCGCCCGACGTGGGGAACCAGTGCAAGATGCTGCCGAGGATGTACACGGTGATGATCCCCAGCCAGAAATAGGGGACCGAGGCGAGAAACGTGGTGAGCGTCGGCAGCAGCGTGTCCAGCTTTGACCCGCGGCGCCAGCCGATAACGACCCCGGCCATCGTGCCTAGGACGAAGCTGACGATGGTCGAAACCCCGATCAGCACTGCAGTCCACGGCATGCTCGTAGCTATCACGTGCGAGACCGGCTCGGGGAAGTAGCTAAAGGAGATTCCGAGGTCCCCGTGGAGCAGCTGACGCCAGTACTCCAAGTACTGTGTGACCAGACTGGCGTGCGTACGCAGGCCGAACAGCGCGGTGAGCGAAAGCAGCGCGGCCGGGCTCAGCCGCCCCTGGAACCGCGCTACCAGGACCTCGGCCGGATTGCCCGGCATGAGCCGCGGGATGATGAAGTTCAGCGTCACCGCAGCCCATGCCGTGATCAGGTAGAAGGCCAGCCGCCGGGTCAGGAACCGCAAGCTCGCCTCACCCCTGCGTGCCCGCGAGGGCTTCCGGGAGTGAGCACAACCTGATGCCCAGTTGGCCGATGAGCTCCTTGACCTCCGGATCGGTGAGCACGTCAAGGTCGGAGACGCGGTATTCCGCGGCCCACCGATACGGGACCGAATCGGGGCTGGTTAGCGACTCGAGTTCTGAACTTGCCACCCCCGGGTGGCAGACAAGCATGTGCGCGCCGGGTGCTAGCCCGCGAAGATAGCCGAGCAGCCAGGCCTTCTTGCCTGCAGCATCCCGCGGGCTCAGCTCGCTGATCGTGGCCAGACCGCGGCAGCGGATCTCGTCGGAATAGAGGAACGGCACGTGGCTTTTCGCTGAGACTTCCGCGTACGCCGCGGGCAGCGTGGAGCCCATGTGATGATCGAGGTAGTCCAGGCTGAGGCCGGCCCCGCAGAACCGGTCCACCTGAGCCAGGAGCTCACGGACCACCTCTTCGTGCCGAACATGTTCCTGGGCGAGTTCCACGCTCGGCCGGAAGGTGGCATCGGCACCGACCAGCGACGGCCCGTCAGTCAGCGGGCGCCAGCGGAAGTAATCCCACTCGCAGGTCAGCGTCTGGTGCGCGCCGAGCGGTATACCGACTTCCTCGGCGATCTCGACGGCCTCGCCGAACCACGGGCAGGGCGCCATGGTAGAGGACGTCGTCACGATGCCTTCGGTGAAGGCGTGCTTGATGCCCTGGTTGACCGCGTGACACATGCCGAAGTCGTCGCCGCGGACCACGAGACGGATGTCAGCCTGCGTATTCAAACCTGCTCCTTTCCAGCCGACTCTTCGAATCGATCGACAGCAAACGGGCGGAGGTCGATGCCGGAGTGCTGCCCGGAGATCATGTCCGCGACCAGCTTTCCGGTGTAGGGACCCCAGGACAGGCCGTTGGCACCATGACCGGTCGCGAACACCACGCGCTCGGCTGCTGGCCACCGTCCGATGACGGGCAGCCCGTCCAGGCTCACTGGCCGCAGCCCGACTCGGTACTCGACCAGCCTGGCCACGCCCATCAGTCCCCCGGTCGCTCGCTCCAACGAATCGGCGATCTGCCGGATGCCGCTAAGGGTCGGGCGAGCGTCCAGATCGGGTGCCGACTCGAACGTAGTTCCGACCGCCAGTCGGCCAGACGGCCACGGGATGATGTACGGACCGCCGCCCTCGACCTCGACGAGCGGCCACGCTGCGGTATCAAGCCCGTCGACCTGCAGGTGCAGGATCTCGCCGCGGGCGGCGGTGATCACTGGCGTCGCGTTGCCGAGCGTCAGCAAGCGCTCTGTCCACGCACCGGCGCAGACAACGGCGTGGCCGGCCGTCAGGGTTTCCCCGGAATCCAGGTCGCATTGCACGTCGTGTGCGCTGACGCGAACCTGCGCGACGTCACCGTTCAGCACCGTCAGCCCGAGACGGCGGCCCGCCTTAAGCAAGCTGTTCCGAAACTCGTTCCCGTCGACCTGCGCTGCGTCGATGAGGAGGCCGCCGTCGACGCGGTCGCTCAAGTTCGAGCAGTGCGTCAGGCACTCAGGCGCGGACAGCTTGGTGTAGCGGCACAGAGCCGTATAGTTCGTCGATCCGGCCACTCGGTCAGCCCAGGCGGCAGTCCTGGATACCTGTTCCAGGCCCGCGCCGCCGACGCTGACCGACAGCATGGCCGAAGCCTGATAGCCAGTCGGTGCGCCGCCGTCGCAGAGTTCCGCGGCCAGCGCCGGGTAATAGTCTGCCGCAGCAAAGGCAAGGTCGATCAGGCGCTCGTCGCCGACCGTGGCCGTAACCGGGCAGACAATACCGGCGCCGGCCGAGGTGGCTTGTCCTGGGTCGTTGCGGTCCACGACGGCCGCCCGCAGGCCTGCCGCCGCCACGTGGTAGCCGGCCGCGGCGCCGAGGATCCCGGCGCCGACGACTACGGCGTCATAACTGTCGGTCATTGTTACGGGTGCGAGCTCAGCTGTTCCGGGGCTTCAGGCGCAGTACCACGACCTCGTTGTTCGGAGAGAACGGAGCCGCCGGGTCGTACGGGTTGGATGCGGTGGGCCACCCCGTCACGCGCTGAGTGGAGTATTCCGTCCAGTCCGGACCACCGTAGAGGGGAATGACCGGTAGGTCCTTGACCATGATCCCCTCCAGGCCGTAGATGGCCTGCATCCTCGCCGTCTCCGTCGTGGCCTTGAGGTAGTCGCTGATGTAAGCCTGCGTCTGCGGATCGTTCCACCGGCCGTAATCCCCTGCCGCGTAGCCCTTCTGGAGCAGCGAGCTATCCAGCCAGCCGCTATAGACCGCGTACGGGTCGACTCCCTCGTTGTTGGAGTAGTCGATACTGAGCTGGAACTTGCCGTCGGTGAGGTCGGACGTCCAGGCGTTGTTGGACACCCCTGACACTGTGATATCCATGCCGATCGCCTTGAGCTCCTGCGAGATGATCTGAGCGGCTGTCATGTAGTCGGTGTAGCCAGAGTCGTCCACGATGGTCAGGGCGAGTGGCTGGCCATTCTTCTGCAGGACTCCGCCCGACCCGGGCTTGTAGCCAGCGTTCGCCAGCAAGGCCTTGGCCTTGGCGATGTCCACCTGGTAATTAAGGCCGCGGTATTGCGGCGCGATGAACTCTGACTCGTTGGCCAGGATGCCTGTCTGCGTTTGCACGGCAGTGGCCTGTTGGCTCTCCGCCTCGCTGGCGATGTACTGCCGATTGAGCGCCAGGCTGATCGCCTCTCGGACTGGGAGTTGATTAAGCGGGGCCACCGAGTCGTTGGTTACCAGTGCCACCTGACTGGTGGCTGGTGACCATGAGTGGTAGTCCGGGCTCTTGTCCAGGTAGACGGTCTTGATATCCGGAATGAATTGTCCGGCCCAGTCGACCTGCCCGTCTTCTACGGCCGCGTCCGCCGGACCATTCCCGTTGTAGGAGGGGAAAGTCAGACCGGTGACTGCTGGCTTGCCCTGCCAGTAATGGTCGTTCCTGTTCAGCTGGAATCCCTGCGTGCTGAAGTTCCCCAGCGTGTAAGGTCCGGTGCCTATCGGGTCGGGGTCGGTGTACTTCAGTGGGTTGCCAATGGTGCTCCAAATGTGCTTCGGCACGATGTAGGTGTTGCCTGCCAGGAAGTAGAATTGTGAGAAAGCCGGTTCAGCGAACTGGAAAGTCACCTGATATGGGCCCTGGGTCGCGACACTTTTGAACGTGACGCCGTTGGTGTTGAGGGCGGGATACTGCCTGATGAGGTCGAAGGTCTCGACCACGTCAGCAGACGTGAAGGGCTGTCCGTCCGACCACTTGACACCCTTCCGCAGCGTGAACGTGAGCGTCTTGTCGCCGTTAGACCAAGTCCATGCAGTGGCCAGCCAGGGTGTCGGTGTCTGAGGCTTGAACGGGTTGTACTGGACGAGCGGCTCGTAGATGAACGACACCACATTGTCGGTCAGCGCCACGCTTGTCGGCAGGAACGGATTGAAGTTACGTGGCAGCGGCCCGGCGGTGCTCGCCACGGTGAGATTCAGGCCGGATCCTCCTCCCGATGCACCTGTCGAGTTCGAACTGCTGCATGCACCGAGCAAGACCGTTAGCACCACAGCCAACAATCCCGGCACAACAAGCTTCCGCCTATCTCCGCGCATCGGATCTCCTGCTCGTCTGAACGCGCTCATCGGGACCGACAGGTAAGGGCCTGGACGCACCAGGCTGCTAGTTAGGACAGTATCCTAACTAATTGAGTTAGGAGAGTATCCTAACTAATTACCCCTGGGCAACCTTATCTGCAAAGAATCTTTCAAGAAGATTTATAGTATGATTCCGACCGAATCAGTTGGGTATCTAGCCGACCCCGTACACGATTCGTGCCGCTGCGTAGAGGCCGGTGCCCTGCCTGAACTACGCCTCGCCGCGAGTGATGCGCCCGCCTCCGACACCTCCGCTGCGCGCCAGAGTCCTCGACAAGAGTCCTCTTCAAGGGTCTGCCGCAGACTGTCTTAGCGCTGATAAACAGGGCCTGGCCGATCCCCTGGCTGGACTGCCCGGCGGGCAATCAGTAGCAGCACCTCCCGCTCGTGGTCGGTCAGGAGAGGCTGTGCCCTATGGGCCTCACTCCGCTTGCCGCCGAAGGCGGACGCTTGATGAGAGCATGTCGCGATCGCCGATCTCGTTGGTCGGCGTTCGATGGGGTCTGTGCTCCGGCAAGAAGGAATGGTGCGGCCCACGTCCTGGAAGCGGCATGTCCGCGCATTGCCAGAGAGCAGGTGCACGCATATCTATGCGGCGCGCACGCAGGGTCATTAGCCGCCGCAAGTAGATATCGACGGCGCGAGTCCATGGCGAAGCGCGCGCCCATCCAGCGGGTATACGGGACAGCTCCGTCGCGGGTACCCCTGGGTCACCCCCGAGCTGATCGAGGTCGCGCACGCAGAAACCGTGGTGCGCCCTCTCGTCACCCAGCACCACATGCACGCACTCGAGCACCGACTTCCCCCTGGCGTACGGCGGCCAGCCCAAGCCCGCCGGCACTGGCGCAGGCGCCGACAGCTGGCCGGCCGTCACGGCCGACAGCCAACGCTCCACTTCGGCGGCCTGCTCGTCGCGCACGGCCAGCACCTCGGCGAGGCTCGGGGGCCGCGGCCCGATCCAGGCCCTGCTCCTCCTGGTCAGGAACGAACTCGGACGCCAAGCCGATCGCTGTTCTCGGCCTGCCGGTCGTCCGCTCGATCTGCGCGGCGGGCTGGGGCGGCGAGTTCTTCCTGTTGGAGCAGTTCTCGCCGAGCCACCCGACGCTACCGTGAGCCAGGCGGCGCAGGCAGTCGGAACGTCCCGGCCAACTGCCAGGCGGATCCTGCTCACCCTCGTCAGGATGGGACTCGCCGAGTCCGACGGAGCCGCCTACCGACTCACACCGCGGGTCCTGCGCCTGGGCTACGCCTACCTCTCGTCGCAGCCGTTCTGGGAGCACCTGGACAAGCCCATCCGGGCGCTAGCCGATCACCTCAACGAATCCTGCTCCGCCGCAACTCTCGACGGGGACGAGGCTGTCTGTGTCGCGAGAGCACCCGGCCGGCGGAGCATGTCGGAAGGTGTTTCGATCGGGTCCAGAATCCCGGCGTACGCGTCCGCGATAGGCCGGGTCCTATTGGCCGGTCTTCACGACGATCAGCTCGACGCCCTCTTCGCTCTTTGCACATTCGAAAAGTTCACGCTGCGAACGGTCACAGAGCCCGAGAGGCTACGCAGATTGATAGCCAAATGCCGATCGGATGGGTTTGCCGTGACCGACGGCGAGTGGGAAGAGGGCGTCCGGTCCGGCGCGGTTCCTATTCATGACGGACGCGGCCAGACCATTGCCCCTTCAGCGTCGCAGTTAACGGAGGCCGAGTGTCAAATGGCCAGCCAGAGGAGTGAACTGGTTCCCGAGCTCCTCGATGCGGTCAAACAAATCGAATCCAGCATCACTCAGCACTTCCCTACAGTCCCCTAGCTTTTGGTCACTGAGCCGGGTCGGCCTCGTGGGAAGTGCCAGGCCGGTCGGATACCTAATGGGATGGCGGAGGCGTGGGAACACTTCGCGGACGGGCCTAGCGACCTGACTTGGGCCACGCCCTGCGCTTGATCGGCGCAGCGAGCCGCTGACCTCGGATTTTGCCTCCTCGCGCGGCCTGATCTACGCACTAATCCGGACCCGATCAGCAGGGCGCTTGGCACTGTTCTTGTCGTCCTCACGGATGCACCGTCCTGCCGGAAGGGTCGCTCTGGCAGGCGTACGGCGGATATTCCTCCGCAGCTACTGCCCCGCGATCCGCAGTGGATCCGATCCGGTCAAGTTGCAGGTGCTCGCCAGAAAAATTCAAGCTGGATGTTGTCCGGGTCCCGGAAAGTGAGCGTGCCATTTGCGGTATGCGAGGGTTGTTTGACACCGGAGTGGTGCACTCCAAGCTCGTCTAGCCGCGAGGCCCAGCTGTCCAGGTCGCTGCGCTGCGAAACCAGAAACTCCAGGTGATCTAGTCCGGCCCGGAACTCGTTGAACGTGCCCGCCGCCTCGCCGTGGTCAACCAGGCATAGTTGCAATCCGCTGCGTGCTTCACCGAGCTGGACCAAAGCGACATGGCCGTCCGGCTCCACATAGCGACCGGTCTCCGGTATGCCGAGCAGATCGCGATACCAGGCCGCGCTTCGGGCGGCGTCGTTGACGGTGAGGATGACAATCTGACCGATTATGTCTGGCACATCTCAACCCTGGCGGCGGTTCCGGTGTTCCAGCAACTGCTCAGCATCGCAGCCACGTCGAGAAGTGCGCACTAAGTTGGCCCAACTCGGGCTACAGTCCCCTAGCTTTTGGTCACTGAGCCGGGTCGGCCTCGTGGGAAGTGCCAGGCCGGTCGGATACCTAATGGGATGGCGGAGGCGTGGGAACACTTCGCGAACGGGCCTAGCGACCCTTGGCCGCTAGAGGTGCTCGTCAGGTAGACGCCAATCGTCGGCCGCGATTGTCCGACGGACTGCGGTGGTGGCAATGAGCGTCCTCATGCCGGTGCGACGGAGCGAGGTCGTCGTGTACTTCGACCACCTGCGGTAGATCAGGCACGAACTCGACCGCAGTTGATTCCCGCGAAGTCGATATGGCGCTGTATGCGCTAGGCGCGCCAAGCCAAACGGTCACTCATTTTGAGTAACGCAATAAGCCACCAGAGCGCTGTTGCCAATTGCATTTGGAGGCCCATTTGCGTGTATGCCACCATGGCACGGGCGGCGAAAATACTACCCTTTGATGCCCGGCGAAGGTGGGTTGCATCCTTGGTTATTGCATACCTCAATTGTGCTACTCTGATCGTCGCTGTATCCCATCTTTAGTGGTGCTCCAACTACCGGATGGTTGTCCACTGCCTCGACGCCACCGGGATTAACCACCCTAAAGCCCTGTGTCTCTTGCAAAGCGAGCTTACCGTTTATCGTTGTCTTGATGGCGCGTCCTGGACGTAACCTAAACCAGAAGCAGTCTGGCCCATAAGATGACGACGACCAATTCTTCGTGCGAACTATCGGCCCGCATACTATCACTGTGTGCGTCTCGTTGCTCGAGTTTCTCAGGCTAACAGTGATTCGGCGGCTATAGGTGGCGTTGAGAAAGCTGCAATCGGAACAGGGGTCAAGATGAGCACTCGTCCGTATGCGAGCGCTGATTCCCTCTTGCTTCAACGTAACTGCCGTATCCTCCACGCTGGTTACTGAGTGCCTGTGAACAGAGGCAAAAATAGCACCGCCAATAATTCCGCCAACAACCATGACACCTATTATCAGGATGACGAACGCTCCGCACCCGTCTCCCGATCCTGAGGAACCGTGGGTGTGCGCGCCGCTCCCGCCGCCGACGTGGCTATGGCCTCCTCCATACGTCACGGCGTTCCCCCCAAGGCGCTCCAAGCGCGGATCATCGTACGAGCACTGTTATGACGGCGAGCGGCCGAACCGAATCCCAAAGTGGGGCGCGAGCGATCCGCCAACTCAGCTAGTGTCACATTACGTCCCCGTACGGGCGCCCGCTATCCATCAGGCGGGAGGAACGCCGCTCGGCGGCGACTTAATGGCCTTTGGCAATCTGTAAAGCCTGCGTAATACAAAGAGGTGCGACTGGCAGTCTGCGAATCCATCCGCCTTCCGGGCATGCTCGCGCTTCGGCACGAGCGGACGTCCGTTTAGGGACTGGCGTGCGTTGCCGTCCGGCCCTCCAGAGCGCGATGAGCTCGCCCGGACGCACTTTGATCAAGGATCGGCGGCTGTCAGATTCCGCTCCAGGGCGGGTCGGTTGTCGTGGCGCTGTACCGCAGATGCCGCCGGCGACCCTAGGCACCGAACGTCGCAGCGGTCCCCCGCGTCCCGCGTACTTGAGGCTGTCGTCACGCCAAGACACGCTGCGCTAGATACCGGATCAGCAGCGTGTCCATTTTTTCTGCGCCGGTCATGACCACCGGCCTGAGCTGATGCCGGTAGACGGTTTCGGTGACTTTGCTGCTGGCGTGGCCGACGAGCCGGGCGATCTCTTCCACCGCGACGTCGCTGTCAGACATCAGGCTGACGAAGGTGTGCCGCAGCTCCCGCGGCGTCCAGTCCGCACCTATGGCCGCCGTCTTGCAGACCGCGCGGAATGACCGGCGCACGTTCGCCGCGTCCAGCGGCTGCCCGGCCGGGGTGCAGAACACCAGCTCCCCCGGCTCCGGCGCCATCTCTTCACGCAGTGCCTGCAGCGCGGTCACCGCCAGCCGGGGCAGCCCGAGCGTCCGCCGCGATTTCATAGTTTTGGTGTCTCCCCTGGCCCGCACCGACCACCACACCGCGACGCTGGCGGGGCGCGGCGGCACGCTGCCGGGGTCGCCGAAGTCGACGTGCTGCCACCGCAGCGCCCGTGCTTCCTCAGTCCGCACCCCCGTGCACAGAGAGAGCATCACGTAGGCGTATGTCCGCGGCCCGGCCGCTTTCGCGGCGGCGGTCACCGCGCTGGCCTGGGCCAGCGTCATGCTCCGACTCGGCCTGCCCTGCGTGCCGGGCGGCGTGCCGGTCAGCGCGGACACATTCCGCAGCACCAGGTCCTTGGCCTGCGCCCGGGTGAACGCCCGGGTCAGCGCCAGGTGGGCCATAGCCACCGTCGAACTGCTGCGCGTAGCGGCGACCGCGGTCAGCGCCCGGTCCACGTCGGTGACAGCGAGCTCCCGCAGCCGGATGGAACCGATCACCGCCAGCACCGGCTCCAGCAAGAACCGGTTCTTCGTTAATGTCTTGGGGTCCCGGCCGGGCAGCCCGCCCCGTTAGCCAGTCCTCGCAGCACCGCCGGACCGCATAGTTCGCGGGCGCGGCCTTCGTGATGCCGCCGTCGATCTCCTTCCGGAGGTTCTTCAGCGCGTCCTGCACGGCGGCCTTGGTTGGCCCGGACACCCGGCGGCGCAACCGTCGGCGCTGTCCAAGGTGAGCCTCGCCTTAACCCACGCTGCCGCGCACCAGCCATTCAACGGCCTCTTCTACGCCACCTGCGCGACCATAATCCCCGTCCTCTACATCGTCCTCGCCATACAGGGCAGCACCCTCCCCGCACTCCTACGGCAAATGACCATCTCGGAAAACCGGCTCAACAAAATGGTCGACAATGCGAGCAAAGGCCGTGACCTGGGACCGTACCTCGCCCAGTTGACGCGGGCCTTCGCCGTGGGCATCGCTTTCACCCTCATCTGGTACCCAGCCGGAGGAGCGATTCTCGCCCTCATAGCCCTCTACCACGGCCACGCCAGCCCCCTCGACGCCCAACTCGCCCTAGCGGCAGCCGCCACCCTCACCGTCGCCATACTCTTTGCGCCACTTATCTCATTCGCAACCAGCCAGCACGCCACCAGTAAGCCAACACCACCGAAATGGGTCAGGCAAGCACACAATCAGAGCAGCCGAAACCAGCAAAACCGGCCCCGCCATACACCGGAAAACGGCACCCGCAAAGACAGGCGGTAGCCGCCTGTGCCAGCCCCGGCGTGCAGTTGGCTGACCTAGCTGCCTTCGCGCTCCAGCGGAAAGCGAGTGGCCGCGATAAAAATCCAGACGCCGTAGCTGTGTTGGACCGCATCACCGAGGTCATCGGGATTCATACCAAGACTTGGCGCGAGGAGTGGCCACCTCGACCAGTCGTTCGCGTCATGCCGAGGGGGTAGACCGTGGTGCCAGGCCAGGCACAATGCGGCCACACGGCGTGCTCGCACGCCTACCCGGCAGCAAGATGGTCCCGGCGTTTCTATCCGCGGCATTCGTCGTCCCAGCACCTACGATGTCGCGGTGACAAACTCAGTGCTCACCGTGTCAGTCGTATCCGCCGTGGTCGGCGCAGTTACTGGTTCCGCCGCCTTGGTGATCTTCCAGAACATCCGCCCCCGGCGAGTCCGCAAGGCATTCCGGTGGGTGATTTACCGCATCGCCATGTGGTGGACCCGCAACTACGGTTATATCCCGCGCTGGTCGCGTGCGCAGGACTGGCAGCCCGCTCCGTGGTGGCGTACCGGCCCCTACTGGCTGCAGTCCCTGCCTGATGACTGGCCACCGGACGGGCGCGGCCCAAGGGATCTCCTCGGTCGTCCGCTGCGGCCTTGCTGCGCCGGCATCATTCCGTACGGAGACGCGGAGACGTACCAGCTCATCGAAGGCCGGCGCTGGGTAGGCGTCCACTAGGCAGCTCACCGCCGGTGTGGAGGGCGACGCGACGCGGAGTGATTCCCGATAGGTCACCCGTGACCATACGAGCCAAGATGGATCCTGCCGAACCGCTCACCATCGATGCCGTGCTGGGCTGGACCACATCTTGGCAGTCGCACTTTCGGGGAATGGCGCGGCAAGGAGTGGAGCCACATCGGCTGTTCTGGCTGCCAACGAGATCGGCGCGAGCAGTGCAGTGATCAGCCGTCAACGCAACCGGCCTGAGCGCTAAGTTAAACGCTTCCAGCGCGGACGAACGCGGTCTCATGCCGCGATCCGCGCGCCACGTCGCAGATCGCTCGGCGAAGGACGCTGACAGCGGCCCGCTACCGGCACCGAGCTGCGAGCCACCGTGCTGCTGGCCGCCGCTGCCGAATTTAGCCATACCTAGATCAAGGCGGCGCCTGCGGCGCCGCACCGGCGCTGCCCGCGCCGCGCTCCGGCTTGAGGCCCCGCTCGCGCGGGCGCGCCGGCGATGAGCCCACCGACGATCCAAGGTGGCCTCTTCCTCGGCCCCCGATTGTCCAGCTCGCACCCGTCGCCTCCAGGCCGCCCTGCGGGCGTCGCTTCGCGATGGCTGGCGCCAGCCTAGACCCGACGCCCACTCGCAAGGATTTGGCGCCTACGAGGACGACGGAGGAGATCAGGACCACTGTGCCATCTCTCCGCGTGCATACCATTAGCCGTGATGACGCACGCCTGGGCCGGTCATGCCGGCAGCGCCGTTGCCCTCGCGACGCAAACTGCATCCGGCTCGGGGTCCACCGTCCACCCCGGGACCTGGACCGCGCTCTGGATCGGCGCCGTCATGACTGGGCTTGGCGCGCTGCTTGCTTTCGATGTCAAGGGCATTGCAACCGCGATTCACAAGAACAACACCGAATTCACGCCCTGGGGCCGGAAGCTGCAGACTTCAACGTGGCCGAATCCAGCCCGATTCGTTGGATGGTTCTTCTTGATACCAGGCTCGATCCTGCTCGCCCTCACGATCGTCGTCGGAGCCATCGAGGTGATCAGGAACCTGTAAGCACGATGGGGCCGTCTGCGCACGGGATCCGATCCCAGGTACGACCTTCAACCCAAGTCACGACCTTGGCTACCTTGTGAATCGCCGATCGCTCGGGCTCACCTTTGTAGCCGCACGGCTTGCTGATCGATCATGATGGTTGGGTGACTCTTGATCGCGTTCCGCACCTGATGGACAAGCAGCTTGAGTGGGCAGCGCGCAAGGCGGCCGGAGACGCGCTGAAGCCAGACGACCCGCTCTTGGATGTTGAGGTCGGAATCTGAGGCGGTTCCGCGACAACGGCGTCGACAAGCCCGTGGTGACACCCAAGAACTGGGCCGGGGCCATTCCCGCGGTGCGCGGGCTCACGACCGTTACCTACACCTCGCTGCAGTGCCTGTTCCTGTCTGATGGCCTGGCGATCATTCGGCCGGATTGGTCGGGATAGGGCGGAGCTGGTCGCTCAGCGGCTGGAGGAGACCCGCGGCCAGCTTTCTGGCCTGGCTGGCGTGGACCTGGAGCGCGCACAGGCCGCGCAGGCGCAGCAATGGGCGACGCGGCTGGCGGACCTGCTGGAGGAAGACCCGGACGCGGCAGGTGAGCTGCGATCCGGAAGCTCCTGGGTTGCTTTCAGGTGATCTCGCCAGACCACGGGCGAGATCGAACCATCACGGCAGCGCACGCGCCGCGGAACCTTCTAGCGGCGCTGCCCGGAGGCTCAGTCAGCCGAGGGCTCGAACGCCGGTGCTCAGGGACGGTGGTAGATCGAGTGATCGCCGATCCGTCGCCAGATCAGGATTGGCTCGCCGTCGCCGGTCTTGCCGAGCTGAAAGGTGGCGCGGCCATCGGGAGCCGCGAAGTTCCACGTGAGGGAGTAGATCTCAGTGTTGCTAAGCCGGTGGATCCGCAGTCGCTTCGGCCATGGCGGCGTGCCGCCGAAGGACCCGGCTTCGATGGCTGGAAGGAAATGGTCTCGCACGGCCTGCAGGAACAGCTTCTGATGCTCGCCGGGCAGCCGCTGAAAGTCGTTGCGGAACGACTCAAGCGACCGGTACTTCACCGGCCGGTCTCCTCCCGCCCCGCCCCGGCCAGTCCTTCCAGGTCGGCCAGGAAGGACTCGGCGTCCTCGAAGTCGCGGTACCGGCCGGCGGCCAGGTCATCCTCGGCTTCCTGCTCCGCCGCCTGGTGGCCTGGCGTCCAGAACCACATTTCCTCGACCGGCACCGGCAGCGTCGGCCGCAGCTCAATCACGCCGTCAGGCCGGTCGGTTATCTCTAGCTGCGCACCCGCCTCGTCCAGGCGGTACTTACGGCGCAACTCGGCCGGCAGGGCAACGGTGCCGCGTCCTTGAACCGCTGCGTATCCATGATAACCACTCATGCACCTATGCTAGAGCTGTGCGGCCTAACCGTCAAGCTGCTTTGCGGTAAAGCCGCAAATCTGCACCTGACTGTCGCTGTGACGGTCGCCAGATCCATCATGAACGCCATGCATTGACGCAAATCTGTCGGCCAGCGTCGTCAATGTTGTGCCGCGGATCAGCTGATGAATGCGTCTGCCGAGGACAGGAGTGCGTCAGTAGCCCGAGAGCAGTGCCTGCAGGCGGGCGAGAGCGGGCTGGCCGAGGTGGCTGCGGATGCGGCCGCGTCCATCGGGGCGACGGCCCCAGATGAACAGGGTGCGTGCAGCGGGATCCAGCTCGACGTACGGCTCGTCGGCCTGCTGCAAGTAGGCCTGCCCGGCCTGCACCACGACCCGCAGGTCGCTGTCGCCGGAGCGAAGCCGCACATGGAAGTCCTCGCCCGGCGCTGGGTCGTGCTGGCGGCCCCGGCGCAGCAGGATCTCTCCCAGAACCCCCACGGCGTGACCGGTCAGCTCGGGCTGGGCGAGCAAACGGCTGCCTATTTCATCGTCCCCGACAAAATCCCAGCGGTGGATGGCGAACTCATTGCGCAGGTGCGGCAGGAACTTCGCGTCAGCCATCTGCCGGCCGGTCCACGGGATGACCGCGTCCGGGTCTGCGGCCAGCACCTCGGCGATGTGCCCTCGCATGGTTGCTTCCTCGTTCTCCAGCCTGGCCAGCAGCAGCGCATCACCGAGCGTCCGATAGGGCGGCTCTCGGTCCTCGAAGCTGCGCGTGGCCGGGACCGGCTCACCGCGCAGATACGGCTGCAAGTGGCGGGTGACCTCGGCGCAGGCCGCCGCCAGGTGAGCGGTCACCTCGTGCGCGGTCCAGCCCTCACACGCACTCACCACCTCCGGCGCGGTGTGCTGACGAGCGTCAAGGAACGCTTCGGTTTCATAACTGCGCTCGATCGTGTCCATACCAGCCACGCTAAGGCGGTAAAGCTTCGATGCCGGCCGAATCGAGACTGGCTTACTGTGGAGTCTGAGCCTCCCACTGGCTACACCCGCCGCATCAGGAGCCGGCGGCGACGCCGACATCGCCGCGATCGGGGCACTGGTCGCCTACCCGGCGCGCTGCCGTATCCTGCTGGCGCTCGACGATCGCCGCGCATTGCCCGCCAGCGGACTGGCCGCCGAAGCCGGGGTCAGCCCGGCTACCGCCAGCAGCCACCTGCGCAAACTCACCGACGCCGGCCTGCTCGCCGTCGAGGCCCACGGCCGCCACCGCTACTACCGGCTCTCCGGCCTCGCCGTTGCTCGCGCAGCGTGCCCGGGCCGGGGGTTTTCGGGACAGGCCGCAAATGACTCTGACAGAACGACCGCACTTTCAGGCACTAGCGGGTCCGCGGGGCCGGGGCTGCGCGGCTGCACGATTTCTTCTGGCAGAGAGGATGCTCAGCGTGCGCGTCCCAGCAACTGCTGATGGTTTGGGAGCCAGCCGGGGAGCCAATATGAGGCGTCACCAGGCACCGGCCAGCCCCGTAGAGATTCGAATTAACGCGTCTAACAGCCGCTGGGCGATGATCGGATATACGGAGCCACCGGCTGGGATTCCCTGACACGGAAGAGGTCACTGGTTCAATCCCAGTACCGCCCACCAGTTCTACCAGGCACAACGCCGCAAGACGGCCATCCCCGCAGCCAGAACCCGGGGGACTATCGGCCACGTCAGCCGCAGTCAGGGCATCCGATGCGCGGCCTGATGCGACCGCAAGCCGGTGATCAATGCAGTCAGGCCGCTCGAAGCGCACGGGTGTCGCATATCGCTTCTCGAACACTTGGCGTCTTCGCCTGTCAGAAAGCAACTGAGTTCCCTGCGCGGCCCTGGAGTCACTGAAGCAGCTTGCGACCGACGGTGGCTTAGCGGCTCGATCCCCAAAGTTGTGGCCTCCAACGCCACCACGCTAGACTTAAGGCATGCCTTGAATCATGAGGAGGATCGCCTTGGCCTGGACGGTAAAGGTCACCGAGGAGTATGCGACTTGGTTCATTGCACTGATTAAGGAAGATCTCAGTTCAGCGACGCAGGTTGCCCAGGCTATCGCTGCCCTGCGCGAGGAAGGCCCCACGCTCGGCCGGCCGTTAGTAGACCGGCTCAAGGGAGCGAATATCCACCACCTGAAGGAACTGCGCCCAGGGTCACATGGCCGCTCGGAGATAAGGATCATCTTCGCCTTCGACCCCACCAGGTCAGCGTTGCTGCTGCTCGGCGGTGACAAGGCCGGAAACTGGCAGCGCTGGTACCGCGACAACATCCCGATCGCCGAGCGGCTGTACATCGAATACACGACCGAGAACCAGGAGTAGCCAGGTAATGCCGAAGCGAATCGCCCAGGACTGGGAAACCCTGGAGCAGGAACTGCATGCGGCCGGCGTCTCCCCCGAGGAGATCGAAGCCGGGGCACGTCATCTGCTCGCGCAGGCCCGCGGGCATCAGCTCGCCCAGGCCCGCAAAGACCTCAACCTAGGCCAACGAGAAATCGCCGCAACGATGGGCGTCAGCGTAGCCAGGGTGTCCCAGATCGAGCACGGCGAAGTCACCTCGTTCGAGGTCATCGCCCGCTACGTCGAAGCACTCGGAGGCCGCCTCGACCTGGTCGCCGATTTCGGTGACCGGACTGTCCGGCTACCGGTCAGCGACACCGAAAACCCCGCCGCCTGAGCCTAGACCCGCCACCCGCTCGCCAGAGATTCGGCCTGCGCGCTGGTCCGGCATCGGCAGATGGCTGTTCACCGACGACACCTGGCGCCGGGTGACAGTCATGCTCGGCCACAAAGTCCGGACCGAATCTCCGGTCGGCAAGGCGTTCGTCGTCCACGGTGATCATTCAGCGCCTCCGTGACCCGCCGCTGACAGTGATTTAGCCCGTGAAAGGGCACGCCGCGTGTTCGGGACCTTGTCGGTGCGGGTCGGCGCGAGCCGGACGGTGCCACTATGCGCGGGGCGACTGGTGCTCACCGCGCAGGCCGGATGCAGATGGAGCACTCGGCCAACGCTGGCCTTCTTCTGGTCTGCCTGGCTGGGCTCGCCGCGGGTGCGGGCGGGCCTCCTGGCCGGCCGGGATCGGATGGGAGGATTTGCAGGCCTCGGGCCTG
>Ga0335072_10002423_pt1 | contig 28941 bp, 40 predicted proteins | sample Lox_Sample_21_FD_206725 | JGI IMG/M metagenome (GOLD analysis project Ga0335072, IMG submission 206725) | Soil microbial communities from Loxahatchee National Wildlife Refuge, Florida, United States - Lox_Sample_2.1 | ecosystem: Environmental > Terrestrial > Soil > Wetlands | place: USA... | reverse complement strand
ACAATATTTAAGACCAGGTCTTTAAGACGATGGCCTATAACAACCATGCCTGAGGCCGCAACTATATCAAGGATGGTTATAATGAGCCGTGAAACCTTTTGAGAAGTGCTCGTCTGGCCTGTAATGACTACGATGCAAACGAGCACAAGGACGGCGGCAAGGAATATACCAAGCCAGAACAAGATATTAGCGCTTAAGCTAATGGTATTAATGGGTCCTTCATCGATTTGAGGCTGTGTCTCCGCTGATATATACGCATTCAACTGTGATGCAACTGCTGGGGGCTGACCCTGCACTGGTTGGATATATGCAGGCGCTTGCGGGACGCCATTTGCCGACACAACGACTTGGCCTTGAGGGGTGACTAAATACTGTGGCTGCGTATTGGGCAGGCCTTGAACACTCGCGTTTCTCATTTGCGGAGCGGGCTGTTGTATCTGTGGCGTAGCGTTTGGTGCCTGCGTAGTATTCGGCTGATGAGGCACTGCAGGCTGAAACCACTCGTTAGGGTTCATAAAGCTAATCCTTACTGACTGGTCTCAGTATACAGGGGGATAATGACTATGCAAAAGCAATATGGCTTAACGTTTGTTTTGAGAGTATAGCCTTATGCGACTAGATACGTCGTTATGGCATCAATTCAAATTCAAGATGATAGAGACAGTGGCCGAAAAATGGGCTCTATTATGCTTTAGCTTAGTTCGGGACTTATGGTGTCAATTTGTGCGGGCGAAACGTGAATGTCCGGTAGCGCGAGCGAGTCACTCTCGGGAGGTCCGCCTGCAGCCAGCTCATACTCGTGTGGCCATCTAAGGTAGTCAGGCTCATCACGGCGTCGCCTCGACATCACGAGTATAGCTCTTGCGCCAAACGCGGCATTAGCAACGATGAGCCCTCCTGCGGCCTCCCAAGTCTCGTTCACACCTTGATTACCGGCATTGTCCGATTGCAGACCGTCGTCGGCTGCCTCTGTTTCTGATACTTGTCCGTTAGCTATTTGGTCCATATGTATCATCTTCGAGAAGTCGCGTGCTGCCTGCATGCCGTGTATACTCGCCCACACCACGCCGACAAGCACAACTGCACCCGCAGCGGCGGATGCTCGACGAAGACGCCTTTGCTTAGAGGCGTGCTCTGCGACGCCGTCTATCGGACCCATGTCAAATGCTGGTCGTTTCTCTCCAGCATTATCTCGATGGGGGTTATCACGCCTTGAATAAAGATCGGGCAGTAACCGAAGAGGTCTACGCATATTACATACTATAGCATATAATCTATATAAATACAATAGCTGCTAGTATGCTTACCTACTGATATCAAAACGCCTATGCCTATTGAGGCATAGGCTAAAGCTGTCACGTCAATCTGCTCCGCAAGTGTATGAATGAGCTATACGGCCACCTTCATTGTCGCTGATAGTAGTCATTTGACCGCCGTGTCGGCATACCCTTCTCCTGTACATGTATACATGACTAGATCGCCAGTTTTTGGTGTATAGTTACCGGCTCACAGAAATAGCACGCCACGGTTCGCTTTTCAGCTTCCGCTAATGATATATCGTATGTGTCGCTTAGCGCTTTGTGAACTGACGCTGTTTACGCGCACCTTCGAGGCCGAACTTCTTGCGTTCCTTCTCGCGTGGGTCTCGACTCAATAGGTCGGCACGCTTAAGCGTTGTACGATAGTCGCTGTTGAGCTCGGTGAGCGCTTTAGCGATACCGAGGCGGATCGCATCGGCTTGACCAGCGTGTCCACCACCTTCGACGACAGTCGATACGTTATAGTCACTGACCGGTAGTTCGAGAGTTGCAAACGGTTTTTGGAGTTCGGCAAGAAGCGTTTTGCTTCCAGCCAAATACTCGATAGCTGACTTGCCGTTTATGACTATATCGCCCTTCCCTTTTTGCACACGTACGCGTGCAGTGGCACTCTTACGACGGCCGAGAGCGTAGTAGTAGCTCCGTCCCTTACTTTCTGCCATTACTTAATTCCTTTCACGCTAATAGCCTCAGGCTTTTGAGCGGCGTGCTTGTGTTCGTTGGTTGCATAGATCTTGAGACGCTTGAGACGCTCGTCGCGCAGTTTGTTAACGGGTAACATGCCACGTACCGCTTCATACAAAGCTCGTTCTGGTGCTGAACTAGCTAGGATCTCTTTCAGGCTGGTCTCATGTAAGCCGCCGGGGAAGCCACTGTGACGATAGTAGGTTTTAGCCTCTAACTTATTACCCGTTACCTTCAGGTTGGCGGCGTTAACGACAACTACAAAGTCACCGACGTCGATATGGTGAGTGTAGGTCGGCTTGCCTTTACCGATAAGTAATGTCGCTATCTTGGTAGCGACGCGACCGAGACTTGCCTCACTTGCGTCCACGATAAACCACTTGCGAGTAACATCACTAGGACGTGCGCTAAAAGTTTTCTGGCTCATTCTTTCGTCTCCTTTGTAGCGAGCTTCTTGCCACGACCTGCTGTCTTTGTCTCCGATTTTGTTTCAACTGCAGCATCTTTAGCTACTGGAGCTTCGCGTAAGTCGTCTACAAAATTTACACGAGCCATTTCTGCATTGTCACCACGACGAACGGTCGTGCGCTTAATACGAAAGTAACCACTCTCGCGACCACCGAGCTTAGGGGCGATTTCGTCCACTAGCTTATTTGCTGTACTAATTTGTTGCAGTCCGGCAATAATTTGGCGGCGATTATGCAGCCCACCTTTCTTAGCCTTGGTAATGAGTCGTTCTACATAAGGTACGACAGCCTTCGCTTTAGGTAGCGTAGTCTCAATAGATCCGTAGATAATGAGCGACTCGGCAAGGCTTTTAACCAACGCTTCACGCTGATCCCGTTCGCGATGGAACTTTGTTCCTTGATATCCGTGACGATGCATGACTACAGCTCCAACTCTGCGATCTTTTCTTTAACTTCGTCAAGGGCCTTGCTACCAAAGCCTTTTAAGTCGCGTAACTCTGCGTCACTCAGGGAAAACAGATCTTGGACCGTGTGGATATCGTTATTGACCAGCGCATTAGCAGTCCGGGCACTTAGATTTAGGTCCTCAATCGAGGTATTGAGCAAACTCCCGCCATCGTCACCAGCCGCACCAAGGTTGCCGCCTTGTGCATCAGCCGTTTCTGTTGCCTCGTGAGCAACGACACGAGTTTTACCAGCCAAGGCGGTGTATTGATTGACCAGGATAGCGGCAGCTTCTTCAAATGCGTCACGTGGCGTAATAGTACCATCGGTATCAACGGTAACACTTAACTTGTCGAGGTCAGTTATCTGTCCTACACGTGTTTTTTCAACCTTATAGCGCGTGCGCAATACCGGACTGAATATAGTATCAAGCGCAATAAAGTCGCTCTGCTTCTTGGCGGTACTCTCTTCGATAGGACGATATCCGCGACCAGTCTCAACTACAATGTCCATAACGAAGTCACTCTTATCATCGTCAACTGTGGCAATAAGCTGCTCAGTATTTACGACTTCGACATCGGCGTTGCCCTGAATATCTTTACCTGTTACCGTGCCAGCACCCTTCTTGGTGATACGTAGTGTTTGTGGCTCATCGCCGTATACACGAAAGCGTAGCTGCTTCAGATTTAGCATAATAGCTACGATATCTTCTTTTACACCCTTGACTGTAGTGAACTCGTGGGTTGCACCTTCGATTTTAAAACTTGTGATGCCAGCACCGGCAATGCTGCTGAGCAGCACACGACGCAGGGAGTTGCCAAGAGTCATGCCGTAGCCGCTCTGTAGCGGTTCAATCACAAATGTACTCGACACCGCGCTATGGTCGTCAACAGCCACGAGGCTGGGAGTTTGAATCATCTTTGACATAGTTATTCTCGCTTTTCCTTCCCTGTTAGCGTGAGTAGTATTCGACGATTAGTTGTTCGTTGATTTCCGGCTCAGCGTCGTCGCGCAGAGGTAGGTTAGTTACTTTAATGGTCGTCTTCTTACGGTCAATGTTCAACCAACCCGGAATTGTAGATGGAGCCGGACTCACATCGTCGAGCTTTTTAAAATACTCAGTGCTCTTACTGTGTTCACGGAGTGTAACCTCGTCGCCAATGCGCAAGCGAATGCTAGGTATATCGACACGACGACCATTCAACACGAAGTGTCCATGGGTTACTAATTGACGGGCGGCCCGGCGAGAAGAGGCGAAGCCTGCACGGTATACAGCGTTATCAAGACGCCGTTCTAGATACTGAAGCAGTGTTGCGCCCGACTGACCCTGTGTGCGGGAAGCCTCGGCCATTAAGTTACTAAATTGTTTCTCGAGCAAGCCATAAAGGCGCTTAACCTTCTGTTTTTCACGCAGCTGTAGTGCATACTGGCTCGGTTTGTTGCGCATGCGTCCGTTTGCCGCCTGGCCAGGAAGAGTCGTACGCTTGGCTAAAGCCTTATGAGCTTTAGGGTGTAGTGCGTAGCCTTCGCGACGAGAAAGCTTAACGACAGAACGAGTATCTCGTGCCATTGCCTAGACCCTCCGTGCTTTCTTAGGGCGAACACCACCATGTGGTACGCCAGTTATATCAGTGATGCTCTCAATATTAATACCGACCGTCTGCATAGCGCGGACAGCGGCGTCACGACCAAGACCAACACCTTTAATATAGGCCTCCACCTTGCCTAATCCATACGCCTGCTTAGCGGCCTGTCCTGCCTTTTCGGCTGCGACCTGTGCAGCGTATGCTGTACCCTTTTTGCTACCACGGAAACCGCAGGCGCCTGCGCTACTAGCAGCAAGGGCGTTACCACTCGCATCAGTTAGCGTTATGATCGTGTTATTGAAGGTAGCTTGAATGTGCAACTGACCAGTTGCGACACTACGCTTCGACTTTTTCTTCTTTGGGGTTGTAGTTGCTTCTGCCATACTTAAATCCTAAGTCTTGCTCGCTACTTTCTTAGCGGTACCACCTACAGTTACCTTCTTGCCACGACGGGTACGTGCATTAGTTTTAGTGCGCTGTCCACGGCTCGGTAGGTTGGCATTGTGGCGTATACCACGATACGCTTTAATGTCCTTGAGACGCTTGATGTTAGCTGTCACTACACGCTGTAGCTCACCTTCGACCGTAAGGTTTTCGTTAATATACTCCTGAATACGACCAATCTCAGCATCTGTCAGGTCCTTGGTACGTACGGTGGATTCAACCTTAGCGCCAGTTAAGATGTCATTGGCGGTCTTTGGGCCAATACCGTAAACATAGGTCAGTGCGACCCAAATCTGCTTTTCTGCCGGAATGGTTACACCGGAAATTCGTGCTGCCATATGCTTTTCCCCGTCTAACCTTGCCTCTGTTTATGCTTTGGCTTGAATTTATTAATAACGTATAGACGACCCTTCCGACGAACAATCTTATCGTCGGGGCTGATCTTCTTGACACTTGCACGCACTTTCATGCGGATCATTGCTCCTTTGCTGCAATAACACACTGCATTAGATTTGATACTACTCTTGAGGGCTCTCAACCCTTGCGGTACGTAATTCGACCCTTCGTAAGATCGTAAGGTGTCAATTCTACAGTAACGCTGTCACCCGGCACGATGCGAATGAAGTGCTTGCGCATCTTACCGGCAACGTGAGCTATAATTTGATGACCATTTTCAAGCTCTACTCGAAATTGGGTACCAGGGAGAGTCTCCACAATAGTACCGGTTAGTTCGATTACTTCTTTACTCGCCGCCATAAATATAACAAGATATAATTATAGCAGTATTTACCACGTTCTGTAAAGGGGTGCAACTAGATGTTGAGTAAAGAAGTTTTCCACAGTTATGATGCACAGATATTGAGGGAGCTCGGTACAGCGTACTCTGTCGCAATGTCTTGAGGTATACAGCCTTGTCCGACCCACACTACAGCCCAGGAACTGCCACTACCCTTTGCAAGCGCTAGGCCATTAGTACTGGCGCCATCCGTTGCGAAAGTACCGTTCATCTTGAGACCCGTCTCGACAAATCCAGGCGCTGTAGTCGTACTATTTCCGACAAGCGCACAGCTCGTATCAGCGCGCAGATCACTGCTGCAGTAGGACAGAATTATTTGATTGGCGGTAGCTATTTCCGTAGCCGTTGGTGGATCAACGGGTGTCGTGGCGGTCACGCTACCCGAAGCGTTGGTTTGCTGTGCAACGGGGGCTTTGATTGGATTGGCGTGTGCGTAAATTAGTGCACCCACTAACGTGGCGAATGCTATGGGAATCATAAACCCCACAAGAGTTGCTGGATCGAAGTGTTTTCCTTTATTGAATAGGTTGCCAAGTACTGCCATGTAATCATCTATCAGCATAGGCGGCATCGGAGCCCGACGCAAGAGTGTACTGTCGTACTGTTAGCTCTTAGGTACCGTAGGCTTCTTGCGACCGGGTAAGAAGCGAAGTCGCCGGCCTGTTACAGCGCCACTCTCTTCACCTGCTGAGCTGTCATAGAAGAAGTCTTCACTTTCGTACTGGTCGTAAGTGACCATAAGTGCTCGAGACTCGACCGCACGCAACGTTTCAAGAGAGACGGACACTAAAATCAGTATACTCGTGCCACCAATAGCGATATTGCTAGTGTTTAGGAAAACTTGGGCAATTATCGGCAGGAGTGCCAATACCCCAAGCGCAAGTGCGCCAAACAGTGTTAAACGATTGACCGTGCGACTTAGGTACTTTTCGGTTTGTAAGCCACCACGTACGCCTTCAATGAAGCCACCTTGCTTTTGTAAGTTTTCGGCAATCTCTTTACTGTTGAATGTCACGCTAGTGTAGAAAAATGTAAAGATAAACACGAGCAAGAAGTAGACGACAGGATAGATGTAGGGTTGCCAACCTCCGGCTGCAAAGGTTGTTGATGACGGAGTCTGAAAGTAAGTTACCATATAGGTTCCCAGATGCTGCAACTTTTCACTGTGATTTGTACTGAGTAGCTGCCCAACGAAACTTGGCACACTGAGGAAAGCTACAGCGAAAATTATCGGCACCACACCAGCTGTAATAAGCTTGACCGGTAGAATAGTAGTGACGCCGCCATACGCACGATTACCTTGCACACGTTTTGCATAGTTAACCGTAATACGGCGGGCCGCTTCATTCAACATAACCACCGCCCACGTCACAAGGAGCACGGCAACCAAAACAATCAGCGCATACAAGAGAGCCGTCTTATCTATAGGGAAGGTTTTACCAAAGACATGCAATTTAGCGGTCTTACTATATATACTGCTCGCGAAGCTACTGACGGTAGTAGGCAGGCTGCTGACTATACCCACGGTAATAACTAGAGAGATACCATTACCTACTGACTGCTCAGTAACAAGCTCGCCTAGCCACATGAGTAGCATGGAGCCACCGGTGAGAGCGGCGACCATCAGCGCCCATTGCCAAATAGAAGTGTGAGCAGTTATGTCACCGATGCCGCCGATCTGCTCTGCCTGTGTTCGTACCAGATAAATAGCGCCAATACTTTGGATAATTGCGAGAGGAAACGTGAGAATTCGGGTGTACTGATTTATTTTCTTCTGCCCCGACTCACCTTCTTTATGCAAAGCCTCGAGTTGCGGAATGGCTTTAGTGAGCAGCTGCATGATGATGCTTGCATTAATATACGGCCCCATGCCGGCAAGCATAATACTGAAGTTAGCAAGTGCACCACCAGAGATAACGTTAATAAAGCTGAGTAACTGTGACGAGCTGCTGTTAAATAGATTCGTCAACACTTGCTTAAGTGTTTCAGGGTTACTGAGGGGTATCGGCACGTGCGCTAGAATACGGTAGATAAGCAATATACCAAGTACCGCAAAAATGCGCTTGCGCATATCAGCCTGACCCAGGCTCTTACCGATGATTTTCCAGTTCACCTATATTCCCTTTTCTTCAAAATCTTATATGAGTATACAGGTACCGCCGTAGTTCGTAAAGCAAACAACGATCCCTATGACACATTGAGACAATCTCAACCATACAAGGCCTACGTTAATAGGCCCTTCATATTCGAGTAGAGGGAGGCTTACTGCTTTTCTTTCTTTTCGCTCGCTGGACGAGCCTGACGTGCTACTATGCTAAACTTGCCACCGGCTTTTTCAATGGCGTCAACCGCGTTTCGGCTGGCGGCTTGTAAGTTAACCTCTACCTTTTTCGTGAGTTCGCCGCGAGCAAGTAGTTTAACGCGTACATATGGGCTACTGACAAGTCCCTTTTCAGCTAGCACTGTATTATCTACCTTAGTACCAAGCTCATTCAGCTGGTCGGTGAAAACGTTTTCAGCCTTGACCTTAAAACTGCGGAAACCGTGCAGCTTAGGCAGACGTTGCATAAGTGGGTTCTGACCACCTTCAAAGCCCGGACGTTTACTGTAACCAGTACGAGCGCCTTGACCTTTCGTACCGCGTCCCGCAGTTTTGCCTTGGCCGGCGGCAATGCCACGACCAACACGTTTGCGGCTTTTGTGCGTTACAGAATCTAGTTCGTTATATTTCATTACTTCGCCTCTTCTGCTTTCTTAGCAGGGACCTTTTTAACATCTACCTTGTGGGCTTTAGCGGCTGCAGTGTCGGTACGGCTAGTCACCCAGCTTTTTGCCGGCTGCAGACTTTGCAGTGCAGCAATAGTTGCATATGCAGTGTTGGCTTTGTTGGCACTACCTAGGCTTTTACTGAGTACGTTACTGACACCTGCGACTTCTAGGATAGTTCGAACTACACCGCCGGCGATTAGTCCCGTACCGGCGCTGGCAGGCTTAATAAGTATGCGAGCACCACCTACCTTACCCTCAGCATCGTGTGGAAGTGTACCTTTATATAAGCTGATCTTAGTCAAGTGCTTCTTAGCAACTTCAGTTGCCTTAGTAACGGCAGCCGTAACATCTGCACCCTTAGCAATGCCGATTCCTACGCGACCCTTGTGGTCACCAACAACGACGAGCGCACGAAAACGGAAGCGTCTGCCACCTTTTACTACACGAGCTACGCGGTCAATGTGTACGATGCGCTCGTCAAACTCTTTTTTCTCTTCGATTGCGGGGCCGCGTTCGCTACCGCGACGCGGCTGACGGCCCTCGCGAGCCGGAGATTTTGCAGTTACAGTGTTTTCAGCCATATTAAAATTCCAGACCTTTCTCACGAGCCGCTTCGGCCAGAGCTTTCACGCGACCATGATACATGCGGCCGCCTCGATCAAATACTACATATGCTATTTTAGCTTTCTTGGCTTTCTCAGCGATTTCAGTGCCGACCCAGGCGGCCTTTTCAGTCATCGTGCCCTTAGCAACCTTACTGCCGATAGTTGTGGCTGCGACGATTGTTTTGTGCTTAGTGTCGTCAATGACTTGTGCGCTAATGTGCCGGCCGCTAATAAATACGCTCAAGCGAGGACGTTCGCTAGTACCGTTCACCCTGGCACGGATGCGTGCTTTGCGCAGCGCGAGGTTCTTAGCCTTGAGTGCGAGGTTGTTCATTTACTATTTGTCCTTTCCTGATTTACCAGACTTGCGAATAACACGCTCGTCAGCATATTTAATACCCTTTGCCTTGTACGGCTCGGGTTTCTTCAGTGCACGAATCTCAGCAGCGACCTGGCCAACTTGCTGCTTACTGACACCACTTACAGTAATCTTGTTCTGCTCCACAGTGGCGGTTATGCCTTGAGGTAGGTGATAAATAACTTCATGACTGAACCCTAGGTTCATTTTCAGGTCCTGGCCCACTAGTGCAACCCTGAAACCGACACCGTTGACTTCTAATTGCTTGCTGAAACCTTTACTGACGCCAGTAATCATGTTCGCCAGTAGTGCGCGCATTAGGCCATGTTTAGCGCGAATTTTCGGCTCATCGTTAGCTCGAGTAACGACAATTCGATCGCCTTCTTGTGTAACGGTTATATTGGGCATCGTGAACTGCGTGAGTGTTCCTTTCGAGCCCGACACCGTGATAGTGTCTGGGTCGACAGTGATTGTCACGCCGCTCGGTATCCCGATTGGTAGTTTTCCTACTCGACTCATACTTTCCCTTTCTTAGCCAAACGTTTTGCCTCTCCGTATCGTAAAATCATCCGTACTCTCAATATTGCAGATGCAATAGTAAGGGTGACTAAGAGAGCTACGATCAGTATAGGAAAGGCGGTCATACGTTTCTTCTAATATACACTTGCAATTAATTCGCCACCGAGGCCAGCTTGCTTTGCTTCGCTACCAGTCATTAGGCCCTTGGACGTGCTAACAATTACAATACCACGGCCACGCTTTACTGTTGGCATCTCCTTTGCGTTACTGTAAACACGACGCCCAGGTTTGCTCAAGCGCCGAATCTCAGTAATCCGGGCATTCTCGTCTTGTGAGTTGATGACAATATGTAGTTGCTTGCCAATACTAAGCTCTGTGACAGTGACGCTTTCGACGAAGCCATTAGCTTGCAGGCTGCGGGCAACTGCTTCTTTGATACTGCTGTGCGGCAGGCTGACCTCATTCTTTTGTACACGGATTGCGTTGCGAATGCGTGTCAACATATCAGCTATTGGATCAGTGGTAGTTGTACTCATATTACCAACTCGCTTTCGTTACACCAGGGATTTCACCCTTGCTTGCGTGCTCGCGGAAACTGATACGACTCAGACCGAATTGCCGCATGTAGCCGTGTGGTCGGCCAGTCAGGACATCACGATTCTTCCAACGAGTAGGGCTGCTGTTACGTGGAAGTTTAGCTAGTCCTTCGTAGTCCCCAAGCTCTTTCAGTTCAGCGCGCTTGGCAGCATACTTCTGGATCATCTTCTGGCGCTTCAGATCGCGAGCGATCATGGATTTCTTGGCCATATTATTTGCTCTCCTTTTCAAATGGCATGCCGAATTTCGTTAACAGTGCCTTACTGTGGTCGCGTTCCTGTGCCTTAACCACGAATACAACCTGCAGGCCATGTGGGGTTGTAGTCTCCTCAAATGTTAGTTCAGGAAATACGCTCTGATCAGTTAGTCCGATACTATAGTTACCCTGCTTATCAAACGCCTTTGCGGGAACACCGTGAAAATCGCGTAGACGCGGCAACACAATGTTGATCAGGCGATCCATGAATTCATACATCCGGGCACCACGTAGCGTTAGTTTGAGGCCGATCATATTGCCTTCACGTAGTTTGAAGCCGGCGATAGAATTCTTAGCCACAGTCTCAACTGGTGCTTGGCCGGTAACTTTGCGTAGTGTGTTCTTAGCGGCCTCAATAGTCTTCTTGTCATCTTTGGCTCGACCGAGACCGACATTGACAATGATCTTCTCAAGACGGGGTACCTGATGTACGTTCTTGAGTTCTAATTCCGTCTGCAGTTCAGCAACAATTTTACTAGTATAAGCTTCCTGGAGACGAGGTATGTACTTAGTTGGGGTCGTAGTTGCAGCTGCCATTACTTGATCTCCTTTCCGCTCTTCTTGTAGACGCGAGTCTTGTTACCCTTATCGTCAAGTTTGATACCGATGCGGGTCGGCTTTTTGCTATCGGGGTCAACGACCGCTACCTTACTGACCCAGATCGGTTTAGTTAGCTCGATGATGCCACCTTGTGGATGGGCTTGGTTGGGCTTAACATGCTTCTTGACAATATTGATACCCTCAACCGTTACCTTATTTTCGAACGGATGGGTTGTGAGCACCTTGCCGGTTTTACCCTTATACTTGCCGGATAGAACCTGCACGGTATCGCCCTTCTTGAGCTTGATCTTAAACATCGTCATTTAGAGTACCTCCGGCGCGAGGCTGATTATCTTAGCGTAGCCGAGATCGCGGAGTTCACGAGGCACTGGACCGAAGATACGCGTTGCGCGAGGCTGCTTGTCGTCATTAATAATTACCGCGGCATTATCATCGAATTTGATAGTGCTACCATCTTTACGAGCGATCTCTTTCTTTGTCCGTACAACAACAGCCTTGACCACACTCTTTTTCTTAACAGTGCCGGTCGGACTAGCTTCCTTGACGGTTGCTACAATAACATCGCCAACCTTAGCATAGCGGCGTCGCGTACCACCGAGTACACGGATGCATAGGATCTCCTTAGCGCCGCTGTTGTCAGCCACGACGAGGCGAGTTTCTTGCTGAATCATGACACTTCGCCCTCTTCCTCGACATGGGTGACGCCCGCCTTCTCAACGATACGTTCAAGTCGGTGACTCTTACGACGGCTGATTGGTCGCGTCTCCACGATGATAACCGTGTCACCCACATGGGCTTCGTTCTTATCATCATGGGCAACAAATTTTTTGCTGACCGTATACTGTTTACGGTATAGCGGGTGCGTCTTGCGCTCGCGGACAGTAACGACGATGGTCTTGTCGGCCTTGTCACTCGAGACGACGCCAGTAATTGACTTCGCCATTACTTTGTCTCCTTTACGAGTTGTTCACTCAGAACTGTCAGCATGCGGGCGAGGTCTTTTCGCTTGTTGCGCACAGCACGTACGTTCTGGTTATCACCCAGGTAGATGTGACGCTTTAGCTCGGCGATTTCGTCGCGCAACTTTACAGTTTCGGCTGTTAATTCTTCAGTTGAGAGCTTGCGGATGTCTGCAATCTTCATGTTATGCCTCCTCCTTCACCAGGAACTTGGTCTTAACCGGCAACTTATGAGCGGCTAGGCGCATAGCTTCGCGCGCAGTTTCCTCGGTAACACCCTGCATCTCGAACAAGATGGTGCCGGGACGAACCTTAGCAACAAAAAATTCCGGACTTCCTTTACCGGACCCCATCTTCACGTCCAGCGGCTTGCGTGTCACTGGTGTGTGTGGGAAGATTCGAATCCAGATCTTGCCACCACGCTTAATATAGCGAGTCATGGCCTGTCGACTAGCTTCAATTTGGCGGCTAGTGATACGCTCATGGCCTTGAGCCTGCAATGCATATTCACCGAACGCTATATAGTTACCACTTGTAGCGACGCCACGAATTTTGCCCTTGCGAACTTTACGAAATTTGGTGCGCTTAGGTAGCAACATGTTAGTTGTCCCCCTTGTAGATCCACACCTTTACACCTACGATACCGGCACCGGGGAAGAGTGCGCGAGCAGCAGCATAATCAACGTTGGCGCGAATGGTGTGTAGTGGTACGCTGCCTGCTACTTCCTTTTCGCGGCGGCTCATCTCCGCACCATTCAAACGTCCGGCGACTTCGATTCGAATACCTCTAGCGCCGGCACGCATGGTAGCGGCACTAGCGCTTTTAATGGCACGACGAAAGCTCATGCGGCGCTCAATCTGGTGGGCAATGTTCTCTGCTACTAGCTTAGCGTACAGATCGGGCTTTTTAACTTCTTCAATATTGACACGAACACTTACACCGTAGATCTTCTCGAGGTCGGTCTTAAGCTCTTGCGCACCTTGACCTCCGCGACCGATCACGACACCAGCTTTAGCGGTCGCAATTGTAACGGTGATAAGATTTGGTGAGCGCTCAATGTCTACTTTGTTAATAGCACCTCGACTACCGAACTTATCCTGAATTAGCTTACGAACTTTGAGGTCATCGGCCAAGTACTTCGCGTACTGATTCTTACCCACGAACCACTTACTACGCCAATCTTTATTCGCCTGCAGACGCATGCTAATCGGGTTTACCTTCTGGCCCATTACTGTACCTCCTTTTCTGCAGACTTCTTGGTTTCAGCTTTAGCTGCTGCGGTTTTTGGAGCGGGGCGCTGCTCGCCTTCAACCAAAACGCGGATATGTGACGAGCGCTTTTGATACGGAAGTGCGCGACCCATAGCCGCTGGACGATATCGTTTAACGCGAGGACCATGGTTGACGGTGATCTCTACAATACGTAAACCATCTTGTTTATAGTTGTGGTTGTGTGTGGCGTTCGCTGCCGCGCTCTTAATGGTCTTGAGGACCGGTAGCGCGGCGCGGCGCGGCGTGTTCTGTAGAATAATAATAGCGTCAGCAACACTGCGGCCGCGGACTAGATGAGCAACGGCTCCGACTTTGCGCGGGCTCATCCGGACTCCTTTAGATTCTGCTTTAACTGCCATACTACTTCCTACTTACCTTTCGCTAGCTTGCCGCCATGGCTCTTAAACTTGCGAGTTGGACTAAACTCTCCGAGTTTATGACCAACCATGTTCTCAGTTATGAATACCGGTACATGTACTTTGCCGTTGTGTACTGCAAATGTCTTGCCTACAAACTCAGGAGCGATAGTACTAGCGCGTGCCCAAGTCTTAATGATAGTGCGGTCCTCAGGACCCAGAGCTGCGACTTTCTTTGCAAGCTTCGGGTCAATAAACGGGCCTTTCTTTAGTGAACGACTCATACGTTACTTCCTCTTAGCCGCATGACGGCTCCTTACGATCATATTATTCGTGCTCTTACGACGGCGAGTCTTGTAGCCGAGTGTCTTCTGACCCCAAGGAGTACGCGGTGCTTTTGCCATACGGTGACGGCCACCATCACCACCACCATGCGGATGGTCTACGGCGTTCATGACTACACCACGTACGCTCGGACGCTTGCCCAAGTGACGCGATCGGCCCGCCTTACCGATCTTAATGTTCTGGTGTTGCTCATTACCAATTACGCCTATGGCGGCCGTACAGTTGACGCTTACTAGGCGGACTTCGCCGCTAGGAAGACGTACTTGGGCATAGTCACCCTCTTTAGCCATAAGTTGGGCACCGTTACCAGCGGAGCGCACCAGTTGGGCACCTTTGCCGGGCTTGAGTTCAATTGCGTGAATTGTCGTGCCGACCGGGATATTCTTAAGCGGTAAACGATTTCCGACTTCAATAGCCGCTTCTTCGTGAGCTGCCAATTTTTGGCCGACCTGCATACCGTTTGCAGCAAGAACGTAGTGATATTTGCCGGTGTCATCTTTTACACGAGCGATGCGTGCGCTGCGGTTAGGGTCATATTCAATTTGCTCAATGACACCCTCACCCTTAAAGTTGAAATCGATCAAACGATAGAACTTACGAGCGCCACCACCTTGATGGCGAGTTGTAATACGGCCTTGATTATTACGGCCATTGCCACGACGGCTCGCTACAAGCAGAGAGCGTACCGGCTTCTTAGCTGTCACAGCACCGAAGTCTTGACTACTCATGCCGCGGCGACCAGGAGTGGTCGGATTATATTGCTTAATAGCCATTATTTCTCTCCTGACTTGCGACTGCGTAGCAAGCCGCGATGAGCAGTCTTGTTCTCGGCCTTAGCAGTTGTCTTTATAGCCGCAGGTGCGACCTTTTTATCAGTCTTCTTGGCCTTCTCTTCGGCCTTAGCCGCATCTTTAGCGTCTGCCTCTTCAGCCTCAAAGAACGGCAGATGACTACCAGCAGCCAGGGTTACATATGCCTTCTTGATGTCGCTCTGCGTACCGCTACGGTTAGCATAGCGCTTACCGGTAGTATTCATGACACGCTTCGTTTTACCTTTGCGGTTTACGATGCGAACTGTGCTCACTTTGACCTCGAACTGCTTTTCGACGGCTGCGGCAACTTCATGTTTGTTGAGTGTGCTGGGCACGTCCAACACAAACGTATTAGTGGCTTGACTTGTGGCATAACTCTTTTCACTCAGGCGTGGTTTTAGTAGATGCATCTATTTATCTCCCTTCAGCCAAGCTTCGGTAGCTTCCAGTGCGTCAGCAGTAAACACGATCGTGTCAGCGTTGAGTACGTCATAAACGTTTACATACGTGGCACTGACTATAGAAACGCTGCCTATGTTCGAGGCAGCGCGCATGAGTTCAGGGGCTTTTACTGTGACCACGAGCATAATACTGCGCTTAGCGTCGATCTTGGTGAGCAGCTTGGCTAGTTCAGCAGTCTTGCCTTCTTTGACGGCTATTTTTTCAATCACAGCAATCTTCTCAGCTTTACTAGCGAGACTCAGAGCTTGACGGATAGCCAGACGCTTAGCTTCTGACGAGATCTTCTTAGTGTAGTTTTCTTCGCCTGTGGGTCCAAATACGATACCGCCACCACGCCAAATTGGGTTACGTGAGCTACCAAAACGAGCACGACCAGTGCCCTTCTGCTTCCAAGGCTTACGTCCACCACCGCGAACCAAGCCACGAGTTTTTACAATGGCGAGATTGTCACGACCGTTAGCTAGATACGCATCGTACGCCTGACGTAATAGCTCGTGGCTAGTAACCTCTACGGCAAAAACCTTGGCATCAAGCTTGGCAGGGGTTGTGGCCTTCGCGCCGCTTGCAGTAAATGTCGAAACTGCCATATTTAGTTCTCCCCCTTAATGATTACGATGCCTTTATTCGGGCCCGGTACAGCACCAACGACACCAATATAGCCCTTTTCTGCATCAACGAGTGCAACCCGTAGGTTACGCACGGTAACTTGCTCGTGACCAAGCTGGCCGGCCATTTTCTTACCCTTGAAAATCTTCTGAGGATACATACTGCCGATAGAACCAACACGTCGATAACTACGACCACCGTGAGTTTTACGGCCACGGTGGAAGTTGTGGCGACGAATAGTGCCGGCCCAACCTTTACCCTTACTCGTACCAGTGACATGTACTACGTCACCAACAGAAAAGACCTCGGGGTTGATCGTGTTGCCAACACTGAGGTCTTCAGTAAGCTCTTCTGGGCCCGTAAGGCGGAACTCGCGGACAATCTTCGGCATAACGCCGGCGGTTTTAAAATGACCCACTTGCGCTTTAGAGGTCTTAGCCTCTTTAGCGGTCTCAAAACCTAGCTGTACGGCAGTGTATCCGTCGGTGGCGTCGGTTTTGACCTGCGTAACCACGCAGGGACTAGCGGAAAGCAAGGTAATAGCCTGCACGGCGCCATCGTCAGCGATAGTGCTCGTCATGCCAACCTTTCTAGTGATAAGTGCTTTCATAGCATCCTTTGAACGCGTTATTCCCACTCCAGGATCGACATAAAAATGCCGGTGGCTGGTGGTTTCCACCCCTGTTACGGAGCGACCATTCCTAACTCACCTAGAGTAGATCTTTTGATATACCCATATAGATTAGCACGCTAGTGCCACCTCTGTCAATCCGTTGCTTATTACACTACAGAGTGGCTACTGGGAATTCGAGCAAGCTTGTAGATATCATCGATTAACGTACCGTAACCAGAACGGTCAGCATACGGTTTGAGCTGTGTGATTGCATCGTGCAGGGCGTTTCTGACGATGCGTTCCGCTTCCTTCCCGCTTACTAATTGCGGCAGCGTCGGGACACCATTTGCAACGTCCTCCGTAAGATCGTCTATGTCATCACGAATTTGAAACGCCCGACCGGCTAGTCGGCCGGCACTTTCGAGTCTTACTGCCGCCTCTAGATCCTCGGCAGCTAGCCCGGCCAGAAAGCCACATAGGCCGAAGAGTGCTCCAGTTTTAGCGTCAGCGATTCTTATCACGCCTTCCGGAGTGGCGTCTGCAAGGGTAAGCTCTGCCTCAACGGCGACTGCTTCAGTCAACTCAATAAATGTCTTGGCCGCTTCTCGAGTCGCCTCAGCGCCATTTTTTACGCCTGAAAGAGATAGGACCGCACGAGACAGTAGGCCGTCACCGGCGAGTAGCGCCATCGTGTTGCCATATAGTCTGTTGACGCTTGGTCGCCCACGACGCTCATCAGCCTCATCGATGAGGTCGTCATGGATCAGGCTTCCTGTATGCATGAGCTCTACGGCGACGGCACTCTCTAGCAATTCTTCGTCTGGTACGCCTAGCAAGCGCCCACAAGTCAACATGAACTTGGGCCGCACACGCTTGGCCTTAGGCGCATCCAGCAGATGACGCTGTGCGGCCGTAATCGCCTTACCACCAGTGACGTGATTGGTAAGAAATTCTTCGAACGCCATGTCCATTACTGAGCATTGTAATCGACGTGTGACGTAGCTACAATGGCGGACATGAGTGTGAACGTGAAGATGTGGGGTAAGGCCCTCCGACAGATACCGAGGGTTGACAAAAAGGAATGGGATACGCTTGACTCAATCAGTCAATGGCTTATTGCCACGAGAGGCGCCTTATTCTTAGTAACCGCGTATTCGTGCATCATTGGTGCTCTTATGGCATGGCGTATCGACTATTTTAATGTCTGGAAGTTGTTGTTATGTGCATGCGGATTAATTCTCGCACACGGCACCAATAACCTCATTAATGATTACACGGACTCTGTGCGCGGTGTTGACAGTGATAACTATTTTCGCACTATCTATGGTCCGCAGCCTATGCAACTCGGCTGGTGGAGTAAGCGTCAGCAGCTAACGGAGGCCGCAGTAACAGGCTTACTTGCTGCGGCTTGCGGTGTAGCGCTTATCTTTATTACACATGACGTACGAGTAGCGTGGCTTATGGCCATCGGTGCCATATTCGTATTATTTTATACTTGGCCGCTCAAGTATTTAGGCCTTGGCGAAATCGCCGAAGTCATAATCTGGGGTCCCCTCATGGCTGGCGGGACTTATTTAGTGCTCACCGACACTTGGTCATGGCCCGTTGCTGCCGTATCCGTAGTGTATGGCCTTAGTGTGGCGAGTATCCTCATGGGTAAACATACTGATAAGCTGCGCGAGGATAAGAAGAAGGGTGTGCACACCCTTCCAGTGATCCTTGGCGAAAGAGTGGCCCGGTATACCAACATGAGCATCATCGCTATCCAGCCAGTACTGATTGTGCTGTATGTGATACTTGGCTGGATTGGTCCCGTAGTTCTCATCACCTTATTCAGTATCCCTGCTATCGTTCGTACCCTAAAGTTCTACAGTAAACCACGGCCGACCGAACGTCCAGAAACCTACCCAGCAGGGCTCTGGCCCCTATATCTATCGCACAGTGCGTTCAAGACCAGTAAAACCGTCGGTGGACTATTTGTACTAGGACTGCTGGCGGATACATTAATCACTAGACTGTAATGGTCCTGCTAAAAATGTTGCTAGTAGTAATGTCCTCAACGCTATGCCTGTTTCTGTCTTATACTGAAAGACCGCCGAGATCTCGGCGGTCTTAAGCGTTCAAAATCCGAACTGGTTACATCTTAATCTCGACGTCACACCCTGCAGGCAAGCTAAGGTTCATGAGCGAGTCAATGGTCTTAGGTGTCGGCTCAAAAACGTCAATTAAGCGCTTATGAACACGCATCTCAAATTGCTCGCGACCCTTCTTATAGACGTGCGGGCTCTTTACTACCGTAAAGGTGCTACGACGCGTTGGTAATGGGATAGGTCCGGCTAGGCTAGCGCCGGTGCGTAGCGCGGTGTCTACGATCTGCTTAGCAGCCTGGTCAATAACCTTGTGGTCGTATGCCTTAAGGCGAATACGAATCCGCTGTTTCTGCTCAGTCTTTGCGTCTGGCATTTAGTATTTCTCCTGCCGGCCTAACCCGGCTTGGCGCTGTAACATCTTGATGATCAACTTGGTGACCAACACGACTTTTAGTCAGCACACATTAGTTTACAAATTTAGATTATACAATGCTTAAGATGTGGTAGCAACTATACTCACGCAAAAGTACGCACAGCTAGCAATCAAAAGAGCGCCCCCAAGGGACGCTCTTAAGTACGGAAGTGTGAGACCTACTTCTCGATCTTGGTAACAACACCAGCACCTACGGTGCGGCCACCCTCACGGATAGCGAAACGTAGACCCTGCTCCATAGCAATAGGGGCGAGTAGCTTAACCTTAAAGGTAATCGTATCACCAGGCATGACCATTTCCTTGTCGGCCGGAAGCTCAACCTCACCAGTCACGTCCGTAGTACGGAAGTAGAACTGTGGCTTGTAGCCTTTAAAGAATGGGGTGTGACGACCACCTTCTTCTTTGGTAAGGATATAGACCTCAGCGTCAAACTCAGTGTGTGGGGTGATAGTACCGGGCTTAGCCAATACCTGGCCACGCTCGATATCATCACGCTCAATACCGCGAAGCAGTACACCAGCATTGTCGCCAGCCTGACCTTGATCAAGGCTCTTCTTAAACGCTTCGATACCTGTCACGACAGATTTCTGAGTTGTGCGGATACCGACGATTTCAACTTCATCGTTGATCTTTACTACACCTTGCTCAATACGTCCGGTAGCCACGGTACCACGGCCCTTAATACTGAAGACGTCTTCGATCGGCATCAGGAATGGCTTGTCGAGCTCACGCTGTGGCTCTGGAATGTAGTCATCCATGGCCTCAACTAGCTTCATAATGGCTTCTTCATTCTCAGCGTCACCTTCAAGTGCTTTGGTAGCACTGCCACGAATAATCGGTGCGTCTTTGTCGAAACCGTTCTTTTCAAGCAATTCTCGAACTTCTTCTTCTACAAGGTCAACGAGGTCTGGGTCGGCCAGGTCCATTTTGTTGAGGAAGACGAGGATTTTTGGTACACCCACCTGGCGAGCCAATAGAACGTGTTCGCGGGTTTGCGGCATTGGACCGTCAGCAGCAGACACAACGAGAATAGCTCCGTCAATCTGTGCGGCACCGGTAATCATGTTCTTAACGTAGTCTGCGTGACCTGGCATGTCGACATGTGCATAGTGACGCTTCTTGCTTTCATACTCCTGGTGAGAAGTTGCGATAGTAATACCGCGAGCGCGTTCTTCTGGCGCGTTATCGATCTGATCATATGCGACCTTCTTATTTACATCACTCGGCAATTTCTTAGCGAGTACTGCGGTGATCGCTGCAGTAAGGGTAGTTTTACCGTGGTCAACGTGGCCCATTGTGCCAACGTTAACATGCGGCTTGCTTCGGTCAAATGTTGCTGCTGCCATGTAGTATGGTTGCTCCTTAATAAATTAAATTTTGATTGCGTGAAATATAAAGAACTCACACGAGTTACTCTGTACAGTATAGAGAAGGCTGGTAGGTTTGTAAATAGACTGTCTCTGGGTGCTATGACGTGATCTCGTACCGTTTTAAGAGCACTTCAACGAGACCCGAAACATAATCAAATATCTTCTCTACGCGCTTAGCGTAGCCCTCAGATTGTTCGTCGTTAAGGGGTGGTACACGACGTGCGAGTGTGTTGAACATCGCTTCTAATGGGTCACCCTGGTCTTGTTCTGCTTCACGAGAGTCAGTTATATAGCTACCCATGCGTTCGATAACCATGTCGGCTCGAACAGGATTAAGGCTTCGTGATTCGAAATATCGCTTAAGCGCTCGACGGAAGACAGCCTGGTTAACACTAAACCGTGCCTGAGTTTCATACCCAGGCATGCTCTGCACCGCATCAGTTGGCACCTGATTCTCACCTAACAGTAGCAAGATTGACAAACCAAGGCATCGCTGTTCAGTTAGAAAGCTTTCGTGATAGGCGGAGACGGCTCTTTCTAGCTCCCACGGCGCTTTTACGATGAGCCGCTCTATACCCAAAGCGTAGAATTCGTACAGTGAGATTGCGGCGCGGTCATAATCCGACTCAGACTCTTTGTCCACGGGTACAGAAGAGGTGCTCTCAGCGAACGCCTCCTCTAATTCATCGGCAATGTAGTCACCCTCGTCAGCCATAATACCCATAAAGCATACACCGAAACCAAGGTCGTGGCCAAGGCTCGACGATCATCAGTATCCTACGCCTTAGATAGATGATGGGTGAGACAAAACCGTCGCCTCTTACCGCTACTTGGTATTCTTGGCAATAATAGCCTGAGCTACATTTGGCGGAACGTCCGCATAGTGGTCCAATTCCATACTAGAGCTCGCACGGCCCTGGGTCATACTACGCAGGTTGGTCGTATAACCAAACATCTCGCCAAGAGGTACGTAAGCAGTAATTTCCTTGATACCCGAGCTCAAGTCTTCCATGCTTTCAATGCGGCCACGCTTACTATTGAGGTCTCCGATAACGTCGCCCATGAACTCTTCGGGAGTTACTACAACAACCTTCATAATCGGTTCAAGCAGCGTCGGGTTCGCTTTCTTAACTCCTTCCTGGAGCGCCATAGAACCGGCAATACTGAATGCCATCTCGTTAGAGTCGACTTCGTGGTAGCTACCGTCGTACAGCTCGGCCTTCAGGTCTACTACTGGATAGCCAGCAATAACGCCATTAGCCATCGCTTCTTCAATCCCCTTACGTACCGCGGGGATGTATTCCGATGGTACAACACCACCCTTGATGCCATTGATGAACTCAAAACCAGCACCTGCTTCATTCTGGCTGAGGCGCAACCAGACATCACCATATTGACCACGACCGCCGCTCTGTCGAACGAACTTACCCTGGACCTCTACGGCGTCCTTGCGAATAGTTTCGCGGTATGCAACCTGTGGCTGACCAACGTTTGCTTCAACGTTGAATTCACGCTTCATGCGGTCAACGATTATTTCTAAGTGTAACTCACCCATACCACTAATTATGGTTTGGCCCGTCTCCTCGTCCGTACGGACTCGGAAGGTAGGATCTTCTTCTGCGAGACGACCGAGGGCTAGGCTCATTTTCTCTTGGTCAGCCTTAGTCTTAGGCTCGATAGCGATACTTACTGGCGGATCCGGAAAGTCAATAGACTCAAGAATGATCGGATGGTTCGGATCACACAGCGTGTTGCCCGTAGTTGTGCCCTTGAGGCCAACGATGGCTGCGATATCACCAGTGCCAACCTCAGTTACATCTTCCCGTTTATCAGCTTGCAAACGCACGATGCGACCGACGCGCTCTTTCTCTCCCGTTGAGCTATTCAGTACGTAGCTACCGGCAGTAACTTTGCCAGAGTACACGCGGAAGTAGGCCAGCTTGCCGACAAATGGGTCGCTCGTAATCTTGAACGCGAGCGCAGCCATTGGGTCTGACTCAGAATGCTTCCGTTCAATTTCTTCACCAGTTTTAGGGTGCGTGCCCCAGGTGGTTGGGCGATCATCTGGCGCAGGCAGTAACTCAGTGACGAGATCTAGTAGTTTTTCTACGATAACACCACGGCCATCGCCTCCAGTTACGGCATAAAACTTGCCGGTTAAAACGGCGGTACGAATCGCTTGACGAACTTCATCTTCCGTTAGGCCTTCTTCGCCAACTTCAAAGTACTTCTCGAGCATTGCCTCATCTTCTGCAACTGCGTTCTCGACGAGTAGGCTACGGTATTTCTTCGCCTGATCGAGCATATCAGCCGGAATCTCGCCTTCTACAAGCTCGTGATCAGTAAAATCTTTATACGTGTAAGCCTTCATGTTCACGAGATCGACCACACCATTTACGCTTTGCTCAAACCCAATTGGCAGATGAATCGGGAATGCACGTTTGCTCAAACGGCTGTGAATACTGTCAAGGCTCTTATAAAAATCGCCGCCAGTCTGATTGATCTTGTTAACAAAGCAGATACGTGGTGTGCCATATTTGTCAGCCTGACGCCAGACAGTCTCGGATTGGCTTTCCACGCCCATCTTGCCATCAAACACAACTACAGCACCGTCAAGGACGCGTAGAGAGCGTTCCACCTCGGCGGTAAAGTCAATATGTCCAGGAGTGTCAATAATATTGATCTGGTGACCTTTCCAGTAGCACGTCACTGAGGCTGCGACAATAGTAATGCCTCGCTCACGCTCCTGCGCCATCCAGTCAGTCGTTGTCTCACCCTCATGTACGGCGCCAATCTTATGTTTCAGACCAGTGCGATATAGAATACCTTCGGTTGTAGTGGTTTTACCGGCGTCAATATGCGCGATGATTCCGAGGTTCCTAATTTTGTCTAGTGGATACTTCTTATCTGCCATTGTTCTTCCTTAATTTATTTATACGGCCCTTTAATGACTCATTCTGTCTGGACGTACTCAGTAGCCTCCGCTAGACGTACCGTGCTTTTTGTAAAACGCAACGAATTCATGATGTGTAGCAAACTGCCGCCCACCTAAGTAAAGATAGGCCGTACAGTCTGGGTACGTCTGCGCCAATGCGTCCTGAACGGCTAGCGGGTTAACCATCTTAGGGTTTCCGTTATGGGTAGTAAATATGAGTACTCGCTCGTCGGGCCTAGCAATGTCAGTGTCTAGTAGTGTCAGTACAGACCTACCTTCACAAAAACTTGCTACGTCTGCTTCCCATGAAGGCCGTGCGCTATCAGGAAGACTCTCCGTCCCAGTAAAAACATACGCTCTGCTGTGCTGATCTGGAGCAGGTTCAGCATCGTATACTACAGTAGGCTCAGCCTCTGCCGTATTCACATGCTCATACGCCTGGCTAGCGACCATGATTACCCTCTAGCAAAGTGTGCGAAAGCTCTGTTGGCTTCAGCCATACGGTGCGTATCTTCACGCTTCTTTACAGCTGCACCTTGGTTGTTGTAGGCGTCTTGGAGCTCCAGAGCAATACGACTAGCCATACTCATACCCTTACGGCCACGCGCAGCCTGGACAAACCACATAATTGTCAGATGCGTCTGACGCTGCCCTTTAACTTCAAATGGAATCTGGTAGTTTGCGCCACCGACACGACGAGAGCGAGTTTCAAGGTGGGGTTTGATATTGCCCATAGCTTGCTCGAACACATCGTGGGGATTCTCAACCTTTAGACGATCGGCGGCGAGCTGCATGCCACTGTACACGAGCCTTTCGGCAACCTGCTTCTTACCATCTCGCATTACACGGTTGATGAGGCGCTGTACCATAGCATCGTTGTATAGGCGATCGGGTGCAATGTCGCGCACGAGCGCTTTAGTCTTGTGGCGTGGCATTACTTGCTCTCCTTCTTAGCGCCGTACTTACTACGACCCTGCTTGCGGTTATTCACACCTTGGAGGTCGAGTGCACCACGTACAATGTGGTAACGTACACCAGGCAAGTCTTTAACGCGTCCACCACGTACCAGTACAACTGCGTGTTCCTGGAGGTTATGACCTTCTCCAGGGATATATGCCCAGACTTCGTAGCCGTTACCTAGACGTACACGAGCAACCTTACGTAAAGCTGAGTTTGGCTTCTTTGGTGTTTTGGTGGTAACTTTCACGCAAACACCACGCTTGAACGGTGCTGGCTTTTCATAGTTCTTAGTTTTTAGGTTGTTAGTGACGCGCATTAACGCTGGTGACTTGCTTTTATCAATCACCTTGGTCCGCGGTTTGCGTACTAGTTGGTTTATGGTAGGCAAAACCTACTCCTTCCTTATTGTTGCGAAGAGAGATGAATCTCCTCTGCCGCCATGATGTGCGTATGCAAATCGGCTCGAATTTGATATTAACAAACTAATTTTAACAGGTTTAAGCTTGGGCTGCAACCGTTTCAGTTTCGTCCAGCGCATCTGTTTCTTCGTCGAGTGCATTGGTAGCGCCGAAGCCGGTTCCGACTGGAATCTTACGCCCCAAGATGACGTTTTCCTTAAGGCCATAGAGCTTGTCCATCTTACCACTCGTGGCTGCACTAATAAGTACACGGGTAGTGTCTTGGAAGCTAGCCGCACTCAGGAAACTGTCAGTTGACAGGCTCGCTTTCGTAATGCCAAGCAGTAGTTGTGTGTACTTAGCAGGCTGTTTGCCTTCTGCGATAAGCCGCTCATTTGCCTCTACTACGGCAAGCTTGCTGACCACATCGCCGGTGACGAACTCGCTGTCACCCGCCTCGTCTATCTGCACACGACTGAACATTTGACGCACAATGATTTCAAGGTGCTTGTCGGCAATGTTCTGACCTTGGCCGGCAAATATGCTCAGAATCTCGTTCATGATATAGCGCTGAGTAGCCTCAACACCCTGCAAACGCATTAGTTCATGTAAGTTAATCGAGCCGTTTGTCAGCCGCTGTCCAGCGATGACTTTGTCGCCGTCGTTGATGAGCAGTTGCTTAAAGCCAGGGATCTCGTAGCGAACCACGCTCTGGCTAGTAGGTGTAATTACAATCTGCTTGTCGGTTACCCCAGCCTTACCAGCCATTGGACTAACTAGCGGCTCGCTGCCGTCTTCGTTGGCGGCAACCACGTCGCCTATTGCAACATCTGTGCCACTGGCAACACTAGGCTTACGCCCGCCGAGCTCAAACTTCAGCTCGTCCTTGTCGTTAGCGGTGACCTGAACAACATAATGGTCACCTTCTTCCCACGCGTTCGCCACGCCACTGATGTCTGTTAGGAACGCCTGGTTCTTTGGCGTACGTACTTCGGCTAGCTCCTCGATACGAGTTAAGCCCTGGGCACTTTCGTCACTACCTGCAACACCAGAACGGTGCTTACTGTGCAGGCTTAGCTGTGTGCCAGGCTCACCGATACTCTGTGCTGCAATTACTCCGATGGGAGTATGCGGCGCAACTATCTTACCAGTAGCAGGATCAATACCATAACTCTTCTGTGGTACGCCGCGTACGGAGCTAGCGCTCAGGACACTCATGATCTTTACGCCATCGATCTTCTCATCCGCTTCAATAGTTTCGGCGACTTCCTTAGTGAACAGATCACCTGCTTTGATGTGGTCTTTTACATCTTCAGCGGCATAGCGACCTTCCAGGCGTGCAGCGTAATTTACCCCGATAGTTGCTGCGTCTTCGCGCAGCATTGCAAAACCAGGGTCCGCACCATCGTCATCTTCACCTAGCGTGAATACATCTTGGGCTACATCCACAAGACGACGTGTTAAATAGCCCGCATCTGCGGTCTTAAGCGCAATGTCAATAACCGCTTTGCGTGTACCGCGGGTGCCCGTAAAGTACTCAAGTGGTGTCAAGCCTTGGAGGTACCCTGATTTAACCGGCAGCTCAATGATATTACCACTTGCGTCTTGGAATACGCCCAGCATACCGACTGACATTTTCATCTGCGAAACGTTACCACGAGCACCAGAGGTAATTGCAATAGCCATAGAGCCATCCTGGTCTCGCATTTGCTCTGCAAGCATGTTTTGCACTTGGGTGTCGATCTTAGTCCAGTTGTCGACGATCAGGCGATGTCGTTCTTCATCAGTAATGAAACCTTGCTCATACTGCTCTGAGATGTTCGCACTTCGCTCGTCACCAGTCTTGATGGCGTCGTCCAAGCCTTTAATAGGCTCGAAGTCGTCCATACCCATGCTAAGACCACTCATGGTTGCGTAGCGGAAGCCCACATCTTTTAGATTGTCAGCAATTTCTGCAGTGGCAACTTGACCGTACTTCTGGTACACGGCGGCCATGACCTTCTGGAGGCGCTTTTTGGTCATTGGCTCATCTTGATAGACAAAGTCTTCAGGGAAAGTCTCATTAAAGTAGAGACGACCTAGGGTGGTCTCGCGAATCTCTCCGCGGAAAGGTATGCGAACGCGACTCTGCAACTTAATCCTACCGGCATCAAATGCCATACTGGCCTCGTCAAGGCTACTATAAGCTATTGCTTCTTGACTCGCACCTGGCCGTTCATAGGTTAAGTAGTAGCATCCCAAGACGATGTCCTGTTCAATATGAAGGATCGGTGAACCATCGGCGGGCTTTAGCAAGTTGTGGTGTGCGGCCATGATGTTTTGTGCTTCGACTTGTGCAGCATCACTCAAAGGTAAGTGAACAGCCATCTGGTCTCCGTCGAAGTCGGCGTTAAAGCCCTTACATACGAGTGGGTGTAGCTGAATGGCACGACCTTCTATAAGTACGGGCTGAAATGCCTGGATACTCAGACGGTGCAATGATGGAGCTCGGTTGAGTAGAACATACTTACCTTTAATGACTTCGTCGAGTGCGTCCCATACGGCCGTCTCGCCCGTTTCGATCATGCGTGTAGCACTGCGAATATTGTGAGCTTCTTCGCGAGCAATCAGCTCACCAATAACGAATGGCTTAAAAAGCTCCAAAGCCATCATCTTAGGTAAGCCACACTGGTTTATCTTAAGCTCTGGACCTGCCACGATTACCGAACGGCCTGAGTAATCCACACGCTTACCAAGTAAGTTTTGGCGGAATCGACCCTGCTTGCCCTTCAGCATGTCACTCAAGCTCTTGAGACGGCGCCGCTGACCAGTTGCAGCGACTGCGCGACCGGAGCGAGCGTTGTTATTGTCAATAAGAGCATCCACGGCTTCTTGCAGCATACGCTGTTCGTTGCGACGGATTACTTCTGGGGCGTTGAGTTCAATGAGCTTTTTTAGTCGATTGTTACGGTTTATGACGCGTCGATACAGATCATTAAGGTCGCTCGTAGCAAACCGGCCACCAGTTAGTTGCACCATAGGGCGTAGGTCCGGAGGGATAACTGGTAGGACGCTCATGCACATGCTGCCCGGCTTAATGCCGGCTCGTTCCATACTCTCGAGCAGACGTAGGCGCTTCAATAGTTTCTTCTTGCGCTGGCCCTTAACCTCTTCAGCTTCTTCGGTCAGGTCAGTGATCAGCTGGTGTAAATCAATTTCATCGAGTAGCTCTTTAAGTGCAGCACCACCCATGCCAACGGTGATCAACTTACGAAGCTCGTCAGGAAGCCCTCTATACTCACCCTCACCCATCAGGCTCAACTTGACCAAGCTGTCGAGCTGGCCTTTTAGCTGACTCCAGTCCTTGTTTAACTCCTCAAGCCCTTTTGTTTGAGCCTCTGCTAGGGCTTTAACATTCGCATCTTCCTTCTTGGCTTCTTGCTCGTAGCGCAATTTAATGGCATCCTGGGCTGCTTTATACTCAGCTTCTTTGTCGGCTCGATATTGGTCACGCTTTTCTTCGTTGACGCTCTTCACTACATAACTGGCAAAATACGCAACCCGTTCCAGGCTCTTAACTGTCATGCCGAGCAGCAGGCCGACCGCACTTGGGGTACCACGCAGAAACCAGATGTGGGCAACTGGTACAGCCAGTTTGATGTGACCCATACGTTCACGGCGAACGATAGCACGTGTAACAAGCTCCCCGTTCTTATCGACGGCAGCTTCACGGCTACGCACACCCTTATACTTAGCGTCGTGAGGATTGATATCCTTAACCGGACCAAAGATGCGTTCACAGAATAACCCATCCCGCTCTGGCTTTTGAGTACGGTAGTTTATCGTTTCCGGTTTGGTAACCTCGCCGTAACTCCAATCCAGAATATCCTTGTCGCTGGCTACGGCCAAGCGAACAGCGTCAAAATCGGCGATGTCGGTTCCGTAT
>Ga0335072_10002422_pt1 | contig 28945 bp, 14 predicted proteins | sample Lox_Sample_21_FD_206725 | JGI IMG/M metagenome (GOLD analysis project Ga0335072, IMG submission 206725) | Soil microbial communities from Loxahatchee National Wildlife Refuge, Florida, United States - Lox_Sample_2.1 | ecosystem: Environmental > Terrestrial > Soil > Wetlands | place: USA... | reverse complement strand
ATGCAGCTGGGAATGGTGGGTCTTGGAAGGATGGGCGCAAACATGGTGAGGCGGCTCATCAGGGGAGGCCATCAATGTGTGGTCTTCGACATGTCCTCGAAGGCAGTGGACGAACTGGTGAAAGAGAAAGCAGTGGGAAGCTCATCACTCAAGGAATTTGTAACAAAGCTGTCGAAGCCACGCGCCATCTGGTTGATGGTCCCGGCTGCAGTGGTGGACAAAACGATTGCCGATTTACTGCCCCATCTCGAAGCGGAAGACATCCTGATTGACGGCGGTAATTCGTATTACATCGACGATGTCCAGCGATCGAAAGAACTGGCGCCAAAAGCGATCCACTACCTCGATGTTGGAACGAGCGGCGGAGTGTGGGGCCTCGATCGCGGTTACTGCATGATGATTGGCGGCGAAAATGAGATTGTGAAACACCTCGACCCGATCTTTGCCACGCTCGCGCCTGGAATCGGCGACATACCTCGCACGCCGGGCCGCGAAAAGCTGGGCGGCACCGCCGAGCAGGGTTACCTGCATTGCGGGCCCAGCGGTGCAGGGCACTTTGTGAAGATGGTGCACAACGGAATCGAGTACGGCTTGATGGCTGCTTATGCCGAAGGGCTGGGCATTCTGCAGGCGGCAAACGTGGGCAAACAGAAAGATGTGATAGACGCGGAGACCACGCCGCTGCGCGATCCCGAGCACTACCAGTATGATCTCGATCTGCGCGACATAGCGGAGGTGTGGCGGCGCGGCAGCGTGGTTGCGTCGTGGCTGCTCGATCTTGCCGCGGCCGGCCTTGCAAAAGATCCGGCACTTTCAGACTTCGCAGGACGTGTGTCGGATTCAGGCGAGGGGCGGTGGACGATCAAGGCGGCCATCGACGAAGCCGTACCGGCTCCCGTTCTTTCTGCTGCGCTCTATCAGCGTTTCGCGTCACGCGGTGATGCTGATTACCAGGACAAGTTGCTCTCGGCGATGCGCTTCGGCTTTGGCGGCCATCTTGAAAAAGCCGCCGGCAAATGAGCATTTGAATCGAAGGAAATCGGTCATGTGCAATGCACAATCGGACGCCCTTGTCTTCTTTGGGGCTACCGGCGATCTCGCCTACAAGAAGATATTTCCGGCGCTCCAGGCAATGGTGAAGCGAGGGAGACTCGACGTGCCTGTAATCGGCGTGGCCAAGGCCGGGTGGAACCTGGAACAACTTCGCCAGCGGGCGGGCGACAGCGTCGAGAAGCACGGTGGAAAGGATGCCGCGGCCTTCGACAAGCTGTGCAGCCTGCTTCGCTACGTGGATGGCGACTACAACGACCCGCTCACATTCCAGGCAATCCACCAGCAGCTTAATGGAGCGGAACGGGCGGCGCATTACCTGGCCATACCGCCGGTGCTTTTCGAGACCGTGGTTGAACAATTGGCAAAATCGGGATGCTCCCACGGCGCTCGCGTCATTGTTGAGAAGCCATTCGGCCGGGACCTTGCCTCAGCGCAAAAGCTCAACCAGATTCTTCATTCGGTATTTACAGAGCCGGAGATCTTTCGCATCGACCACTATCTCGGCAAACGTCCGGTGAATAACGTGGTGATTTTCCGGTTCGCAAACGCATTCATGGAGCCCTTCTGGAATCGCAATTACATTGAGAGCGTGCAGATCACGATGGCGGAAGACTTTGGCGTTCAGGGGCGCGGCGCCTTCTACGATCAAACGGGCGCTATTCGCGATGTGGTCCAGAACCATTTGTTCCAGGTGCTCTCCAACCTCGCAATGGAGCCTCCTGTTCGCACCGATAGCGAGACCATTCGCGACGAGAAGGTGAAAGTGTTGAAGGCGATTCGGCCTCTCGACGCGAAGAATCTGGTTCGCGGACAATTCCGCGGCTATCGACAGGAGAACGGAGTCCGATCCGAGTCGACTGTTGAGACATTCGCGGCATTGCGGCTTGAAATCGATTCATGGCGTTGGAAGGACGTACCTTTCTACATTCGCGCAGGGAAAAACCTGCCGGTGACCTGCACCGAGGTCTTCGCGCGATTCCGCAAGCCCCCCACAGTCATGAAGGAGAGTGTGGTGTCGCACAATCATATGCGATTCCGCATCAGCCCCGAGATGGCCATCGCGATTGGCGCCACCGCAATGGCTGCAGGAGAGGTGCTTGAGGGCCAGCACGTAGAAATTATGGCTAGCCGCTATCCCTGTCCTGACGAGATGGATGCGTACGAGCGCGTGCTTGGCGACGCGATGGCGGGCGATTCAACCTTGTTTGCCCGGCAGGACTACGTGGAAGAGGCGTGGCGGGTCGTCGATTCGGCGCTCAAATCCGGCACTCCGGTCCACGAATACGAGCCGGGTTCCTGGGGTCCAAGTGAGGCCGATCAATGTGTATCGCCCGAGGGAGGGTGGCATAATCCGCAAATGACTGACGATGTGCCTCAGAGTCAGGTTAAAATGCCGTGCTGAAAAAAAGATTGTCCTCCGGCCAATGCTTGAGCGGCAGGTTAGCACTCGTTTCGCAGCAATGAGAGCGAAGAAAACATCTTCTGACAGATATCGGCAACAGCCTGCGAGTTCGGAGAAGTGGGATGCTCGAATGCTTGTTTCACTTGCCGAACCGAATCATCGCCGGCGCGAGCAGGCGCACTCTCTTCGCGCGCGATCCATGCCGCAATGTGCAGGAGCTCGTCGCTATATTCCTTTAGAAATCGGTTCAGCGCCTGAGTTTGTTGAGCTGTCAATTGAGATTCCATGTCCGGTTGAGCATGATGTAAGAGCAGGCTTAGCTCCAATATATAGATCGAGCGCAAGGCCGGCTGCGCTTTTTGAAACTGCGCGCAGTCTGAAACATCCTCTAAACGCCGATTACGAAACTCAAACTCAAAACGCACTGCGTCGGTCTGCGATTCCATGGTGGCGAAGTTGTCATTGATTTGGCTGCGAAGACGTCTGAACTGTGCAGCGCCTGCGGCTCTATCGCTTGTCAATCGGGAGATTCCGAGCTGGGCCAGCATTCGTATGTTCCGCACGAGCAGTTTCTCAAGCTGCTTCGCATCGCTCTTGGTCCCGAAGCGGTCGAAGACAAGGCCCATGGCGATAATGCCCAACAGCACACCCATTGCCTTGTCGCGCGCGACCGTGAGGTCGGTCTGAATATGAGCATCCTGCAGATTGATGAAGAAAAAGGACAGCGCCATCTGCACGCCGAAAAAAGAAAGCCGCGGACTGGAAGTGGCAAACCAGGCGGCGATCGCGGTCCCCGCTGCGAAGAAGAGCGCAAATCCGAAGATGTTATCGATACTGGGTAGAATAAGGATCTGCGCCGAAAGTCCCAGAACCACACCACCGGCGACAAAACCGGCAAGGCGAAGAAACTGCGCCTGCAGCGAATTACCAGTGGTGCTTAATGCAGTAACCACGCAGGTGAGTACGCAGGTCTGGCCGATGCCGGGCCAGTCAAGCGCGTTGTAAAGGATGTAACAGATTGAAGCAGCCATGCATCCCGCAATGGCGAAGCGTTGGTATTCCGGGTTCTCAAACGAATCGGGCAGAAATACAGCGCGCCACCAATCCTGTCGTGGCGCGTTCTGTGCATTCTCAATCACTTCGTCGCGCTGAAAAACTTCGGAGATGAGTGCGACGGTTCGTTCCATCTCTTGAAGCATGGGGAACCTTGAGGAAATCTGTCCCTCGATCACGGAAGGAGAAGTGGAGATTCCCCCTGACTCGCGGAGTTCCGTTCGGATTGCGCCGACCCTCTCAGCGAGGGCATGCAGGCGAGAAACATCCTCGTCGCAGGGCTGGGAGAGAGTGCTGCCGAGTTCCGAGGCCAGAGCAATAAGCCGTCCGGTGAGTGAAATCAGGGCGCTGCGCTGCGCCCGTTTTGTGGGGTCCACGCCCTGGCGCTGCAAAGTAACCCTTAGTCGACCAGTGCCGGTCATTTGATATTGACAAACTCTTTCGAGGATCGACTTGGCAGGAGGACGGTGGGCCGCGATGCTCTCCGCCACCTGCTGCACCGCGAGTAACATCTCGTCGACAGAATTGATGAGCGGGTCGGAGCGATCAAAGATGCGGTATATCGCTTCTGTCAAGAAAGTGACGCCCGCGCCTACGGCAATTATCAGGACAGGCCACAGAGTGCCCTCCACCTGGAACTGGCTGGGTGCCGCGCGGTCCCAAAGCGGCAGGGTAATGCCAATCGGGATGACAAGAGCTGCAGCGGCAGCGTAGTTAGTCATCGTGCGAATGACGAAAAACACCAGGTACAGGCTTCCGATAACCCAGAAGAAATGAGTAAGCGGAGAACCGCGGAACAGAATCATGCCGAGCAGGGTGTAGAGGCTCGCGCCCACGAAACCAAGCACGAGGATGCGTCCGCTGCGCCATGTGGCAGCGAGGTTCTCGCGGGCCAGGAGAATCGCATAAAGAGCAGCCAGGAATGCATTTGGGATGCGGAAGGTGACGACGATGAGCATGGCCAGGGTGGCCGTGACCGTTATGCGGCTGACCGTGTTGAGGCGCCCGGGATACGGAGTAACTTCCCACCGGATGAATTCGCGAAACCAATGCCACGACGTAGTCGGGCCTATTTGTCGATCGTTTATTCGAGCGGCACGGGTCGCCATATCACGACTTTCGTTTGTATCCGCGGACGACAACTACCGCAGATTCGCCAAGGCGCATGTCGTCGGATGGCGGCGATTGAATTCGGATGCGGACGGGGTAGCGACTGGCCAGGTGTACCCAGCTCAACGTTCGTTGTACGTCGGGCAAGCCAGAAGTAAACCGGCCGAGAATCGAGGGATCGGGCGTAACTCCATACCCAGTGCTCTCAACTACACCGGTAAGTCGCAAACCCGGGTCGGACATAAGATAGATGTCCGCGATCATGCCAGGCTCGATGTGTTTCAATTCGGTTTCGCGGAAATTCGCAAGCACCCACCACACGCGAGTGTCGATTAGTGTGAAAATCTCCTGTCCCACATGAGCGTAGGCCCCCTGAGAGATGTCGAGATTCGTCACACGCGCGTCGAACGGAGCATAAACGCGGCATTGATCGTAGTTGTATTGCGCGTCGGCAATTGCGGCGGTCCGTCCCTGCCGTTGGGCCACAAGGGGATCGAGAGTAAGTACACTTGACTGGGATTGGTGGAACTGTGCGGTACTTTGTTCTGCTGTTGCCCTCGCTTCCGCCAGAGCGGCCTGCATAGAGTTTAGGTGCGCCCGATTAAGAGTCAATTGCGATTCAGCTTCGTGCACGGACTGAGCGCTGGTCCGCTCTGTGGTGCGTGCCTGGTCCACTTGATCGACGGTAACGAATTGTTTGACGAGCAAAGGCTCTACCCTGTGCAGATTGTTCTCCGCGTACTTCCACTGGGCCTTGGCCATATCCAGCGCGGCTTCGGAATGGGTTACTTCGGCCTGCGCCTCGCTGACCGAGGCTTGCGCACGTTCTACGTTGGCGGTAGCGCTGCGAATCGCCGCGCCAGAGGCGGCGACTGCGTGTACTTCGGCCTGAATGCGCCGTTGTTCGTCGACAATCTGGCCCTCAAGCGCAGCTTGATCCGATTCTGCGTGATCGAAGACATACTTGTAGGGCCGGTCATCGATTTCGAAAAGCAGATCGCCCTGTTTAACGCGCTGATTGTCGGCGACATTCAAGTGAAGTATGGGCCCCTCAACAACCGGGGCAATTCCAATGTAGTTGGCAAACACTTCGGCATCGTCAGTCTCCGGATGCCGAACTGTGACCGAGTGGACAGCAACCAATCCGATTACCGCGAGCAGAACCATGGCGGCGGTAAAGAGGCGACCGTACCATCGAAGTCTCGCGAGACGGTTATCCGCTTCGGGTTTGGCAGTATCTTGACTCGACATTGCTCTCACCTAGTTGTAGAACAGCAGCCACAATATGCACGAAAGAAAGGTTGCCAGGCTGAGATACGAAAGCACCGGTGCAGCTACGTGCTCGGCAATCGCCGTGCGAGCGATAAGTGCACGCGCGCCCGCCGCGAGCACGAGGCCGCCGACCGAACAGAAGATCCACGCGGGAAAGAACGATCCGAAGATGCTGTATTCGGGCGCGTGGGTGCAACCGGCCAAAAGCAACGGAGCCGCTAGAAATGCGCGAGCGACGCGGCATAAAGAGGCCATTCGTTGTCGATCGAGTTGCGTCGATTCTGCATTCATAACAGGCAGGCTTCTTATAACTCGCGTGTAGCCGCCGATCGCGACTAACTCCCCGTCGACAGAACGCCTGAGCGCCGACCGTTGAGTCGTCGATAAGAACCTCGCGATAATTGCGACATCGATACGGATGGCCAACGAAGGCGCCTCGCCTAGTGCCCCATTTCAAACATTGCGCAATGATTCGGCAGTTTCGGCCCTGCACTTCAATTCAGTCACAGAGGTATGGGTCGAATCTATTGGACAAAGGTATCGACCGACACCTTCGCGTGAGCCGATCGGGTTGACGTCTGAGCAAACTCGCTGACGAACGATTTGGAGTCAAGGTTGCCAGTGCCTTCAAGGAAACGTCGCAAGGTCGCGTGAATGTGCAGAACAGAAGTCCGGCTTCAAGGCTTGATAGGGACCGACACCTTTGGATCGAGCAATACGTTCGTCCAATAGACTCAGCAGCATGGTTCTGCGGTAATCGATATCGAACGGCAAGTAGAACTTTCCAATACCGCATGCGCCGACGAAATTGACGGGGAAGCGAGCCGAGGGCGTTTGCGGGCACTGTGAGGAAGTCATTTGGATTTCTGACAGGCTGCAAGCGCACACCGGCGTGAAAGAACAGGGCGAGTGATAGGCCATTTGTGCGACTACGCACGAACGAGAAAGGCGTGACTGGCAACTGCAGACCTGCTACAGGCAACCAACCGGAAGAAGCTTCGATTGATCAAATACAGCCCATCGCAGAATGTTGTAATCTCGCTGTTTCTCGCCCTTTTTGCGACGCGAGCCGTGGGGCAGTGTGCCGGCAATATATCCTCACCAAAAGCTGCAGCGGACTGCGCTGCCCGCAAAACCCCCGGCAAAGGAGCAGCAATTCTCGATCCCTCCCACCCCTACACTCTGGCGGAGTTGATCGACGTTGCCGAAGATCACAACCCTGAGACGCGCATAATCTGGGAGCGCGCCAAACAGAAGGCCGCTGAACTCGGGCTGGCAAAGAGCGCCTACTATCCCAGGTTAGACGGCCTGGCGGTATTCGGCGACGAAAGATTGATCAATCCATTCCCTGAGCCGCTGGCTCCTCGCGGATATGTGATGGTCGAGCTACCCGTCATCAAACCTGAAGTCGCGCTCCAATATCTCATCTTTGACTTCGGAAAACGCGAAGCGAGCGTCGATTCCGCGAGAAGCGAGAGGCTTGCCGCTGGCGCAGACATCATTCAGGTAAATCAGGCGCTGGCGTTTCGCGTCGCCACTGCTTATTACCAACTGGTGACCGCCCAGGAGAAGTTGCTGGCAGCTCAGGAGACATTGCGAACTGCACAAACCACTCAGGACGCTGCCGAGAACAGGTTGAGCAACGGACTTGCAACCCTTCCCGATGTATTGAACACTCGCGCGGAAACCGCACAGGCTGCGTTCGATGAAGAATCGGCGGACGGCGATGAAAAAGTTGCGCGCGTTTCGCTGACTGAGGCGGTGGGGGCCGATCCTTCTCCCGACATATCGATTGACAGCGAGAGAGGCGCGCCACTCCCGGCGAAGCTCACGATGTCTATCGATGCGCTCATCGATCGCGCGATGAAAGATCGTCCTGAACTCATGGCTCAGATTCTCGAAATCCGTTCCTCTGAGGATAGTATTCGTGTTGCCAGGGCAGAATACAAACCGTGGATCACTCTTACAGGTGCGGCCGCGCAGACCTCCCTTTGGCCCGCTTCCGATTACGGCCGGCTTGGCTCTGCGAGCGAGCCTACCTGGTCAGTTGAAGCAGGAATCGAGTGGCGAATATTCGACGGAGGCGCACGCAAGAGCGAGCTGCAAATCGCCGAGTCGAAACGCCGTGAAGCGGAGGATGAACTCACGGCGATTCATGATCAGACGACGCGCGAGGTGTGGACCGCTTACATAGCTTTCAGGACAGCGCTGCGAAAGCATGATGCCGCGGTAGCGCTCCTCGAATCTGCCAAGGAATCCTACTCGGCATCGCTCGAAGCTTATAAGTACGGAGTGAAAAACTTAGTCGATGTAGTTACCGCGGAGAAAGATCTTGCTCAGGCTCGACTATCCAATGTCTCGGCAAGGTCGGAATTGTTTCTAGGAGCGGTGAATCTCGAATTCGCCACAGGAAATCTGCTGAGGAATCAGCCGCCAGCTACCAAAACTCAATCTGAAAGCCAAAATCGATAGTCTTCGCTCAGGCCGCGGGTCGGCCCCATCCGATATGAAGCTTCGTCGCAACTGGCGTTCAATTCCTAAGGCCTGCCGACTGTGACGAGCAATGCGGAGAAGCCGTTCCACGCAATTTGAGCTCCAATGCAGAGCAAAATGAACGCAATCACGCGCAAAATGCCATGGGCAGTCGACGGCGGAATTGCCTTCGTGATTTTCGGAGCGTATGCATAGCAAAAGAAACAGAGCACACTGATGACAACTACGGCAAGAAACACGCCGACGTGGCCAAGGATATTCTGTCCGAGATCTTGAGTTGATATGCGCGCGGTCAATGTTAGTAACCCGACCAACGTGCCGGGACCCGAGGTAATCGGGAACGTGAAGGGATAGAAGACTCCCTCCTCCAGGCGGTTGATATCCGGTTGGTGCTGTGGTCCAGTCTCCTCTGCCTTGTTTCTGGAATGGGCGCCGGCGCTTCTCTCATTAAGTACACCCCATCCCATGGCCGCGATGACTACGCCGCCAGAGAGTTGAACGATCGGCAGAGAAATGCCGAAGAACTTGAGGATTGCCGCGCCCAACAACTCGATAATCGCTAGGAAAACGACGTTGTTGATTGCGATTCTGCGTGCGAGTGAGTGAAAGATCGCCGCTGGCGCTTCCCCCACGAGACCAAGAAACACCAATGCAGACCCGAATGGGTTAATGAGAGGCAGAAGCACGCTGAAAGCGATTAGAAATGAATCCCAGAGAGACAAAGCCAACCTCCGGGGTCGCAGCTTAGGCAAGCGCCTTCGGCACAACCTCCTCCCATGCGCGGCACATGATGCAAGTCGCTCTGCGGGGCGGGTAATTTCAGCAACAAGGAGACCGTGCAACCGCAGCGATTAAGTCGTCGCTGCGGCGCCCGGTGCAAACAAATCGCAGTTGTTTATGCAGCAGTCGCCTTCTTTTCTTCCTTCGGCGTAACTTCGCTCAATTTGCCTGTCGACAAATTAAATACAAACCCTCGAATCACCACGCTCGAAGGTATCCACGGATGCGACCTGAGTTTCAACACCTGCTTTTGTGTCTGCCAATTGACGTCGGAGTAGCAATGGAATTTGTCGGGAGACACTGCCCAAACCCCGGTCTGCTTTTGCAGGTGTTTCTCGAAGTCTTCTTCCGAAAACATCTCCATTCCACAGCCGGTATGTCCGACGATCATGAGTTCCCGAACACCCAAAACATGAATTGAAAACATGAGAGACCGGACAACATCTTCCGTTGCGGCTGTCCCCACATTTCGAATCACATCTGCGTCGGCGGGCTTGATGTCCAGCCATTCGAGCAGTTGGTTCAGGCGAGGATCCATACATGTAAGAATTGCAACCTTCGGAGCAGGCTTATTTGCCAGCGAAGGATCATGGTGTTCTGCCCTCTTACGGTTTGCCGCGATTGCACGATCGATCAAGCTCATTCGGAATCTCCTATATCGCATTCGAGGTTATTAATTCGAACTGCGACTATGTTTTATGCCGTGTATTGTGTGCGCGAGGAATGAACCTTCTCGTCAGGACTCCACAGCCTGTTGTTCAGACTCCCCAGTCAACATTTCGGACTCACTCACCCGGGTAGAGCGACGGTGACCAACCTGGCCGCTCGTTCCCGCGAAGCTCGGATAGCATAAGTCCAGACAGAAACAGCGCCCTCGCGCGCACTCAACGCGGAACTCGCCGCCAAGCCAATGAACTGATTAGGCCATAGGAGCAAATTCAACAAAAGTGGACAAAGGTATCGATTAATACCTTCGTATTATGGAATGTTCGCGGTTTGGGAACCTGCGGTCCGCCACTGGTCGGCTCAAGCCCGAACGTGAGGCGGGTCTCGGTTTAATCGCGGTCAGTTCGGTGGGCGAATCAAAAAAACTCATTGTGGTTTGGGCGCAACTGCGATTCTGCCGCGCGCCAAACGGCACTGCAGTCGACTCTGAGATTTACTCAACTAGTGACGCCCAGAACATCGAGATAGTCCTTCTTAGCCATTGACGGACTGAACCTCTTCAAGACATGCTGGTATGCGCGCTCCCCCAACCGGCGGCGCTCGAATTGGACTCGCATAAAAGCTTTAATTTGCTCCGCAGACTCTCAACTCGTTCAGCCTCGAAGAGGAGCGCAATGTTTCCACCGCAACTTACATCCACATGAACTGGAAGATCGCTCAAGATGCAAGGAAGAGAATGCGACATTGCTTCCAACGTAACGAGCGGCATGCCTTCAGCACCCTGCTAGCTCTTCTCCGGATCGGAATTGACTCCGAAGAGTCGATGTCTACATTCGATGCTGAAAACCGCGCGAACGCCGATTTATCCAGTCCCGTTTATTTCAAACTTAGCCGAAATCGCCAACGCTCGAGTCCGTAAGTCAATCAATGCCAACGATCAATCACCTCTTCTACAAAGGACCACTTCCATGACCCGCTCATGCATCCCCAGCAGGTGGCTGATGTTCGTTACGCATAAACTCTTTACTCCCGGCTTCGTTCCGGCAGGCCTCGCAGCGTTTGTTCGCGCACCACACCAGGGACGTGGTGTTGAACGGCCGCGCTGTCCGCGTCGGCCAATTGCCTTCCGATCGCGTCCTCAAACTTGCGATCATGTCGCCACTTCGCCACGAGGCGGGTTTTAGAGTTAGCACGATGAACATTGTCGGCCTGCGTTCCGCTTGGGATGCAGGCCTTAGCTGAGTATGATTTTGGATGATTGGGAGAGATACGATGCGGAAGCTTTTCAGGATGCTTTTACCTGCCCTGGGCGTACTTGCAACAGTGACTGGAATGAGCCAGACGCAGACCAATGAGAAGCCGAACTTGGCAAAGGAGCCGACGCTGTATGTCGTCGGTTATGCGCACCTGGACACCGAGTGGCGATGGGAGTATCCGCAAGTCATCGACGAGTATCTGCGCCACACGATGGAAGACAACTTCAGCCTGTTTGAGAAATATCCGCATTACATCTTCAATTTCAGCGGAGCCAACCGATACCGGCTGATGAAAGAGTATTACCCGGCTGATTTTGCGAAGTTGCGGCAATACGTTGCTCAGGGGCGCTGGTTCCCAGCGGGATCGTCGATGGAAGAAGGCGACGTGAACGCGCCGAGCGCCGAGGCGATTATCCGGCAAGTCTTGTACGGCAATGAGTGGTTCAACCGCGAATTTGGCAAGTCAAGCAAAGAGTTCATGCTGCCTGACTGCTTCGGCTTTCCATCGTCGCTGCCGACAATTCTCGCCCATGCCGGCGTGAAGGGATTCTCGACGCAAAAACTCACGTGGGGATCGTCGGCGAACGTGGGCGGCCCCGATTCAATTGAAAATACCCCCGAAGGAACGCCTTTCAATGTCGGTGTCTGGGTTGGAACGGACGGTGAGACTGTGCTGGCAGGGCTCAATCCCGGCTCCTACAGCGGCGACATCACTACAGATTTAAGCCAGCCCTTGCCTCCTGTGCCGCCTAATCCGATGGTGGCCGATCTGCAGAAAAGAATCGGCGCAGTTCAACAGCAGCTCGCGCAGTCGAATCGCGAGCATAAGAACTTCGATCAAAAAGACATCGAAGAGTTCTTCTTATTGCGCGGTGAGCTTGACGCGCTTAACAACGAGCAGAAAGAAGACGAAAACGAAAGGTACCAGGGCGACTGGGCAAGACGCGTGCTGAATAACGGCAAAGCGACAGGTCTCTTCACCGACTATCACTACTACGGAACCGGCGATGTGGGCGGCGCGCCTAGCGAAGATTCAGTCAAGCGACTTGAAGCGATCGTGACCGGTGGAAAAGCGGAGCTGCCTCCACTGGATGGCGCGTACTTTATGCGCGGCCCGCACCCGGCCTGGCCTGAAGTTCAGGTGGGCCATGGGCCGGTGCGCGTGATCTCATCCACAGCCGATCAGATGTTCCTCAACATTACGCCGGAGGAAGAGAACGGGCTGCCGCGGTACACAGGTGAGCTGGAACTGACAAATCACTCCGCGGGCTCGCTTACGTCGCAGGATTATCAAAAGCGCTGGATTCGCAAGGAGGAGTTGCTTGCCGACGCTGCCGAAGAATCGTCGGTGACGGCAGCATGGCTGGGCGCGCGGCCGTATCCCATGGAGCGGCTGAACAATGCGTGGACTCTGGCGATGGGCGCGCACTTTCACGATCTCGCAGCGGGAACCGCAACACCTCGCGCATATGAGTTTGCGTGGAACGACGACGTGATTGCGATGAATCAATTCGCGGGTGTGTTGAATAGCGCGGTGACCGGTGTTTCGGCAGCTCTGAATACCGAGGGTGACGGAGCGCCGCTCGTCATCTTTAATCCATTGAATATCGCGCGCGAAGATATCGTTGAAGCCCAAACTGGTTCTGAAAAAAGTTTGCCGCAGAAAGTGCACGTTGTTACGCCAGACGGTCGCGAATCGCCCGCGCAGATTGAGAACGGAAAGGTCTTGTTCGAGGCCAGCGTTCCCTCAGTGGGTTTTGCTGTGTACCGGATGATGCCGGGTGCATCCGCGTCGCCCTCGTCGCTGCGCGTAAGCAGCCGAGAATTGGAGAATGAGTATTATCGCGTAAAGATTGACGATAACGGCGATGTCTCAAGCATCTTCGACAAAAAGCTGGGCCGCGAGCTGCTTGCCGCGCCGGCAAGGCTGGCTATTTCCTACGACAATCCGAAACAGTGGCCGGCATGGAATATGGACTGGGATCAGGAACAGACAGCGCCGCGGGAGTATGTCGGCGGGCCAGCCAGGATTCGTATCGTAGAAAACGGTCCAGTGCGCGTCGCAATTGAAGTCTCGCGCGAGACAGATGGCTCTCGATTCGTGCAAACGATTCGGCTGGCGGCCGGTGATGCTGGTAAACACGTTGAGTTTAGCGACGTGATTGATTGGAGTACGCGCGAGTCCAACCTGAAGGCCACGTTCCCACTGACTGCGTCCAACGAGATGGCGACTTACAACTGGGACATCGGTACGATCGAGCGGCCGACCGCGCAGCCGAAGAAGTTCGAAGTTCCGTCGCACCAGTGGATCGATTTGACCGACATGAGCGGCAAGTTCGGCGCAACCATCCTTACAGATTGCAAGAACGGGTCAGACAAGCCGAATGACCATACGATCCGGCTTACATTGATTCGAACACCGGGGACGTCGGGCGGCTACGCCGACCAGGGAACTCAGGACATTGGGCATCACGAATTTGTGTACGGAATTGCCGGCCACTCCGATGGCTGGCGCAACGCACAGACTGACTGGCAGGGAGAACGGCTGAATGCGCCGCTGATTGCATTCGAGTCTCCGAAACACGCAGGCGCGCTTGGCAGGAGTTTCTCGCTCGTTAAGGTGAGCAATCCGCGCATTCGCATCCTCGCGCTGAAGAAGGCCGAAGCAAGCGACGAAGTCGTCATCCGTTTAGTGGAGATGGACGGCAAGCCCGAGCCGGATGTACGCATTTCGTTTGCAAAGCCGATCACAAACGCCCGAGAGGTAAACGGCCAGGAGCAGGCGGAAGGGCCGGCCACAGTGGTGGGGGGCGATTTGGTTACTTCGTTCGGCGCCTATCAGCCGCGCACCTTCGCGCTGAAGATCGCATCTGCGCCAACCAAAGTTGCAGATGTGCATTCGATGCCGGTCGATCTGAGCTACGATCTGGCGACGGCCACGAACGATGGTGACGCTTCAACGAGTGGATTCGACGGCAAAGGCGACGCGCTTCCCGCGGAGATGTTGCCGGCGACGATCGCATATCACGGCGTGAACTTCAAACTGGCGCCTGCAAAGTCAGGAACGCCGAACGCGATTGCTGCCAGGGGTCAATCGATCAAGCTGCCTGCTGGAAATTACAACCGCGTCTACATATTGGCGGCGTCGGACGACGGCGATCAAAAAGCCGAATTCGGAACTGGCGGCGAAAAATCCGATTTGAAAATCGAGAATTGGGGCGGGTTTATCGGGCAGTGGGACGACCGGGTGTGGAGTTCGCCAGACACCGCGCACGACAGTTATGGAGAGATGATCGGGCTCAGGCCCGGCTTCATCAAGCGCGCCGATCTGGCGTGGTACTGCAGCCATCACCACGATGCCTCCGGGAAAAACGTAGCCTATTCGTATTCGTATCTGTTCGGATATGTTATCGATTTGCCAAAAGGAGCGCGGACTCTCAAGCTTCCAGACAACGATAAAATTCGCATCCTTGCGGTCTCGGTGGCAGAAGAGAATCCCGTCGTGAAGCCGGCGCAGCCGCTTTACGATGTGCTCCCGTCTGCGGATGCCGGAGCGCCGGATTTCATGATCTCAGCAGCGGCATCGGTCTCCGTTCCACAAGGAAGAAAAACAACCACCGCTGTGTTTGTTATGCCGCGAGGCAGTTTCAACGGTAAAGTGACGCTTGAGGCCAATGGACTGCCTGCAGGGGTGAAGGCGATGTTCGATCCCCCGTCGACAGACGGATTAAGCAGGATGACGGTGTCGGCTGCGGATTCTGCCGCACCCGCAACCGGGACGATGACTATCATCGGGAAGTCGGACGCCATATCTCACAGCGCAATTGAAAACGTTACGGTCACGCCAGTCCTTAGAAACACGGTGCCTGTGGACATGTCTTCTGCATACAACGTGCATGGTATCTACGCTGACGGAGTAAAGTTTGCCATGCAAGACAGTCTCGATGCCGGCGGCTATTCATTTTCGGCGCAGACGCTTGGAAGCGATCAGGTGGGCGACGAGGTGGTCTTCCGCCTCGGTCCCGCAAATGTGCCGGACGCCGTATCGGGCGCGACGGTGGATCTGCCCGCAGGCCGCTACAGCAGCGTGAAGCTACTGGCAGTTGCTGTCGAAGGCAACCAGACTGCGCAAGCCTTTGAGGTGAACTACGCAGACGGAACATCGTCCACGTTCAGCCAGAGTTTGCACGACTGGGCTCAGGCCCGCAACTACAGCTCAGAATCGATTGCGGCAGAGTTGCCCTATCGCGTAACTGCAGACGGAACTGAGGACGGCGGGCCGTTTTACGCGCATGCTTATTCTTTCAGCCTCGACAGCAGCAAGGCGGTGCGCAGCATCAGCTTGCCTGCCAACAGAAATGTGGTGGTGCTGGCCATTACGTTGGTGCCGGCCGGGCAATGAGATTCGTTTCGGCTCCGCAGAAATCCACGCTGCTCGGATTCCGCGTGACATTGAAGTGCAACGGCGTATAGCAGCGCATTCTCTGGCATCTCGCCCTGTTTCGCTTAAAGCGGGCAGATTGGCCCATAACGCCCGACCGACACAAGCAGGGAATTGCGCAAAAAAGAAAAGCAAATGGCAAAAGTGTGCCGACTCTTGTGTATTTGACAGAACCATTCGACTCTATCTCGCCAGTAACGAAGAAAGGAGGAAAACTAACCTTAAACTATTGAAAATGGATAATTTATATGGCGGAGGGAGAGGGATTCGAACCCCCGGTACCCTTTCAGGCACAACGGTTTTCAAGACCGCCGGTATCAACCGCTCACCCATCCCTCCGCGGGGTGGGAACTTCACCTGTTTCATCAGTTTACCGCAAGCTCACTTGATGTCGCTTTTTGCAGGAGTTGCACATTGGTTGCACACTCGCCTTAGAAGAAGTTCTCAGTAGAGGATACAGGCAAATTGAAATAATCAAACGGTGCAATATGCCTCCATCGACAAAAGGTGCGCCCTTCAGGAAATAACGGGCGTGAACGGCGCTTATGGGTGGCGATCTGCGGATCGCCTCCTGATCAGAGTCCAATGAGGGCGTTGACCCGTTTGGTGGTCGTTGAGTAAAGGGCCATTTGTCCGAAAAGCCGTCTTCTCGTCCAAGTGGAAAGTCGCCCAAGGTTACATCAAGGGCTGCACCTTGAAGACGCAGCCGTATCGTCGGTGGCGCGGCCTCAATTCACTGTCAAAGCGATGGTTCCAACAGTCACGCTTTGTGAGCTAGAAACTCCTGTCACAGTGATTGTGTAGGATCCGGCGGTTGTACCAGAGTTCCCGCCGCCTCCGCCGCCGCCTCCTCCACCACCTCCGCCGCCACAAGCTGTGACCCCAACTCCAACGAGCAGGGCCAGAAGCGCGGTCATGGCGATCCAGTTACATCGACGCTTTGGCACCATAAAGAAGCACAAAAACGCGAGTGCCGTCCCCCCGGCCCAGGGCCATAAGATGTGTCGCATTAGGTTTTCCGCGTTCGTCGCTGCGGTGGTATTCACTGTCAGCGTCGAAGTCTGGGCGGCTGTCCCGTTGATTGCTATCGAGGTTGGGCTCAGGCTGCACGTTGGAAGATCACTGGCGCCCAGGGGTGATGAGGTGATGGCGCAGGTCAGAGTCACCGTTCCTGCGAACCCGTTTGTTCCTACTACGCTGATCGTCCCTGTGTTCCCAGTGGTCGCGCCAGGACTGAGGGTGATGGAGGTGGTCCCACCGGTACCAGCGGTAAAACTGGGCTCCGCCGTAATGGTCAGTGCGACGCTGGTGTTTGCACTCAATGTGCCGGAGGTGCCGGTAACTGTGACCGTGACTGGGGTCGAGGTGACGGTGGCCGAGGTGCTTGCGGTCAGAGTGAGCACCTGGGATCCCACGGTAGAACCCGCAGCGAAAGAAGCGGTGACGCCGTCGGGCAGGCCGCTGGCTGCGAGAGAGACGGTGCCGGAGAATCCTCCAACGTCTGTCAAAGTGACCGTAGTTGTTCCGTCGCCGCCTTGGGCAACCGATACGGTCGTCGGCGAAGCAGAAAGAGTGAAGCCGGGCGCCGCAGTCACAATGATTGATCCGTTGCCGGTTGCGCTGTTGTAGGTCGATGAACTTGCCCTATCGGGAGTGTAGGCAGCGGTCAACGTGTCGCTGCCCACCGCCAGCGATCCGGCGGGAATATCAATTGTCACGCTGCCACTGCTCAGAGTCGTCGCCGCCGAGGCGTAACTGCCGCTGCTCAGCGTGACCGAGCCTGTAGGTGTTGGTGTTCCGGCGACAGCAACAGTTACCGAAAGCGCCTGCGCCGTAGTGATGCTTGATGCGTCCGGAGTCACCGTCACTGTGGGAGTTGTCGCCATCAAAGTTGGCAGAAGCCGGAACGCTGATCCAAAGTTGGATGAACCACCACTACTGGTGGTGCCATACAAATTGCCTTGTGCGAGAAGCAATTGGCTTGGACTGGGATCCTCGCCGTCCCCTCCAGTTCCGGAGAAGCTATAGAGCACAGTCTCCGTTCCATTGGCGCCAAGCTTGAACACCGTTCCCTGGCCGAAGGCGCCGCCGGCCGCAGTCGTGCCGTAGAGATTCCCTTGCGAGTCCGGCACTACGGCATCGGGACCTATGCCGTCCCCCGCACTTCCATTAAAACTGTAGACAATGGATTCCGTGCCGGACGAATCAACTTTAAACACAGTTCCAAAACCATAAGTCCCGCCGCCGCCGTTAACGCCGTACAAATTACCTTGCGCGTCCTGAACCAAGCCTGCGTACGATGGATACTCGCCATCTCCACCTGCGTCGGTGAAGCTGTGCAGCACAGTCTCCGTTCCTGTGTTAGCAACCTTGAATATCGTTCCGCAACCCTTGGAGCCATCGATGAGACAGGTCGAGTTTCCTCCAAACAAGGTGGTGCCATATAAGTTGCCTTTCGAATCCAGCACCAGGCTTCCAACGGGGTTTGCACCGTCCCCCGCAGCTCCCGTGAAACTGTAAAGCACGCTCTCGTTGCCTGTGGTATCAACCTTGAATACCGTTCCGCATCCGTAATCGCCGTCCCGGGCGTTGTAGCACGCGGGATTCCCGCCACCGGAAGCAGTGCCGTAGAGATTCCCTTGCGTATCCATCACGAGCATCGCCAGGGGAAGACCTCCATCTACCCCTCCCGTGAAGCTGTAGAGCACCGTTTCCTTGCCCGACGAATTCAACTTGAAGACGGTTCCTTGGCCAATTGTGCCGCCGCTAAACGTTGTGCCATACAAGTTCGCCTCGTCATCCAGAATGAGCGACGCATAGGGAAGCCCGCCATCCACTCCACCTGTAAAGGTGTAGAGCACTGTCTCCTTGCCGGTCGTATCAATTTTGAAAACTGTGCCTAAACCTGAAGCGCCGCCGCGAGAGGTTGTGCCATACAGGTTGCCCTGCGCGTCTTCAACCAAACCTCCCCAGGGGTCAGTTCCATCTGTTCCACCCTGAAACGAATAAATCACGGCGTAGCTGGAATTCTGAGTTCCGTTGGTAACTGTAACTTCGGCCGACCCCATCGCCGTCGAGTAAGTAGTGGAACTCGCCGAATCCGGCGTGTAGTTTACAGTCAGCGTGTCGCTGCCGATTGCCAAAGACCCAGCAGGAATACTGATCGTTGCGCTGCCACCAGTGAGTGACGTTGACGCCGAAGTGTATGTGCCGCTCGCCAGAGTCACTGAGCCGGTCGGGGTGGGTTGACCTGTTGCACCACTGATGCCGGCCGTTACTGTTAATGCCTGGGCTGTGGAGATACTCGATGAAGCAGGCGTGACAGTCACCGTTGGTGTAGTTAGCCCACTCGCCGTCACCGTCACAGATGTTATTCCTGTTGCGCTGTTGTAAGTCGAGGAACTGGAGGAGTCAGGCGTATAAGTTACCGTCAACTTATCGGTGCCCGCTGCCAAAGCTCCTGCCGGAACATTGATCGTGGCGCTGCCGCTGGTAAGTGTCGACGCAGAGGATGTATAACTGCCGCTGGCGAGCGTCACTGAACCTGTGGGCGTCGGCTTGCCGCTTCCGCCGCTCACCGTTACAGCCGCCGAAAGCGCCTGCGCCGTGGTGATGCTCGAGGAAGACGGCGTGACAGTTACCGTAGGTGTTGCATTTGTGGAACTGGTGACAATCACTGAGGCTGTGCCGATGGCCACCTGGTAGTTGGTGTCACCTGAGTAGGTCACCGAGAGAGTATCTGTACCAACTGCAAGCGATCCGGCAGGAATCTGGATAGTTGCGCCGCCTTTGGTGAGAGTGGCCGTCGAGGAAATGTAGTTTCCGCTGGTCAAAACCACTGAGCCGGTGGGTGCCGGGTATCCGCTCCCACCACTAACTTCAATGGTTACCGAGAGAGCTTGTGCAGTGGTGATGGTTGAGGGAGATGGTGTCACTTCTACAGTAGCCACGGCGTACACCTGCTCCGAAGTCGAACCTGAAGCACTGCTGTAATAAAGAGAGCTTGCTGAGTCAGGTGAGTAATTACCTGTCAGGGTGTCGGTGCCGAGCGCCAAGGCTCCGGCGGGAATTACGAAGCTCACATAGTCACTGCCGGCAGAGAGAGTTGCAGCCGCAGACTTGTAGCTCCCGCTCGAGAGCGTCACCGTCCCGGTTGGAGACGGATCGCCGATGTTGCCGGTAAGCGTGACATTCACTTCCAGAGAGTTCGTTACCGTGGTCGAAGAGTTGGTTGGAGTGACAGCCACGAGCGGCGCCGATACGGTGGGGACAGTGAGCGCCGTCGTTTCCGAAATGCTTCCGAGGTAGGTAGCGTCGCCTCCGTAACTCGCCTCGACCAAATGCGTCCCGGAGCCGACGGGCGAAACGCCCGTCAACGTTGCTGTAGAGGCCAGTTCATTTGGCAGCAGAACCGTTACCGTATTGCTGGTAAAGTTCGCGGTAGCGAGACCCGAAAGGCCGTTCCCATAGAAATCCGCCGCCACAACGGCGTCGGGACCGGAAGCTGCTGCGGGACTTGCCGTCAGCGTAAACGTTCCGTCACCTTTGCCCTGCAGTATCGCCACTGTGCTGGTGTTTACGTTAGTCGCTGCCAGATCCGGAATCCCGTCGCCGTTGAAGTCACCAATTGCGATGTAGGTGGGTCCGCCCCCGGTTGCCGAACTTGCAGAGGTAGTGAATGTACCGTTCCCATTGCCCAAAAGCACGGTGACCGTGCCGCTGTTGTAGTTTGCGACGGCAAGATCGGCCTTGCCATCCCCGTTGAAATCTCCAACCGCTATGGCTGCGGGGCCGTCGCCTGTTGCTGGACTGGTCGCCAGTGTAAAGGTCCCATCCCCGTTGCCGAGAAGAATGGTCAGCGTGTTGCCGCCTGAATTGGCCACGGCTAGATCCTGAATGCCGTCCCCGTTGAAGTCTCCAGCCGCAACAAAATAAGGCTCGGAGCCTGTCGCCGGCGCGGCTGTCACGGGCGTGAAGGTTCCATCTCCATTGCCCACAAGGATTGTGAGTGTGTTATCGCTGTAGTTTGCTACGGCCAGGTCCGGGATGCCATCGCCGTTGAAATCCGCAATAGCTACCGATTGCGGATAGACGCCGGTCGATGGGTTTGACTTCAACGTAAAAGTGCCGTCGCCGTTTCCAAGCCAGATTGAAACGGATCCGGGCAGATAACTATAGTCGCCGCCTGTTGCGATCGCCAGGTCCGGGATGCCGTCGCCGTTGAAATCACCCACCGCCACAAAGTTGGAGTAGTTTCCCTCTCGGATCGAGTTTGGCTCTGCCCTGAATGTACCATCCCCGTTGCCAAGCAGAATTGCAACTGTTGTCCAGTTGGCGCCTCCCACTGCCAGATCGGGAATGCCGTCTCCGTTGAAATCGGCGGTTGCAATCGTGATGGGTGAGTTTCCGGGAACTACAGGCGTCTGGAAGCCAACCCAGCCCCGTGCTGACGTTACCGCCACAAGGGTTTCACTTCCCAGAGATTGATCACTATTGCTCGTATCTAGGAATGAAACCGTTCCGGTCGGCGCTGCTGCGCCACCCGAGCCGGCAACCGTTGCAGTCAAAGTGTAATTGCCTTCGGATCCGCTTTGTGCGATACCAGTTGTCGTTGGAAACTTCGTCTGCGACGTCACGGTCAACGATGCTGCGCTGGAGGCGCTTGTTCCGTCGTTATAGGTACCCACATAGACAGCCTTGTAGCTTTGGTTCCCTACCCCAGGCACCAGCTTCAGTTCTGCCGTTCCGGCGCTCGTGAGCTGCGCAGAGCCGAGAAGATGAATGTCGGTGCAGTAAACGGCCGTTGCGTCGCAAAAGTTCACCAGCCCCGTATTCAGGGCCGAACCGCTGGCTTTCACTGTAGCTTTCAGAGTCACCACGGTGCCCGACACGACGGTGGTCACCGCGCTTCCATTTGCGGTCACGCTCAAAGTTGTGGCCGTAGCTTGCGGTGGCGGCTGCACTTGGTAAAGCTGGGTTGGGGCGGAGACGCTTGCCGAGTACGATCCGTCTCCCGGATAGCTCGCCACGACGTTGTCAGGCCCAACCAGTGACGGCGAGATCCCGCTTGTTGTCGCCGTCGCGGTCTCCTGCAAATGGGTGAGGAAAACGGATACGCTATCTTCCAGACTTCCATTCAGAGTGAACGAACCGGTCGCAGCCACGTCCGGAATGCCGTCCAGGTTGAAGTCGCCGAGGGCGATAGCGGGAGCTTGAGGTTCGGAAGCTTTCGAGATCGGCGAAACTGCGTTGAACGTACCATCGCCGTTCCCCAACAAAACCGCTACAGTGTTGCCGGAATCGCTGTAGTTCCCAAGCGCAAGGTCCGGTACACCATCACCGTTGAAATCTCCCACGGCGACACTTCCAAAATCCGCGCCCCCTACCGAAATTGAAGACGCCGTAAATGTCCCGTCGCCGTTGCCCAACAGAATCTCCACCCCGCCGGAATCAGCGATAGCCAAATCGGGCTTGCCATCATTGTTAAGGTCTCCAACTGCGATGGAGGTGCCAAAGTATCCGGCACTCTGGTCCGCGGCGGCAGTGAATGTTCCATCTCCATTGCCCAGGAGAATATGAACGGTGTTGAAGTAGTTGCCCGAGACCTCGTTCGACGAAACCACGGCAAGGTCCGCCTTGCCGTCCCCGTTGAAATCAGCAACCATAATCGAGACGGGCTCGGTGCCCACCGAGGAGCTTGTCGGAACGGCCTGAAACGTCCCGTCACCGTTGCCAAGAAAAATGGTCGCGCCGCTGTAACCGGAAATCACGGCCAAATCCGCCTTGCCGTCTCCGTTGAAGTCCCCGGACGCAATGGCAGTGGGGACAGCGGCTAAGGTCGGACTTACCGAGGTCGCCTGAAAAGTGCCGTCTCCGTTCCCCAACAGAATTGTCAATGCAAAACTGCCCCCACACCCGACAGCGAGGTCGACCTTGCCGTCGCCGTTGAAATCACCTGCAGCGATCGTGACCGGGCCACTACCCGTTGTCGGGATCGCCGAAGCCGTAAAAGTGCCGTCACCGTTGCCGAGCAGAATGGTCAGCGTGTCCCCGGCACTGTTTGCCATAGCGATGTCCGGAATACCGTCTCCGTTGAAGTCCGCCACGACTACGGATGTTGGCTGACCGCCGGTTGGAAGCGTTTGAGGGTTCGCCCAAGTCAAGGAAGAGACACTCGTCCCCAGCGTCGCGGTTCCAAGCACGGCATTCCCGGCGCTTTGGTCTACAAATGAGACTGTTCCGGTCGGCGCAGCGAGCCCGACTTCGTACAACCCGCCAGAGACCGTTGCCTTCAGCGTGTAAGATCCGCCTTTGCCCTGCCGCTCAAGGGTAGTCGTGGTTTCGTACTTTCCCGTGACCGTGAGCGCAGTCGTGCCGGAAGAGCTGGACGCATCGTTGCCGGTACCTAAAAAGACCGCTTTGTAGTCATGGCTACCGGCTCGGGGAGCGAACTTCAACACTGCCGTTCCCGCGCTCGTCAGCTGCGCAGTTCCGAGTAGATGGATGTCAGTGCAGTATGCGGCGGTTGCGTCGCAGAAGCTCACCTGTCCAACCGTAACCGCCGTGGCCCCCGCATGAACGGTCGCAGTCAACGTAACAATGGTTCCAGGGTTCACTGTCGAGACGGCAGTTCCGGATGAAGTGACACTAATGTTCGTTGTTGTTGAAGACGCTGCCCATGCTTGCCTCTGGATCCCCAAGATGAAGATCACCAAACTCAAGGAAAAGACTAACGAAGCAAAGGATTTCCAGGTAATCACGGAGAGGCTCTCTTCATGTGCAGTCCGAGACAAAATTCTCTTGCAAGAATTCCGTGTGGGCGCGCGCCAGACGCTTATTGGATCTACAGTCAGGTCAGCCTAGCACGAGGTTACGTCTGTTTCTAGTGGTTCAAGTCCGGTTGATATGAAGTTGACAAGAAATGTGGAGGATGAAGAGAGCCTCCAGGGCTAATTCACCTGGATCAATCCAGTCGTACTGGCACGACTTCGGTTTTGCAGCCGATCAGGCATGTAACCTTTTGGAACTCTTGCTCTTCTTTTTTGCTGAAAGGATGATTGACCTTGTTTTTTGAATAATAGTCCCTATGAGCTTCTAGAAACGTATCTTCGGCACTGGCCGAGAGTAAATTGAAGTTATCGTCAAAACCGTAAACGATAGTGCATCCCTGCGCGACAGTGAGCCAGCATTCCTTTACATCGATTTGAACCCTTCCCGGGCTCACAACGGGTCCCTGGGCTTCGTTATAGAGATTCAAGTCTCTGTTTAAGTCGCTGCGCGGGAACAACAGGCGAAACCTCTCGTGGGGAGCACCCATACCATGGATTTGCAGATCGGGCCGCAACGCCTCAGTTGACGCACCTGAGACATGATCCGGATCGAGCACCAGCAAGGTCGCCTGGTGGTACCCATTGCTGATCCCGCTGGCGAGAATTTCCTCGCGTCCCCCCAAGCTTGCCAGAGTGAAATGAAAAAGATGCCCGGAGTGCCAATACTCTGAGAGCGTCTTGCCGCTAGCGTCAACTAAGGCGATCTGAGTCGGGTAGTAGTATTCGTGCCTGCTCATGACCACGATGCGTCGCTGATGGTTTTGGGTAGCTGGCAGGACTCCAAACCCCATCGCTATATATACCGATGGAACGGGGTTTAGTTCCGGTAAAACCCTCCCGGGATTCCAGCGCCACTTTTCTTTGCCTGTGTCCGAAAAGCAGATCAGTGTTGTCGAGTGCGACTTCGGATCCATGCCCGGATGGTAGAGAAAAAGAACCTCGGTGTGACCGTCTCCTTCTAAGTCCCCAAACCAGAGATGTGTCGCGAAACCATCCTGGTAATACAAATGCGTCGCCAGGCCATCGTCATAGTATTTGCTCCAAAACCCAGCGGGGAAGGACTTGCGCCAAAGCTCCTTTCCTTCCGCATTCGTGATGACGAGCTCGGAATCGTCAATGCGTCCGGATTGAGGCCTGTTATCTGCCGTCAATCCTTTTACTGCGACAAACACTGTAACACCCAAGGCAAGTAGGACAGCAGCAGCTATCAGCCCCTTGCGGAACTTGACGCGCGAAGCTAACGAGGGCTCGGGCACCGGAAAACCAGAACGAATGGGTAAATCGGAATGAATTGAAGAGAGTTGAGACTTCGAAGAGGCTGGATGGCTCGCATTCGAGATGCGAGGTTCCGCAACGATCCAGCGTCTCTCTTTTATGCCGTCCGGGGCGACCGCTGAACGATTGGGAAGGGTCACAAGAATGAAGTCAGTTTGCCCTTCCGTTTCGTAATAGGTTTTCAGCACTTTCCGCAGCCGATTCATCTCGGTCGCGACGTCTGCAGGCCGCTTCGTCTTGATTTCCTCAGGCCACAACTCTCTGATGATCCTATCCGGCTTCAAGTTAGTCGGCGAATCAATGTGGGAGAACAGGATTTCTAGTAGTTTCCTGAGCTGTTCTTTGTCAGCGAGGCTCTCGCTCTGCAGTATTTTATTAATCTGGCTGCTTATAGCTTCGCGATCCATGGTTCGTCGAGCTCCTGCAGCATCGGCCCGGATTACATACTGCGATAGGATGTCTGTCGATGACGCCGACAATTATTTCACATGGACGTATCAACAGTGGCCTTTTATGCGAGTGCCCTCTATTGACAGAAAATCAGTACGGCTGAATTTCGATGGACATACGTCAATTAAGCTCCCGAAGTGTCACCAGAGCTTTGCATTAGAAAAGACGGAAATTTGAAGCAGTAACATTTCAATCCAGCGACCGGCCCAGATGTCCTGACCTGGCATTATGAGCGGGCTTTTCCTGACGGAGCGGTTCCAAACCCATACCTTTAAATACAGCTCGACCGTCCCGGCGGCCGCGTTAAACGTACAAATTGCGCAGTGACATTTCAACAGACACGAGCCACAGGGCTAATTTCTGGAAGCCGCACAGTAGATCATGCATTGGGTAGATGTGCCTACCTACGACGAATGAGGCTGCTGCCTTGAATCGCCGCCGTACGGCCATATTCGCGATTGCGCTCCAATGTTCGGAATCGTGACGGCAACTTGTGTATCAGTGGTCACTTGACTTTACCGGCGCAAGATTCTACGATTTTCTCAACGTAGAGGTGACGGAGTTCACCCTTAACTGCTGTCCCATCCAATAGGCCGGACAGATGATGACTCCTGACAGGGAATACTGTCGCGGAGTCATGTCTCGGCAGCGATTCCCGAAGAAAACTGAAGGAGCGTGGATCCATGAACGCATGGACCCTCTCAGCTTTGTGGCGGGATTTGCGCTGGCTACAGCGCAGCTTCGATGTGCCGGTCTTCCAAATGTGGTGCGACCGGAATCGCTCTTTCGCGGCATCCCCACTCTTCAATCGATCAACACTAAACCACTGTCACTCAGGTGGCGTCGGGCGCCCCGCGGAACAGATCATTCATGCCGCAGAGAAGATGCAAGCCAGCGCCATCGTCATGGGCAAGCGCTGCCACACGATATTGCATCGCTGGATGCTCGGGTCCAACACGCAACGGGTTCTCAAGTATGCGCATTGCCCGGTCATGATTGTGCATTGAGGAGGCGGAGAGATTTGGCAATGAAACTCGCAGGTCAATGGAACGGCAATGCGAAGCGATGCGCCATTACAGCCCCGGCGGTTGTTATTTCGTTCGCCGGAGTACGAATGTCTTCACAATAATCGGCCATGTGGCCGGGAAAGCGGAATCATCATGTCTGAAATCGCAAAACTCCAAGCACTTGAAATCTTGGATTCTCGTGGCAATCCCACTCTGGCCGTCACCGTAACCTTGGCCAATGGCGTCACTGCAACCGCAAAAGTACCCTCCGGAGCTTCCACCGGCAAACGCGAAGCCGTTGAGCTTCGTGACGGCGATAAATCCCGCTACGGTGGCAAGGGCGTGTTGAAGGCGAAAGGCCATGTGGAGGGTGAGATTCAGAGCGCCATCCGCGGCTTCGATGCCAACGATCAAAATGGACTCGACAAAAAGCTCTGCCAGCTCGATGGAACGCCTAACAAGGGGCGGCTTGGGGCGAATGCGATTCTCGGCGTGTCGCTGGCCGTGGCGCATGCTGCTGCCAAAGATCATGGGCTCCCGCTCTACGCAACGCTCGTGGATAAGCCTGCCAATCTCCTGCCGACTCCGGGTCTCAACGTGCTGAATGGCGGCAAGCACGCCGACAGCAACGTGGATTTCCAGGAGTTCATGATCTCGCCCATAGGCCTTCCATCATTCAGCGAGGCGCTGCGCGCATCTGCTGAGACCTTCCATGCGTTGAAGGCGGTGCTGGGTAAGAAGGGCTATAGCACCGGCGTTGGTGATGAAGGTGGATTTGCGCCTCAATTGAAGTCCAATGAAGAGCCGGTCGAACTCATTCTCGAAGCAATCCAGAAGGCAGGCTACAAGCCAGGCAGCGATATCGTCATCATGCTCGATCCTGCCGCCAGCGAGTTTTTCGACGAAGGCAGCTATGTCTTCGCCAAATCGGACAAGAGCAAGAAAACGCCGGCCGAGATGATCTCGCTCTGGAAGAGTTGGCTCAAGAAGTACCCGGAGATCTGGTCGCTGGAGGACGGGATGGCGGAGGATGACCACGCCGGCTGGCAAGCAATTACGAAAGAACTGGGCAATCAAATCCAGCTTGTGGGAGACGACAATTTTGTTACCAACCCCGAGATTTTCAGCAAGGGGATTAAGGACGGCATCGCCAACGCGATTCTCATCAAGCTCAACCAAATTGGAACCGTCACCGAAACCCTCGACTGTATTCAGATGGCGCGAGCGAACGGCTACGGGGCGGTGATCTCGCATCGTTCGGGAGAGACGGATGACAGCAGTATTGCCGATCTCGCAGTGGCGGCAGGCATGGGCCAGATCAAGACCGGCTCTGCATGCCGTGGTGAACGCATTGCGAAGTACAACCGTCTACTTGAAATTGAGAGGGAATTGGGATCCAAAGCGCGGTATGCGGGCGCAAGCATTTACGAACGCTGGAAGAGGCCAGTGAAGGCGTAGCAAATCGCACGCGGTGTTGGAGTCCACCGGAACAGCTCCCATGGGCAAATGACTCCTCGAAGCGCGAAAACTTGGAGGAGTCATGCCCGAACTTGGACCAGAGGCCATCGAAACGCGAAACCGAGGCGAGCTTAACGCCAATCAGCAGCGACGGCTGTATATCTCCTGTTCATACATCGACAAGCTGCTTTCGGAAATAGAGCAGGTGCTTCACGAAACCTCTTCGCCGTCGCCCTTCCCACGTCACCTCATCGACATAACACCTGCGCAAGCGCGCGTATTGGAAGATCACATTCGCCGGCTGCGCGAACAGCTTCTGCGCACGCTCGCCTGGCAGCAGATGAAACCCGAGCCATCGGAGATCCCGGCTACACGATCCGTGCTGACCCACCTTGAGTTCATCGACATCGCCGTGGAAGAACTCAAGCCGAAGTATATGCGGGGCTCAGGGACGGTTCCGGAAGACGCGGTCGATGAGCTGACTGGCGTTGCTCACGAACTCCGGTCAATTGTCCAAAGCATGCAGCGTTATATTCGCCAGGAGTTTGGAACCAACCTTCAGTCCCGCCTTGAAAAGCTGGAAAAAACCGGGCACGACGTGGGCCTGCTGCGAGAACTCGAACAGATCATCACTCGGCATGGACTGGTTGAATTCCGCTCGCGCGTTGCCTCACTCGCTCACCGTCTGGAAGACAACAATCTCGAAGTAGCGCTTTTTGGGCGGGTCAGCTGTGGCAAATCCTCGTTGCTGAATGCGCTTCTGAGCACGGATGTTCTGCCGGTTGGAGTCAATCCGATCACGGCGGTACCAACGAAGTTGCGCTACGGAAACGCTCTCAGGGCGGAGGTTACCTTTGCCACCGGGCGCACAGAAGAAGTTCCACTGAAGGAATTCGCACAGCTCATCAGTGAACAGGGCAATCCCGGAAACGTTCGCAGCGTGGTGAGCGCTATGGCGGAGGTTCCATCGCCGCGCCTCAAGAAGGGCATCCTCCTTGTCGATACGCCCGGTCTCGGCTCGCTCGCAAGTCGCGGCGCTCAAGAGACCCTTGCCTACCTGCCGGCCTGCGACTTGGCCCTCCTACTGATCGATGCGGGCATGAGTCTCAACGATGAGGACATCGGGACGCTCCGCTTGCTCTACGAAGGAGGTATTCCATCGATTGTGCTGCTCAGCAAATCAGACCTGCTGCGAGAAGGCGATCTTCACCGGGTGACTGAGTACATCCAGTCGCAGTTGAAGCACGAACTCGGAATCAACACCCAAATCCATCCCGTTAGTTCCTTGCTGGAGTATTCTCCCTTGCTCGATCAGTTTTTTGAACGGGAGCTTTATCCAAGGTTTGAGCAGGCCCGGAGCCTCCGCGAGGCGTCGGTCGCCAGAAAGATCGGCGCCCTTC
>Ga0335072_10002421_pt1 | contig 28949 bp, 32 predicted proteins | sample Lox_Sample_21_FD_206725 | JGI IMG/M metagenome (GOLD analysis project Ga0335072, IMG submission 206725) | Soil microbial communities from Loxahatchee National Wildlife Refuge, Florida, United States - Lox_Sample_2.1 | ecosystem: Environmental > Terrestrial > Soil > Wetlands | place: USA... | reverse complement strand
GAAGGCCAAGTCACTCATCCAGACCGCTTTCCTCGCTGAATCAGGAATGCGTCCCCGTAATCGCCGCAGGCAACGCCGATCCGACACGGTACGCCGGGCCGCCGGATTCCAGTCGCCATGCCGACTTTTCAGGAGTAATGAGAAGCGACCCCAATCAGGCGTTTCGCGAGCTCGCGCAGGGCCGGGCCGCAGGAGACAAATACAAAGCCACGGGTCTCGTGATCGCAGTCGAAAACCACTCCGCGATATGATTTATGCATATCTCATGATCGGCGTAACACATGGCGGAGCCGAAACAACACCATTTCGTTACCAAAGCATACCTCGAAGGGTTCGCCTCAGAGAACGACACGCGGCTGGTCGTATACACGCGGAATAAACCCGGTTTCTTCCGAGCGAAACCCAGCAATATTGCCAAAATCCATAACTATTATTCCCAGAAACGTCCCGATGGGACGGTCGATAACAAGCTTGAATCGGCCTTGGCGACACAGGTCGAAGGTCCCGGCATTGAGGTGATTCGTCGCTTGAATGCTGGTCATTACAATATCTCCGCGGCTGCGCGCGGAAAGCTCGCATTCCTTATGACGATCCAGGAATATCGAGTCCCGTGGATGCGCCAGAATATGGAAAATGTGTTGAAGTCCGTTCAAGAGCGAATCATGAACAAGATGATCGACCGACCGGGTTTTCTTGAACAACGTCTCATCGAAATGAAAGAGGAAGAGGGTTTTGAGCGCAGCGTGACTGCAGATGATCTCCGGGATAGCATTCGCACCGGAAAGATCCGTTTGGCGCCCAATCCCGGATCGAGTTTGTGGGCCATGGGAGCCGTTGCGGAGAGAACTACCGAGGTCTATTTCGGGATGAGGTGGACAATCCTTGAGTCGAATACGGCATCGTTTGTAACGAGTGATTGCCCTGTGCACAGGTTCTATTCAACCGTGGAACCGGAACGACCATATTTCGGGCTCGCCGATGATCGTGTCCAGGTGAGGTTTCCAATATCGCGCCAGAGAATGCTCATCGCGGACCATGACTTGAAACGTATTGAAATATGGAACAAATTAAGAGAGCGTGGCCTTCACCGGCTCGCCGCAAGGCGCAGGGCCGCTGCATCTGAAATCCGGCACCGAGAAGTAGAACCGGCTGAAGTAGAGCGATTGAACGCGCATACGATCGCTATGGCGTCCAGGATCATAATGTCGCCTGAAGAAATGCCAGCGATCCCGGCTTTGTTTCAAGGAGAGTGCCAAAACATTCGATCCGAGGTCGATGATCTCCCAGGCGGATTGATCAGGATGCAGACTGTTTATCCGGCCCGAAAGGATTAGTGCGCTGACATTTGCATCGGTGCGGCGGTAGCGTCATAGAGACCAGCCCGGCTGTCAGCCAAAAGGATCATGAAAAAGACGGGTGGCCTAGGTTTCGATTTTGACCTGGGACACCAAGAACCCCACCCAGCCACCGATTCCTCCTGAAAAACGCCGAAGGCTACGGCGACATGCCATCCGACCTCAGCTACCTGAACACTGGCGCTGCGCCGAGACGAGGCTACTGATCCGGCATCAGCGATCACGCCACGATGCTATTAGCGGGGCGAGCGCGACAAGGTCCAGCCAGGCAAACCAATCTCCCCAGCGCCCGTAGAGCGTCGAGTCGTGGCGCAAGGGAACCTGTGTCAGCATGGTGATAAAAGTTCCGTCCGAGCGGGTTGGCTCTTCGGCGAGAATGCGGCCGCGGTCATCGCTGGCGCTGAGCAGCCCGTTTTTGGCATCACGCACCATCGTGAAGCCGTCTTCGACGCCGCGCATCAGGGAGAGGTGCCCATGCCATGCGGCGTCTACGCTAATACCCTGATCCCAGGCAGGCACCAACATGAGCCCCACCTGCCGTTGAGCGTAGAGACGCGACAATTCGGGGTAATCCATGTCGCGGCAGATTTCAATGCCGATAACGCCCTCAGGCTCCGGCAGCACAGAAATTCCGGTGCCGGGGGTGCTGCGGCTCTCCCACGTGGGAACCAGGTGGTGCTTGCGGTAGACGGTTTCGATCTGGCCGGTCGCGGAGTAGAGATGCGCCTCGTTGAAGGCGCGGTTGTCAGTCACGTGGAGTATATCGAGAAGCACTTGCACACGCGCGTCGCGCGCAGTCTTCTCAAAGAATTCATCTACTTGACCGGAGGCGGAATCGGGGATTTGCGCAGTCATCTCAGGAAGAATGACGAATTGGGCGCCTCTAGAAGCCAGAGACTTTATATTTGCGGCATATCCCTCATACATGGCCATTGTGCTGGCGGCGTTGGGAGGAAACATATCCGGGCCGGCGTGGGTTTCGACAAAACCGACGAGGAGTGAGTGAGGAGCCTTGGGCGTTTTGTCGAGGCGCAAAAAGCCATAGGCCAGAACGCAGGCGTAGCATGTGGCGAGAGCAGCAGTCAGGCGGAAGCGAACTTTGGGCGAAGCGGTTGTCAGCGCAGCCACTCCCGCGGGAAACAGGTTGACTGCAAAACTGACTCCCCATAGGCCGGTGATCGCCGCCAGCTGAAGGACCGGCAGATTCCTCAGTTGTGTGTACCCAGTGTTGAAGAATCTGCCTTGAGAGAGGCTGAAAAGATACTCCGCGGCCACAATGACGATGGGAAAGGCGACCGCGGCGAGCCAGGGATTACCTTTTCGCAACAGTCCGCGATGGAAGATCACGGCGAGAGCGAACGAAGCTGCTGGAACCAGAATCATGACCCACACGAGCCAGACCGGGAACTGAACGACATCGCGCATGTAGTGCCAGAAGCAGAGTATTGCGGCAAGTGAGCGCGCGAGCAGGGCAACGGCGAATGCCTGCCACGCACTTATTCTGGGAGCCACCAGCAGAAGAGGAAGCGGCGCAAGCCATACAGGCCACCAGACGCGATGAAGCCCGGACGACACGAAATACGCACCCATCGTCAACAAGGCTGCTCCGGCGATCACTATGGCGCGGCGCGTAGTGTTAGCGGGCAATTCCATACAATAACCTCCTCAGCGAGCGTCGAATGAGTTTGCGAAACTCGTCCTCTGACAAGTCAAAGCGACCTGCCCGCCAAAGAGCGAGGTAGCCGTGAACGTGAGCCCAGAGTTCCATGGCCATCTCCCATACGTCATCACGCTTCAGCTCACCGAGCTTCATCCATGAGGACACGATGTCGGCGATGATATTGAGCGTCGGCGAGCGCCGGGCGCGAAAGTCGTCTGGGAAACGACGCGCGCCGGGCCGAGGCGCGGAAAAAACATAATCGAAGATACGGGGATGGACGAGAGCGTAATCGGTGTAGCCATCCATGATATGAAGCATCGATTTCTCCAGGCTCTGCTTTCCTTTCGACTGGGCGAAAAATTCAACCAGCCGTTGGAATTCCGAATCCACCACGGTGTGCAGCATGGATTCACGGTTCGGAAAATGGTGGTAGATCGCCATGGGCGTGATGCCCACTTCCTTGGCCACACGTCGCATGCTGACAGCTTGTGCTCCTTCTGCCTCAAGAATGCGGAGTGCACACTGATAGATTCTCTGAATAGTTGCGCTCGTCTCGTCCATCTATACACTGTATATCACGCAAACCTATACGCTGTATAGTCTCAATGTGATTTTCAGCCGGGCAAACCAATCTCCCCATCGCTGGTGGAGCCTAGAGTCGTGGCACAAGGGAACCCGTGTCCGCATGGTGACAAAAGCTTCGTCTGAGCATGTCATGCCAGAAATCGAGCACTACTGCGAGCGCGCGCGGCGATAGCGATAGCCTGCAAGGCGCGCAATCTGGGAGCCAGCTGAAAGACAGGGAGCGGCGCAAACCATACTGGCCACCACATGCGATGGAGCCCGGATGACACGAAATATGCTCCGGCGGTCAACAAGGTCGCGCATATGATTGTCATTGCGCGTCGGACAATATTGTAGGGTAAATCCATTGAGCAAACCTCGGGCTCTCAATAGTTGTTCTGCAAACGGGCATCCTAAAGATGATTCTCGTCGCAAGTCGGATCAGCCAGCGAAGTTTCCACTGACTCGCCTGGCGGAACGGGGGCCCACTGTTGAGCGGTAGGGGCCCACACTGAGCACAGATTACGGGCTTCAGTGGCGCGAACAGTTAGCGAGTAAGCGATGACGTGATTGCTGCGCCCGGCTTGATCCAATCCGCAGAACTACACGGTGGACGCGACGCGGCTCAACAACGTGACTTCTGGACCGGTTGCACAGCGCTCGCCTAGGAACTGGGAGATCTTCCGGAAAAAGGGGTCGCCAGAAGGTCGTCGACCACATCCTCTAAACGGCGCCGGCGACTTTCTTGTGGCTTCCGGAAGAGCTGTCTACTGCCAATCCTGCGAAATGGTCTCAGCATGACTTGGACGATGTGGGTTGTGCGGGTCGGAGCGGATCATCGAGTTGGCGCCGATGTTTTCGAATCCATGGGATCCAGGCCCTGCCCCTGCGATCGCACTTGCGGCGTGAAAGCTGCGACTGCGAAGTTCGATTTGATACTCGGAGATCACGCACAAACCGAAAAAGGTTGCTGCAGGATTGCCACTTTCCCCGACTTATTAGGATTCGTGCTGGACCCATTGTGCAGATCGGAGAGCAGGTTTACTCATATCTCAATGCGTTCATCAGGTGTCCACGTAGGACCTTGGCTGTTGGGATCAGAGTCGCGATCAACCCAACCAGCAACAGGAACAAAAAGACGCCAGCAAGAATTGGGGTGCTAACCGCGTGTACGCGGAACAAGAGACTCGAGAGCAATGGCGTGAGTCCAAAGGAAAGCCCGAGCCCGGCGATGGCCCCAGCGAGAATGGGGAGGAGGCCGGCAGTCGAAGCCAGCTTGAAGATATTACTGGAGCTCGCTCCTAGAGCGATGCGAATTCCGATCTCGCGCGTTCGTCGCGTCACCGAGTTAGCGGTGACCCCATAGATCCCCACCCAGGAAAGAAGAAGAGCGACCGCTGCGAGCGCCGCAAACAGAATCGCCAAAAACCGGCTTTGTCTCCTGGCCTCGAGCAAATAATTGTCCATCGGTATCAACGCTGCCACAGGAAGGTCTTTATCGAGCCCGGCGACTTGTTGACGAATCATCGGAATGAGATAAGCGGGAGAGGATTCAGATCGGAGCACGAAATAGATGTTTGACCGAGAAGCCATTCGGTAAGGGAGATAGACCTGGCCGCGCTCAGGAAGACTAAGAGAATGCGAGTCTATGTGCTTCACCACTCCAATCACTTCGGCGACGGCTCTGCTAAACTCTCCATGCTGTGCGGCAACATTGATCAGTTTTCCGACCGCTGCTTGTCCCGGCCATAGCTGCTGCGCGAGCACATCGTCGATAATCGCCACTCTGCGCCCTGACATTTCATCGGAGCTGTCGAAATTTCTTCCAGTGAGGAAGTGCGCTCCAAGACTGTCGAAGAATCCTGCTGAAGCGCCGCGGTGATCAGCCATGAGAGTATTCTGCTCGTCCTTCGCGGCGCCTTGTTGCCACACGTAGTCGTACCAGTTCGGCAATGAGTCGTCGAATGGAAGATGAGAAACAAATCCTGCATAGTCCACGCCCGGTAGAGAGTCCATGCAGCGCTCCAATTCGACCAGAAAGCGCCGGTCGAGTTCAGGATCGGAATAGCGCGCGCCGATCAGTGAAATTCGAAAGGTAAGCAGATTCTTTGCACTAAAACCGGGATCGACGTGCAAGACCTCGAAAAACGTCCTAACCAGCAGAAGGGAGCAGGTCAGGAGTATAAACGCCAGGGTCACTTCTCCGGCGATCATGACCTGCCTGAAGGTGTGCTTCGCATCGGTGGACGATCTGGTCCTTTGGCGAAGAAGTGAGATCAGATTTGCCTCGCGTGCCATCCACGCGGGAGCCAGGCCAAAGAGAATACCGCAAACCGTGGAGACAGTCGCGGCGAAAGCCAATGCAGGGAGATTTAGCGTCATTGAGGTATTGCGCGCAACCCCTGCGGGTAGCAGGAGCAAAAAGACTCGCAGGATTCCGAACGCAAGCGGAACACCGGCAATGCCGCCAACACCTGACAGAAGAAGGCTCTCGGTTAACAACTGTCGTATGATCCTGCTCGGTTTGGCTCCCAGCGCGGCCCGCAGGGAAATCTCTGAAAGACGCTCATTTGCCCGAGCTAAGAGAAGCATTGCCAGGTTTGCGCATACGATCAGGAGCAACAGACCAGAACCTACAAACAGCGCAACGAGTGGGGTGCGGACAGTTTGTGTGGCATCCTCTTGCAGCGGCAGGATCTGTAGATGCAGGTCCTGTTCGGTGTATTCGTGGAATTGCGAACGGAGCTGAGCTGCGAGGTTATTCAACTCGGACTGCGCGCTCCCGGTCGCGATTCCTCGCCGGAGCGTAGCGATCAGACGAATGTATTCCTGATCGCGTGGCTGAGATGCCAGATCGTCTTGAAAAGGCGAGTACACATCGACCTGCGGCGGCACTGCAGCACCGTCGGGGAAAATCAACCTGAATCCCGCGGGAAGGATGCCAACCACAGTGAACGGCCTGCCATTCAGTTGAATCGAACTGCCGAGGATTGCAGGATCAGAGCCGTAGCGCGTCTTCCAGAGCTCATTGCTGAGAATCACGACCGGCGCTCTTCCGGAACCCTGTTCTTGAGGTAGGAAGAACCTCCCAAGTAGAATGCGCGGCGCCAGCAGGGAGAGGAAATTCGACGTGACCCAGCCAAGTCTTACCTGTGCGGGTTCTCGTCCGCCGGTCAACGCGCCGGTTTGAACCCAAATGCCGCCAACTTGCTCGAAGAGTCCAGTCCGCTCGCCCAGCGACAACAGCTCTGGGCCGGAAGCGGGGGCACGCCCCTCTCTTCCTAGAACTGTCCAAACCACGCAAAGCCGGTTTGCGTTGGGATAGGGCAGGGGCCGCAGCAGCGTTACGTAAAGCACGCTGAAGATGGCGGTGCTGGCGCCGACACCAAGCGCCAGCGTCAGGATGCCGACCACCGTAAATCCCGCATGATTCCGCAATTGCCGCGCTGCGAAGTGCAGGTCTGAGAAGAACGTTCTAACCGCATTTTCCCATCCGTATGAACGCATCTGTTCCTTTACGACGGTCATGCTTCCAAATTCCCGCCGCGCCGCTCGCATCGCGTCGTCAGCGGAGAGTCCACGTGCCTTCCAGGCCGCACTTGCTTCCTCGAGGTAGTGGCGAAGCTCTTCGTCGGTCTCCTGGTTCGTCTTTGCGGGGCGAGCCAATCCGCGGAGGCCATGGGTGAGCTGGCGCCAGAGGGACATTGAGCTAAGCTCCTTCGCGCAGCAGCCGCGCAATTGCGGATGCGCGGCGGGTCCAGTCGGCGGTTTCAATTTCGAGCTGCTTTTTGCCCGCACGTGTGAGAGTGTAGAACTTTGCACGGCGCGAGTTTTCAGTTTGCCGCCACTCGGAATCCAGCCAGCCGGCGCGTTCCAGCCGCTGTAAGGCTGTGAGTAGCGAGCCGGGGTTCACCTTGAAGACACTCCTTGAGATCTGTTCGACACGGCGGGCGATGCCGAAGCCGTGGAGCGGTTCAAGGCTCAATGTCTTCAGGATCAGCATGTCTAGCGTGCCCTGTATCACGTCAGTGTTCTGATCGCTCATGATGAGTGAAGATAGCATACGTTCATCTTGCCTGTCAAGATGTGACCATCAACTGCATAGTCCGGCGTCGAATAGGAGCTTCCTGCGTGAAATACGAAAACAGTCCTTCTGCTACGAGCAGAACCCTGACCCCAGGGTCCAGGTTGAGATCCCTGATCCACGCATCTTCGAGTACCGATCCCGCGACAAGCCCCTCGCCACTTGCACCAGCTTCAACCTACCTACGGGTGAATCAACCATCTTGTATGCAAGGTTCATCTCTCTATCGCTCATAAACGGCATGGTGTCCCTCGTCCTGCTTCGCCCCTGCCGCCCAGAGATGTTGCGCAGCATAGGCGCGCCAGGGCTGCCATGATTCCGCCTGTTTTAGAAGCGCCGCCGGAGTTATCCTTGCTCCATGAATCGCTGCAGCTGCACGAAGCAATCCGAGATCCGTAACTGGAAACGCATCGGGTTCGCGGACGGCGCGGAGCGCAATGTACTGGGCGGTCCACTCTCCTACGCCGCGAATCGACTTCAAAGCTACGAGAGTCCTCTGGATTCCACCGAGCGAGCAAAACAGGTTCGGATTATTGACGGCGGCCTCTGAGAGTCTCTTCAGGGTTGAGATTCGGCTCGCCGGCATCGCGAGTCCCAAAGACGAGGTCGAAGCCAACCGCCTCGCATCCGGAAAGGCAATTGATACCGCAGGAAGAAGCCGAAAGGCTTTCGGCACGGGACGACCGTGCAATTCGACGAGCCGGCCAGCAAGCCGCCGCGCTGCGGCCACAGTGATCTGCTGTCCCAGCACCGCACGCACTGCAATTTCGAATCCGTCCCACCCGCCAGGAGCACGAAGTCCGGGACTCTTGCTGACCAGAGGAGCGAGCGCGGGATCGGCGGAAAGGTGGCGATTGATCGTCTCGATGTCAGCACCGAGATCGAACAGCCGCCGTAAGCGCGCAACAATTACGGGAAGAGCTTCGACCTTTGGGAAAAGGATGTTGAACTCGAGACATTGTTTCTGCGAAACGTGGGTTACGGCGATGCTCCCAGACGCACCGTTCAGTTCAATGGTTCGCAGATAGCACCCATCCTTCACGATTTCGACGCCCGGAATAGCGCGGGTTTCGAGGAAGTTGAGGATTGCGTCCCAGTCGTATGGCGGACGGTAGCTTAACCGGAGCTCGATCCCTTTTTCGCCCGTTTCGTTCGATTTTTTTCGCCGCAGCGCGCCCGGAGGAAGGTGAAACAGACCCCGGAAAACTTCATTGAAGCGCCTCAGATTTCCAAAACCTGACGCTCTTGCCACATCCGCCATCGACATTCTCGTGTCGTGAATGAGCTGCTTCGCAAATAGGACTCGCCGAGTTTGGGCAACTGAAATGGGGGATGCTCCAAGATGCCGGAGAAATAAGCGGCGTAACTGACGCTCGCCAACTCCAACTCTCGCCGCCAGCATCTCAACGTTGCTGCCTCGACCATCCAGCGCACCTTCGGCGATGAGCGCACGAGAAACCGTATTTGCTGTGCCTCGCCAGGAGGCGAAATCCGGCGCGATTTCCGGGCGGCAGCGAAGACAGGGGCGGAAACCCGCCTCCTGAGCCGCGGCTGCAGAGGGAAAGAACCTGCAGTGCTTAAACTTTGGTGTGCGTGCCGGACAGATGGGGCGACAGTACACACCTGTAGAAGAGACCCCTACAAAAAGAAGGCCGTCAAAACGCGCGTCGCGACTTTCGAGCACGCGGTAACAGACCTGGTGGGCAGGCAGTTCCATGGGCCTATTCTCCCATTGTTGCGAAACGAAACTGGCGGATTCCGGACATGGTCATTTCAGCATCGGCGAGCGAACTCAGTTGGCCCCGAGAATCAGAAGGCTCCACCGCCAGGTCCAATGTTCTGTCCGGTCACCCATAGTCCCGCATCGCTTGCAAGGAACGCAACAACCCAGGCGATATCCCTCGGCTCCCATATGTGGCTAGATACAAATCTGCGGTTCCTTCAGAAGGCGACATGATGTTTAAGCCTCTGGCGAGGTTAAGGCCTCGCTTCGTGCGCCAGCCCGCTCAAACGTCAGATTGACCGAACGTTTACCGATCGGCCTTGTACGATGGCGAACTCCTCGGTTAACAGTTATCATTTGTCCCGGCAACAATTCGACAATTCGATCGTCAAAATCAATGAAGAGGCCGCCTTCTAATGCCAGAAAACTCTCATCGGAGTCTGCATGAAAGTGCCAATGATAGGCCTCAGTCATGGTGCTTATACGAACTTCATGATCGTTGACCTTAGCGATTGGATGGTTATCGTAGCTTTGCGCCGCTGCTGATTCGATCGAGAGATTAATGACTTCGAAGGAAGATTTCTGCATTCGTTGCTCCCCTTTGTTCCAGGGATTGGGTATCAGAAACACTCCGGGTCTTTCGTGGAGCGCCTTGAAGGTATCGTATTTCTCTTGGCGTGTCATGATCACTGTTTTTGATCGGCCACGCTCTCTATGCGAACGCACGAGCGCTAAATCTTATGAACTTGCCGAATCTACGTTTGATTTGTGCACGCGATCTGTCCAGCGAGCACTTTCGCTACGAAGTTCGCTGCAGCAGTCCCCACTTCATCGGGAGAGTCCTCTTGGAGAAAGTGTGCACCTTTTACCGTGACCTGAACCTGGTTTGGCCAGGACCGGCAGAACTCCCGCTGTGCACCGATTAGAAACCCGGCTGGCTCAGCATCAATGAAGAGCTTTGGGATTTTTGAAGTGGAGAGCCCTTTCGCGTACGAATCGACGACCTTGACAACGTCCGCAGGCTCGCCTGCGATCGGAAGATCGCGCGTCCAGGAGAGCATGGGCTGTCTAGGCGGACCGGGAATGCTCCAATAGCGGCGATAGACCTGCAGTGTTTCGGCAGGGATATTCCGCAGAGGAAGAAGGTACTCGATGAACAGATTCTTGTTGAGGATGACATCTTCTCCCTGCGGAGATCGTTGGGCTTGGAAGAAGGCTGTAGTTGCAGCGGGCCACTCTTCCCATGATTCGAAGGGGCGTACGATCGCTTCCATGTAGACCAGGGCCTTTATACGATCGGGATGGCGCTGCGCCCACGAAAATCCAAGCGCGGAGCCCCAATCGTGCACGACCAGGATCACATTCTTGTTGATTCCGACCGCATCGAACCACGCATCAAGGTAGCGCTGGTGATCGAAGAACCTATAGTTACCATCAGGTGCGGGACTCGAGTACCCCATGCCCACGTAATCCGGTGCTAGACATCTTCCGAAGGGAAGCAAATACGGAATGATGTTGCGCCAAAGGTAGGACGGAGTGGGAACGCCGTGTAGGAACACGATTGGATCGCCATCGCCGGCATCCACATAGGCCATGCGGGAATCGAGAACGGGCACGTACTTCCGATAGGAAATGTCTTCAGTTGAAATTGGGGAGCGCTTCATCGGTAGAACCTCTCGGTGGAATGTGCCTTCTGTCGTTATCGTGCAACACCATCTACATAGTATTACAGGTGTCGTTTGCTGTCAACCAGCTTCAGACGTATGCTGGTGTTGAATGCGTACGAATTCCAAAACTTCTGTCCCGAAGGAATTTGCCCTCCTATACGAGTTCCTGAACACAGCGGACATGCGGATCTACGTCGAGAATGGTGAGCCGCATCTTCGGTCAGATCAATTGGAAAGCGCTACTCAACTCCATAAATGGTTGCGCGATCACGGCCTGCTCCGAACAGGTGAAACGCTAAACGAGAAAGAGCATAGGCGGGTCTTGGAACTCCGCGAACACCTGCGCGCCTTTCTCCAACTCCAGCCCGAACAGCGACCGGATGCTCAACAAGCGATTAAAAACCTTAATGAAGTGATGACTTTCTATCCGCTGGTGGTGACGATAGCCCGGTCGGGAGCATTCGAACTGGAACCTAAATCTGTCCCACGCGGGATAGCTCCTGCAGTTGCTGAATTTTTTGTGCTCGCACAAACCGGACAACTCGATCGCTTGAAGATGTGCAGTTCCAGCGAGTGTCAATGGATATACTTCGACCGGTCTAAGCCAGGAAACAGACGCTGGTGCTCCTCACTGCTTTGCGGAAATCGCCAAAAAACGCGCGACTATCGCGAGCGGCTCAAGCGGATGGTGAAGGGTGCCTGAGAGCCTTGCGGAGCTCTGAGCAAATAAGAACGCCGACAGCTGAACAAAAAACGATTCCGCTTCGTTCCCGACTCGAGTGTAGAGTGGCGGCGATTCCTGTCAAGGGTTAAGACGAACGTCCTTCGGACGCCCTTGACAGGGCTCGTCGCCACTTCAAAAGCTGTCTCGTTCAATCCAGAACGGCCGTCACGTCGGCCTTGACTTTTATGACCTTCTCATAGAAGCCGGTGATACGGCCCAGAGCCCTGCTTTTTCACGTTGGGTGTACGATTCATTAACATGAGCTACCGCTTTTCTGCGATGCTGCACATTCCGGGTGATGTCCGTGACGCTATTGCGTTCTATCAGCGGGCATTTGGCGCTACTACAGGTTGGAGCACGCCTCCGGCCGAGGACATGGTGGCGCAGCTTCTAGTACATGGCGCGGAGTTCTGGGTGCATCCTGCCGGCGAGGCGATAGGCAATCCTTCGCCACAACCCGGCGGGACGGCGGTGCGACTGATGCTTATCGTAGAGGACCCGGATGCCGTGTTTGATCAGGCTGTGGCCGCCGGCGCGGTGGTTCGGTCCCCCATGCAGGACCGCGAGTATGGATGGCGTGATGGTTCAGTCGTAGACCCGCTGGGGCATCGCTGGGAAATCGGTAAGCCGCTTTAGCGCGGACCGGTCGGTGATAAGCCGATTGCGGACTGCGTTTAGCCAGCATCGGAAAACCAAGGAGCCTGTCCAAGTCCAAAAGAGTTGGCCAGTATCCTGCGAATCGGCGGCAGCGTGTCCCCCCGATGCGTGACTCGGTGAATTTGCGCAATTCGACCCAGCCAAGCAGGAGCCGAGGAACGCTCAAACGGGGTGCAATCCCGCGTGCCGACAGTGGGCGATGCTCAATGGAGCCTCAATGTTGACTTCTCTACATAAGAGTCATGCCCTATGAGCAACGTCCGCGCATGACCCATAGGCCAATGGACGAACGTAAGCCAGCAGCCTCTCCAGGAATAGTTCTGGCTCAAGAAATGCCGCAAAGTGACCTGCACCTGAAATCAACTCCATCTGCTTGGTCGGTGCAGCCACGTCTTCAAAGAACGCTCTGGCAATAGCAGGCGTCGTCAGCACGTCGCTCTCGCCCTGAAAGATGAAGACCGGAAGTGCAAATCGCGTTCCCTGCGCCCAGGCGTCATATCGAACAATCTCGGGCAGCAATTGCTCAAGAGAGAACCGCATGCCCGCGACAAAGGCGCGAACGTCGCGGAGTTTCCATCCCGGCGCGTACCACACTGCGTCTTTGAGCAACTTGATCGTGCGGTTGAAGCCGGGAGGATCGGATTTCATCGTCCACCGCGCAAAAGCCTCATAATCGTGGTGGGTCCAAAGCGTTGCATCCGCTCCCATCCGCTCAATCGCCCTAACGCCCTTAGTCAATCCCAGCGTGCGCAGCCGCTTTATCACCTGGCGATGATTTTCGTTTCTTCCGCGGACCATTCCGACGTTCTGATCGGTGCCGATATAAGCGTGGAACAGGTCGGGCCGCAGGCGTGCGATCTGCATCCCAAACGTAGACCCCATAGAGCTCGCCAGCAAGAACAGCTTTTCCTTGCGCAATCGCGCGCGCAGATATTCTGCAACGTCGATCCCGTCGGAGGCGAGTTGCTTCAAGCTTATTTCGCCTTGGCTGCGCGAACCCATTCGTCCGAACGTCTTGCCCGCGCCGCGCTGGTCCCACTGCACAATGGTGAAATGCTTCTCCCACGCGCGCAGATGGGGAGTGAAGATGGAGTAGCAACTACCGGGCCCACCGTGGATCACAAGGAGGACGGGGTTACTTTGATCCTCTCCCCTGATCGACATCCACTGGTCGATGCCGCCGATGCTGACGAAGCGTTCTTCCAGGATGCCTTGAGCACTCTCGATCCTAAGTGTTGACGCCATCCTCGCCTGTTGAACCTTTCGGTAAACGAGAAGTGTCGCAAGCACACTCACAATCACAGACGACAAGGTTGCGCACGCAATCCAAAACATCGTTTCCTCCAAACTGTGTATAGTATACACAGTTACAATGCCTGTACAAGAAGGATCGCTGAAATGAAGCAGTATTCTGTGGGATGGGGGACAAAATCAAGAAATGCCGGCTAAAACAGTCAACGTGGTGAATTCTGTCTGGGTTGGGAAATCCGCCCCGACTCGCGGGCCCAAACCCACACTCAGCGCCGGTCAAATTGCTCAAGTTGCCATACGCCTCGCAGATGTGGAAGGCCTCGCAGCCGTAACAATGCAGCGGCTCGCGCGCGAGCTGGACCTGACTACGATGGCGCTTTACCGCTATTTTCAAGCCAAGGCCGATCTGGTTGCCCTCATGATAGATTCGGCGAGCGATTCGCCGCTTCGATTCGGTAAACCATCTTTACCGTGGAACAGGCGGCTGCAGAAATGGGCACATCGCTGCCTGGACATCTACACAAAGCACCCATGGTTTCTTGAGGCTACTTCGTCACGGGAGGGCATTATGGGACCGAACGAACTTTCGTGGATGGAAGCGGCGCTGGCGATGTTGGCAGATTCGGGTTTAGGCCCGAAGGAGCGGCACCACGCCTTCTTCGCGATCATCGGGCACGTTCGAGGTCACGCTACATTCCAGCAGATCGGAACGCGTGCCAAGAGCAGAAAAGAATGGAGCCGCGAACTCGGCCGGATGCTACAGTCGGAATCCCATCGTTACCCGATCCTGCTGGATGTCGTTCGTTCCGGGGGATTCAGTGAAGATGTCGGCGGCGCCTTTGAATTCGGACTGAATTGCATCTTGGACGGAATTCTGGTGCGAGTGAGCAGGCGCAGCAATTAAATGCGCAGTTTAGCATGAATTGAACGATTCAAGACTTGAGAAACCAATGAGCAGAGTCACGGTTAATAACTTTTCGATTTCCCTGGATGGGTTTGGGGCAGGCCCTCGGCAGGACTTAAATAACCCTTTGGGAGTTCGCGGACTTGAACTGCACTCATGGTTGTTCAAGACAGAAACCTTTAAGAAGATGACCGGAACGAACGGGGGAACGGCGGGAGTCGACAACGATTTTGCTGCTCAGGCTTTCGAAAATGTTGGCGCATGGATAATCGGCCGCAATATGTTTTCGCCGATTCGCGGTCCGTGGCCAGACGATTCCTGGAAAGGCTGGTGGGGTGACAATCCGCCGTTCCATGCGCCCGTCTTTGTCCTTACGCATTACTCGCGGCCTGCCCTCACGATGGAAGGGGGCACGACCTTCCGTTTTGTTACGGATGGGCCGGCGATGGCCTTGGAGAGAGCTAAGGAGGCGGCAAAAGATAAAGAGGTCAGGATCGGCGGTGGAGTTTCAGTGGTCCGCCAATACTTGACTTCGAATCTGATAGACGAAATGCATTTGGCCATTTCGCCGGTCTTGCTTGGTGACGGAGAACATTTGTTCGGCGGGTTGGACCTCCCTAAGCTCGGTTTCGTGCCTACCAGAACTGTGCCCGGAGATGGTGCACTTCATGTCATCATCCGAAGAACGTAACCTACCCCCTGACAGCGAAGAATCGTGATCGATCTCACGCGGATTTTGCTGTTCTGTTCTCAGCTGAAGACCACAGGCCGATGCGCTCATTGAGAGCTGATTCCGGCTCAACATTTGCGATTCTGAGCGGGTCGTCGGCGATCATCCGGTTGACGTGTGCTGAATCACCCATGGGTAATCGCAGCCGGTTAATCTGGATCTTGCCCGGCTTTTCCCCCGTAGGTGCCCTGGCTGCTATCTCTTGGCGTGTACCCCGTTACGGGGAGTAATCCTGAAAATAACGCTTAACAAATGCTCGATGAGCAGGTTGCCGTGTTGGGGACATCCGATCTTCTCTAGTCCAGAGCGAAATCACCAGCTTCCGTATGCGACAAACACACAAAGGCAGAAAAGGACCGCGTTGACGACGATGGGCTTGATTTCGTGGATACGGTATTGCACAATTGCCGCGCCCGTCATGATGATGGCGAAGCCCATGGCAGCAAGGGGCGTCAGCTCTGGATGTATCCCCAATGTCCGAGGTGCGACCAAGCCCACTGCTCCCAGAATTTCACACACGGCGATGAACCGAACGAATCCCAGCGGCATAGCAGCCGCGCCTGTTTGTCCTGTAGATAACAGGCGCTCTTTGGACATAATCGACTTGGCGACACATGAGCCCAGGAATAATAAACCAAGCAACATCTGCAAACCCCACAGAATTCTGTCCATTCAGGCGAGTCCTCTCAAGATGAGCCGAAAGCTACCATTAAGTAGGTTATGCCTCGCCAGCCTACCGCCTGGTAGGTTAAAATGTCAAGAGTGCCTCGCAGAATCAGAGAACGTCTTTCCGGTTCGGAACGCCGCGTCAGGTTGATTCAGGCGGCCATAGAAGTCTTCTCTCAGAGGGGTTACGAGGGAGCTTCTGTGGAGGAGATTGCGGAAGCCGCTTCTGTCACCAAGCCCGTGCTCTACGACCACTTCTCATCGAAGGAGAACCTCTTCGTTGCGGCGATTGAGCAGATTCGTGACGGCCTGCTGTACAGAGGCAACACCGCCGTCGAGAAGGAGAAGACTCCAAGCAAAAAACTCAAAGCGGCGATTTTGGTTTTCTTCGATCTGGCGGAGGAGGACCCCTGCGCTGCACGAGTTCTGCTGATCAGTTCGAAGGCGCCTGCCCCCATCGCGGACACTTGCCGGAGAATTCAAGCGGCCGCAACAAGCGGTCTCGCGCAGATCATGCGGTCGCACTCACCGTCAAGCGCGGCCGATTGGGGCCATCAATGGCTTCTGAAAGCGGAATTTATAAAGAAGGGCATGCACGGACTGACCGAATGGTGGCTGGAACACCCGAAAGTTCCTCGTTTGGAGATTGAGAAAGCCCTCTTCGGGATTCTGAACAAAGGCGTCGGACTGAGGTGAGCGCCCGCCTTCATCCTCTCTTCCGGGCGATGACCGGTATGGAACCTTTAGATTTTCGTGAGTCTCCTATTGTCGATTCGCACCTGGATTTGGCGGAGAACGTTACGCTCTTCGGGCGTGATATGACGCTTCCTGCGGCGCAGCTCCGCGCGATTGAAAGGCGCACGCGCCAGCAGGCGACTGCCACTCTCCCAGAGCTCGTTCGGGGCGGCGTCGCGGTAGTGATCGCGACTGTTACTCCCGGCTTTCAGGTCGCCGACGTGGGGGAGGGTTTCCAACCCTGCTCAGCGCTGTATCGTACCCCCGAAGAAGCCGAGGCGCAGGCCATCAAACAGATCGATTTGTACCACGTGTGGGAGACGAAAGAATTGGTGCGGTTGATCAAATCCCGTGCAGACCTGAAGGACCACCTGGCGTTATGGAGGGATGATCGGATTCCCGGGTTGGTGCTACTAATGGAAAGCGCCGACCCGATCGTGTGTGTGGACGACTTGCCGAAGTGGTGGCAGCGCGGCTTACGCCTGATCGGTCTGACCTACGGCGATACAAGATATTCCGCAGGCGTCGCCGGCGGTAATGTTTCCAGCAAATCGGGCGGGCTCACGCCGGAGGGCTACAAGCTGCTCGATCGCATGGCGGAGTTGGGGTTTAGCTGGGACATCTCTCACCTGACTGAGGAAGGTGTCTGGCAAGGCTTCGATATGGGCTTCCCGCGTGTCTGCGCTTCCCATGCCAATGCCCGAACGCTGACCCCTACTCCTCGCCACCTGAGTGACGAGGTTATCCGTGCGTTGGCCGCGCGGGGCGGCGTAGTTGGACTCGTGCTCTACAACGCCTACCTAGAACCACGTTGGCGACATGATCGCTCAATCCTGGTCACGCTCGACGTGCACCTGCGCCGCCAGGCGGAATACATTTCTGGCCTTGTCGGCTGGGGTGCCGTCGGAATCGGTTCCGATCTAGATGGAGGCTTCGGTCAGCAGGAATGCCCCCAAGAAATCGACACTGAAGCCGATTTATTCAGGATTGCGGCAGTCTTGCCACCGGAGGCGCGCCAGGCTGTGCTGGGTACCAACTGGTTGAATTTTCTTCAGAGGTCGCTACCGGACTAAAGAAAATCGGAATCTCTCGGCGGAAGATGTTCTGACTGTCTATAGCGCGAAACCGTGGTCATCGAGTGGTGAATCACAGATTTGGCGGAACCCTGGCGTCCCTGCACGGGGCGGACGCGATTTTCACTGAGTTGGAACGGATGCACCTGAAATATGACGTGAAGAAAGTCTTTGTCGACAGCAATGACGTCTGCGCCCTTTACGACGTGACATGTCTGGTGCGACGCTCTTCACCTGCGGCTGGTATCAGGTGGAAGACGGGAAAATCCGCTCGCTCAAGGTAGTGTTCGATCCGCGGCCGGTTCTTGACACAAAAGCGACATAGCCGACCAACGGCTTCGACAAGGTCAGATCAATCGGGAGGAAGTGAATATGATCTCAGAGCCTGTTTACGATCTTCTGAGTAGCAAGACGAGGAAGGCGAGGTGGACGAACTGCAAGCTTGTATTGAGCTTCCTTTCGCAGTTCTTCCATAGTCGACGGCACTTTTCCAGCCAGGCGAAAGAGCGTTCGACGACCCAGCGTTTGGGCAGTACGGCGAAGGCGTGCAGTTCATTGCGCTTGACGACTTGAACGGTGGCCTTCAGGCGCTCCATTACGCCGTCGGCAAAGGGTTGGCCGCTGTAGCCACCATCCACCAGCACGCTTTCCACGCGCTCCAGATTCGGCTTGCAGCGGTCGATGGCCGCCAGTGCGCCGTTCCGATCGGTCACCTCTGCCGTGGTCACGGCCACGGCATGAGGCAGGCCCTGGGTGTCCACCGTGATGTGACGCTTGATGCCGGAGACCTTTTTGCCCGCGTCGTATCCCTTCTGTTCGGCGCTGTCGGTGTTCTTCACGCTTTGCGCGTCAGCAATCAAGAAGCTGGTCATGGCGTTGCGCCCCAGTTTCTCGCGGGCCTCGCCAACGGATTTTTTTTTAGGCTTGCTCCAGAGCGCTCACTCCGCCCTGATCGGCTGCGCTCCACTTGGCGAAATACGAATACACCGTGCACCACTTGGGAAATCCTTGAGGAAGCATACGCCACTGGCAGCCGCTCTTGAGCAGGTACAGCACCGCGTTGAAGACCTCATACAAATCCACCTTGCGCGGCTTGGTGCGCTTGCGAACTCCCTCCAGAAGGGGACGAATCGATTCGAATTGCTCCCGGCCAATATCGCTCGGATACGGTTTTCTTGACGTCATCCTCCACCACTACCGCCCCGAGAAGCAAACGCATATAGCTGCACGGATACCCCTGCCACAACTCGCCCATAGATCGTAAACAGGCTCTCAAGAACTCTGATCCTGTTCATAGTTTCTCTGGGAACCTCGCTCTTCGCGTCGAATTGGCAACCAAGGGACAGGAACACATGACAAAGGCAGCGCAGACACAAAGTGAACCGCGAGCACACATGCGTGCTGAAGCGAAAATCACGGTTCAACGCTCAGAAGCCAGACCTTTCGATCAAACCGCGAGCCCGGCATTGATGGAGGTTCAGATGGCCGAAATATTCACCGGGGATATGAGTGGCAATTCTACGGTGCGAGCTTTGCAGGTTCAACGTCAGGATAAGTCGGCCAGCATGGTAAGTATGCAACGATTCAGCGGACAGATCGGCGGACGCCGGGGCACGTTCGTGCTCCAAGGTTCGGAAGTCGTCGAGAACGGGAGGATCAAGGCGACTTGGTTTGTGGTCCCCGGGTCCGGAACAGGTGAACTGTCCAGATTGCGCGGTGAAGGCGGATTTGAAGGTGCGTTTGGAAAGGGATCCAATGGGTGGTTGAGTTATTGGTTCGAATGATCGCGATACGCCGGGAGAAGATCATCTTTAACAGTCCCGATTCATCGATTCGAACTGGCGCGCCTGAGACACAACGCGGCCCAAATAGAGGAGAAGAGGTCCCGAAAGGAGAAGTCATGCCCAGGTTCAAACAGCCAACTTGCCCAAAGTGTGGATCGACTGAGATCACATTGGGCGGCGGGACAGAGTGCGGGCGGTCACTTGTGGCGCTTTACCTCCTGGCTGTTCCAGTGCCCACCAAGAAAGGCGGCCTGGCACTGCGAGGCATGCGGCGCACGGTGGGTAGCGTCAGACGATTAGCGGTGCGTTGCGCCTTATTTGTCGGCAAGAGTTACCTTTGAATCAGATGACGGAATCCGGCAAGGGTCACGCTTGCCGGTTATACACCCGGAACCTCGTTTTTGTGTCGATGAGCGACTCGGCGATTTCTCACTCGTCGCGCAGGGAACTGAGCGTCACTACAAAACCCGAGTAGACAATCCACCTCCAATGGGAGTAGAGTGTCTACGTCTATGAGCGAAAAAGACCAGTATAAGAACCGGATCGAGCTGTTGCAGGGAACACTCGACATGCTCATTCTTCAGACCCTGCAATGGGGACCACAGCATGGGTACGGCATTGTCCAGGCGTTACGTTTGCGATCCGGAGATGTGCTTCAGGTGGAGACCGGATCACTGTATCCGGCTCTGCATCGATTGGAGCGTCAGGGCTGGATACAGTCTGAATGGAAGCAGTCAGAGAGCAAGCAAAAAGCCCGATATTACCGAATCACGGCCAAAGGGAAAAAGCAGTTGGCCTCGGATCTGGGCCGATGGGAGCGGATTGTCGAAGCGATTGGGTCGGTGATGTACGTCAAGCCGGAGGAGAGCGAGTCATGAAGTGGTTCCCGAGCTTCGGCTTTCAGCGGCGCAAGCGCGAATTGCAGGAAGAGATCGATGCTCACCTGCAGATGGCGATTGCAGATCGAGTGGCGCGAGGCGAGACGGCAGAGACGGCGCGGCAAGCAGCAGCGCGGGAGTTTGGAAACATTCCTTTGGTGCAAGATGTGACGCGCCGGATGTGGGACCAAGGCTGGCTGGAGCAATTGGGCCGGGACGTCCGTTATGCCTTGCGGCAACTGCGCAAGAGCCCCGGTTTTACGATTACCGCGACGACGATGCTGGCCGTAGCTATCTGCGCCAACAGCACCGTATTCAGTTGGATCGACGGCACCATGTTGCGTCCCATTCCTGGCGCGCGAGACACAGGCGAGCTTGTTAGCCTGCAGCGTGGGGAACGGAACTTCTCACCCACTCCGCCTTTCTCGTATCTCGACTATCGCGATCTACGCGAGCAGAACCACACCTTGACCGGAATGCTTGCCTATCACAACGATTGGATCGCGCTGACTGGCGGCGCGCAGCCGGAGCGTGTCTATATTGCGAACGTGTCGGCGAATTTTTTCGATGTGCTCGGCATCAAGCCGCTGCTCGGACGATTTTTTCTGGCTGAAGAAGAGACGCGCCCAGATGCTGTTCCCAATGTGGTGCTGAGTTACTCGCTCTGGAAGACGCGTTATGGCAAAGACCCGGCAATTGTGGGCAAGTCGATCGAGGTCGCCCGGCATCCTCTAACGGTGATCGGTGTGGCGCCGGAAGGGTTTGTCGGAGCAGCGCCCGGACTGCGTGACGATCTGTGGGTAACGCTCGATCCCCTCGGGACGGATGTGTGGCGGATGACCCATCGCGATTCGGACTGGCTAATCGTAATAGGAAGATTACGGCCCGGTGTGAGCCGCGGCCAGGCAGCCCAGGATCTGAATACCCTGATGCATCACATTGTGGCGGCATATCCGGACCAGCATCTCGACGATAACCGGGTCACGCTCGATCCCATGTGGCGGTCGCCATTCGGCGCTAACGGATACATGGCGGCGACGCTGCCCATTCTGCTCGCCTTAGCCGCTCTAGTGCTGTTGCTGACCTGCGCGAACGTGGCGACGCTCACGCTGGTGCGGTTTGTAGCCCGGCGGCGTGAACTTGCCATCCGACAGTCGCTGGGGGCGAATCGTATACAACTGGTGCGGCAGATGATGCTGGAGGGCGCTTTGCTTTCCATCGTCGCGGGAGCTGTGGCGCTTCTATTAACATCGTGGACATCGAAGACATTCGCATGGTTCTTTCCGGCGAACTCGATACCCCTCATACTCAACGGGAGCATGGACCATAAGGTGGTGATCGGGATTGCGGTGTTTTCCCTGTTGGCCGGCATGCTGTGCGGAGCGCTCCCCGCCTGGCGTTCGTCCCACGCGCCGGCCATTGAGGTACTCAAGGCGGAGTCGGCAAGTATCTCCGGCGGCAGCCGCAACCGGAAATTGCTTAGCGGGCTGGTTGTGGCGCAGATCGCGCTTTCCCTTCCTCTGTTGTTGTGCTCCGGGCTATTTCTGCGAACGCTGCGGAATCTCGCCGCGGCGAATCCCGGTTTTGAGCAGGACCACGTTCTCACTGCGTCCGTGGGGCTGAATATTGCCGGCTACAGCAACGACGAGGCACAGTTGATCCGTCGCAAGATACTTGATCGCGTGTCGGCATTGCCTGGCGTGAAGGTTGCGACTCTTACCGACTGGATTCCGATGACCCTGATCCAGAAGAGGAGCGACGCGTATCCGGAAGGGTATGTGCCGCACCCCCATGAATCTTTGCTGGTGGAGGATGCCGAGGTGGGCCCGCGGTATTTCCAATCCCTTCATATACCCATTCTGGAAGGACGCGAGTTTACACCGGATGACGATGAGAAGGCCCCGAGTGTCATCATCGTGGATCAGACCGCGGCGAGGCGCTACTGGCCAGGGCAGGATCCGCTGGGAAAGAGACTCAGGGTTTGGGGCAGCCTTTCCACGGTTGTTGGCGTTGCGAGGAATTCGACCCATACATTCGTGAATGAGGCCCCGGAGCCTATGGTCTATTTGAGCTATTTCCAGCACCCGGGATACGAGACGGTCGTGCAGGTGGAGACGGAGGGAAATCCGGTCGACCTGGCTCCGGCGGTGGAAAATACCATCCACGAGATCGATGCACGGCTGCCGGTTTTCGATGTGCGTCCCATGCGGGAGAGTACCCAGATGGCGAACACTTTCGCCGTCATCGAGAGCACCCTGGCGGGAATGTTCGCGCTGATCGGCCTGATTCTTGCGGTAACCGGGATCTACGGAGTCGTGGCTTATCGAACCCAAATGCGGACCCACGAGATCGGAGTGCGAATGGCTCTAGGTGCTTCACGTGCTGACGTGCTGCGGCTCGTGCTGTTGCAGGGATTGTGGATCACAGGCATCGGGCTGGCGCTGGGACTGGCGTTTGCATTAGGACTGACGCGTGTCATCGCCCGGCTGTTGTACGGAATCGGAGCCAACGATCCGCCCACCATGGTCTCAGTCGTCACGCTTCTGGGGGCAATGTCTCTGCTGGCATGTTACCTTCCCGCACATAGGGCGGTGCGCCGGAACCCTGTGACTGCGATTCGCGAGCTGTAAGCCGCTGCTCGGACTCGACCCGAATTGCGCGAATTCGGCGTGTGCGCGGCCTCCAATTGATTGGCGAGAAGGGCAACCGGATTTCACAGGCCAGAAACCAATCTCCGCCCGGCGGGTCTTCATTGTGCGTTGACGTGAACAGGACAGCCCACTCACTGACATGGTTTCGGCCGGTTCGTCGGCCAGTAGCACCAAAGGTGAACCGAGGCTCATCCTTGGGGATACATCGTTTCGTTCACCGCGTCTTGGGCCGCCTCGACCACCCATTCCGGGTCAGACGCGAGTAGATCCGCAGGCCGCTGACCATCCAGAAAGCTGTTCAAGCCACTAAACCAGGAGGCCAGCCCCCATGAGCTTTCGCGATCGAGGATCCGGCTCAAAATCCGGATCACGTCGGCGACGGCCGGATAGGGCCGGTATCCCTCGGCCGGATTCAGCGCGAACAGGCTGAAGTAATCTTCACCCTCGTGCCGGACCGAAACCATTCGGCCATCGGCTGCCCACTGATCGAGATCGCACCGTATCTCGTTGGTACCGCAGCCGGCCAAGGTGGCCAATTGGCCTGCCGTACGCATTTCGCCAAGCACCACCCGCCGCATCTCCTCTTGCATCGCCGCCAATATCGCCTGGCCACGCTCAGTGGATGTCGTGTTCGTGTCCGGTTTCATAAGCCTCCTTCGGGCGGCCCAGCGGTTTGGGGTCGAAATGTGCGATATCAAGACCGCACAGCCTTCGATACCACGGTGCATGAGGTGCCATTAGTGCCCCGCGGCCCACGCGTCGAGCATTTGCGAACTTCGCACATTCCGATCACACCGGTGTGGATCATGTAGTCGATGGGAACCGCTCCGCCGAACAGGGGGCTATTGTTCAGGGTCGTTATCCAGGAGTCTCCGGGATCCCCGAAGTAGGTGTGCAAGGCCTTGCATATGCCCACCAATATGGAAATGCGCGTAATCGTGTCCTGGCCGAGAACGCGCTTGTCGGGGCTGCGTCTCCACGCATGCAGCGTAGAGGGGGCGATCCCGCCGAAAAGACCGCGCATCTGGTTATCGTCGAGCCTCCACTCCCGGGCGATGTCGAAGAAGCCGCGGAGTGCGGTCGGCGACAGGGCGCGGCGCCGGGGCCGATAGATCGGCCACCGCTACGATTTCGTTTGCGTCTCGTGTCATGCTTACCTGCCCTCCTCTCCTGTTCCCGCAATTGGTTCAGGCAGTGCGTCCGAACAGTCTCAGCAGCAAGAGTACCGCACTGTGTTGTCGAGGCTCCTGAGCTTGGTTTCTGGCGAACTCGGAATGCGTAACGCGCGAACCCGTGTAGCTGATTTCGGACCTATGAATTTGCCCACAATCGCCATAAGCACTGGTCCAGCTTGAATTTGTATCAGGAAGCTAGCGTCCCGCGATTCGGACAACCACTCAGCTGTTCTCTCTGCGGATATTGCTTATTTTGTAAAGCGACGATGGGCGGTCACCCGCCCGCGACCCGCGGATTTGGCGCTAATCCGCGTACAGTTCGCGTCAGGTGCTCTTCCAAAACCGGCGAATCGCTCATGTTGTCACAACGCCCTGTCGGTTTACAAACCGTCCACGGGAACTCATCGAGGGTTTGTCCTTGCTAAATCCGGTGCAAAGCACCGTTGCGATGACCGCCTCGCCACTGATGACGGTGGGAGTACGCTATGCAGGGCGTCTGGCTTCGTGCCGAGCGATGTAGAACTCCTGATGCCGGGTCAGAGAAAAGAACTCTAACGGCTTCCACGATTCGAACTGTGAAGGTTCTACCGCTGTCTGCAAAAATTGCCGAAAATCACTCTCGCTCATGGCACCACGGCCCAACTCAAGCAACGCCTTATAGAAAGCCGTCAGCCACTTCCTATCCGGCAGAACTCCCTGGTCATACCGAGAGATATTGCCCACCCATGATGCCTCTAGCGCGTCCTTGTCGATGAGACCGGCAACGTACTGAGCCAGGGTTCCCGGCCAGTACTGAGCGCGCGGGTCATTCGCCTTCTTCGAAAGCATCTCCTCCGCTTTTGTTCTATCGAACAGTCCTGGCCTGAGAATTGAAGCGAGAATCAGCATAAGGGGAGAGTGAGTGCAAACACCACCGACAGTATAGGGTGCCTTTATCCCGGCCTGCCAGTGCTTGACGGCAGATGCGTAATCTGCAACGCACCATTTCGCGGTTCCCAAGTACAGATAGTCTCCCTCAGACCGTATGATCGGCTTCTCCTTTTTCTCTATCTGGCGCACAAAGTGTTCCGCCGCAGCTTCATAGTCACCAATCCACAAGAAGGCGACGCCCAGCTCAATGTGACTAGACGGACTATGTTCGCGCTCATGCCTCTCTTTCGATAACAAAAGTGCTTTCTCGGCATCTCCATGTTGCATGAAATTGGAAGGAGATTCGCTCAATGAATTGGTCGAGACATTCATCGTCGCTACCACCTTCCCAAGGTTTGGCCGATAATCCCGTTCCGGTTGTACCAGAAAATCGAAGTCTCACCCTCCGGAAGTCCCCACCTGCCGATTTGGCATCCAACCGCATTGTCTGGATAATTCATGGGTTTCAGTTCCGCGTAGTTAAAGCCTGGGTTCAACTCCGGCGGGCCAATATAGGTGGCGTCCACGCCCCCTAAACCAGGAGCAGTTCTCATGATCCAATGTTCCGGTCCCGTGCCCGTTAATGCCTGTAGGACCGGACCGAAGTATTGATGGACTTGATTTCCGAATGCGGTAGTTCCGAATCCGGGCTTGCATCCGCAGTTTGCATTGTGAACGAGGAACCCGGTTTGGCCGACGAAGTAGTCGTGATCTTTGGCGACGGACTATGATTCACCCGATCACACCGCTCACCCGGCTGCAAGCAATCCCTCAGGGCCTTTTGGCGCTGATAATCCCTCCTTGCTATCAACCCGCGAAGCAATCACAAAGCCGTTCCAGCCGCGTCCGCTCAGTCGGTATACATTCAATCCCGGTTCCAGCATTTCCAATGGTCTGCTTGGATGCGATTCTAGCGAAGTGCCACCATCGAGACCGATTTCCATCCCTTCGCTCCACGCTCTGACATCCATCGCGCGCACGTCTCTGAAAAGAATGTCAATCGTAGTCGCAACGTTATTGGTACGATTGCCACGGAGCAGCAGCAAGCCGTGGCTTGCTGCGTAGCTCTCAATCATAAACATCCTTTCAGATTGAAAAATCACTTCCTGGCTCATAGTTCCTCACGGCACGAATGGATTCGGGAGCGGGACAGTTCCTCCCGGCGGGTAGAAATTGACGTTTGGCAATTGCCCGGCATTCTGGAGCTGCTCCAGCTCCCATCCGGTATACGAACCACACTTGATTTCATTCTCGACCATCTCCGCCGTCGTATTGCCAATGAAGCCTGAGAGGTTCACATGGAATGTCGTCCCACCCTGGCCGATAAGTCCAAGGAAGGTACTCTGCCAATTGGGATCATTGAGGAGATGATCCGCGCCGATCTTATTCGCCCAGTTTCTTAACCCATTTCTCTTGCCAAGTGCGATTTTGCACCCGCATCCTTCTTCGTTGTGAACGAGGAACCCGGTTTGGCCGACGAAGTAGTCGTGATCTTTGGCGACTGTGAAGTTGTAGACGGTGACTTCGCCGGTAACCGGCGTGATCGCAGTGATCGCACGCCACTCGCCCTTCATGGTAAGCAAACGGTCGCCGAGGCGCAACTGTCCGGCGGCGATCCAGGTCCCCGCGGTCGCATCGTCCCGCTCCACCCAGAAGGGATGGCCGACGCTGGCCCGCAGCGGCTGGCGCTCCCCGGCCACCCTGACCTCCACCAGACGGTCCGGATGGCCCGGCACCAGCGAGGTGACTGGCTCGTACTCCTCGCGGCCGGTCGCGCTGTCGCGGGCTTCGACTTCTTCGCCTACATGGACCTTCTCGATCGGTACGTCGCCGTGGTTGGTGTGTACCGGCGTACCCGCGGCAAAGCACAACGAGCAGGTCTCGCCTTCCTCCGCCCCCTCTTCGGTCTCGCTCTCCGCGTCGCAGCCCGACAGCATGGGCGTAACCGAGACCAGGGTTTGCACATACGGGTTGTAGGAAACAGTGGCGGCCAATGTTGCAGCCGTGGTGAGGAACATGCAGCCGACGCGCCTGCTGATCGCCCGCTCCTCCGCCGTTTCAGCCACCGACACTTCCGCTTCCACCAGGGCATCCTCGGTCAAGTCGTCTCGCCCACTGGGGTCCACGCGATTGACCGGGTTGTCGCGTGCGTACAGGTAGCGGTGCAGTGTGGCCGGCTCGCCGAGGTTGCCCGGGGCGGGATCGCGCGACAGGAACCGGCCCGTTGCGGATTCCTGCTGAAGCCGATCAGCATTCCTGAGTGAAAGCGATCAGGATTCCTGGGGAATCCGATCAGTGTTCCTGACGAAAGCGATCACCATTCCTGTCGGAAGCCGATCAGTGATTGGGGCGTGCAGGAATGGTGATCGGGATGGACAGGAATCAAGTGTGGCAAGGGGCCTGGCGGCGCTGGACACCAAAACCAGGGGTAGCGTGACCTCCGAGAGGAGGCAGCGATGCCCGGAAAGCGAGTGTCCATGCGCAAGACGCGAGAAGTCCTTCGGTTGTATTTCGAGCTGAAGCTGGGGCAGCGGCAGATCGCCCGCAGCGCCAACCTCAGCCAGAGCACGGTGCATGATTACCTGCAGCGGTTTCAGGCGGCGGGTTTGAACTGGCCGTTGCCGGCAGCGATGTCGGAGGCGGAGTTGGAGCGCAAACTGTTCGCGGCCGATTCCGGTTCCGCCACGCCGGGTTCGAAACCCCTGCCCGATTTCGCGGCCATTCATGAGGAACTGCAGCGCCACAAGCACGCCACCCTGGAACTGCTGTGGGAGGCGTACCGGGCGGCGCATGCGGACGGCTACGGTTACAGCCGTTTCTGCCATCATTACCAGCGCTGGAAGCAGGAGCGCGATCTGGTGCTGCGCCAGGAGCATCGGCCGGGCGAAAAGCTGTTCGTGGACTGGGCCGGAGACACCATCCCAGTCTACGATCCAGCTACGGGTGAGGCGCATGCGGCGCAGTTGTTCGTGGCCGTGCTGGGCGCCAGCAACTACACCTACGCCGAAGCCGCCATGGATCAGCGCATGGCCAGTTGGATCGGCGGTCATGTGCGCTGCTTCGAATTCCTGGGCGGTTGCCCGCAACTGGCGGTTCCCGATAATACCCGGACCGGTGTTTCGAAAGCCTGCCGCTACGAGCCCGATCTGAATCCCACGTATCAGGAGATGGCCATGCACTACGGCGTGGGCGTGTTGCCCACGCGCCCCAGAAAACCTCGCGATAAGGCCAAGGTCGAGGTCGGCGTGCAGATCGCCGAGCGATGGATACTGGCCGCCCTGCGGCACGTTAGGTTCTTCTCTCTGGCCGAACTGAACCGGGCGATCCGCGAGCTGCTGGACAAGCTCAACCAGCGGCCGTTCAAGAAGCGCGAAGGCTCGCGCCAGAGCCTGTTCCTGGAACTGGACCGGCCGGCGTTGCGCCCGCTGCCCGCCGAGCGCTTCGATCTCTCCGAGTGGTCTCAAGCCACGGTAAATATCGACTATCACATCCAGTTCGACAAGAGCTTTTACAGCGTGCCCTATCAACTGGCGCGGCAGACCGTGGAAGTGCGGGCCACGCCCTCGACCGTCGAGATCTTCCATCAAGGCAAGCGCGTTGCTTCGCACGTGCGTACACGCAAGGCGTACGCAGCGGTGACCAACGCTGAGCACCGCCCCGCTTCGCATCGCGCCCATCTGGACTGGCCGCCTTCGCGCATGGTGCAGTGGGCCGCAACCGTCGGTCCGCGCACTCGCGAAGTGGTGGAGACGATCCTGG
>Ga0335072_10002420_pt1 | contig 28952 bp, 25 predicted proteins | sample Lox_Sample_21_FD_206725 | JGI IMG/M metagenome (GOLD analysis project Ga0335072, IMG submission 206725) | Soil microbial communities from Loxahatchee National Wildlife Refuge, Florida, United States - Lox_Sample_2.1 | ecosystem: Environmental > Terrestrial > Soil > Wetlands | place: USA... | reverse complement strand
TGCCCGGATTGAGCAGCGCCTCCGCGTCGAACGCGCATTTGACGCGCTCCTGCTGCGCGAGGTCGATCTCGCTGAACATCGTGCCCATGAGGTCGCGCTTCTCGACCCCGACCCCGTGCTCGCCCGTGAGCACGCCGCCCACCTCGACGCACAGGCGCAGGAGATCCGCGCCGAAGGATTCGGCCGCCTCGAGCTCGCCCGGCTTGTTCGCGTCGTAGAGGATGAGCGGGTGGAGATTGCCGTCGCCCGCGTGGAACACGTTGGCGCAGCCGAGCCCGTAGAATTCCGAGAGCTCGCGCGTGCGCTTCAGCACCTCGGGCAGGCGCTTCCGGGGGATGGTGCCGTCGACGCAGTAATAGTCGGGGGCCAGGCGCCCGGCGGCGGGGAACGCGGCCTTGCGTCCGGCCCAGAAGCGGAGCCGCTCGGCCTCGTCGCCGCTCACGCGGCAGTAACACGCGCCGTTCGCGCGCGCGATCGCATCGACCTTGGCGATCAGCTCCTCGACCTCGGCGGGCGGGCCGTCGAGCTCGCAGATCAGGAGCGCCTCGACGTCGAGCGGATAGCCGGCATTGACGAACGCCTCGACCGCGTGGATCGCGGGCTTGTCCATCATCTCGAGGCCGCCCGGGATGATGCCGCTCGAGATGATGCCGGCGATCGTCGCCCCCGCTTCCTCGTTCGATTGGAAGCCGATCAGCATGGCGCGCGCCGATTGGGGCTTCTTCAGGATGCGCACCGTGACCTCGGTCACGACGCCGAGCAGCCCCTCGGAGCCCGTGAGGAGACCCAAGAGATCGTAGCCGCCCGCATCGAGATGCTTGCCGCCCACGCGCATCACCTCGCCCTCGATGGTGACGAATTCGAGGCCGAGCAGATTGTTCGCCGTGACGCCGTATTTGAGGCAATGCACGCCGCCCGAATTCTCCGCGACGTTGCCGCCGATCGAGCAGGCGATCTGGCTCGAGGGATCGGGCGCGTAGTAGAAGCCCGCGCGCTCGACCGCCTGGGTGATCGCGAGGTTGGTGACGCCCGGCTGCACCACGACGGCGCGGTTCGGGAAATCGATCTCGAGGATGCGCTTGAATTTCGAAAGGCCGAGCAGCACCGCGTCGCCGAGCGGCAAGGCGCCGCCCGAGAGCGAGGTGCCCGAGCCGCGCGGCACCACCTTGATGCGCCGCTCATGGCAATAGCGGAGGGTGGCCGCGACCTCTTCCGTCGTCTCGGGCAGCACCACCAGCATGGGCGGCTGGCGATAGGCGGTGAGCCCGTCGCTCTCGTAGGCGCGTAGCGCCTCGGGTGCCGAGATCACGCCGCCCGCCCCGCGCACGCGCTGCTTGAGCCCGGCCGCGATCTCGTCCCGGCGCGCGAGGGTCGCTTGATCGAGCGCGGGCATCACAAGGCCGGACATGGGCTCCCCCGATCCTTTTGCCGACGAAGCCGCACCGAAGGGCTCGCCGGCCAAATGGTATTACCACTTCGCGGCCGGATTTCCTAGTCGCGGATTTCGGGGTCGCGGATTTCGGGGCCGCGGATTTCGGGGCCGCGGATTTCGGGGCCGCGGATTTCGGCGCCGCGGATTTCGGGGCTTGGGGTGCTAAAAAGCCGCGGCCCCGGGGAGGGTCGCGGCTCCGGCCGCACGGCGCTGTCGCCCGGGCCTCAGCCCTGGCGCGCCTTCATGCGCGGGTTCTTCTTGTTGATGACGTAGACCCGGCCGCGCCGACGTACCACGCGGCAGTTCTTGTCGCGCGCCTTGGCGGATTTGAGCGAGTTGACGATTTTCATGACGCTGCCCTTGGCAGGATGGGGGTCGATCGAAGGCGCGGACCATAGGGGCGAGACCGGGACCTGTCAACCCGCCCGCGCGGATAAGCGCCCCTACATCACCCCCAGAATGCGCAGCCAGCCGTTGACCGCGGCGAAGGGCCCGTAGATCCCGACCACCATGTGCAGGAGGCGCACATGGTTGGCGTGGGGGTGGAGCAGCACGAAATAGATGTGCCCGAGCCAGCCAACGCAGCACAACGTGGTGAGGATCGACTCGTAGGTCGACCGCATCAGGATGTCGGGCTTCTTCTTGCTGGCCGCGCTCTTAACCATGTCTCAAAGCTCCGTGCCGATCGCGCGATCGAGCGAATAGCGCCCGCCGCCGCCGAGCGCCATCGCGAACGCGAAGATGCCCATCATGAACGGGTATTCCATGCCGTGATGCGCCCATTCCCAATTGGGCCACAACACGACGAAGCAGATCACCGCCATCTCGACCGCGATCATCGCGGCGACCAGGCGCGTCAAGAGCCCGAGCGCCAGCATCGCCCCGCCGAAGAATTCGAGAATGCCGACCCAGGTCGCGAGCGCCAGGGGCGCGGGCCAGCCGTGCTTCAAGAAATTCTCGGCCGTGTGGGGCAGATCCGAGCCGAACAGCTTGCCGAAGCCATGCGGCATCAGCATGAGCCCGAGGCAAACGCGCATGAGCGCGTAGCTGAGCGGCCGCGCCGCCCGATAGAACCCGGCGAGCCCGGGGATGAAGAGTCGGGCTGCGCCCGTTTCCGCGTCGACCATCGTGCTTGGTACCGCTCGAATCCCGTTCCCGTCCTGCGTCCCTCGGGCCCGGTCCGAACCCTGAATCGGCCGAGTCGCCAGGGACTTACCGGCAGAATCATAGCATCGGACGAGGCGCAGCGCACGCCTTTCTAGGGTGGGTCCGCCAAGAGCCAGCCGAAGACGATGACCGCGGCCGAGGCCCCCGCGGCCTCGCCCAGGACGAAGCCCGGCACGTCGAGCGGGCGGATGCCGGCGAAGCTGTCGGTCAAGGCGCGCGCCAAGGCGGCGGCGGGATTGGCGAAGGCGGTCGAGCTCGTGAACCAGTAGCCGGCGCCGATATAGGCGCCGACCGCGGCGGCGACGGCGCCGGGACGCGCGCGCACGAGTAGAATTACCATGCCGACCAGGCCGAAGGTCGCGATCGCCTCGCTCGCCATCATGACCGGCCCCGCGCGCACGCGGCTCGAGAACGCCACCAGCGGCAGCCCGAACAGGAATTGCGCAACGGCCACGCCGAGCGCGGCGCCGGCGAATTGCGCCGCGACGTAGGCGGGCACGTCGCGCCACGGAAGTGCCCGCCGCCACGCGAGCGCCAAGGTGACCGCGGGATTGAAATGAGCGCCCGAGATGGGGGCGAAAGCGAGGATCAGCGCCGCGAGCGCCCCTGCGGTCGCAAGCGAATTCGCGAGCAGCGTGAGGGCCGCGTCGCCATGGGTCAGGCGCTGGCCCATGATGCCCGAGCCCACGACGGCCAGAAGAAGGAACCCCGTGCCGAGCGCCTCGGCGACCGCGCGCCGCGCGCGCGTCGCGGCGCGCGGCTCAGGAAACTTGGCCGACGGCGCGTGCAACGGTCGAGCGGCCGATCTCGTCGACGGCCTCCTTGAGCTTGAGCCGGTCGAGGGACGCGATCGGAAGACTCGCGAACAGCTTGATGCGCCCTTCGAGCTCGCGGAAGGCGCGCCGGAAGGCGTCGCGTTTCTCGCGCTCGCTGCCTTGGACCGCGGCCGGGTCGGGCACGCCCCAATGGGCGGTCATGGGATGGCCGGGCCAGACCGGACAGGGCTCGCTCGCGGCCTGATCGCACACGGTGAACACGAAATCCATCTTGGGCGCGCCGGGCTCGCCGAACACGTCCCAGCTCTTGCTGTGAAGAGACTCGGTCGGCAGGCCGAGCTTCGAGATGAGCTCGAGCGCGTAGGGATGGGGCGCCGGCTTCGGGAAGCTCCCGGCGCTGTAGCCCTTGAAGCGGCCGCGCCCCCAATGGTCGGTCAAGGCCTCGGCCATGATGCTACGCGCCGAATTGCCGGTGCAAAGGAAGAGCACGTTGTAGATCTTGTCGCTCATGGCGCGACCGTTCCGGCGCTCGGGCCGCAGCCGCATCTTTGCGCCGCCGGCTTCGTCAATGCGGGCTCGCAGCAGATCGTCGCTCGCGCGGGCGCGAGCTTTGCGAGCGCCTCTGCGGCACCGCCCTTGCCGTAGACCGTGACCGGCCCGCGCGTGAGGAACGTTTCCCACGCGATCCCCTCGGGATCGGCGATCCATTGCTTGTCGCTCTCGGCGTAGCAGCAGCTCGTCGCCTTCTCCTCGAGGACCGGACCCTCGGCGCGCGTGAGCCGGCCGCCGATCTCGGCGAGCTCGGCCTCGTCCTCAGCCTGGATGCCGAGATGGCGCACGCCCAAGGGTCCGCCGCGTCGCGAGATCGCGAAATTGACGCGCGGATCCTCGAGCATCCATTTCGCGTAGTCGGGCTTGACCACGCTCGGCTCGGCGGCGAATAGCGCCGTATAGAAGCGGATCGAGCGCTCGACATCGGCGACCGAAACATGGACATGAAAGCGCTTCATCGCGCGCTCCTTTTCTTGGGTTCGTTCTTGGGTTCGGCGACGGGAACGGGATCGCAGGCCGGGAGGCCGCAATCCTCGGGCCGGCCGCGGCAGCAATTCTCGGTCAAATAGGCGACGAGCGCGTTCATGCCGCCGAAATCGGCGCTGTAGACGAGCGAGCGCCCGTCGCGCCGCTGGACCAGGAGACCCGCGCGCGTGAGATGCGCGAGATGGAACGAGAGCGACGAATCGGGCACGCCGAGCCGCTCGGCGATCGCGCCCGCCGCGAGCCCGGCCGGCCCGCGCTCGACCAAAAGCCGGAAGATCGCGAGCCGCGTCTCCTGGGCGAGGGACGCAAGGGCACCCAGGGCCTGCTTGGTTTTCACGGCCATGGTGGACCTCCCATCTATTTCAACATTTCTAGAAATATCGAATCATTGGCCGTGCGTCAAGCGTTGCGCGCGACGCCTGATGCAGGGCGGCCGATCTGCCATACTGGGGCCATGGCGACCAAGCCCTACGGCCCGGTGGCGCGGGTCTACGATCTCCTCGACCTGCCCTTCGAGTACGGCCGCTACCGGCCGCTCAGGCGCGCGCTCTTCGAGGGGACCGGCGGCGCTTTATTGGACGCGGGCGTCGGCACCGGGCGCAACATGCCGTTCTACCCCGCGGGTGCGCGCGTAACCGGGATCGACTGGAGCGACGCCATGCTCGCGCGCGCCCAAGCGCGCAAGGCGGCGCTCGGAAGCGGCGTCGAGCTCTCGCGCATGGACGTGCGCGCCCTCGCCTTTCCCGACGCGAGCTTCGACTACGCGGCGGCGACGTTCCTCTTCTGCGTGCTGGAGGAGGCCGACCACGTCCCGGCCCTACGCGAGCTCGCGCGCGTCGTGAAGCCGGGCGGCGAGATCAGGACCCTCGATTACGTCTATTCGCGCAACCCCGTGCGGCGCGCGATCATGCGGCTTTGGGCGCCTTGGGTGCGGCTCATGTACGGCGCCGCCTTCGATCGCGACCTCAAGGCCCACGTCGCCGCGGCCGGCCTCGAGATCGTCGAGGAGCGGTACCTCGTGGCCGATATCGTGCGGCTGTTGCGGCTCCGCGCGCGATAACGCGTGCCGCGTCAGACCGCAACGTCCTTGCGGCTCTCGGCTTCCTGCTTGATGCGCGCGATGAAGGCGTCGAGCGACATGGCTCCGAGATCCTTGCCCGAGCGCAACCGCACCGCCACATTGCCGTCCGCCGCCTCCCGGTCGCCGACGACGAGCATGTAGGGCACTTTCTCGGTCTGGGCGTTCCTGATTTTCTTCTGCATGCGCTCGTTCGAGAGATCGACGTCGACGCGCAGGCCGCCGGTGCCGTTCGCGACCGGCACCTCGAACAGCCGCTCGCGCACCTTGAGCGCGTAGTCGTTGGCGCGGTCGGTGATCGGCACCACGCGCGCCTGCACCGGAGCGAGCCAGGTCGGGAACGCACCCGCGTAATGCTCGATCAGGAAGGCGACGAAGCGCTCGTGCGATCCCAAGGGCGCGCGATGGATCACGTAGACCGGGTGCGGCTGGCCGTCCTCGCCCACATAGGTGAGATCGAAGGTCTCGGTCGCGAGGAAGTCGAGCTGATTGGTCGAGATCGCGTATTCGGTGCCGATCGCACTCTTGACCATGAAATCGACCTTGGGCCCGTAGAACGCCGCCTCGCCCTCGGCCTCGACGAAGGGATAGCCCGATTCCTTCATGGCGGCGCGGATGACCTCGAGCGCCGCGAGCCATTTTTCCGGCTCGTTCACGAATTTCTCGAGCTTGCTCAAATCGGGCAGCGAGAGGCGCATGAAATATTCCGAGATGCCCATGAGGTCGTAGTAGCGCGCATGGAGGTGCATCACGCGCAGGAATTCGTCCTTGGCCTGGTCGTAGCGGCAATAGATGTGGGCGTCGTTCTGGCAGAAGCCGCGCACGCGCATGAGCCCCGAAAGGCCGCCCGAGGGCTCGTAGCGGTAGACCTGGCCGTATTCGGCGATGCGCAGCGGCAACTCGCGGTAGGAATGCTTTTGCGCGAGATAGATCTGGTGATGGTGCGGGCAGTTCATCGGCCGCAGGTAATAATTCTCGCCCTCGATGTCGATGGGCGGATACATGTCGTCCTTGTAGTAGGGGAGATGGCGCGAGCGGTAATAGAGCGCCTCCTTGGTGATCTGCGGCGTCGCCACGCGCACATAGCCGTCGCGCCGCTCCTCCTGCAGCGCCAGGAACTCGAGCTCCTGGCGCATCACCATGCCGTTCGGGAGCCAAAGCGGCAGGCCGGCGCCCACGTCGGCGGAGAAGGTGAAGAGATTCAAATCCTGCCCGATGCGCCGATGGTCGCGCTTCTTCATCTCCTCGAGGCGCCACAGCTCGTGCTCGACCTCCTCCTTGGTCGGGAAGCAGAGGCCGTAGATGCGCTGGAGCTGCGGATTCTTCGCATTGCCGCGCCAATAGGCGCCGGAAATACGGTTGAGCTTGAACTGGCCCACCTCGCTCGAATCCCGAACGTGCGGCCCGCGGCAGAGATCGACGAAATCGCCGGTCTTGTAGAAGGAGATCGTTGTCGCCCCGCCGGCCCCCTCGCCGACGCCGACCGCGTCCTCGTCGCCCGTGTCCTTGGCGACCGCGGTCGAGCCCTTCTCCTTCAGGAGCTGCAGGAGCTCGACCTTGTAGTCCTGGTGCATCTCGCCCATGAGCCGGATCGCCTCGTCGACCGGCACCTCGATGCGCTCGAAGGGGAGCTTCTTGTTGCGGAGCTGGCGCATGGCGAGCTCGATCTTGTCGAGATCCTCGAGCTTGAGCGTCTCGGGCAGATCGACGTCGTAATAGAAGCCGTTCTCGATCGCGGGCCCGACGCCGAACTTGGCCTGTGGCCAAAGCTGCTTGATCGCCGCCGCCATGAGGTGCGAGCAGGAATGGCGCATCTTGTGGAGATCGGCGGCGCTCAAGGGCGACGGCGCGGGCTTGGGCCTCGCCCCTTGTGGCGGCGCGGTCTCGTGAGCGGCGGGGGCGGCTTTTTCGTTCATCGACAAGGCTTTCAAGAGCGCGGCGGCCAATGGGATCGAGTGGGGCGATATAGGGGCAGGAGTCGGGACCGGTCAACCCCCGTCGCTTAGGTCGTCGTCACGAAATTCGAAATTCCGGATCTGGCCCACTCGTCGTCATCACCGGGCTCGTCCCGGTGATCCACGTCTTTCGCACGCCAAGGCGTGGATGACCGGACCCAGTCCGGCCAAGACCGAGCCCTCGATTACAAACTCATCACGACCCACTATGTCGCACCCTTGCCCCAAAACCCGCGATGGGCCTCGCGCGCCTCGTCCTCGAGGAGCGGTCCGATCACCTCGATAGGGCGTTGGCCGCGCGCGAACACCTCGCGGCAGGGGAGCGAGAGCGTCGGATTCTCCGGATGGGCTCCGGTCAGCGCCAGGAGGCTCGCCTCCGAGAGGCCGTAGACCACGCGCCCGATGCCGCTCCAATAGACCCCGCCCGCGCACATGGCGCAGGGCTCGGCGTTGGTATAGAGCGTCGCCCCCGCGAGCGTCGCGGCGTCGTATTTCGACGCGGCGGCGCGGATCGCGTTCATCTCGGCATGGGCCGTCGGGTCGCGATGCCAGTCGTTCTGGCCCGTCGCGAGCACGCTGCCGTCGGCCGCCACGATCACGCTCGCAAACGGATGGTTGCCGCGCTCGCGCGACTCGCGGGCGAGGGCGAAGGCCTGGCGCAGATAGCGGGCGTCGTCGGGATTCTCGGGCATGCGTGGCCTCCCAAGGGTCGAAGCTCCTTCTTTTATGGCATAAGGCCTCTGTTTACTATCGGCCAGGCGTCGCCTATCTAACGGCACCGGCATCACCCGATCGGCAAGAACGAGGCCTCGACCATGGACGCCCTGACCGCCCTCACCACGCGCGCGAGCGCGCCTTCCCTCGTCGAGCCTGCGCCCGACGACGCGGCCCTCGCGCGCCTTCTCGAGGCGGCCGTCGCCGCCCCCGACCATGGCCGCTTGCGGCCCTGGCGCTTCATTGCCGTGCGCGGGAACGCGCGTCGGCGCTTGGGCGACGTGATGGCCGAGGCGCTCAAGGCGCGCGAGCCGGGCGTGCCCGAGGCGGTCCTCGAGAAGGAGCGCGCGAAGCCCGAGCGAGCGCCCCTGATCCTCGTGGTCGCGGCGAAGCTCATCGCGCAGCACAAGGTGCCGCCGGTCGAGCAGCTGCTCGCCGCGGGCGCGGCCGCGCAGAACCTTTTGGTCGCGGCCCACGCCATGGGCTACGGCTCGATGTGGAAGACCGGCGCTCCCGCCTACGATGCGCAGGTCAAGAAAGCGCTCGGCCTCGACCCGCAGGACCAGATCGTGGGATTTCTCTATCTGGGCTCGCTGCCCGCGGCACTCGTACCCGCGGCGCGCCCGACGCCCGCGACCTTCTTGACCGATTGGACCCAGCCCGCGGCGTGAACATGGCCGACGACGCCGCAGCGCCCGTCGACCCGAAGACGCGTTTCGCGGGCTTCGTGCGCGCGGTCGCGCGCGGGGCGACGCTCGGGCGCGCGCTCGCGCTCGACGAGGCGCAAGAGGCGATGACGCTCATCCTCGCCGGTGCTGCCGAGCCGGTGCAGGTGGGCGCCTTCCTCGCCGTGCTGCGCTACCGCCAGGAGACGCCCGAGGAGCTCGCGGGCTTCGCGCGCGCGGTGCGCGCCGCGTTCGGCGCCGAGACGCGGACGCCGTTCGCCGATCTCGACTGGCCCTCCTACGCCGACCGCCACAAGCAGCTGCCCTATTTCACGCTCGCGGCCCTGCTGCTCGCCGAAAGCGGCACGCGCGTCCTGATGCACGGCGTCGCGGGCGTCGGCAGCGCCACCACGCCCAAGACGCTCACGGCCCTCGGCATTGCCCCCGCGCGCGATCTCGACGAGGCGGCGGCGCATATCGCGCGCACGAGATTCGCCTATGCGCCGGTCGAGCGCTTCTGCCCGACGCTGGCCCAGCTCTTCGCGTTGCGGCCGCTCTTGGGCGTGCGCACCGCGGTCAACAGCTTCGCGCGCGAGATCAACCCGGGGAACGCGCCCCATCAGCTCCAGGGCGTGTTCCATCCCGCCTATGTTCCGACCCATCTCGCCGCGGCGCGGCTTTTGGCGCAGCCTCATCTCGCCCTCTTCAAGGGCGGGGCGGGCGAGGTGCAACGCAATCCCGAGAAGGCGCTCAGCGTGACCACACTCCACGATGGCACCGCGGGCGAGGAGGATTGGCCGAGCGTGAGCGGCGCCGAGCGCCATCCCTGGCGCGACGAGCCGCTCGAGCCCACGCGCGTCGCCTCGCTTTGGCGCGGCGAATGGGAAGCGCCCGGCCCGGTCGCTGCGGTTCAGGGTACCGCGGCCCTCGCCCTCAAGCTCGTGGGGCGCGCCGCGACCGTCGAGGCCGCCGAGGAGATGGCGCGCGATCTCTGGGTGCGGCGCGACAAGGCGAAGTTCGGCGCGCGTTGAGCGCGTCCGGATCGCTTCCCTAAATCTGCGTCACCGCGCGGCGCGCGAAGTCCTCGACATGGGCCATGAGCCGGTCGGACGCGGCGGCGGCGCGCTCGCGGTCGCCCTCGGCGATGGCGCGCGCGACCGTCGCATGTAGCGTTGCGGTCGCCGCGAGGTCGCCCACTTCCCGGTGGAACGCGAACCAGAAACGGCGCGAGAGCCCGTGCACGAGCGCCAGCGCGCTCGCGAGGAAGCCGTTGCGCGCGGCGGCGAGGGCGAGCTGGTTGAACTCGCGGTCGAGCTTCATGAACCCGTCGCCGTCGCCGCTCTCGGCGCAGCGCTTCATCGCCTCGGCGAGCTCGGCGAAGCGCGCGCGTTGCGCCTCGGTCGCGCGGCGCGCCGCACTCTGCGCCAGGAGACGCTCGAGCTCGCGCCGCACCTCGATGAGCTGGAGCTGGGTCTGGACGTTGATCTCGGAGACGACGATGCCGCGCCGCGGCATGATCACCACGAGCCGCTCGCGCGCGAGCCGCTGCAATGCCTCGCGCGTCGGCGTGCGGCCGATGCCGAGCCGCTTGCTAAGTTGCGCCTCGGACACGACGGTGCCCGGCGCGATGTCGAGGGTGACGATCTGCTCTTCAAGCTCTTGATAGGCCTGATCGGTGAGCGTCGCCCCTTCGGGAGAGTATTCGCCGCCGAAGAGCTTCTCCCGGCGTTTCGTCGTCATTGCACCCGTTCTTGCACCGTTCGCCGTGTTGGAGAGCGGCGGCGCTCGCACCGGGCCGGCGAGCCCATCCATCGCCGCGCACCCCCGCGTCGCGCAGCTGGTCTGACATCTCAGGTTCCGGAATCGAAGTCAATCGAATCCGTCTGCTACGGCTTGCGATATATCGCGTCGACGCGCGCCGATATGTCACGCCGCACGACGCTCTGTTCGGAATTGCGACCGGGAGGCGAATGCGATGCTGCGCGCGCAGCGTGCTCGGCTCAAGCGGCGCGTCTTGTGCGCGCGCGGCGCGCGGCGCGCATCAGATCGGCCGCTTTCTCGGCGATCATGATCACCGGCGCGTTCGTGTTGCCCGAGGTGATGGTGGGCATGATCGAGGCATCGACCACGCGCAAGCCCTCGAGCCCGCGCACCCTGAGCTCGGCATCCACCACCGATGACGGATCCGAGCCCATCTTGCAGGTGCCCACGGGGTGGAAGATGGTCGAGCCGATCTCGCCCGCGGCGCGCGCGAGCTCGTCGTCGCTCTGGAGTGCGGCACCGGGGCGGAACTCCTCGGGCGCGTAGCGCGCGAGCGCCGGAGCCGCGCAGATGCGGCGCGTGAGGCGGATCGCGTCGGCCGCGACCTTGCGGTCGCCCGGGGTCGAGAGATAGTTGGGCTGGATCGCGGGATGGGCAACCGGGTCGGCGGATTTCACGCGCACGTGGCCGCGGCTCTCGGGCCGCAGATTGCACACGGAGGCGGTGATCGCCGGGAAGCGGTGCAGCGGATCGCCGAACTTGTCGAGGCTCAGCGGCTGGATGTGATATTCGAGGTTGGGCGTCTCGAGCGCCGGGTCGCTTTTCGCGAAGCCGCCGAGCTGGCTCGGCGCCATGGTGAGCGGGCCGCGCCGGAACAGCGCATATTCGATTCCCATGCCGAGCCGGCCCAGGAGACTGTTCGCGCGCGCGTTCAGCGTCGCGACTCCCCGCACCTTGAACACCATGCGAATTTGGAGATGGTCCTGGAGATTCTCGCCCACACCGGGAAGCTCGTGGCGCACCGGGATGCCGTGCGTCGCGAGGAGCGCGCCGGGGCCGACGCCCGAAAGCTGCAACAGATGCGGCGAGCCGACCGATCCCGTCGCGAGCACGAGCTCGCCGCGCGCGGCGGCGTAGGCCCGCTGCCCGCGCTCGCGGAACTCGATGCCGACCGCGCGCTTCCCCTCGAAGCGGATCGCCTCGGCCTGGGCGTGCGTGACGATGGTGAGGTTCTTCCGTCCGCGCGCGGGAGCGAGAAACGCCTTCGCCGCGTTCCAGCGCACGCCGCGCCGCTGGTTCACCTGGAAATAGCCGCAGCCCTCGTTGTTGCCGCGGTTGAAGTCGTCGGTCTTGGGGATGCCGGTCTCGGCGGCAGCGTCCCGGAACGCGTCGAGTATCTTCCAGGAGAGGCGCTGCTCCTCGACGCGCCATTCGCCGCCCGCCCCGTGGAGCGCATCGGCGCCGTGCGCATTGTCCTCGGAGCGGATGAAATAGGGCAGCACGTCGTCCCAGCCCCAGCCGGCGTTTCCCATCTGGCGCCACTGGTCGTAGTCGCGCGCCTGGCCGCGCATGTAGATCATGCCGTTGATCGAGGAGCAGCCGCCGAGCACGCGCCCGCGCGGATAATTGAGCGCGCGCCCGCCGAGCCCGACCTCGCGCTCGGTCTTGAAGCACCAATCGGTGCGCGGATCGCCCTGGGTGTAGAGATAGCCGATGGGAACGTGAATCCAGAAGCGGTTGTCGCTGCCGCCCGCCTCGAGCAGCAGCACCGTCACCTCCGGGTCCGCCGAGAGCCGGTTCGCGAGCACGCAGCCCGCGGTCCCAGCCCCCACGATCACGTAATCGAAGGCGCCGAAGTCCCGCGCGGCGCCGCGCGTCTTGGCATTGTCCGGCGTTCGATCCGCCATGGGCGTTGCGGCCTCCTCGCCTTTCGCGCTCCAGCCAACAACAACGCCGGGAGCCGCGCAAGGGGCTCGGGCATGGCCGGCTTCGCGCGCGTGCGTCGGGCGCGCGCGCGGTATAAGATGCCGGCCCTGGAGTGCGCACCATGATCAGGGTCAAAACCGGATTGGCGCTCGCGGCGGCGCTCGGCCTTTCGGCCTGCGCGCTTCAGCCGCAATACGCGCCCAAGGTCGACCTCGCGGGCCACAGCCAGGTCGAGTACGACGCCGATCTCGATTCCTGCCAGGCGAGCGCGCGCCAGATGGACGTCCTCAAGGGCGGGCTGATCGGCCTCGTCGTGGGGGCCGCGGGCGGTGCCGGGATCGGCGCCCTCACCGGCGACGCGGGCACGGGTGCGGGCATCGGCGCCTTCGTGGGCGCCACGTCGGGCGCTGCCGCGGGCTCGGCCTACGGGCCCGTGACGGCGGCGCGGACCGGCACCGATCCGGACGCGGCCTTCATCCGCGATTGCCTCGCGCGCAAGGGATACAAGCTCTTGGACGAGGCGCCGCTTGCGAGCACGACCGGCGCGAGCGCCGCGCCCGCGAAATAGCGCGTTTCAATCAATCCATCGCCGCGGAATGTGCCGGCTCTCCGGGTGCCGCGCGCGCGGCCGCCGGCTTGGTCGAGGTGACCAGGAGGACCAGCGGCAGCGCCATGACCGACAAAACGGCCATCAGCTTGAAGTCGTCGAGATAGGCGATCATGGTCGCCTGGCGCGTGATCTCCTCGTTGAGCGCCATCGCCCCCGCGGCCGTGTGCACGTCCCAGAACTGCCGGATCGCGGGGAGCCGCAGGAGCGGATTGTAGGCCGTGATCGCGGCGCCGATCTCTTCGTGGTTGATCTGGGTGTTGCGCACGATGAGCGCAGTCACGATCGAGATGCCGGCCGACGCGCCGATGTTGCGCATCAGGCTGAAAATCCCCGCCGCCTCGGTGCGGCGCTGGATCGGCAAGGTCGAGAAGGCGATGGTCGAGACCGGCACCCAGATGAAGCCGAAGCCGATGCCCTGCACGATTCCGCTCATGACGATGTCGCGCATGGCGACGTCGAGCGAGAAGGACGCGATCCAGAACATCGAGGTCGCGAGGGTCGCGAGCCCGAAGATGAGGAGGAGACGCACGTCGATCCGGCCCATGGCGCGGCCGACCAGGACCATCGCCACCGCGGTGCCGATGCCGCGGGGCGCGATCACGAAGCCGGTCGTCACCACCGGGTAATCGAGGACGCTTTGGAGCATCGGCGGCAGGAGTGCGAGCGAGCCGAACAGCAGCACGCCCACCAGCGTCATGAGGATCAGGCTCACCGAGAAATTGCGGTCGCGGAACAGGCTCGGCCGGATGAAGGGGTTGTCGGTCGTGAAAGTGTGCACCAGGAACACGTAGAGGAAAGCGGCGGCCGCGATCGCCTCGACCAGGATCTCGGTCGAGCCGAACCAGTCCTTGAGCTCGCCCCGGTCGAGGAACATCTGGAACGCGCCGAGCGCCAGACTGATGGTGGCGAAGCCGATCATGTCGAACGGCAGGCCGCGGTTGCGCTTGGTCTCGGTCACGAAGGTCGAAATGGTGAGGAACGCCAGGATCCCGAACGGCACGTTGATGTAGAACACCCAGCGCCAGCTGTAATTTTCGGTGAGCCAGCCGCCGAGAGTCGGGCCCAGGATCGGCCCGACCATCACGCCCAATCCCCAGATCGCCATCGCCTGACCGTGCTTCGAGCGCGGATAGCTGTCGAGCAACACGGCTTGGGAGAGCGGCACGAGGGCCGCGCCGAAGGCGCCCTGCAGGAGCCGGAACGCGACCATCTGGCCGAGCGAGCCGGCCAACCCGCAAAGCACCGAGGCAAACGTGAATCCGCCCACCGAGGCGAGGAACAGGCGCTTCCGCCCGAAGCGCGCCGCGAGCCAGCCGGTCGGCGGCGTCATGATCGCGGCGGCGACGATATAAGAAGTGAGCACCCAGGCGATCTCGTCGAGGGTGGCCGAGAACGAGCCCTGCATGTGCGGCAGGGCCACGTTCGCGATCGTGGTGTCGATCGCCTGCATGATGGTCGCGAGCATGGTCCCGGCCGTGACCAGGACCAGGTTGTCGGTCGGAATCGCTACGTCGTCTTGCCGCTCCGGACTCATGCGCTTTTTTCGCTCTCCGCTTTTCCGCTTCTCTGCCCCGGCCGCCTCTTTACCCGCCCGGGCGGCGGCCATTAAACTCCCGCCCGCTCCGAGGCTCCAGGGGCCCCTGGGACTCCTTCGGCCCTGCCCGCGCTCGGGGCGAATGAATGCCCCGGCTCGGCGACCGGGGCTTGAGATGGGCAGCATCCGCCCGTTAGGCAAGCGGCCGGACAAGGGGCGGCGTGCCGCGAGCGTTGAGACTGGAAGAACCGAGGCAAGATGACCCGCCTGCTTATTCTCCTCACGCTGCCCGAGCCGGTGCGCCTCAAATACCTCAACCGCATCCGCGCGTCCTTCCCCGCACTCGAGGTGACGCTCGTCGACCACGCGAGCAAGCTCGAGCCGCTCATCCCCGAGGCCGACATCCTGGTCACCTTCGGCCCGATGCTGATCGACCGCGCGGGCGCCATCTTCGCCGCGGCCAAGAATCTGAAATGGGTCCAGGCGCTCGGCACCGGGGTCGACAACATCGCCGACATCCCGACGCTCCGGCCCGACGTGATCGTGACCAACCTGCGCGGTCTCCACGGGTCGGCCGTGTCCGAGGCGGCGATCGCGGCGATGCTCGCCCTCGGGCGCGACATTCCGCGCTCGGTGCGCGCGCAGGAGCGCCACGCGTGGGAGCGTTGGCCGACCCGCCTTCTCGACGGCAAGACCGCCGGCATCCTCGGCGTCGGCGCGATCGCGGAGGCGCTGGCGCCGCGCTTGAAGGCGCTCGGCATGAAGGTCGTCGGCATCAGCTCGGGCCCGCGCGCGCTCGCGGGCTTCGACGAGATCGTGCCGCGCGCCTCCCTCATCGATGCGGTGCGCGCGATCGACCATCTCGTGCTCTTGACCCCCTATTCGCCCGAGACCCATCACCTGGTCGATGCGCGCGTGCTCGCGGCGATGAAGCCGAGCGCCTATCTCGTCAACCTCGCGCGCGGCGGCGTGGTCGACGAGGCGGCGCTCATCGAGGCGCTCGAGGGCGGCAGGCTCGCGGGCGCCGCCCTCGACGTGTTCGCCAACGAGCCGCTGCCGCCCGACCACCCCTTCTGGCAAATGAAGAGCGTGCTCGTGACCGCCCATCTCGGCGGCTTCTACGACGGCTATCCGGACCAGGCGATCCCGATCGTCGAGGAGAACATCCGCCGCTTCCTCGCGGGCGAGGTCGAGCGTATGGTCAACCGCATCGCGCGCTGAGTGCCACGAACGACGGAAGCGTCCATGAGCGACCAATTGCAACGCATCAACGAGCCGATCTCGACATCCGAGCTCGAGCGGCGCTGGAGCGCGGTACGCGCGGCGATGGCGGCCGAGCGCGTCGACGTGCTGCTGATGCAGGCGAACAACGACTTCATGGGCGGCTACGTCAAGTATTTCACCGACCTCCCGGCCACCAACGGCTATCCGGTGACGGTCGCGTTCCCCAAGGACGAGCGCATGACCGTGATCGCCCAGGGCCCGTTCGGCGCCGAGCGCGCCTTCCCGCCCGAGGGCGACGGGCTTCGGCGCGGCGTCGGGCGCTTCCTGGGCGTGCCGAGCTTCGCGAGTGCGGGCTATTCCCTCGCCTACGACGCCGAGCTCGCCGAGCGCGCGCTCGAGCCCCATGCGGGCGGCACCATCGGCCTCGTCGGGCTCGGAACCTTGCCGGTCTCGCTCATCGACCGGCTGAAGCGCGGCCGCCTCTCGAACGCCAAGTTCGTCGACGCGACCGATCTCGTCGACCGCATCAAGGCCGTGAAGAGCGCCGAGGAGATCGCCCACATGCGGCGCACCGCCGAGATGCAGGACGCGGCCATGGCGGCCGCCTTCGCCGCGGCCGAGCCCGGGAAGCGCGACATCGAGGTCGCCGCCGTCGCCGAGCATTATTGCCTCGACCATGGCAGCGAGCAGGGTCTCTATCTCTGTTGCTCCCACGCGCCGGGCGAGCCCGTGCTGTTCGCCAACCGGCACGTCCAGAACCGCGTCATGCGCGCAGGCGACGTCTTCACGCTCCTAGTCGAGAGCAACGGCCCGGGCGGCTACTACACCGAGCTCGGCCGCAGTTGCGTGCTCGGCAAGGTCTCGGCGGAGATGGAAGACGAGCTCGCACTTCTCCTCGAGGCGCGTCGCTTCACCCTCGAGCGGCTGGTGCCGGGGGCGTCGGCCAAGGAAATCTGGGACGCGTATAACGGCTTTCTTGCGGCGCGCGGCAAGCCCGCCGAGAAGCGGCTCCATTGCCACGGCATGGGCTACGACATGGTCGAGCGCCCGCTGGTGCGTTGGGACGAGCCCATGGCGATCGGCGCCGGCATGGTGTTCGCATGCCACCCGACCTACCTCACCCAGCACCTGTTCAACAGCATCTGTGACAATTTTTTTCTCGGCCCGAGCGGCCCGGCCCAACGCCTTCACGCCTTTCCCGAGGCCATTCTCGAGCGCGGCTGAAAATTATCACGTCGGCTCGGGCACGGGTCGGCGTATTAGGAACGTCGCACAAGAACGTTCCCGCTCGACGATCGACGGTCACGGAGGAGAAGGATGAAGACGCTCATACGCGCCGCCGCCGCCGCGGCCTTGGCCCTCCAATTGGCGCTTCCGCTCGCCCCCGCGCTCGCGCAGGAAGTGGTGATCGCGCCGCCGCCGCTACGTGCCGAGGTCGTGCCGGCATCGCCCGGCCCGGCCTATCTCTGGGTGCACGGCCATTGGTGGTGGAACGGCAGGCGCTGGCTCTGGGCGCGCGGCCATTATCGCTTGCGGCCGCATCCCGCGTCGGTGTGGATCGAAGGCATCTGGGCGCCGATGCCGAACGGGCATTACCGTTGGGTCCCCGGCCATTGGCGCCGCTAAGCGCATCCGGCACCGCTGCCGGCCGGCCGAGAATGCCGGGTACGAACGGGTGTACAGGCCGCGCGCGAGCGTATAAACCTATGCCCCTCTCGAATCTTGGGCAGCCCGGGCTTGGGCAGCCCGACCTTGGGCCGAAGGAAATAGGATGCGCGCGACCGGAACGTCTTCTTTGCGGCGATCGATCGGACGGGTGCCGGCGCTCGCGGCACTCGCGGCCCTCGCGCTCGGCTGGCACCTCCAAGCCGCGGCGGCCGAGGGGCCGCTCGGCAAGTTTCCGGTGCCGTCCGTCGCCGTGGTCGACGAGGGCGCGGTCATGAACGCGTCGATCGCGGTCAAGAGCATCAAGACCCAGATCGACAAGATCCGCACGACCTACCAGAAGGAGCTCGCCGCCCAGGACGCGGATTTGCGCAAGATGGAGCTCGCCCTCCAGTCCCAGGGCGGGGCCCTTGCGCCCGACGTGCTCGCCCAGCGCCAGAAGGCGATCGGCGACAAGGCGCAGGCCGAGCGCGAGGCGCTGCAGGATCGCCAGCGCCGGCTCACCGCCGCCTTCGAGCGCGCCATGCTCCAGGTCCAGGGCGTGGCGAAGCAGGTGGTCGACGAGATCGCCGTCGAGGAGCACATCAATCTGGTGCTGCCGACGGCGACCGTGATCGACAGCTTGCCGGCGATGAACATCACCGACCAGGTGATCAAGCGCCTCAATGCGCGCCTCACCTCGGTCGCCGTGCGCATCCCGAACTAGGTGCGTCCCAAATTTGCCACGCGGGGCGCGCCGCAAGGTCGGCGCCGCGGCTGCGTATTTATCGGCAAAGGCCCATCCGTGGGATTGGGCAAGGAGGCTGGGATGAAAGCCTTGATTTCGCGCAATAAACTTCGTCGCATCGGGCGCGGCGCGGCCGTCGCCCTGGCGCTCGCCGTGGGCAGCCTGGCCCTGGCGGCACCGGCTCAGGCCTATTGGCACCATGGCTGCTGCTGGGGCGGGCCCCATGTCGGCATCGGCATCGACCTGTTTCCGCCGCCGCCGCCGGTCTACTACTACCCGCCGCCGCCGGCCTACTACGCGCCGCCGCCGGTCGTTTACGCGCCGCCGCCGCCGGCCCCGGTCGTGGTCCAGTCGGCGCCGACCTGCACTTCGGGCCAGTGGCGCCAGCAAGACGGCTCGGTCGTGAACGGTGTCGCCTGCCGCCAGCCCGACGGCACATGGCGCCTGTCGAACTGATCGGCGCAGACCGCCGGAGCGAGGCGAGCGACTCGGACGAGCGGGGCGCGCGCGACAAGCACGCGCCGCGCGCGCCCGAAGCAAGATCGCCCGCCCCGACTCGGCTTGGCGCCACGGCGCCATTCGAACGCTCGCGCGGCCGCTTTGCGGCCGGCGCAATTCCACGTAGCATCCATCGGCGCGCGGCCCGAGCCGGCCGGGCCTCGGGGGACGCGATTCCCGCCCCCGTTCTTTAGCTCGACCTGCACCGCTCCGAACCCGATGGCCGATCCAGAGCAACGCTCCCAGACTCCCGCCGCGAGCACCGCGTCCACTCCGTCCCCGACCGGGTCGCGAGTGCCGTCGCGCACGCGCCGCGTCATCCTCATCCTGGGCGGGCTCGTGGTGGCGGCCCTCCTGACCTGGACCCTCTGGCCCCAGCCCGCCTCCAAGCGGCAAGGCGGGCGCTTCGGTCTCAACGGGCCGATGCCGGTGGTCGAGGCCGCGGTCACCAAGGGCGACATGCCGGTCGTGATCAACGCGCTCGGCACGGTGACGCCGCTCGCGACCGTGACGGTCAAGACCCAGATCAACGGCCGCATCACCGAGATCGGCTTCAAGGAAGGCCAGATGGTCAAGGCGGGCGACTTCCTCGCCCAGATCGACCCGCGCCCGTACCAGATCGCGCTCGAGCAGGCGCAAGCGCAGTTCCTCCACGACCAGGCGCTGCTCAACGGCGCCGAGGTCGATCTCGAGCGCTACCGGCGCCTCTCGAAGCAGGATTCGATCGCGAAGCAGCAGCTCGACGACCAGGAGTACCTGGTGCGCCAGTACCAGGGCACCGTCGCCTCCGACCAGGCCCAGATCGACAACGCCAAGCTCAACCTTGCCTATTGCCACATCGTGGCGCCGGTCTCGGGCCGGGTCGGGCTGCGCCAGGTGGACCAGGGCAACTACGTCCAGACCAGCGACGCGAACGGCATCGTCGTGATCACCCAGATGCAGCCGATCTCGGTGATCTTCTCGGTGCCCGAGGACGAGCTGCCCGCGATCCTGAAGCGCTTCAATTCGGGCGCCAAGCTCGCGGTCACCGCCTTCGACCGCAGCGGCACGGTCAAGCTCGCGACCGGCACGCTCGCCGCGATCGACAACGAGATCTCGACCAGCACCGGCACGGTCAACATGCGCGCCGAGTTCGACAACGCGGACGAGGCCCTGTTCCCCAACCAGTTCGTCAACGTGGCGCTCCTGGTCGATACGCTCAAGGACACCGAGCTCGTACCCAGCTCGGCGATCCAACGCGGCGCGCCCGGCACCTTCGTCTTCGTCGTGAAGCCCGACCGCACGGTCGCGGTCCAGACCGTGAAGCTCGGGCCGAGCACGGCCGACAAGGTCGCAGTACTCTCGGGCCTCGCGGCCGGGACCGAGGTCGTGATCGACGGCGCCGACAAGCTCAAGGAAGGGGCGAAGGTGGCGCTCCATAGCGAAAGCGGCCCGGCCCCCGGTTCCGGGAAATCGGGCGCCGCCGCGCCGGGCGGCAAAAGGCCGGGCCCAGGATCGCCGGGCTCAGGATCGCCGGGCTCCGGAAAACCCAGCTCTGGATCGCCCGGCGGTGGCAAGCCCGGCGGCGGCGCGCACCCGGGCGGGTCCGAGCGGCCCCAGAATGGCGGCACTCAGCCGCCGCGGAACGCGCCGTGACCGAGGCAGCGGCGGGCTGCGGCCCGGCGCGGGCTTGAGGGGTCGGGATGAACCCTTCGCGCATCTTCATCGAGCGGCCGGTCGCGACCTCGCTGTTCATGGTCGCGATCCTGCTTGTCGGCATCGTCGCCTATCGCTTCCTGCCGCTCTCGGCGCTGCCCGAGGTCGATTACCCGACCATCCAGGTGCAGACCTTCTATCCCGGCGCGAGCCCGGAGGTGATGACCTCCTCGGTGACCGCCCCCCTCGAGCGCCAGTTCGGCGAGATGCCGGGCCTGAAGCAGATGTCGTCGACCAGCTCGGCCGGCGCCTCGGTGATCACGCTCCAGTTCGGCCTCGATTTGAGCCTCGACATCGCCGAGCAGGAAGTCCAGGCGGCGATCAACGCGTCGGGCAATCTTCTGCCCTCGGACCTCCCGGCGCCGCCGATCTACGCCAAGATCAATCCGGCCGACGCGCCCGTGCTGACGCTTGCGGTCACGTCCAAGACCATGCCGCTCCCCGAGGTCGAGGACCTCGCCGACACGCGCATCGCCCAGAAGATCTCCCAGCTCGCCGGCGTCGGTCTCGTGAGCATCAGCGGCGGCGAGCGCCCAGCGGTGCGCATCCAGGCCCATCTCAAGGCGCTCGCGGCCTACGGCCTCAATATCGACGATCTGCGCACCACCATCGCCAACGCCAACGTCAACACGCCCAAGGGGAACTTCGACGGCCCCTCGCGCGCCTACACGATCAACGCCAACGACCAGCTCCAGAACGCGGCCGCCTACCGCAACATCATCGTCGCCTACAAGAACGGCGCGCCGGTGCGCCTCTCCGAGGTCGCGAGCGTGGTCGAGGGGGCCGAGAACGACCACCTCGCCGCCTGGATGAACACCACCCCCGCCGTGATCGTCAACGTCCAGCGGCAGCCGGGCGCCAACGTGATCGACGTGGTCGACAGCATCCAGGCGCTGCTGCCGGCGCTCAAGGCGTCGCTGCCGGCCGCGGTTCAGGTGACCGCACTTACCGACCGCACCACGACCATCCGCGCGTCGGTCGCCGACGTGCAGTTCGAGCTCGTGCTCGCGGTGGCGCTGGTCGTGCTCGTGATCTTCCTGTTCCTGCGCAACATCCCGGCGACCGTGATCCCGAGCTTCGCGATGCCGATCTCGCTGGTCGGCACCTTCGCCGCGATGTATCTCCTCGGCTACAGCCTCAACAACCTCTCGCTCATGGCGCTCACGATCGCGACCGGCTTCGTGGTCGACGACGCGATCGTGATGATCGAGAACATCGTGCGCTTCCTCGAAGCGGGCGACAGCCCGCTCGAGGCCGCCTTCAAGGGCTCGCGCCAGATCGGCTTCACCATCGTGTCGTTGACCGTGTCGCTGGTCGCGACCCTGATCCCGCTCCTCTTCATGGGCGACGTGGTGGGGCGCCTGTTCCACGAGTTCGCGATCACGCTCGCGGTCACCATCGTGATCTCGGCGGTGGTCTCGCTCACCCTGGTGCCGATGCTGTGCTCGAAGCTCCTGCGCTACCGGCCCGAATCCGAGCAAAGCGCCGTCGAGCGCCGCACCGGGCGCTGGTTCGCGAGCCTCATCCACGCCTACGACAAAGCGCTCGTCTGGACCCTCGACCGCCAGCCGCTCATCCTTGCGGTCGCGCTCGGGACCCTCGTCCTCACCGCGGTCATGTACGTCTACATCCCGAAGGGCTTCTTCCCGGTCCAGGACACGGGTCTCATCCAGGGCATTTCCCAAGCGCCCCAATCGATCTCGTTCGAGGCGATGGCGGAGCGCCAGGAGGCGCTCGCGGCCGCGATCCTCAAGGACCCGGACGTGGTCAACCTCTCCTCCTTCATCGGCGTCGACGGCACCAACATCACCCTCAACAGCGGGCGCTTTTTAATCGCGCTCAAGCCGCGCGCGGAGCGCAGCCTCACCGCCGCCGAGATCGTGCGCCGCATCGAGGGCGAGGTCGCGGACGTGCCCGGCATTTCGCTTTACATGCAGCCGGTGCAGGACCTCACCATCGACACGACCGTGAGCCGGACCCAATACCAGTTCGTGCTCGAGGACGCCGACGCCCAGGAATTCGCGACCTGGGTTCCGAAGCTGATCCAGAAGCTGGACACGCTGCCCGAAATCGCGGACGTCGCGAGCGACTACCAGAACGACGGGCTCGCGGTCTACATCGACATCGACCGCGCGACCGCGGCGCGCTTCGGCATCACGCCCGCGACGGTCGACAACGCGCTCTACGATTCCTTCGGCCAGCGCATCGTCTCGACCATCTTCACCCAGGCGAACCAGTATCGCGTGATCCTCCAGGCGGCACCCGCGCTGCAGCGCTCCCTCGACACGCTCAACACGATGTACCTGCCGTCCGCGGTCTCGACCACGGGCCAGGTGCCGCTGACCGCGATCGCGAGCGTGCACGAGGAGACCGCGCCGCTCCAGATCAACCATCTCGGCCAGTTCCCCGCGACCACGATCTCCTTCAACCTCGCCTCGGGCTACACGCTCGGCCAGGCGGTCGACGCGATCAAGGCGGCGCAAGCCGAGATGGGCCTGCCCGCGAGCATGATCACGAGCTTCCAGGGCTCGGCGCTCGCGTTCCAGTCGGCGCTCTCGAACGAGTTGTTCCTGATCCTGGCCGCGATCGTCACGGTCTACATCATCCTGGGCGTGCTCTATGAGAGCTACGTCCACCCGATCACCATCCTCTCGACGCTGCCCTCGGCCGGCATCGGCGCGCTGTTGGCGCTTTGGATCAGCGGCAGCGGCCTCGACGTGATCGGCGTCATCGGCATCATCCTCCTGATCGGCATCGTCAAGAAGAACGCCATCATGATGATCGACTTCGCGCTCGAGGCCGAGCGGCACGAGGGCAAATCGGCGCGCGACGCGATCCACCAGGCGTGCCTGTTGCGCTTCCGGCCGATCATGATGACGACCATGGCGGCCCTCTTGAGCGCGCTGCCGCTCATGATCGGCACCGGCACCGGCTCCGAGCTGCGCCACCCGCTCGGCATCGCGATCGTCGGCGGCCTGATCGTGAGCCAGCTCCTGACCCTGTTCACGACGCCGGTGATCTACCTCGCCTTCGACCGCCTCGCGGCCTGGAGCGAGCGCGCCCGCGCGGCGCGCGCCGGCGACGCGGGGGTGGCGCCGTGAGCATTTCCGAGCTCTTCATCCGGCGCCCGGTCGCGACCACGTTGCTCACCGCGGGCATCGCGCTTGCGGGCGCCTTCGCCTTCTTCAAACTCCCGGTCTCGCCGCTGCCGCAGATCGACTTCCCCACCATCTTCGTCCAGGCCCAGCAACCGGGGGCGAGCCCCGAGACCATGGCGACCAGCGTCGCGACCCCGCTCGAGCGCCACCTGGGCGCCATCGCCGACGTGACCGAGATGACCTCGTCGAGCACGGTCGGCCATACGCGCATCACGCTCCAATTCGGTCTCGACCGCGACATCAACGGCGCCGCGCGCGACGTGCAGGCCGCGATCAACGCCGCGCGCGCGGATTTGCCCGCGAGCCTCCGCTCGAACCCGACCTACCGCAAGGTCAACCCGGCGGACGCGCCGATCATGATCCTGGCCCTCACGTCGAATACGCTGAGCCCCGGCCAGCTCTACGATTCGGCCGCGAGCGTGTTGGAGCAGAAGCTCTCGCAAGTCTCGGGCATCGGCGAGGTCGACGTGGGGGGAAGCTCGCTGCCCGCGGTGCGCGTCGAGCTCGAGCCCCAGGCGCTCTTCAAATACGGCATCGGCCTCGAGGACGTGCGCGCGGCCCTCGCCGCCGCCAACGCCAATGCGCCCAAGGGCTCGATCGTCGAGGCAGGCAAGCGCTTCCAGATCTACACCAACGACCAGGCGCGCACCGCGGCCGACTACAAGCCCCTCGTCATCGCCTACCGCAACGGCGCCGCCGTGCGCCTCTCGGACGTGGCGGACGTGGTCGATTCGGTCGAGGATCTGCGCAACCAGGGTCTCGCCAACGGCCAGCCCGCGGTGCTCGTGATCCTGCGCCGCGAGCCCGGCGCCAACATCATCGAGACCGTCGACCGGGTGAAGGCGCTCCTGCCCGCGCTTCAGGCCTCGGTGCCCGCGGGCGTCCACATCGCGATCGCGTCCGACCGCACCACCACGATCCGCGCCTCGCTGCACGACGTCGAGATCACGCTCCTGATCGCGATCATGCTCGTGATCGGCGTCGTGTTCCTGTTCCTGCGCAACGCGCGCGCGACGCTGATCCCCGGCATCGCGGTGCCGGTCTCGCTCATCGGCACGTTCGGCGCCATGTTCCTCCTGGGCTACAGCCTCGACAACCTGTCCCTCATGGCGCTCACGATCGCGACCGGCTTCGTGGTCGACGACGCGATCGTCGTGCTCGAGAACGTCTCGCGCCATCGCGAGGCGGGCATGCCGGCGATGGAAGCGGCCCTCCTCGGCGCGCGCGAGGTCGGGTTCACGGTGCTGTCGATGAGCACCTCGCTGATCGCGGTGTTTCTCCCGATCCTCCTGATGGGCGGGATCGTCGGCCGCCTGTTCCACGAGTTCGCGGTAACGCTCTCGATCGCGATCCTGATCTCGCTCGCGATCTCGCTCACCACGACGCCCATGATGTGCGCGTACCTGTTCCGCGACGAGCGCGGCATGCGCCACGGCCGCATCTATCATGCGGTCGAGCGCGCGTTCAACGCGGTGCTCGGCGGCTACGAGCACAGCCTCGCCTGGGCGCTGCGCCATTCGCGAGTCATGGTCGTGGTGCTGCTCGGCGTGCTCGCCCTCAACGTTTACCTCTTCATCGTGGTGCCCAAGGGCTTCTTCCCGCAGCAGGACACCGGCAGCATGATCGGCGGCATCCAGGCCGACCAGAGCATCTCGTTCCAGCTCATGCGCAAGAAGCTCACCCAGTTCATCGACATCGTGAAGGCCGACCCCTCGGTCGCCTCCGTGGTGGGATTCACCGGCGGCTCGCAGACCAATTCCGGCTTCGTGTTCGTGACCCTGAAGCCGATCAGCGAGCGCGTCTCGGTCGGCCGCGTGATCGCGCGCCTGCGGCGCAAGCTCGCCGTGGTGCCGGGGGCGACGCTGTTCCTCCAGCCGGTGCAGGACATCCGCGTCGGCGGGCGCCTCACCAACGCCGCCTACCAGTACACGCTCCAGTCCGACGACATCGAGACCTTGCGCGAATGGACGCCGAAGATCACGGCGGCGCTGGAGCACGACCCCAACCTCGCCGACGTGAATTCGGACCAGCAGGACAAGGGCCTCGAGACCGACCTCTTGATCGACCGCCCGACCGCCTCGCGCCTCGGCATCTCGGCGAGCCAGATCGACAACACGCTCTACGACGCCTTCGGCCAGCGCCAGGTCTCGACCATCTACAATCCGCTCAACCAGTATCACGTGGTCATGGAGGTCGCGCCGCAATATTGGCAGAGCCCGCAGACGCTCAAGGACATCTATGTCTCGACCGCGGGCGGCTCGGCCAGCGGGACCCAGTCGACCAACGCGCTCGCCGGCACGGTCACGGCGCCCGCCTCGATCAAGACCAACGCCGTGAGCCCGACCGCGGCCTCGATCGCGACCGACGCCGCGCGCAACCTAAGCATCAACGCGCTCGCCAATACCACCCACGCCGGGACCTCGACCGGCGCGGCCGTGAGCACCGCGGCCGAAACCATGGTGCCGCTCTCCGCGATCAGCCATTTCGGCCCCGGCACCACGCCGCTCGCGGTCAACCACCAGGGCCACTTCGTCGCGTCCACCATCTCGTTCAACCTGCCGGTGGGGAAATCCCTCGGCGACGCCGAGCAATCGATCGCCGCCGCGATGGAGAAGCTTAACGTGCCCTCGTCGGTCCATGGCGCCTTCGCCGGTACCGCGGGCCAGTTCCAGTCCTCGCTCGCGAACGAGCCGTTCCTCGTCGCGGCCGCGCTCGTCGCGGTCTACGTCGTGCTCGGCATCCTCTACGAGAGCTACGTGCACCCGATCACGATCCTCTCGACGCTGCCGTCCGCGGGCGTGGGCGCCGTGCTCGCGCTCATGGCGTTCCGCACCGAGTTCAGCATCATGGCGCTCATCGGCGTGATCCTGCTCATCGGCATCGTCAAGAAGAACGCGATCATGATGATCGACTTCGCGATCGACGCCGAGCGGAACAAGGGCATGTCCACCAGCGAGGCGATCTACCAGGCTTGCGTGCTGCGCTTCCGGCCGATCATGATGACGACCATGGCGGCGATGCTGGGAGCGCTGCCGCTCGCCCTCGGCATGGGCGAGGGCTCGGAGCTGCGCAAGCCGCTGGGCATCGCGATCGTGGGCGGCCTGATCGTGAGCCAAATGCTGACCCTTTACACGACGCCCGTGATCTATCTCTATCTCGACCGGTTGCGTCTATGGAGCCTACGCACGTGGAATCGGCTTTATCGCGGCGCCTCGGCGCCCGCACCGGGGGCGGCGGAATGAGTGCCCGCCTCCTTGCCCGGATGGCACCATTGCGCGGCGCATCGGCGCTCGCGCTCGCGCTCGCGGCGGCGCTATCGCTCGCGGGCTGCGAGGTCGGGCCCGATTATCACCGGCCGTCGGCCCCGGTGCCGGCCGCGTTCAAGGAGGCCAAGGGCTGGAAGCTCGCCGAGCCCCAGCTCGCGGCGAGCAAGGGCCCGTGGTGGTCGGTCTATGACGATCCGGTGCTCGACCGGCTCGAGCGCGAGGTCGATGTCTCGAACCAGACCTTGAAGCAGGCGGAAGCGGCCTATCGCGAGGCGACGGCCATCGCGCGCGAGGCGGGCGCCGAGCTTTATCCGACCGTGGGCGTCACGGGTTCGGCCCAACGCGCCCAAAGCGGCGGCACGAGCCGCAGCGCGTCCACGGGGGCGTCGGTCCAGCCGCGCGTCGCCAACACCTTCGCCCTCGAGGGGGCCGGGAGCTGGGACCTCGATCTCTGGGGCCGCATCCGGCGCACGATCGAGAGCAACGTCGCGAGTGCGGAGGCGAGCGCCGCCGACGTCGCGGCCGCGCGCCTTTCGGCCCAGGCCTCGCTCGCGACCGACTATTTCGATCTGCGCGCGGCGGACCAGCTGCAGCGCCTTCTCGACGACACGGTCGTGGCCTACCAACGCACCCTCGACATCGTGAAGAACCAATACGAGGCGGGCACGGCCGCGCGCTCCGACGTGGCCTCGGCCGAGACCCAGCTCGAGACCACGCGCGCCGAGGCGATCAATGTCGGCGTCCAACGCGCCCTCTACGAGCACGCGATCGCGGTCCTGGTCGGCAAGCCGGCCGCCGACTTCGGCCTGCCCGCGACCGGCCTCCCGACCGCGGTGCCGGTGATGCCCGCGGGCGTGCCCTCGACCCTCCTCGAGCGCCGGCCCGACATCGCCGCCGCCGAGCGCGCGATGGCGTCGGCCAATGCGCTCATCGGCGTCGCCGAGGCGGCCTATTATCCGGACATCTCGCTCTCGGCCGCGTTCGGCTACTCGACCCCGGCGGTCGGCCAGCTGTTCAATGCGGCGAACCAGCTCTGGTCGCTCGGCACGTCGGCGACCGAAACCCTGTTCGATGCGGGCGAGCGCAGTGCCGCGGTCGACGCCGCGCGCGCCGTCTACGATCAAAGCGTCGCCTCCTATCGACAGACCGTGCTCACGAGCTTCCAGCAGGTCGAGGACGAGCTCGCCACGCTGCGTATTCTCGAGCGCCAGGCCAAGGTCGAAGCCGTCGCCGTGCGCGCGGCCGAGGAGGCGGTGCGGCTCGCGCTCAACGAATACCGCGCCGGCACGGTCGCCTACACGACCGTGATCACCGCCCAGACCGCCGCCCTTGCCGACGAGCAGACCGCCCTCACCATTCGTCAAAACCGGCTCCTTGCGAGCGTCGCCCTGATCGAGGCCCTGGGCGGCGGGTGGGAAGCAAGCCAATTGCCCAATCGGGAGGCAATCGAGTCCGACAACCCGCCCGCCCTCGTGCCCGCGACGGCGAAGTCCGAGCCGTCCCAACCGGCGCCGGCAGCCCCCGAGAAGCCCGGATTCTTCCAGCGCCTGTTCGGCGGCTGAGCGCCGCGTGGCGCCCGGAATGCTTTGCATGCTGAGGAGCCTGCGGCTGCCTCTCTATTAGGCTCGGGGCATGTTCCCCCTGGATTGCCGCGCCGCGCTTGACGCAAGGCAAGGAACTTTAGCGCCGCCGCGTGCCGCGCCCGATCCTTAGCACCTTGAGCACCTTGCCCAGGCGCCGAAAAACCTCCATCATGGCGCATCGAAATTGGCCGGGCCGGCCGCGCGGCGCGACGCCTCGCGATCGGCGGAAATCAGAAGCCAAGAACCGAATTCCACCGGGAGGAACTCCAATGATTCAACGAATCCGTTTCGGCGCGCATGACGCGCGCCGGCACTTGGTCGGCGGCGCTCTGCTTGCGGCGCTGGTCGGCCTAGGCTTCGGCGTCGCGGCTCATGCCGCCGAGCCGATCAAGATCGGCGTCATCGGCGAGGAATCCGCGGTCGCGGGCGCCTCGATCACCAAGGCGGCGCAGCTCGCGGCCGACGACATCAACGCGGCGG
>Ga0335072_10002419_pt1 | contig 28952 bp, 27 predicted proteins | sample Lox_Sample_21_FD_206725 | JGI IMG/M metagenome (GOLD analysis project Ga0335072, IMG submission 206725) | Soil microbial communities from Loxahatchee National Wildlife Refuge, Florida, United States - Lox_Sample_2.1 | ecosystem: Environmental > Terrestrial > Soil > Wetlands | place: USA... | reverse complement strand
CCCACCGCGACGCCGCCGGTCGCGGTGCCACCGCCGAGCTCTCAGCCACCGCCGTCCTGCTCGAGCTCGCCCGCATCTTCGCCGCCAGCGAGACCCAGCGCACCATCGTCCTCGTCTCCACCAGCGGCGGCTCCGGCGGCAACGCCGGCGCCGCCGACCTCGCCGCCCACATCCCCGGAGCCCCGGGCGGCGCCGACGCCGCCATCGCGCTCGGCGACCTCGCCGGCGCCCATGCCGGCCGGCCGTTTCTCAGCGGCCTATCCGACGACGCCGGCTTCGCCCCCCAGCTCCTCCAGCGCACGGTCGCCCAGGCCATCTCCCAGCAGGCCGGCGAACAGGCGCAGGCGCCGTCGTTCTTCACCGACCTCGCCCAGCTCACCTTCCCCCTCGCCGCCGGCGAACAGGGCCCGCTCGACGCCCACGGGCTGCCCGCCGTGCTCGTCCAGGCCGGCGGCGAACTGCCCCCGAGCGCCCGCCAAGCCGTCAGCGAGACACGCCTGCAGGCGCTCGGGCGCTCCGTGCTCGCCGCCGTCTACGCCCTCGACGCCGGGCCCGAAGCCTCCGGTGAAACGCGCGGCGAACTGCCCGTCGCCCGCAAGCTCCTGCCCATCTGGGCGCTGCGCCTCATCCTCGCCGCCCTCCTGCTGCCGCCGCTGCTCACCCTCGGCGACGCCCTCGCCCGCCGCCACCGCGAAGGCCGCAACGGCGCGATCGGGCGGTCGCTGGCGTGGGTCATCGCCTGCGGGGCCCCATTTCTCGCCACCGCCATCTTCGCCCTCTTCCTCGGGGCCATCGGCGTCTTCCCCGCGCCATACCCGCCCATCCCGCCCAGCGCGCTCGCCCTCAACGGCTCCTCGCTCCAGGCCGCAATCGCCGTCGCCCTCGTCCTGCTCCTCGCCTGGCTAGCCTGGCCGGCGCTCATGCGCCGGCTCTCGCTGACGCCACGGCCACCCTCGCCCCAAGCCGGGCTCGCCGTCCTGCTCGTCCTCGCCGCCCTCACCGTGCTCGCATGGGCGCTCGACCCGCTCACCGCGCTCCTCCTGCTGCCCGCCCTGCATCTCTGGCTTCCCTTCGCCGGCGGGGCACCCCAGTCGCCGCTCGCCCGGCGACCCGGGCTCTGGGTCCCCCTCGCCGTCGCCCTCGGCCTCCTGCCCCTCGCCCTGCTCGTCGCCTTCTACGCCGCCCACCTCCAGCTCGGGCTCGGCGGCGTCGTGCACACCGCCCTCCTCCTGCTCGCCGGCGGACGCGTCGGCCTCGGCGGCGCCGTCCTCTGGAGCATCGCCGCCGGCCTCCCCGTCGCCGCCCTGCTCGCCGCGCGCAGCGACCTCCCGCACCGCCCGCCGCCGATGCCCGACGGTCCCGACGACGGTCTGCCGGAGAGCGACCTCCTCCCGATCCGCGGGCCCCTCTCCTACGCTGGCCCTGGCTCGCTCGGCGGAACCGAGTCCGCACTGCGGCGCTGACCCACATCGTCAACCAGGCATGTCCGAGATCCTCTTCACACCCAGCTCATCCGGCCTCGACGGCAATCCGGCTCCCCAGCGCGGCCGCCGCCGCCGCGGGCGGCAGCGGCTGCTGCGCATGGCCTCCGTCCTGCTCGTCGCGCTCGGCGTCCTCGTCCTCCTCGACGCCGGCGTCACCCTCGTCTGGCAGGAGCCCCTCTCCGCGCTCTACGCCAAATTCCAGCAGGACCACCTCAAAGACGCCCTGCGCAAGATCGAACGCGCCCAGCCCTCCGCGTCCGAGCGGCTGCGCCTCGAGCGGCTCACCGAGCGCCGGCGGATCGCCTATCTCGCGCGCCGCCTGCGCCATCAGGCGCCACCCGGCAGCGCCGTCGGCGGCATCCACATCCCCCGCATCGGCGCCAACTACGTCGTCGTCTACGGCACCGGCACCGAAGAGCTCGAGCAGGGCCCCGGCATCTACACCTCGCACTCCTACCCCGGCGCCAGCTTCCCCGGCCTCGGCGGCACCACCGCCATCGCCGGCCACCGCACCACCTTTCTCGCGCCCTTCCGCAACATCGACGAGCTCCGCCGCGGCGATCGCATCCTGCTGGACATGCCCTACGCCCACCTCACCTACACCGTCACCGGCCAGCACTCCGTCAGCCCCTACGACGTCAACGCCGCCGTCCGCGACGTCGGCTACAGCCGGCTCGTCCTCTCCGCCTGCACACCCCCCTTCAGCGCCGCCGAACGTCTCCTGGTCTTCGCCCGCCTCACCCGCACCGTGCCCGTCGGCGCCGCCCTGCGCCCCGGGCCGACGGCTACCAGCGGTGCTCGAAGCCGGCCGGCTCGAGCTCGCGGCCGCCGAGCATCAGTCGCGCACCCGCCGGCCGCGCCGAGTCTGCCGCCGCCACCCGTCCGATCCACGTGACCTGAGCGCCGCCCGCCGCGCCCAGGGCGCGCTCCGCCGCCGACCGCGCCGCCGGCGGAAGGCACACGCAGAGCTCGTACTCTTCGCCGCTGCCCGCCGCCAGCTCCAGCGGGTCGAGGCCGAGCTCGGCCGCGATCTCGGGCACGCCCGGCGCCAGCGGCAACGCCTCCACATCGATCTCGAGCACCACCCCGCTCGCCTCCCCCACATGTCCCGCGTCCACGCCCAGGCCGTCGGAGACGTCGATCATCGCGCTCGCCCCGGCCGCCGCCAGCGCCCGGCCCTCGGCCAGGCGCGGCGTCGGACGCAGCACACGCTCCACCGCCGCCGCCGTGTGCTCCCCGCGGCGCGCCCCGCCCTCCAGCACCGCCAGGCCCGCCGCGGCGCCGCCGAGGCACCCCGTCACGCCCACCACGTCGCCCGGCCGCGCGCCGTCGCGGCCCACGACCCGCTCGTCCGCGTCCGCCCAGCCCACGGCCGTCACCGCGACCGTCAGCGCCGGCGCCGCCACCACGTCCCCGCCCGCGATCACCGCCGCCGTCGAGCGCGCCATCTCCGCCGCCCCCCGCATCAGCTCCACCGCCTGCTCCTCCGCCAAGCCCGGCGGCAGCCCCAGCGTCACGTACGCCTCGCCCGGCCGCGCCCCCATCGCCGCCAGATCCGACAGCGCCCCCGCCAGCGCCCGTTCGCCGACCTGCCGCGGCGTCGCCCAGCCGCCCGGCGTCGCGGAACCACGGGCTTCGCTTGCCCCGCCCTGTCCGGCCGAGCCGCCCTCCATGCGGAAGTGGACGCCGTCGATCATCGCGTCCACCGACGTCACGCAGAGCTCGCGCGCCCGCACCACGGCGGCGTCGTCGCCCACGCCACGCAGCACGCGGCCGCCGTAGCCTGCGCATCCGCCGTCCCCGCCCGTGCCTCCGCCTCCGCCCGCGCGGCCCCCGCCTGCGCATCCACCGCCCCCCGCGCGGCCCCCGCCGCTCCCGGAGCGCAGCTCCGCCGCGATGGCCTCGATCAGGGAGCGCTCAGCGATGCCGGTAGACGATCCGGGCGCGGTCGAGGTCGTAGGGGGAGAGCTCGCAGCGGACGCGATCGCCCGGGAGGATGCGGATCCTGAAACGCCGCATCTTGCCGGCGACATGCCCCAGCACCACGTGATCGTTGTCGAGCTTCACCCGGAACATCGCGTTGGGCAGCGCCTCGATCACCTCGCCCTCGAATTCGACCTTGTCTTCCTTTGCCACGGCTGAAACGTCCCTGGGTTGGATTTCGATCCCCAAACTACCAGCGTCAGCCCGGCGGGGCGGTGCCGCCGCCGGCTGGGCCCTGTCCGCCGCCCGGGCCGCCGGTCGGCGTCGCCGGTTCGTGCGAGGCTTCGGGGGCGCCCGCCGGCGAGCTCGGTTCGCGCGCCGTGCCCGGTCCCCCGGCCGGTTCGGTTGGCGTGGGCGCTTTCGGCTCCGGTGTCGCCGGTGTGTCGCCGGCGCCGGGTTCGCCGGCTTGCGCGCCGCCTTTGCCGGTGCCCGCCGGGCCCTGCCCTCGCTGTGCCCCGGCCTGCCCCGTGCCCTTCTTGACCCCCGGCGTCGGCGATACCGTGCCGACCAGCGGTTCCGGCGTCACCGTCGTCGGCGCCGAGTTGGCGAATTTGCCGAAGAACGGCTTGTATTCGATCGGTTCGGTCGGCTTTGGGAATTCGACGCAGTGGGTGCCGACAACCGCCGACATGTAGTCGTGCCAGATCTCCGCCGGCAGCGCCCCGCCGTGCTGCACTTCGCCGTGGACGTCGGTCATCGACACCCGTCTGTTCGGGTACCCCATCCACACCACCGTCGCGAATTCCGGGTTGTAGCCGTCGAGCCAGGCGTCGACGAATTCACTCGTCGTGCCCGTCTTGGCCGCCGTCGGGCAGCCGATCGCCGAGCGCACCGCGGTGCCGTCGAGGACGTTCTGATGAAGGATGTCCGTCTCCTCCGCCGTCACCCCGTCGCTGAGGACCTTCACGCGGTGCGGCTGTCCCCAGCTGGCGTCGACGTGGCCGTTGGGGAAAACGACCTTGGTGATCGCGATCGGCGTGTTGCGCCAGCCGCCGTCCGCCAGTGTCGCGTAGACGACCGCCATTTCCAGGGGCGTCACGCCGAGCGTCAGCCCACCGATCGATTCCGGCGGGTAGCTGCTGAGATGGGTCTTGACGCCCATCTTGTACGCCATTTCGGTGATCGTCTGCTCGCCCAGGTCGGCCGCCAGCTGCGCGTAGACCGTGTTGTCGGAGGTCAGCGTCGCCTGCACCAGGCTGATCGACCTGTTCAGCGACGTGCCCTCGAATGTGTGAACTTCCCACCCCGGATCGCTGGCGAGCCAGCCCTTGGGGAGGGTATGCGAGACGTAATAGGTGCTGTTCGGGTCGATGCCCCGCGACAGCGCATCGGCGAGGTCGATCGCCTTGAACGTAGATCCCGGCTGGCGGTGGCCTTCGGAGGCGAGGTTGAACTGCGACTGCTCGTAGCTCTCGGACTCCGCCATCGCCTCGATGTCGCCGTTGTGGGGGTCCAGCGTCACGATCGCCGACGCCGGGTCTTCGGGCTCGTCGAGCACTTCCGCGATCGCCGCATGCGCCTCTTCCTGCATGTGCAGGTTGAGCGTCGTATACACCTTCAGGCCACCTTCGTCGACGCGCCTGTGCCCGTAGCGCTGAATCAGCTGCTGGCGGACGTATTCGAAGAAGAAGCCTTCGCGGCGTTCGGAGTAGAAGTAGCCCCGCCTCAGCTCCAGCCCCGCGTGTTCGGCCGCCGCCGCCTGCGCCGCCGTCACATAGTGCAGTTCGGCCATCTTGTGCAGCACCTCGTCGCGCCGTTCCCGGGCCGCCGCCGGATAGAGGAACGGGTTGTACTCCGAGGGCGCCTGGGGCAGCCCCGCCAACAGCGCCGCCTGCTCGAGGTCCAGTTGGGCCGCCGGTTTGTCGAAGAAGATCCGCGACGCCGCCTGCACCCCGATCGCGGTCTGCCCCCCCAGCGTCCCATAGGGGACGCTGTTCAGGTAGCTCGTCAGGATCGAGCGCTTGCTGTGGCGCTTCGCGTATTCCAGCGCCAGCTTGGCCTCCGTGATCTTCTGGCGCAACGTATGTTCGTCGCCTCCCAGATAGAGGTTGCGCATCAGCTGCATCGTGATCGTCGACGCCCCCTGCAGCGCCTGGCCATCGCTGACGTCCCTGACCGCCGCCCGCACGATCCCCGTGAAGTCGACGCCGTCGTTTTTGTAGAAGCGCTGGTCCTCGATCGCGACCGTCGCGTCTCTCAACACCGCCGGGATCTCGCTCCAGCCGATCGGCGAGCGCAGCTCGTCGGACTGGATGAACCCCAGGCGCTGCCCGTCGGCGGCGAACACCTGCGAGGGTGTGCCCAGCTGCAGCGCGTGCCGTTCGCTCAGGCTCGGCGCCGAGTCCGCCACCGCCAGCACATAGGCCACGGCGCCGAAGATCGCCAGCAGAAGCGCCACCGAGAGCGCCCCCAGGCCCGTCAGCAGGGCGCGGGAGCCTCCGCTGTGGCGATGACGTCGCTTGCGTGCTTGCCGGGACACCTGCCGCGAGATTACCGCTCGCAAGTGTGATTTCCTGCCGATCATGGCCCACGGACCCGTTGCCGATCCACGCCTGGCCCGGGCGGCGGCGTCCGTCGGCTCGGAGGCGTCTGCCGGCGGGGAGGTGTCCGCTGGCGGGGAGGCGTCTGCCGGCGGGGAGGCGTCTGCCGGCGGGGAGGCGTCTGCCGGCGGGGAGGCGTCTGCCGGCGGGGAGGCGCTCGGGCGCGCCGCCGGGGCCCGTACCCGGGGATGGCGATGGTTGGCGCTGCGCCGACCGTCGCCCACCGCGGCCCAGCTGCAGGCGATGCGAGACACCTGGCTCGCCCTGTGGACCTCGCGGCTTTTGATCTGGGTCGCCGGTGTCGGCGCCGTGCTCGCCTTCGGCCTGGCCCGGCTGCACGACGTCTTCCACCCGCCGCACGTCACCAGCGGCTTCGGCTGGCTCGGCGACCTCCTCGCGGCCCCCGCGGCGCGCTGGGACGGCGCCTGGTATCTCGTCATCGCCCACTACGGCTACGCCCCCGAACTGGCCGCCTACGGTACCGCCTCGCGGGCGGCCTTCTTCCCGCTCTACCCCCTCGGCCTGCGGCTGCTCTCGGACACCGGCCTGCCGGCGGTGGCGGCGGGCATCGCGCTCTCCCTCCTCGCCTTCGCGGCGGCCCTCTACGGCATCCACCGGCTCACCTCCCTGGAACTGGGGCGGCTCGGCGGCGGGCGGCTTGGCCGCGAACGTATCGGCGGCGACGTCGCGCAGCGTCTCGGCGGCGACGCGCCCCGCCTGGCCGTGCTGGCGGTGGCGCTCTCGCCGATGGCCTTCTACTTCTCGGCGATCTACTCCGAGTCCCTTTACCTCGCGCTCTCCGTCGGCGTCTTCTGGTCCGCCCGCCAGGGCCGCTGGGCATGGGTCGGGGTGCTCGGCGCCCTGGCGAGCGCGACGCGCAGCGCCGGGCTCGTCCTGCTCGTTCCGGCGGCGCTCCTCTACCTCTACGGGCCGCGCGCCGACCGGCCGCCCGACGGGCAGGAGGAGATACTCGTTTTCGGAGGTGTGTGCGCGCGCGTACGCGCGCGGGCGCGCGCGGGCGCGCACACCCCGCAAATCGTCAAGACACTCCGTTCCGTCGTCAAGACACTCCGTCCCCGCTACCGCCCGCGCCTCGACGCCCTCTGGCTGCTGCTGCTGCCCCTCGGCGTAGTCGCCTACATGGCCTACCTCGCGCTCGCCGGCGGGAGCGCCCTGATGCCGTTTCACGCCCAGGAAGTCTGGAACCGCGAATTCGCCGGGCCCTACGTCGCGGTCTGGGACGGCGCCCGGGCGGCCTTCGACGGGCTGCGCCAGCTGCTCTCGTTCCAGCGCCGGCACATCTACTTCCGGCTCGCCGGCGGCGACCCCTTCGTCGACGCCTGGCACAACCTGATGCTGTTCGCCTTCCTGCTCGCCGCGGTGCCGGCGCTCGTGGGCGTCCTGCGGCGGCTGCCGCTGGCCTACGGGGCGTATGTCGTCTCCGCCCTGGCCCTGCCCCTCTCCTATCCCGTCGCGGCGCAGCCGCTGATGTCGCTGCCGCGGTTCGAGGTCGTGCTGTTCCCGTTGTTCATCTGGCTCGGGGCGTGGCTCGCCGAGCGGCCCCGGGCGCGGCCGCTGGCGCTGGGGATCTCGGCGCTGCTGCTCGTCGGCTTCGTCGGGCAGTTCGCGACGTGGCACTGGGTCGCCTGACGGTGGCGCCTGGTCCCGCCGGGCGGCCCCGCTCCATGCCGTCGCGCCCCGCCCGGGGCGAACGGCGGACGTGGGGCGAACGGCGGATGCGGGGCGAACGGCGGACGTGGTCGTGATAAGCGCGGAAGGCGCTCTGGGGCGGGGTCTGCGCGTGGTCCTGCTCGACGGCCTGGGGACCCTGCTGTCGCTGGCGCCGCCCGCCGCGGAGCTCGCGCGGGGTCTGCGCGAGCGCTACGGCCTGCGCCTGGAGGCGGGCGACGCCGAGCGGGCGTTAGCGGCGGAGATCGACTACTACCGGGCGCATCACCACGAGGGTCGCGACGAGTCCACGCTCGCCGAGCTGCGGGGTCGCTGCGCCGCGGTCCTCCGCGCCGCCCTCCCCGAGGCGGTCGCGGCCGCCCTCGACGAGGCTCAGCTGAGGGGTGCGATGCTCGACGCGCTGCGCTTCTTCGCCTACCCCGAGGTGCCCGCCACGCTGGGCGCCCTGCGCCGGCGGGGACTGGAGCTGGTGGTGGTGAGCAACTGGGACGTCTCGCTGCCGGCGGTGCTCGCCGACCTCGGTCTGCGCGAGCTCCTCGACGGGGTCGTGACCTCGGCGGAGGTCGGCAGGCCCAAGCCCGACCCGGCGATCTTCCGCGCCGCCCTCCGCTTGGCCGGGGCGTCGCCGGCGCAGGCCCTGCACGTCGGCGACTCGCCCGAGCTCGACCTCGCCGGGGCCCGGGCGGCGGGGATCTCGGCCGTGCTGCTCGATCGCTCCGGGTCGCATCGGGCGCTGGGTCCGGAGGCTCCCGGGGTGCCGGTCATCGCCTCACTGGCCGATCTGCTCGCCTAAGCTCGCCCTGTGGAGTCTCCGGGGATCATGGGCGCGTCGACGCCGACACCGCCGGCGCCTACGCCGCACCCGCGGCCTCGGTGGTCCGGCGGCTGGCCGTGGTGGACGGCGCCGCTGGCGCTCCTCGGCGGCCTCGTGCTGGCGGCCGTGGGGGCGCTGATCGTCGACATCCCGGCGGCGATCTTCGGCGTGCACGTCACCTCCTCGCACATCCCGGGGGGACTGGAGATCGTGGACACCGTCATCCAGGACGCCGGCTTCGTGCTTGCCGCCGTCCTCTGCGCCGGGCTCGGCGGGCGCATGGTGCGCGCCTGGCAGTTCGGCCTGCGCCCGCCCCGGGTGGGCTGGCGGCGGGCGGCGCTGGCGATCGTGGTGCTCGTGATCGCATTCCTGATCTTCAGCGCCGTCTGGGCGGCGGTCCTGAGCTCGAACGCCAAAGACAAGGTCCTCGAACAGCTCGGCACCAACGAAGGCACGGCGCTGCTGCTGGCCAGCGCGCTGCTGACATGCGTCGTCGCCCCGATCTGCGAGGAGTTCCTGTTCCGCGGGTTCATCTTCACGGCGCTCTCCAGCTGGCGCGGGCCGTGGCCGGCGGCGGTGCTCACGGGACTGCTCTTCGGCGGCGTCCACGCCGGCTCGGCGCCCGCCGTCGACCTCCTGCCGCTGGCGGCCCTCGGATTCGGGCTGTGCCTGCTCTACCGCTACAGCGGCTCGCTTTACCCCTGCATGATCGCCCATTCGCTCAACAACTCGTTGGCGTTCGGGGGGCTCGAGGAATGGGGCTGGCAGATCCTCGTGCTGATGCCCGTCGCGCTGGTCGCGATCGGTTTGATCGTGCTCGGCTTCAAGCGGATCGGGTTGATCGTGCCCCCGCCGCCGGATTCGCCGGGGGCGGTCCTAGCATCGGAGGCGTGATCTCGCCCCCCGCGTCCCCTCCTCCCGCGGCGCCGGTCGCGGCGCAGATGACGATCAGGACCGGCGCCGGTCATGGCTCGGTGCCGTTTGCGCTGGTCGGCGAGCGGCTCGTCGTGCGGGGCGCGGTGACGCCCTACGTCGCCGGCCAGAGGGTGACGGTTCACTTTGTCCTGGACGGTCGCGACGTGGCCTCCCGGACCGCGACCGTCGCCTCTTCCCCCGGCGGCAGGGGACGCTTTCGCGTGACCTACGCGAGCCGGCGGCCGGGACTGCTCGGCGTCGCCGCGACGCACGCCGCGACGCCGCAGCTGACGGCGCTGGCGGCGCACGCGCGCGATCTGCGGGTCGTCCCCGCGGACATGCGCGAAGGCGCCCGCGGGCCGGGCGTCTGGGTGCTCCAGGAGCGTCTGGGCGCGCTGCACTACGCGGTGCCTCACGACGGGGTCTTCGACGAAGGGACCGGCCAGGCGGTGATCGCCTACCGCAAGCTCAACGGGCTCGCCCGGGTGCCGACGGTCGACGCCCGGGTGCTGCGTCTGCTGCAGCGCGGCGCCGGGCGCTTCCCGGTGCGCTTCCCCCGTCAGGGCCGGCACGTCGAGGCATCGCTCTCCCGGCAGGTCCTCGCCGAGGTCGAACCCGGCGGGCGGGTCCACCGGATCTACACGATGAGCTCCGGCAAGCCCTCGACGCCGACCGTCCTGGGGCAGTTCCGGGTCTACCTGAAGACGCCCGGCGTCAACTCCGAGGAGATGTTCGACTCCAACTACTTCATCCGCGGCTACGCCATCCACGGCTACCCCGAAGTCCCGACCTACGCCGCCAGCCACGGCTGCCTGCGGGTGCCGAACGCGGACGCCCCGGCGATCTTCGGGTGGGTCAGGCTGGGGACGCCGGTCGACGTCTACCAGTGACGCTCGGGTCGTCGCCCGTCGCCCGTCGCCGGTCGCCCGCCGGGCGGGGCGAGACGGAGGCTCTTGCGAGCCGCATCGGGTGTGACGCCGGAGCCCGCGACTACACGCGCAGGCGCATCAGCCGTGTGAGATAGCCGACGCCGATGCCGTAGACGACGAGCGCCAGGAGTGTGCCGACGCCGCGGATCACCCACTGGCTGGTGTCGCCGGCGGTGACGCCGGAGAACGGCGAGGTGAGCCGTTCGGCGGCTTCGTCGATCGTCTTGTGCAGGGTGCTCTCGTGCGAGCGTCTGTGCGGGGTCGGGCGGGCCGCGACGCCGTTGTTGGTGCCCAGCACCGCATTCTGGGCGCCGCTCGAGGCGCTGCCGGTCTGTTCGACGACGAACAGCGCGAACGAGGCGAGCACGACGAGGCAGGCCAGACGCGAGGCGAGGCGCAGCACGGTGGTCAAGGGCGTCAACATGCGGCGGTCTCAGTCGCTCTGCGGTCGGACGTCGGGATCGTGGATGAGGTCGGCCAGGGCTGGATCGAGCGGAATCGAGCTAGATTAGATCCCGCCGTGGACGCCTTGGCCGAATCGACGAGTGATCTGCAGGCCGCCCGCGCGCGGCTCCTGGCCGACCTGCGCGAGCACGCCCTGGTGATCGGCGAGGTCACGCTGACCTCGGGACGCAAAGCCGCCTACTACGTCGACGCCAAGCGCGCGATCCTCCTCTCCGAGGCATTCGCGGCGCTGGGCGTCCTCATCGCCGACGCGGCGCGGTCCTGCGCGGCGACCGCCGTCGGCGGGGTCCCGGTCAGCGCGATCCCCGTCGCCTGCGCCGCGCTCGCCGCCGGCTTCCCCCGGCGGGCGTTCATCGTGCGCAAAGAGCGCAAGGAGCACGGGCTGCAGCGCTGGATCGAGGGTCCCGAGCCGCAGCCCGGCGAGCGCTGCCTGCTGGTCGAGGACGTCGTCACCACCGGCGGGTCGACGATCGAGGCGCTGGAGCGCGTTCGCGGCGAGGGCATCGAGATCGCCGGTGTCGCATGTGTGCTGGATCGCCTCGCCGGCGGCGGCGACGCGATCCGGGCGGCGCTCGGCGGGGCCCCGTACTTCCCGCTGTGCACCATCGACGAGGTCTATCCCGAGCGGCCCGACAGGTGACACGGGCCGGCGCGGCACCGGCCGGCGTGACGATCCGCGACGCCCGGCCCGGGGACGTGCCGGAGCTGCTCGCGATGTTCGCCGAGCTCGCCGAGTACGAGCACCTCACGCACGAGCTGAGGGCCACCGAGGAGCGGCTCGCCGACGCTCTCTTCGGCGATGCCCCGGTCGCACGGGCGCTGATCGCGCAGGACGGCGAGGGGGCCGAGGCCATCGGCTATGCCCTGTTCTTCCCGACGTTCTCCAGCTTCCTCGCCAGCGCCGGGGTGTGGCTGGAGGATCTCTTCGTCCGGCCCACGCATAGGGGGCGCGGCGTTGGGCGGGCGCTGCTCGCCGCCGTCGCCGCGGGCGTCGACGAGCGCGGTGGCGGGCGCCTGGAATGGGCGGCGCTCGACTGGAACGAGCCCGCGCTGCGCTTCTACCGCGGGCTCGGGGCGCGCACGATGGGGGAATGGGTCACCCACCGCCTCGCCGGCGAGGAGCTCGCCCGGGTCGCCGCGGAGGGTCGCGGCGGCGCGGACGCCGAGGGCGGGAGGGGCGCCGCCGGGCGGTAGGCTTGGACGGGGTCCGTTGAGGGCCGCGCCCTCGTAGTCCAATGGATAAGACAACCGCCTCCTAAGCGGTGGATCCAGGTTCGACTCCTGGCGGGGGCATTTGGGCGTGCTACGCCGTGGCAGTGGCGTGTTTCTACGCGAGCGCGTACAGCGTCTCGGGGGATGCGCAGGACCCAGTTCTCGCGTAGCTCGGCCTGATGCGCCTTCGCCTCATTCTTCTCCGTCGCCCTCTTCGTTGCTACTCCCGCTCTCGCCGCCGTGGCTCGAGCAGGCCCTGGAGATGCCACCGGCGTGGCTGTAGGTACCGTCGGAGCATTCGCCGATCGTTCCTTCCTCGCTTTCGAAGCTCCCGATACACCGATGTTCTTCGCAGAACTTGCTATCGGTCGCGTGGCTCGACGAGCCCAGTTCATCTTCTCCGCTGCCCGTATTGGAAGACGGTTCCGCTGCCGCCACGGTTGTCGTTTGGTCACCGTCCGGATGTGGACGTGCACATGTACCACAGTGTGTGTAACAGTATGTGCAGGGTCTACGCTTTAGGCATGTCGCCGAAGGACAAGCGCCAACTCGCTCGTGAGCATCTCCAAGCTGCGCAGACCGCTGTGGAGGAGGAGCGGGTCAACGACGCGATCAATGCCCTGTTCTACGCGGGCGAGGCCGCAGTGGTCGCGCTTGCCGACGAGCACGAAATCGATACGAAGAAGCATCACGGACTGAAGGCCGACGCGGCCGGCGAGCTTCACAAGAAAGGCGTGCTCGCCTACGACTTCGGCGCCACCCTACGGATTCTGAATCAGGCAAGAAAGGATATCTGGTACGAGGGCGAGGAGCCGGAGCTCGACGGCGATTTGGAGGATCTGGTCGCCCGGGTGGAGGAGCTCGTGGAGGCCGCGGAGGCGATCGGATGAGCGCACTTCGACTCTGCGAGCAGCTATCCGACCTCGGGTGGGATCGGCGAACGCGAGAGGATCGCGACCGTGCAGGGCGCTACCAGACGCCTGAGCAGCGGGCCATCACGGCTATCGTGATGAGTCGAGCGATCGCCATGGGAGCTTCGGGATTTGCCCTGACGGGCTCGACGGCTCGCAAGCGACGCACGGCCATCAGCGATCTCGACTACCACGTCATCGGTCGCCGTCCGGACGTGAGCGATCTGCCTGGTGATCTGGACGTAATCGCCACGAGTGAGGCGCGCTTCCGCAGCCGCCTGATCGACGGAGACGACTTCGCGCAGTGGACCCTGCGCTGCGGTTGCGTCCTTCATGACAGCGGCCCGATGCGCGACGGCGTGCGCCTCGTCGTGGAGATGGACCTGTGGCCGAACGCCCAGCGCAAGCTTGACAGCCTTGACATCCATCGCGCCGAGGTCGAGCGCCTTATCCACATGGGCGACCAGGACGCCGCACACGAACAGCTCCGGGCGATGCTCACGACAGCGGCTCGAGGGCTGCTGCTCCAGGCACGGATCTTTCCGCTCGCGAGAAAGGAGCTGCCAGCGCAACTCGAACGAGCCGGATATGGCCCACTAGCCCGGATCCTGGATCGCATGATCCACGTCGCGCCGCAGCTCGATGAGCTTGAAGGCGGGTTGCAGGTCCTTGACGCGACGCTTGATACCGAGCGGGTACGGTTGTCCGCCTGATTCTCATTACGCGCGGGTGCAAGTCCGGCGGCTGGCCGCTTCGCTCGACCGCCAGCTCGCAGACCCGAGGCAACCATGTTCCCGACGCGCACCTCGCGGCCCTGATGCGCCAGCACGGCGTCCGGGTGATCTACACCCACGACAGGGATTTCCGTCGCTACGACGGCATCGAGCCGCGGGACCTCTCGGCGTAGGCCCCGTCTGCCTCCTCGGTTCCGGGCGAGCCCGGCCCTCCTTGCTATTGCTAGGGGCCGTGCTCGCGGGCAGCCACACCAGACATGACTGACTCCGCGGCCGCCCCCAGTCGCGCCCGCCGCCGGCTGATCCTCGCGATCTGCTGCATGAGCCTGCTGATCGTGGGCCTCGACAACACGATCGTCAACGTCGCCCTGCCCTCGATCGGACGTGACCTGAAGGCGCCCGTCACCGGCCTGCAGTGGACCGTCGACGCCTACACGCTGGTGCTCGCCAGCCTCTTGATGCTCGCCGGCTCGACCGCCGACCGCATCGGTCGAAAGCGCGTCTTTCAGGTTGGCCTCGGGCTGTTCGCCCTCGGCTCGCTGCTGTGCAGCCTGGCGCCAAGCCTGGGCTGGCTGATCGCCTTTCGCATGCTCCAGGCCGTCGGCGGGTCGATGCTGAACCCGGTTGCGATGTCCATCATCCGCAACGTCTTCGCCGACGCCCGCGAGCGCGCCCAGGCGATCGGCATGTGGGGCGCCACCGTCGGCTTCAGCATGGCGCTCGGTCCCGTCGTCGGCGGGGCCCTCGTGCAATCCGTGGGCTGGCCCTCCATCTTCTGGATCAACGTCCCCATCGGCCTCGCCGCGCTGGCGTTGACGGCCCGCTTCGTGCCGGAGTCCCGCGCGCCACGCCCGCGACGGATCGACCCGGTTGGCCAGGTGCTCGTGATCGCCTTCCTCGCGTCGCTCACCTACGCCATCATCGAGGGACCCTCGCACGGCTTTCTCTCGACCGAGATCCTCGGCCTCTTCGCCCTCGCCGCCGCCGCCCTCGTCGCGCTGCTCCTGTACGAGTCCCGCAGGCGCGAGCCGCTGCTCGAACTGCGCTTCTTCCGCAGCGTGCCCTTCTCCTGCGCCAGCGCCACCGCCGTCGCCTCCTTCGCCGCGCTCGGCGGCTTCCTCTTCCTCAACACCCTCTTCCTGCAGGAGATCCGCGGCCTCTCGGCTCTCGACGCCGGGCTCTACACGCTGCCCATCGCCGCCATGACCGTGCTCTTCGCTCCCATCTCCGGCAGGATCGTCGGTCGTCGCGGGCCGCGCATCCCGCTGCTCGTCGGCGGGCTCGGCATCGGGCTCGGCGGGGCCCTGATGACCGGGCTCGGCGCCCACACCTCGCCGGTCTCGCTCCTGCCCGCCTACATCGTCTTCGGCATCGGCTTCGGCACCGTCAATCCCCCGATCACCAACACCGCCGTCATGGGGATGCCACCGGCCCAGGCCGGCGTCGCCTCGGCGGTGGCCTCGACCTCCCGGCAGGTCGGGCAGACGCTGGGGGTCGCCCTCCTCGGCGCCATCGCCGCCGCCGGGGTGGGCAGGGTAGGCCTCGGCTTCGTGCAGTCCAGCCAGCCCGCCTGGTGGCTCGTCGCCGCCTGCGGCGCCGTCGTCTTCGCCCTCGGCCTGCTCGGCACCAGCGCCTGGGCGGGCGACACCGCCGAGCGAGTCGCCGCCGAGTGCGTCCAAGAGGAAGCGCCCAAGGCGCCGGAGCCCGAGCTGGCGCGGGCGTGACCACGCCTGAGGGGATGCGCCGCTGAGCTGCCCTGCCCGCTGGGCTGCCCCTGCCCGCTGGGCTGCTCCTGCCCGCTGAGCTGCTCCTGCCCGCGGGGCTGAGCAGGGCGCCGAGCCGACCACCTCCCCCGGCCACTACGTGGCCGACTCGCCCTCCTCGCCGGCTGCCTCCGCGTCGTCGCCCTCGTAGAGCGACTCCCGCGCCAGCTCCTTGCCTCGGCGGGTCCAGAGGGCGATCTCGAGCAGGTCGCCGCCGTAGTCGTCGGGTGCGAGCAGCGTGAAGCGGTTCTCGATCAGCTCGCACTGGTCAACCGTGAGGCCGCCCAGCTCGCCCGTCACGATCGCCCCGCCCGGCATCAGCGGGCGGCCCCAGACGAGCGTCATCGCGGCGACGCCGCCGTGGTGGCCGCGCCAGCGTCCCAGGGCCTCCTCGCAGAGGTCGAGCTTCCACTCCGGGTTCGCCTCCGCCGTGTCCGCCGTGAAGTCCGCCTCGGCCGTCAGCTCGGCCGGCTCGCCGCCCTCCTCGCCTGGCGCGAGAAAGCGCACGTAGCCATACAGCTCGTAGCCGCCGCTCGTCAACGACGTCGCCGGGACATAGGTTCGCCCGTGCCAGCTGCGGTCCGGGTACCAGAGGATCTCGCCAGGCTCGCCGAGGTCCTCGGGTGCGTCGTCCAATCCACGCCACGCCGCCAGCAGCTCCTCGCCCAGGCGCTCCGCCCAGCGCCCGTAGGGCAACGCCTCCTGGGGGGGCTCCGCGGCGAAGCGGGGGAGAAAGCGCTGCTCGGGCGGCACAGCAGGGCAGCCTAACGCGGGTCGCGCCCGCCGGGCGCGACGGGCCATGCTCCGCGCCCAGGCGCGGCCGGTCTACCGGCGCGGCCCGAGTCCTCCGGGCGCGGCCCGAGTCCTCCGTGGTCGCCCCTACAGCTCCACCAGCAGCGTCACCGGGCCGTCGTTGACGGATTCCACCTCCATATGCGCTCCGAAGACCCCTCGCCGTGCCCCGATCTGGGCGCAGAAGCGCTCGTACAGCGGCTCCGCCTCGGCGCCGCCCGCGGCCCGGGCGAAGCTCGGGCGATTCCCGCGGGCCGTGTCCCCATAGAGCGTGAACTGGCTCACGCAGAGGATCTCGCCATCCTCTCCGAGCGGCTCGTTCATACGGCCCTCGGCGTCCTCGAAGATCCGCAGCGCCCGCACCTTCGCCGCCAGCCGGTCGGCCTCCGCCTCGCCGTCGTCGTGGGTGATCCCCAGCAGCACCAGCAGGCCCGGGCCTATCGCCGCCACCGTCTCGCCCTGCACCCGCACCGCCGCGCGGGACACCCGCTGCACTAGGGCCCGCACCGCTACCCCCTGCCCTCGTCCGCCGCCGCGACGCCGCCGTCCGCCTCCGCGACGTCGTTGCCCACCGCCGCGGCGGTTCCCTCGTGGGCCCGCATTGCGGGTTACGCCGCCCGCAACCGGGAAGCGGCGTCCTCCGGTGCCACGATGTTCAGGTTCACGCCCGTCGACAGCTCCAGTCCCGCCAGGTGGGTGAGTCGCGGCATCACGTCGATCCGCCAGCAGAAGTGCTCGGCCCCGCGCGGCGCCGTCCTGATCCACAGGTTCAACGGCGGGCTGCACCCCAGGTGGCGCGCCAGCCGGCGCAGGCCGTCGTGCAGCAGAGCCGCCCCCGTCGGCCCCTCGTCCTCGAACCGCGCCCGCGGGCGCCGCGGCGCGAGCATCAGCTGGAAGGGCACCCGTGAGCCGAAGGGGGCCAGCAGCACCGCGTCGTCGTCGATCGCCACCACCCGCTCGCGCAGGCGGACCTCCTCGGCGAGCAGATCCTCCAACAGGCTCTGGCCCATCGTGCGGGTCGCGTAGGCGCCGAAGCGCTCCCGCTCGCGGGCGACGTCGGCGGGCACGAAGTCCAGCGCATACAGCTGAGCGTGGGTATGGGGCAGCGAGGCGCCGGCCTCGCGGCGCTCGTTGACGATCAGCTGCACGTAGGAGCTGTCGGCGTGTGCCCGCATCCGCTCCCGCCAGACCTCCATCGCCGCCGCCACCTGCTCCGCCGGGAGGTCCGCCAGCGAGAGCACCGGCTGGGGGCCGTTGACGATCACCTCGTGCGCCCCCGTCGCCGGCAGCGCCGTGAACAGGCCGTCGGCGCTCGGCGAGCCCGTGAGGCGCTGCGGGCCGGCGAAGCGCTCGGCGTAGGCGGCGTCGCGCCCGCCGCCGCCGGACAGCCGGAGGTTCCCGCCGCCGCCCCGCTCCGGGGCCCCGCCGTCCGCCTGGACCTGGGCCGCCGGTGTCAGCGCGGGGTATAAGTTGGGCACCACCCGCACCGTCCAGCCGGGCGAGTCGGCCGGCCCGCCGCCGGGGCGCAGGGCATAGATCTCGGGAGGCGTCCGATCCTCGTGACCCTCCGCGAACGGGTCCCGCTCGACGTCGATCGGGGCGGCCTCACCGCATGTCGGCGCGCCGCCGGGGCGCCGCGAGCGCTCGCCGGCGACGATCGTCCTGTGTCCGCTGAGCGGATCCACGCGTACCTCGGGCATCGCCGCAGAAGGGTGCCACAAGACGGGCACTTCAACACCGCCTCCCCTTGCTATATCCTGGAGGGGGTGTCGGGGCCGGGTTGCCCTGACACGCCTGGGAGTCAGCCGGCATGGGTCGGCGCTCTGAGCCCGCCGAGTCCCATTCTGCGGCGCTCCGTCTCGAAGTCCAGAGCCTCATGGCCGAGTCCACCCAAGCGGCCCTCGCGGTCGCGTCCATTCCAAGCTCCGCCGATATCGAGCGTGCGGAGAAGTTCGCCCATGAGCGATTCCTGCACGACGGGGAGGACCCCGAGGTCGTCCTCGCGCCGGGCTGCGCCAGGCGGCGGGCGCTCGACGCCGCGCTGCTCGAGATCGCCGAGAAGACGAAATACCCCTCGACGGCGTGGCGTCGCGAGTTCTCGCTCCTGCTCGGCCTCGAACGGCTGCTGTCCGACGACGAGCCCCGCCTGCGCGACGGCACCGTGCTTTCCGCGCACCAGGTCGACGCCCTCTCCGGCACCCTGACGGCGCTGCTCGCCGAGGCCGAACGCAGCGCCGGCAACGGCAACGGGCGCCCCGCCGCGATGGCTTCCCCCGAGCTGCTCGCCTCGGCGGCGATCTTCGGCGTCGACGCCGACAACGGCGCCGCCGAGCCCGGCGCGGCGCAAGCAGGCGGGACGAGTGCCGCGGCGGAGGTGGCCGAGGACGGCGGCCGGCTGGCCTCCGACGAGCCCGAGGAAGAGGACGACGAGGACGACGACTACCCAGAGGAGGACGACGACGAGTCGGCGGAGTTCGCCCGCGCCCCCCGCGAGGAGCCCGAGGACGACGAGGATCTCGACGACGAGGACGACCTCGAGCCCCTGCCAGAGGACGAGGGCGAAGGCGGCGAGGCAGAGTCCGAGGACGACGACGGCGAGGAGCCGCGCGACTGGGTCGACGAGGATGAGGAGGAGGTCGCCGACCAGCCCGAGGACCCCAACGCCGCCAAGCGCTTCTGGTTCGAGCACGCCACCGGCGCCGGCAAGACGGTCGCCGCGCTGGGCTTCGTCGAGGCCTCCCAGACGGGCGGCGTCCTGATACTCACCCACCGCCGCAACCTCGTCGACCAGTTCCTCGGCGAGCTCCGCCAGCGGGGCTACTCGCAGCGCATCAGCCGCCCCCTCTACGCCGGCGAGGACTCCACCCGCGGCCCGGTCTCCGTCGAGACATACCAGTGGTTCGTCCGCAACGCCGGGCGGATCTCCAGCGCCTACACCATCGTCATCTGCGACGAGGCCCACACCGCCCTGGGTGAGAAGACGAGTGGCGCCATCCGCGCCTGGACAGGCCCCATCTTCATCGGCATGACCGCCACCGGCGCCCTGATCGCGCGCCACGTCACCGACCTCTTCCCGACCCAGACATCCCGCTTCGACCTCGCCCAGGCCGCCCGCCGCGGCGTCATAGCGCCGCTGCGCTGCCTGCGCATATCCCCCGGCACCGGGGTCCGCACCATCGCCAAGGTCCCTTTGCGCCGCGGCGAAGTCGACACCGAGTTCGACCAGGAGCAGCTCGCCGAGCTGCTCGACCAGCAGCCCTTCAACCTGGCCATGGCCAACCTCTACAAGACCCGCTTCAACGGCGTCCCCGGCGTCGTCTACGCCGCCGGCGTCCAGCACGCCTACAACCTCGCCGAGGCCTTCCGCGCCGAAGGCATCAAGGCCCAGGCCGTCTCCGGCGAGACCCCCAAGCGCGAGCTCGCCAGCGTCCTCGCCCGCTACGAGCGCGGCGACGTCGACGTCCTCATCAACGCCCAGCTGCTCGCCGAGGGCTGGAACAGCCCCCGCGCGACCGTCTGCGTGCACCTCGCCCCGACCGCCTCCAAGCGCATCTACCAGCAGCGCGTCGGCCGCGTCACCCGTCGCCACCCCGGCAAGGAGGCCGGCCTGGTCGTCGACTTCGTCCACCCCGCCACCAAGCACGACGACCCCGTCGTCACCCTGCACTCCCTGCTCGACCGCGACGTCTACCGCGGCGGCGCCATCGTCGTCGGCCCCGTCCGCCGCGGCCGCGGGCGGCGGATGCGCGTCGAGCGTCGCGTCCTGCCGGTCTGCGCCGACGAGGAGCGCCGCGTCCAGGTCTTCGAACGCGAGCTCTGGCGGATCGCCGTCGAGAACCTCGACTACGGCGAGCGCCACGTCTGGGCCGCCCTCGCCGGCGCCCGCGTCACGCCCGCCGGCTGGCGCCGCGCGCGGGCCATGCTGCACTTCGACCGCGGCGGCGAGCTCAAGACAGGCTTCCTGCTGAGCGCCATCAAACGCAACAACAACTCCCAGCTGCGCCTGCGCGCCCTCACGGACATCGCCGCCGGCCGCGACCCCGACGCCTTCGACACCGCCATCGACGTCATCGGCGGCTGGTCACGCGAGGACCGCCGCGAGGCCTCCAAGATCATGCTGCGCGCCCTCGTCGAGCGGCGCATCGGCCGCCGCGACCAGGCCAGCGCCTGGATCTGGCGCCTGGCGGAGTACACCCGCGAGCTGCACGAGGAGTACGCCGTCCAGCGCTGGCCCGAGACCAAGCGGCTGCTGGGACTGCTCGTCAACTCCTCCGGCGGCGCCCACGCCCGCAACGCCCGCCGGCTGATACACGCCGCCCGCAAGCAGGACCGGCGACTGGCTGCCGCCCTGCTCGCCGCCGCGTTGGCCCACACCCCCGAGGCCGAGGAGGCGCTGCGCGGCGCCCGCACCCGCATGGCGCGCAAGCCGCCCGCCCTCGCCCGCGAGCTCCTGCGCAACTTTCCCAAACGCCGGGCGCGGGGCAGCAAGCGCCGCCGCAAGGGTGGCCACAAGGCGGGTGGCGCCGCCAAGCCCGCTGCCGGCGCCGCGGATGCCCGCGCCGATGCCGACACCGGCGCCGATGCTCGCGCCGATGCCGACGACGCCGCGTCCAAGATCGACGCCGCCTCCAGGGCCGTCGCCAAGGTCAAGGCGGCCGCGGAGGCCTCTGCCGGCCGCGAGGATGGGTAGCGCCGCGCGGGCGGAGGTAATTGTCGATTTTCCACACCATGGCCTTACCTAATGCCCGCTAGGTAAGGCCACGGTGTAGAGAATCGGTATGTACTTCCACGGATGGCCGACGCCGGCGGGGGGAGCTCACCCGATGCCGGTGAGGTGGACCTCGCCGGCACCCAGCGCGACGCGACCGCCTCCGGCCAGCGCCACCACGAGACGCCCCTCCTCGTCGACTCCATCGGCCCGACCACTGCCCTCGGCCCACCTCACGGGTCGCCCAAGCAGGGCGTCGCGCGCCGACCAGGCCGCGAGCGTCGCCTCGCGGCTCTCGCCGATGCGACGGGAGATCGCGTCGAGCAGCCCGGCAAGCAGCGGCTCGATGTCTGACACATCCAACCCCAGCGTCGCCGCTCCCGCGCGCACCTCGGGCGGCAGCTCACCGAGGCGCAGGGCCGCGTTGAGTCCGATCCCCAGCACCGCCCAGCCAGCCTGAGGGCGGCCCTCGACGAGGATCCCCGCGACCTTCTCCAAGGCCGCCGCCCCACCCGCCGCCCCGCCTGCCGCCGCCGCCCCGCCTGCCGCCGCCCCGCCCGCCGCCGCCGCCCCGCCTGCCGCCGCCCCGCCCGCCGCCACCCGGTCTGGGCGCTCGAAGACGACGTCGTTGGGCCACTTGATGCGCGGCTCGCCGGGGACCACGTCGCAGACCGCGACGGCCGCGGCGAGGGGGAGCAGGGCCCAATCGCCACCGCCCGGCCGATGCCCGCGCAGCACCAGCGACATCAGCAGGGAGCTGCCGGCGGGCGCCGTCCAGCTTCGCCCCTGACGCCCACGGCCGGCGGCCTGGGCGTCCGCGGTCACCAGCGTTCCGTGGGGGGCCCCCGCCAGGGCCAGGGCGCGGGCGCGGGCGTTGGTCGAGTCGGTCAGGCGCAGGTGCAGGCGGGGGCGGCCGAGCGCGCCGACGGCAGCCGGGCTCGCGGGTTCGCCGGTGCCGTCGCCGGCGGTCTCGTCTTCGCCGCCCACGGCGCCGGGCGGCCACGGCGGTCTCGGCAACGTGCTAGCCCTCCCGGGCGTCCGTGTCCGCGTCCGCGTCCGCGTCCGCGCCGGCGTCGGCGTCGGCGAGGATGGCCCGCACGACGCCCTCCACGTCATGGCTCCGCGCCTCCACGTCCACCCGCAGACCGTGCTCGCGCAGCGCCTCGCTCGTGACCGGGCCGATCGACACCGTGCGGGTGGTGGGCGACAGGAGAGGGGCGCCGCGCGGCGGCGATAGGGGAGGGGCTCCGTGCGGCGAGGTGGTCTGTGCAGGAGCCGCCTGCGCAGAGGTCCCCTGCGCAGAGGCGCCTTGCGCAGGGACGCCTTGCGCAGGGGCGCCTTGCGGAGGGGCGCCCCGCGCAGAGGCGGCCTGGACGAAGAAGCGCACCGTGGAGGCCGAGGTGAACGTGATGTAGTCGGCCGCCCCGGCCGCGCTCAGGGCGCGTGGCGCGAGCGGCTCGGCCACAGTCTCATAGAGCTCCCACACGTCGACCTCGACGCCGCGGGCGCGCAGGGCGTCGGGCAGCACGGCGCGGGCGCCGCGTGCCGTCGCGACCAGGACGCGCCGCGGGGTCTCGCCGGCGAGCGCCTCCAGGAGTCCCTCGGCGACGGCCCGCTCGGGCACGACGTCGGCGGCGATGCCGTGCTCGCGCAGCGCCCCGGCGGTGCCGGGACCGATCGCGGCGACCCGCGTCCCGGCCAGCGCGCGGGCGTCGAGGCCGGCCCGGTCCAGGCGCTCGAAGAGGTGGGCGACGCCGTTCGCGCTGGTCAGGCACACCAGGTCGTAGCCGGAGAGGTCCGGTCGGGTCTCCCCGTCGGCGTCGGGCAGAGGTTGGCTGCGAATCACGGGGGCCTGGACGACCCGGGCACCGAGCTCCCCGAGCCGCCGGGCGAGGCCGCTGGCCTGGGCGCGGGCACGGGTGACGGCCACCGTCCGGCCCGCCAGCGGTTGCGGGGGACGCCAGGCCAGCTCACCGGCGAGTCCCGCGACCGGGCCGACGACGGTGATCGCGGGAGCCCGCACCGCCTCCTCCCGGGCGCGCCCGGCGATCGTGGCGAGCGTGCCCGTCACCGTGCGCTGCCCGGGCAGGGTGCCGCGTTCGACGACCGCCGCCGACTCCGACTCCGGCCGGCCGGCGCGAATCAGGGAGGCCGCGATCTCGGGCAGCTGGCCGACGCCCATGTAGAAGACCAGGGTGCCCGGGAACGCCGCCAGCGCCCGCCAGTCGAGCGCCGCCTCGCCGCGCCCGCCCGCCTCGCCGCGGTCGCCGGGCTCTCTGTTCCCGCTGGCCCCGCCGTTACCGCCCTGCTCGTCGGGTGCGGTGTGGCCGCCGTCGGCGCGGGTGTGACCAGTGACGAGCGCCACCCCCGTCGACAGGCCGCGGTGGGTGACGGGGATGCCGGCGTAGGCGCAGGCCGCGACCCCCGAGGTCACGCCGGGGACGACGTCGAAGGGGATCCCGGCCGCCAGCAGCGCCAGCGCCTCCTCGCCGCCGCGGCCGAAGACGAAGGGGTCGCCGCCCTTCAGGCGGACCACCTCGCGGCCCTCCCGGGCGCGGGCGACGAGCAGCGCCTCGGTCTGCTCCTGGGGGACGGAGTCGCCGCCGCCCTCCTTGCCGACGAACAGCAGCTCGGCGTCGGGGCGGGCGCCGTCGAGCGCCTCGGCGGGGACGAGGCGGTCGTAGAGGATGACGTCGGCCCGGGCGATCAACTGGAGCGCGCGCGCCGTCAGGAGCCCGGGATCGCCGGGTCCGGCGCCGACGAGGTGGACGCGGCCGGTCACGCCCCCGCCGGCCAGTGCTCGACGGTGAGCTCGGGCATGGGGAAGTGCTTCGGGTTGCCCGTCGCCAGCCGCGCGTCGACGCCGATCGCGGCGGCCGCGATCAGGCAGTCAGCCTGGCTCAGGGTGACGCCCCTCCGGGCGTATTCACGGCGCCAGCGCCCGGCGCGCTCGCACTCGGGCCGTCCCAGCGGAGCCAGGTGCAGTCCGTAGAGGAAGCGCAGCGTCTCGGCCTCCTCCCCGGGGTAGGCGCCGCGCATCACCTCCTCGGCGTTGACCGCGCAGATCCATGGGATCTGCGCCGCGTCGCGGAGCCCGCGGAGGCGCTCGGCGCTCGTCCGGCCGCGCAGCGCGTCGATGAGCACCGTCGTGTCCAGGAGGAGACGCAAGCGTCAACCCACCGTTGTGTCCAGGAGCAGCCGCGTCAACCGACGCGGCCGGCGTCGGCGAAGCGCTGCGCGTGCACCCAGGTGGACGGATCGGCGTCCCACTCGTGCTCGCGCCCCGCCAGCGCGCCGAGGCCGGCTTCGATGTCGTCCCAGCGGCGCTCGTCGTCGAGCGCTCGGCGGACCGTCTCCGCGATGAAGGTGCTGCGGCGCCGTTTGCCGACGCGAAGATCGAGGGCGGCCACGAGGTCCTCGTCGAGGCTGATGTGCAAACGCATGGCCACAAGCTAGCACACTGGCTCTCCGCTTTTGTTCTACGGGTCGTCGTGCGCCGCCGCCGCGCCCGTGCGCGAAAGTGCCTGCAGCAGATCCCCCGCATCGGCGCTCAGCATCCGCTCGGCCACGAGCCTCCCGAGCGACTCGGAGTCCTCGAGGGCGCCGAGAAGCTCGTCGGCGACCCAGGCCGAGCCGTCGGGCAGACCGAGCCAGGCGCTCAGGCGCAGGCGGCCCTCGCCGTCTGCTCGCGCCCAGGCGCCGAGCGGCGACTCGCAGCTCGCCCCCAGGGCCGCCGCGAGCGCCCGCTCGGCGAGCAGGCAGGCGAGGGTCGGAACATCCCCGATCGCCTCCACGGCAGACCGCGCGGCGGGATCGTCGTCGCGGCCCTGCAGGGCGAGGGCGCCCTGCCCGGGGGCCGGCACGAAGCGGGCGGGGGGCAGGACGACGCCGATGGCGGCTTCCCGCCCGATTCGCCGCAGGCCGGCGCCGGCGAGGACGATCGCGTCGAGCTCCTCCATGGCGAGCCTGTCCAGGCGGGTGTCGATGTTGCCGCGCATGTCCACCACCTCGAGGTCGGCGCGCGCCGCCCGCAGCTGGGCGGCGCGGCGCAGGCTGCTCGTGCCGACCCGCGCCCCTGTCGACAGCGCGCGCAGGCAGTCGTCGTCGCCCGCCGCCTCGCCGCCGGAGGCGCGCAGGCGGTCGCCGCCGCCGCCCGTCGCCTCGTCGCCATCGGGGGCGGCCATGCAGAGCACGTCCTCGACGTCCGCCCGTGCCGGGGCGCCGAGCAGCGCCAGGCCCTCGCCGAGCTCGCCGGGGACGTCCTTGGCGGAGTGCACCGCGAGGTCGATCTCGCCGGCGGCCAGCGCGCGTTCCAGGGCCCCGGTCCAGCGCGACTTGTCGCCGAGCGCCGAGCCGCGGTCGCCGGCGGTCGCGATCGCGACGATCTCGACCGGCCCGTGCCCGGCGTCCTGGAGCAGCGCCGCGACCGTCCGCGCCTGGGCGAGCGCGAGGGTGCTGCCGCGGGTGCCGAGCCGCATCAGTGCCCGCGCCGGCGCATCAGCTCTTGCGCCGGCGGCGGTCGAGGTCGTGGACCTCGGCGAGTACGGCGCCGGTCTGCGCCGCGCCGGCGCCTTCCTCGGCGCCCTCGTCGTCGCGCAGCGCGAAGAGCTCGCGGACGACCTGCAGGGTGGTGTGGCGGCGAGCGTCGGACAGGCTGCGCAGGCGGATCGTGGGCTCGTGCAGGAGGCGGTTGGCGATCGTCCGGGCCAGGGCCTCGATGCGGACGAGGTCGCGCGGCGAGACGGACTCCCAGCGGCCGTCGTTCTCGGCGAGGACCTGTTCGACGACCTGGGCGCCGTGCTCGCGCAGGGCGCTCACGGTGGGCAGCACCTCGAGCTGGCCGAGCCAGCGGGCGAAGCGGCGGATCTCCTCCTCGACGATCTCCTGCGCCTGGGGCAGCTCCTCGGCGCGGGTGCTGAGGTTGCGGGCGACGACGTCCTGGAGGTCGTCGATGTCGTAGAGCGTGACGCCCGGCAGGTCGCCGCAGCGGGGATCGATGTCGCGGGGCACGGCGATGTCGATCAGCAGCAGCGGCCGGCCGGCGCGCTGGCCGAGCACGAGCTCGAGCTCCTCGTGGCCCACGATGGGGTGCGGCGAGGAGGTCGAGGAGACCACGATGTCCGCCGCCACGAGCTGCTCGGGGAGGTCGTGGAGGCCGACGACGGAGCCCCCGAAGCGCTGGGCGAGGCTGAGCGCGCGGTCGGCGTGGCGGTTGGCGACGAACATCGTTCCCGCGCCCCCCTCGGCGAGCGCTCTGGCGGTCAGCTCGCTGGTGTCCCCGGCGCCGAGGATCACGACGTGGCGCTCGCGCAGGTCGCCGAGGACGTCGCGGGCGAGGCCGACGGCGACCGAGGGGACGCTGACGCGGGAGGAGCCGATGCCGGTCTCCGAGCGCACCCGCTTGCCGGTCGTCAGGGCGGCGGCGAAGAGGCGGTTGCTGAAGCCCCCGGTCACGCCGGCCTGCAGGGCCGCCTCGAAGGCGCGCTTGACCTGGCCCTGGATCTCGGCCTCGCCGAGGATCATCGACTCCAGGCCGGCCGTCACCCGGTAGAGCTGGCGGGCGGCGTCGCAGTTGCGCGGCGAGTAGATCGCCTCGGCGAGCTCGGTGGGGCGGATGTCGGCGTCGCGGGCCAGCATCCCGAGGGCGTCGGCCTCGGCGCGGACGGGGTCGCCGACGACGAGGTAGAGCTCGGTGCGGTTGCACGTGCAGAGCACCACCGCCTCGCGGATCTCGGGCGTCGCGATCAGGCGCTGGGCGAGCGCCACGGCGCCGGTCTCGGTGAAGGCGATCCGCTCGCGCACGGCGACCGGGGCGGTCTTGTGGGAGATGCCCAGCGCCAGCAGCTCGCTCATGCCGGCGTCGACTCCCGCTCGAAGGCGTGCCCGTCGGCCGGCGGGCGCTCGTGGGACTTCTGGGCGGCGGTCTCCTCGGCCTCGTCGCCGCCTTCGCTCAGCTGCGCCAGCTCGGCCAGATCGCGTTCGACGTGCCGCAGGCGCAGCGCCATGATCGAGACGTAGATCAGGACGATCGCGAAGAGCACGACGTAGGCCGCCGCGACGTACCTGCCGGCGGTGTGCAGCGGCAGCGCCGGGACCTCGGCCAGCAGGCGGCTCATGCCCCGCTCCTATGCAGCGTCGGAGCCGGAGCCCCGGCGGTGGGAGGCGTCGGGCTCACGAGCGCGCCGCGCGAGGAGGCCGCTTCGCCGGCCTCGAGCAGCCGCCGCCGCAGGGCGCGCAGCTGGAAGCGGGTGTGCTTGGCGGTGAGCTCGTATTTGCAGAGCGTCGTGAAGAGCAGCGCCATCGCGATCACCGACACCAGCAGGGTGAGCGCCATCGAGCCCGGCAGGTTGGAGGTGCTGCCGAAGACCCGCGGGTGGACGTAGGCGGTGGAGAGGTTGACGGCGATGTAGTTCATCGGCACGAAGGCCCCGGCGGTGATCGCGAAGACCGCGGCGTAGCGGGCTTGGCGCTCGGGGTCTTCGATGGCGAAGCGCAGCGGCTGGTAGGTGGCGTAGAGGAGGAAGATGATCAGGAACGACACCAGCGTCGGCTCGCTCCACACCCACCAGTGACCCCAGGAGCCCTTGGCCCAGATCGAGCCCGTGAGGAGGGTGCCGACGGCGAAGATCAGGCTGATGTGGATGACGACATAGGAGCGCATGTCCCAGCGGGGGTCGCGGGTGCGCAGGTAGACGATCGCCAGCAGGCCGCCGAGGACGAAGCCGCAGAGGGCGACGACGGCGAGGGGGACGTGGACGTAGAAGATCTTCTGCAGAAAGCCCTGTTCGGCTTCCAGGGGGGCGTAGAAGAAGCCCATCCCCAGCGCGATCGCCATCGCCAGCGGCGTGGCCAGCGTCAACGCCCGCAGGCCCCGGGCGTAGGGGTTCGGCGCCGGAGCGCCCTGGTGGCCCCGGGCGTGGAGGGCTGTCTTACGGCCCCGGGCGTGGAGGGTGGTCTTGCGGGCTTGGCCGGGAATCTGGTCTGCGCCTTCCCGGGCGGCGCGAAATGCAGGTGGAGTCATGGCGGCGGCTGGGGACATCGCTAGTCCTCCAGGAGAAAGTCGAATACGGCGTAGGCGACGAGCCCGAACAACAGATCATAGAGGCCGAGCGCCACCGGCCAGCGCGGTTGCGGGCCGGTGGGGTGGGAGAGCACGAGCAGCGGGGCGCTGGCCCGGGCCCCGCCGATGACGACCGGCACCAGCAGCGGCAGCGCCAGCAGCGGCCCCAGGAGGTCCCGGGCGCGGGTCTGCACGGCGAGCGCCGCCACCAGGGTCCCGATCAGGGCGACCCCGACGTCGCCGAGCAGCAGGATCAGCGGCAGGTCGGGCAGGGCCGGCCCGAGCGAGGGTTCCAGCAGCAGCAGGGCGAACGCCGGCACCGCCACCAGCTCGAGCAGGACCAGATAGATCAGCAGCGTCAGGGCCTTGGCGAGGAGCATCGCGCTGCGGCTCACAGGTGCCAGCAGGTAGCCGTCGAAGCCGCCGTCGGCGGCGTCCAGGACGAACAGCCGGTTGATCCCGAGCAGGGCCGCCAGCAGCAGGGTCACCCAGAGGATCCCCGCCGCCTCGTCGCCGTTGACCCCGTTGCGGTTCAGCGCGAAGTGGAAGACCACGAAGACGGTGACCGCGAACAGCGCCATCCCCGGCACCGACTCCAGGGTGCGCAGCTCTAGCAGGAGCTCCTTGCGCAGCACCGCCGCCACCGTCGCCGCGAAACCCGGCGGACGAGGGGGGGTGGGGGAGGCGGTGTGCGCGCCGGCGGATCTCGCGGCAGCGACCGGGTCGTCCGCCCGGAGGTCGCCGGGTGTCGTCGTCGTCGCGGTCGGGTCGTCCGCCGGCTCGGCCCGCCCGGCGTCGTGTCCGGTCGCGGCGCTCACCGATACAGCTCCGCGATCGCCCGCTCGTCGACCTCGGCGGCGGCGGCGAGCAAGGCGGGGCGCCCGTCGCGCAGGCCGAGGACGACGTCGGCGCCGGCGAGGTCGGCGGCGGGGTCGTGGCTGCAGATCACCCGC
>Ga0335072_10002418_pt1 | contig 28954 bp, 18 predicted proteins | sample Lox_Sample_21_FD_206725 | JGI IMG/M metagenome (GOLD analysis project Ga0335072, IMG submission 206725) | Soil microbial communities from Loxahatchee National Wildlife Refuge, Florida, United States - Lox_Sample_2.1 | ecosystem: Environmental > Terrestrial > Soil > Wetlands | place: USA... | reverse complement strand
GCCCGAGGGCGCGGCGCCGGGGAGACGGACCCCGTCTTGCTCGCAGAGTTGATGGCGGTGCGAAACCTCCTCGTGAACCTTTTTGCGTCCGCCTCAAAGGGGCCACTCACCGATGAGTCGATCCGCAAGATGACCGCGTACGCAGATTCGATCAAACTCCAGAAAGCTGAAGAGTTTCTCGCAAGTCGAAAGGACGGAAAGACCGGGAAAATGTAGGAGGTCACACTGTGCCACCGCTCCGATTTCCTCGACGCTCCCTATTCTGGTTCGTCGTCCTCTTTCTGGGCATGTTGATCGCCCTTCCCGCCGTTCCGCTGCTGGGCTCCCTCACGTTCATGATTGAGCCGCCGCTTCAGCGGTACTATCTCACCGCATACTTAGTCAGTGCGAAAGTCTTCCGCCAGAGCAGCGCAACCACCCCGGTAATTTGGCTTTACAAAACGGCACCCCGTCGGCGCCGTGCTCTCCTCACTGAGCGTGACGTCGAGTCCACGAATCGCGGGACCTTTGGCCTTCGCCTCTCGCCCGCGGCGCTGGCAGATGGGTGGACAGCCATCCAGGCCGGTTCTCAGGAGCATGTGAACTCGGCAGAACTGTATGTGTTCCTGCAGGCGAATATCTATGACGGCCACAGTTCTGTGTGGATGATTGCAGAACCCCTGCTCCTCGGCTTCCTCGGAGTTGCTGGATTGTTCGCCGTGGTGATCGTCATCAGGTGCAGATCGAAGATTTCGAGACGTGACGAGGAGCGGCACGGGAGAAGGACCAAGGGTCCGGAACTGGTCACATCCGCCGAGTGGAACGCCAGACTCCGGCCAGATGGGATTCAGCTCCAGTTGTACCCTGCCACCCTGCTTCGCCAAATGGGAGACCGACTGCTGGGCCGCCGGCCACCCTGCTTCGGGATTCGCCGCACCCTGGAATCGAGCCACATCCTGTTGATGGGTGACAGCGGCAGCGGCAAAACTTCTGCCATGCGCCAAATTCTGCGCCAGGTTGCGTCCCGGCGGGACGTAGCAGTCGTTTACGATCCTGCGCTTGAATTCACACCTGAGTTCTATTCGCCAGAGCGCGGCGACATCATTTTGAACCCCCTCGACGTCAGGTGTCCCTATTGGGATATTGCGGAGGAGTCGGAATCCGACGACGCCAACGCCGCAATGGCGGCGGCTCTATTCCCGGACAAAGATTTTGAAAAGGACTATTTCACCGACGCCCCCCGCCGGGTCTTTACCTTTCTCATGCGCCGTCGGCCGAGCCCTCAGCAGCTGATCGCATGGATGAGCGATTCGGAGCAAATAGATGCTATGGCGAAAGGTACCCCCTATGCAGCGTTCCTTGATCCTGGTGCGCCTGCCCAAAGAGGTGGCGTGCTTTCGAGCTTCAATATGATCGCCGAGAGCCTCGAACTGTTGCCGTCCCGGGACGGCACCCGTCCGGTCTACTCGTCGGGGCAGTGGAATGCCGAACGGCGTCGCTGGATATTCCTGACTTCCAGCGCGGCGTCTCGCCAAAAGATTCTGCCTCTTCATAGTGCGTGGCTGGACATGCTGATCCTCCGCACGATGGAACCGGCAATTCATGGCGCAAAGCCAGTCTGGTTTGTCCTCGATGAAGTGGCGAGCCTGAACAAGCTACCCCAGCTTCATACGGCGGTCACGGAGGCACGCAAATCTGGGAATCCGCTGGTGCTGGGCTTCCAGGGGCGGAGCCAGCTCGAAAAGAGATACGGGAAAGATGCTGAGACAATGCTCTCTCAGCCGGCGACGAAGCTCTTTTTGAAAACCTCTGAACCGCATTCGGCAAAGTGGGTTTCCGACGCCATTGGGGAGATCGAAGTGGAACGTCTCAAAGAATCGCGGCGACACAGCCTGCTCCCGGGGAATAGCCAATTCACCATGGAGATCGCGAACAAGCCGCTCGTGATGGCTTCTGAAATCGCGGGGCTGGAGCCTCTTCATGGCTTCATCAAACAGGAAAATCTCGTCGTCAAGGTCCGATTTCCATACGTCGGCGCAATTGATCGCCAGCCTGCGTTCCTGGGGCGAGGAGATGCGGCCATTTCGGCAACAACAAAGACGATCAGCAAAAAGAGTGCGCCGGACTCACGGGAGGGAGTCATCCCAATGCCCGCGAAAAGCCCGTCCGGAAAACAGGGCATGTTTCCACTCCCCTCGCAGTGGAAGGTTGCGAATGCCGAGCCCGTCGTCTGGGACGAATCTGAATGGATTGACTGAAATTTGGTCGCCGATTTGGGGGCGCTGACCCGGCTCGGAACTTGGAGTTGAAAAACGATGTTGACGATTTCCAAAGCGCTCTCTGCAGGCCAGGCGCAAACATATCACTCTCGCGAATTCACCTCGGAAGAACAGAATTATTGGAGCCGAGACCGTCAGGCTCATAGCGAGTGGCGCGGGGATTTGGCGGAAGAATGGGATCTGACTGGACCTGTGACGTCGACGCATTTCGCGCGATTGAGTGAGGGCCAACATCCTCAGACTGGCGTGCAGCTCGTCAAACATCAGCCCGCACGCACCTATGAAAACGAATATGGCAAGCAGATCACGAGCGCTGAACATCGGGCCGGCTGGGATGCGACCTTCTCGGCGCCGAAATCAGTCTCGTTGACCGCTCTCGTCGGCGGCGATGATCGGATACGCGATGCCCATCGCGAGAGTGTCCGCGTTGCCTTGGGGGAATTGGAGCGTTATTCGCAGGCTAGGATCGGGAATATCCGCGCTCCAGAAACAACTGGGAAATTCGTTACCGCAACCTTTGAACATGACACCGCGCGGCCTGTAGAGGGATACGCGGCCCCGCAGCTCCATACTCATGCTGTCATCTTCAATGTGACCGTCCGCAAGAATGGCGAACCCCGGGCGCTTCAGGAGCGCAGCCTTTTCCAGTCGCAGCACTACGTGACAAGCGTCTATCGCTCTGAACTTGCTCAGCGCCTCCAGGGCCTGGGCTATCCGATCGAGCGCGGCAAGTATGGGCAACCCGAGATCAGAGGCTACACGCAGGACTACCTCGACGCTTCCAGTCCGCGGCGGGAGCAAATACAACAGCACCTGCGGTCCCTTGGTATGGAAGGTGCGGGGGCAGCCCAGATCGCCGCTCACAGAACCCGTGATCAGAAAGAACTGCTTTCGCAGGGAGATGTTCTCAAGCGGCACCGCGAATTGGCGGCCCAGTATGGGAATCAGCCGGATCGAGTCGTTGCGGAAGCCCGCCAGCACACTCCAGCTCGCTCTCACGAGCCCGAACGGATCACTCAGCAAGCGGTGACCTATGCCCGCAGTCATGTATTCGAGCGCGCCGCTGTTCGGGATGAGCGCGTTGTCCTTCAGTCTGTGGTGGATCGTGGAATGGGCAACATCACCTTTCAGCAGGCACGGGAAGAACTCCAGCGACGGGTGAAGACAGGTGAGTTTCGCGTTCTGGAGCCGCAGGAGGGCGAAGCTGGGCGACGATACACGACAGCAGAAATGATGCGGCTTGAAAAGGAAACAATCTCCCGAATGCAGGAGGGCAATCAACGCGTCGTGACCAATTTACCGCTTGTACATTCGGGAAGCAGCACCGCGTTGTTAGATCGGCACCCTGAGATGAATGCTGCCCAACGCAGCGCTGTTCTCGAAATCCTGGACTCGCGCGAGCAACTCGTTGGACTTGATGGCAAAGCGGGTGCCGGAAAGACGACCGCACTTTCAGTTGTGCGTGAGGCTGCCGAGGCAGAGGCCTACCACATTGAGGGGTTCGCGCCTACCTCTCGGGCTGCGCAGAAGCTTTCCGAAGCGGGCATCGAGACGATGACGCTGCAACGTCATCTCGCCCGAGGCGAGCAGTCTGACACCGGTGACCGCCGTCTTTATGTTCTGGATGAATCGTCTCTCGCATCGACGAAGCAGATGCACGAGTTCGTGAGCCGACTCCATCCGAGTGACAGAGTGCTCTTTGTAGGTGACACGCGGCAGCACGAGGCAATTGAAGCGGGCCGGCCCTTCGCTCAGCTTCAGGAAGCCGGTATGAAGACGGTACGGCTCGACCAAATCGTCCGTCAGCGCGATCCCGAGCTGAGGCAGGTCGTAGAACAGCTGGCGCACGGGCAAATAGGGGAGGGCGTGGCAAACCTTGAGCGCCAGGGACGGGTGATTGAAATGCCGGCACGCGCGGACCGCATCGCTGCCATTGCGCGAGAATATGCCCGCGCTCCAGATGGCACATTGGTGGTGTCCCCCGACAATCGCTCCCGCACAGAAATCAATGAACGGATTCATGCGGAGCTCCAGGCGTGCGGCATGGTGAGCCAGCGTGAATGCCAAGTGACCACACTCGTCACTCGCCAGGAATTGACGGGAGCTGATCGCAGTTGGGCCCAGAAATACCAGGTTAACGACGTATTGCGATATTCCCGAACCTCAAACGATACAGGCATCAAGAAGGGGGAGTACACGCGAGTCAAGGAAATTGACGCGCGGAACAATTCGATAACGGTCTTGCGAGCGGACGGGAGCGAGCGCACGTATGACCCACGGCGGCACACCGGGGTATCGGTCTACCGTGACGAGCAGCGCACCTTCTCTGTCGGCGATCGGGTTCAGTTCACTGCTCCGAATCAGGACCTGAGGATCGCAAATCGCGAAATCGGAACCATTAAGGATGTCGACGAGAACGGGAAAATGGCAATTCGGCTCGATAGCGGGCGAGATTTGCGGATCGATCCGCAACGCCATCCGCATCTGGATCATGGTTACGCCGTCACCAGCTATTCAGGCCAAGGGCAGACCGCCGACCGCGTTCTGATTCACGTTGACACGGATCTGCCTGCGAGGGATCTGATTAATAATCGCATGGCCTACGTTACGGTCTCACGAGGCGCCTCGGACGCCCAGATCTTCACCAATGATCGCGGCAGGCTCGCCGAGGCGTTAAGCCGAGATGTCTCCCACGAGAGCGCGCACAAAGCGGAGAAGGCAGTTGATCACGTCCAGCAAGATGTTGCACAATCACCGCAACCTGCACGCACTCCTGGAATGGAGATCGGCATCGGCGTCTAAAGCGCGTCTCTTCTGACTGACCATTTAGGCAGAGACGAAGATAAGCCAGAAATAGGTATAGTCACCGCGGTATTATGGACCAGCCCAGACCCACAAAGGGTTTCTGAAACTCGGCTATCGCCTCTTTAGGATGTCCGCAATTGCGGTATTAAGCGCCTTTTCGATTTGGCTCGAATCAACTGCATCCGTATTGCCGATTACGGAGGATCACATCTTCACAGTACTCATCTTTTTCATCTACGCGGCGCACAATGAGAACAAGAGGGTCACTCGGATGGTCACCTTTCTTGATGCCAGCAGCACGGGCCTTGAATATCTCCGTCACCAGCTCAATAACGCTCTTTGCGAGAGAAAGCGCGGCTGTTGCGACTGCCGCGTAAACCAATATCTCCGGGCCGCTTTCGTGTTCGATGACCTCCCCGCGCTCTGGAGGCTTTCTGAGCTGTGCGTCAAGAATTCTATAGGCTTCCGGTGAGTGCTCACGGTGGAAGCATCCGGATTCCACGCGAACCTTAATCGAGACAACCTGCCCGTTACTAGGTTGCCTGCGCCTGAAGTCATCCACCGTATGCCGAAAGTCAGCCAGCCAACGCTCATCTACCAACATTCCTCCCTGAGCAACTCAGTTGACGAAAGATGTTTTGCCAATCATCGATGTAGGGCAGCGTTCCGCCGTTTCCGTCGATTACATCCTTGAATACGCTGCACAGGCACTGCCGCCGTGCCGTTCCGCTCCCTTCGGTGATGAATCGGTCACGGCACGCCTGGAGCCGTCCTAAAATGGCCTCAACTTCAGCTTCCGAAAACGTAGAGAAAACCTGGCTGACCCGTTGGGCCTCCGCAATGGTGTCCTTCTCCGCCCGGTGCTGCTGGTACGCCCTCTGAAGGTCCACGCCCAGAGTTGTTGCCTCAAAGAGCGCCTTGATCCATGAGAGGACCTCAAGCCAAACCTGAAAGGATGCCATGGTGAGCAGCGTACCATGTAGAGTAAGGCACATCTAATGCTATGTCGCGGGCCTGGCGGCCTCGCTATAAGGCGTTACACTGACACGCATGGACCACTGCTCAAGGCCACTGACTCCCGGAAGCCAAGTACGTGCGCAGAAGGCAGAACAAGACGGCACTTTGGATATGCTCTCGGGCGAGCTGCGCTGTGAGTGCGGTGCGAACGTTGGCGCGGTTCGTAAGCCGTATCTGGACGGGCCAAAGGGTGGCCCGTTGCATCCGACTCTCCATTATCCTCACAAGGCACCCCGCAAGCGCGTGAACCCTTCAGGCAAATCCGGGTACTACAAACGTTAGGTTCCGAGGGCCGATCCATCGGCGGACAATGCGACATGGACGACACACAAAGAGCATCCGCCTCGGAGAGCGTTGCCCCTATGGACACGTGAACACCATCAAGCACGCGGACCGCGTGTTACAGGGCATGGCGGGATGGGAACTGCCGCAACCGGACGACGTCAGGGCCAGGGCGTCGAAAGCGGCAGAGACCCACGATAAATCCAAAAGAGGTCAACGCAACAAGCCGCGTTGACCATGAACCTCCGAAGCCGTTTTTGCCGGAGCCGCTGGCGGAGGCTGGCGCAGGGACGTAGTCGTCCCAATGTCCGGCCCGGACGCTCCTCCTGAGATTGTTCTGATTTGCCGCTGCCCCGCTGGGGCGTTCTTAGCGGCAAATCTCTCTGCACGTGCCGCCGCTCGCGGCTGTACTTCCCGAATAGGTAACCGATCCGAGCTCGGGTATTGGTTTGCATTCCTCATCGCGCGATTCCGCGGTCCAGACCGTAACCAGTAACGGCTCGCTTCAACGCTTTAACGCGAAACGAGTTCTTAAAAGACTGCGACCCACCGCCAGATAGAGCTGGTAGGGTTAATGCTCTCGCTGCCGCGGCGTTGAGGATTTTAGACGGCACTCCTCAGCATAAAGCAGGTCCACCCAACTCGCGCAAACAAGAGATGCCTCTCCAAAATACTATTGGTCCTTAAAAGGTGCGAGGTCATCACAGTTCGCTATTTTTTCGGTTGCACAGGCAGGCCCGGGACCAAATACAGGAGCACCAGAGCAAAGTTTTGCCGCGCTGATCAGATTCCCTTTCATCGCAGCGGCATCCTGGGCAGCAACTTGGTCTCGTGAAAATCGAGACTCACATTCAGCTGCCCATGCTTCGAGGACGGCCGCCCACACATAGCTATCGCGCATACAGACATTGTTCGCTTGACTAGCAAAACCCGTGGCCATATTCGTTTGAGACAGACTTGTTGGACAACTCCAGTCGCCATTTTTCCTGAGAAGTGTGTTGACCCAGTTACTGTCCGAACCTTCGTAGTGGCGGTCCGCCTGGTAGGTAGGTTGTGCAGACCCGTCTTGTTGCGTCGATCCTTCTTGAGGGTTGGAAGTCCCGGGGCCCGCAGCTGTCGCGGCTGAACTATTGATTCGTTGAGTACTCAAATCGTTTTTGGCGGCAGCCTGCTGAAAGTTTCCGCCGAAACTCTCGTCCTCCCGCTGCCGGCTCTGAACTTCAAGCCCCTGCAATCGCTCAATCTCTTCTTGATCTGCAGCAGCCTGGTTTCTGGCCTTTGCTGCTTCTTTTTTCGCCTTAGCGATGCCAGCAGTTCCAATTCCGCGACAGAATAGTCCGCCCAATCCACCGGTGGCGCAATTATTATTATTGCTATTTTCCATATCTTGGGCACTTCTGTCCCATGACTCTGCGCTCGCTTCCTGCTGTTGAATATCCACTTTGAGTTGCTGAATTCGCTGCTCTCGTTCTGATTCCTCTTGGGCAGCATTCGCTTGTTGCTGGTGTGCAGTTTCTCCTGTACTCTGTTGTTCGGAGTTCTGTTGTTGCTGCAGCTGGTTCGCTCCTATTGCAGTCGTAACTTGAGGCCGCGGCGGTGCTGATTCCACCGTGGCGGCAATTTCAGTCGAATTCGCCGGGGTTGCTGTTAGGAGCTGAGCTTGGCTATATGCACCGGGAAATGCAGCGATAGCGGCTCGCAAAAACCTCACAAGAGGCGAATTGAATTTGGCGATACCGAACCTGTATCGCGTTCCTTTCTCATCGTAGAGGCTAAAGGTGTCTCCCTCCCGTCCGCCTTCCGACTTAATAGCGGTTGCCATCCTGGAACACAGAAAACCAGTTTTCCCCTTATTAGTTAAATATCTGACGTTGTCATCAGTGACAATGATTTGGCCGATTGTGCATACGCCCACTTGGCCGTAGAGGAGCGCCTGCCTGCAGAAGAATTCAGCCGGAAAAACGAGTGCTCTTTCATCTTCAGATGATCCAAGGTAAACGGATCCAGTCTGCTCTTCCGGATCGGCGTGTTTCCGCTTGATAATGACACCAGTCCGCAAAAGAACGACGGTTTGGCCATTTAGCACCGTAGCTCGCGCCTCTGCCAATCCAAAGCCCTGAAGTCCCGTCGCCTGCTGTGTGGCTTGGGGCAAGGCAAACTGCGATCCACGGAACAGAACAATGAACAAACAAGCGGAGACAAGTTTAGCTGGATTCGACATATTCGACCTCGGTAATCAATCGTTTGGAGTTCGACTGCTGCCAAGATGCCGGCACCCCGTCTGAAATTGAGTTGATGCTGCAGATGCTCCTTCTTCCAGACATTTTGCGATCCACGAATTGCATTGCTGGGCTCCGCTTCGTCGGCAAGCCGCGCATTGGTTTCGTCGAAAGAGTTGAGAGCTGCGTTGACGTTTTGAACGTTTCAGATACAAGTGTTCCTCGCCACCCAGGGGTTTTCATTCGGGTGCGGTCAATTCACAGTAAGTGTGACTGTGCCCACCGTGGCTGTAACAGAGCTAGACGAGCCGCTTGATGTGCCGGTGCCGGTTATGGTAACCGTGTATGTCCCCGCCGAAGTTCCGGCGTTCCCGCCCCCACCGCCGCCTCCTCCAACACTACTTCCGCCTCCGCAGCCAATTGCGCTGATCGAGGCAACCAGCACTGCTAGTCCCACTATCGCCAGCCAGTTCCGCCGCCGCCGCGGAACCCCGATCAGCAGTACCAATGCAAGCGCCGTCCCGCCGGCCGAAGGCCAGAACAGTTTCTTCGTCCGGTTCTCGGCCGTCGTCGCTGCCGTTGTGAGTACCGTCAGCGTCGATGCTTGCGCCGTATTCCCGCTCAGCGTCACTGATGCTGGGCTAAGGCTACACGTCGGTGGATCGCTGGCCGCCATCGGGGTGATGGAGCAGCTGAGGCTCACAGACCCCGAGAACCCGTTGGTCCCTGCCATGCTGATCGTCGCCGTATTTCCCGTCGTCGCGCCCGGAGCCACCGAGATCGTCCCATCGCTACCGCTGCTCCCGCTCGGCCCGAAGGTTGGTTCCGCCGTCACCGTCAGCGAAACGGTTGTGGTCGCGCTTAACGCTCCGGAGGTTCCGGTAACGGTCACTGTCACCGGCCCTCCCAACGTGGCCGTACTGCTGGCCGAAAGCGTCAATACCTGGGTACCAGCCGCAGTGCCCGCCGCAAAGCTCGCGGTCACCCCGCTTGGCAATCCTGTCGCGTCCAGTACAACGGTCCCTGTGAACCCACCCAGATCCGCCACCGAGATCGTGCTCGTACCACTCCCATTCTGCGCAACCGACACGCTCGTCGGCGAAGCCGACAATGTGAAGCTCGGCGGCACGGTCACCGTCACCGAGGCCGTACCTGTGGCACTGTTGTAGGTCGAGGAACTAGACGTGTCCGGTGTGTAGCTAACCGTCAGGGTATCGGCTGCAGGGGCGAGCGACCCAGCTGGGATATTGATGGTAGCGCTCCCCCCGCTCAGCGTTGTGGCGGCCGAGGTGTAACCGCCGCCGGCCAGGGTTACCGAGCCGGTAGGCGTCGGATTGCCCGACCCGCCACTGACCAGCACCGCCACCGTCAGCGGCAGTGCTGTCGTAATGCTGGACGAGGACGGCGTCACCGCGACCGTCGGTGTGGATTTCAACGGTGCGGTTACGGTGACCGTATTCATTCCTGACGAGCTGTTGTAGGTCGAGGAGCTTGCAGAGTCAGGCGTATAGGTGGCCGTCAGCGTGTCAGTGCCAATCGCTAATGATCCGGCGGGAATGTCGATCGTAGCACTTCCGCTCGTGAGAGTAGCCGCCGCGGATGTATATGTCCCGCTGGATAACGTTACTGAGCCCGTGGGCGTAGGGCCGCCGCTGCTACCGCTGACGTCAATCGTAGCAGCCACGCCTTGCGCGGCAGTGATGCTTGATGAGGAAGGTGTCACAGTAACGGTGGGTGATGTCGTGGTTGTGATAAGGCTCAACTTCGCAATGAAGGAATTAGTGCATTGGGGACATGGGTCAGTCGCCTGAAATGCACCTGCAGTCACGGGAAAATCGGATGAACTCGTTAGACCGGTCACGTATGCGTTGCCTGAACCATCCACCGCAATAGATGTCGCGGAATCGCCGTTGTAGCCTACACCTTCGCCGCCAAGATAGGTGGAGTACAGCAATGCCGCACCCGTTGGATTCAGTTTAGTGACAAAGCCGTTGGTGTCACCGTAACCGAGAGTAGCCCCATTATTGACAGTCTGAAAGGCACCCGCGGTTACAGGGAAATCGATTGAAACTGTGGTGCCGGTCAAGTAAGCTTCGCCCAAGCCGTCCACTGCAATACTTTCGGGAGTATCGCCTGCCTGACCTGAAACGTTCCCGCTACCTCCGAGGTAGGTCGAATATACCAACTCCGTTCCGGTCGAATTGAGCTTGGTGACAAATCCGGTTGGGGGGTCGTATTGGGCTCCGGCTGCACTCGTCTTCTTTGTCGCCTGGAATGCGTCAGGAGTTATTGGAAAGTCATTTGACTCTGTCGTACCAGTAACATAGGCATCGCCGGAGTCATCAACCGCAATACTTGACCCCACACTCTCTTCACTCCCTCCAAGATAGGTCGAGTATGTCAGCGCCGTGCCCATTGAGTTAAGTTTCGTAATAAATGCATTGCTTCCACTCTTGTTACGAGTGGTGATCTGAAAAGCCCCCACGGTTACAGGGTAATCGCTCGACGCAGTTAGGCCGGTCACATACGCGCTGTCTGAACTGTCCACTGCAATACCGGACCCCAAATCACCATTAGAATCATCCGCGTCGCCTGTTCCGCCGATGTAGGTCGAATAGACGAGCGCCGTCCCGGTTTGGTTAAGCTTCGTAACGAAGACATTAGTTGGCAGCGTGTCATACCCCGGTACAGCGACATAACCGGGAGAGTTATTCTTGGTTTGGAACGCTCCCCCGGTCACGGGAAAGTCAGTCGAAACAGCTTGTCCGGTCACATAGGCAAACCCAGAGCTATCGACCGCTATACCGCTTGCAAAATCTCCTTGGTAAGCATATGGAGGCTCAGTGCCCCCTGGTGGTGAGGCTAGCCTATTGGGAAACTGAACCCCGTTCCCCCCCAAATATGTAGAATAGATCAACGCCGACCCTGTCGGATCGAGCTTGGTGATAAATGCATTGGGAACTGAATAGATGACAGTCGAACCTGAAGTTTCGTACGTTATGCCATTGTTTGCAGGTTGAAAAGCACCTGTCGTGACGGGAAAGTCACGAGAGGTCGCCACACCGGTCACATAAGCATTGCCCGCACTGTCCACCGCAATGCCTGCACCGGAATCATCGCTGCTCCCTCCAAGATAAGTGGAGTACAAAAGGGCTGTCCCAGACGAGTTCAGCTTGGTGACAAAAGCATTGTATCCAAAAGCGCTCTTAGTTTGAAACGATCCCGTTGTCGTCGGAAAGTTGGGCGAAGCCGAATAAGTTGACCCAGTAACGTAAGCATTGCCCGCACTGTCCACTGCGATCGCAGCAGCGGACGCGCCCCCGCCAAAATATGTGGAGTAGACCAACACAGGGTCGATCACAAGGGACTTTGTGTGATCATAATGCCCCAGAGCGAAACCGACCGACTGCTTTGCCAACAGTGAAAACCGTCCCTCAATAGGCTGGCGATTGCCGTTCTTAACCTGATAGATGACCGGCCTGTGAAATACAATCTCGCCATTGCCCGCTGAAAGGGCCAAGTCCCCATTGGGGGTGAGTTTTAGATTCCGCAGCCCAGAAAAATGCAGGCGAATCGATTGTGGATTGGCTCCTGGCTTAATAACGAAGTCATATTCCAACTGCCGCCGGTTGCCGTAATAGATCAGATCAACTCCCGGATACACGTCAGTATATTTGACTTTTGAGTAAGTTGGCAGGTTTCTGTGCCACTTGGTCGGGTCGCTACCGACGAAGTAATTGGCAGTGCCTGGCAGCTGATCGATCCCGACAGCATGGGCATCATGGCTCCCGCCAGCCAAGCTCATTTGCACCACGTCGATCTTTCTCGCTTTCGGCACAGAAATGGATTTCCGTCCATCTTCAGGGGCCTGATCAAGCTTTGCGTTCGAGACGTCCTGTTCGGTTAGTGCCAAGGTCGCAGACGAATCTGTCAGAAACACTGAGTAACCCACGCCATGCGACAGGAACTTGACCTGCGGGCCGCTCTGTCCCTGATTGGTTTCAAAACTTAGCGGCAGCTTGCCGTAGTTTTCGGCCACAGATGCGCAATTGCTGATGGATGCTTTCTGCCCCAGCGTCAATTGCGGACCACCGATGATCATGCCAAGGATCGCAAGTGATACAATCCGACCGCGAATTCGCGGGACGTCCGCTGCAGGCGTTTTCCGAATGGCGCGTTGATTCTTGAAAAGGCAGAGAACTTCTCTCCACTGCGACATGGGTTATTTTGACCTCACTTCATAGGGTTTGAGGCTGAGGGTTGGAGCTGCAAGTCGTTGTTGAATATCGGAAAGCCATGTTCCTCACCGTGGAATGCCAAGATTCACGGAGTTCGATCCAGTCTGAACGGCGCCTTACCGCTCCGCATCTCCCATTTGGGAGATATTCAAGCTTTTTGGCCAGCCGACCCAACAGTGGCTATGTGAGCGTGCAAGAATACGACGATCTTGAGGGTAACGATGCCTTAGCTTCATCGGAGAATGCGCAAAGATTCTCACACACGCTGCGACCTAGCCTGACGCGATACTTTCCATATCCGATTCTGAGATTCTTCTACCACATAGACATTCCCGGCACTATCAACGGCAACTCCCCCCGGACTCGTCAATCCACTTTGAAGTTCGGTTTGAGCATAGGAGGTCGTGCTCGGAAGCGCCATATAAAGAGAACCGTTGTCCGCTGCAACGTAGACATCCCCTTTGATATCGGCCGCCAGAGCGCTGATCGATGACGAGCCCATTACTTCGGATTGCGTGTATCCGTTTCCAGATGGGGTTTCTTTCAGAACGAACCCTGGGATGGCCTTTTGATGGACATATACATCGCCGCACGAATCCGCCGCAACATTAAGATCGAATTGACTAGCGCCTGCCGCGCCACCAGCGACTGGCATCGTGTTGTAGCAGGTGCTACTTAACGTTTCCTTATAGACACGCCCACTGCTTGCGATGTAGATGCCGCCATTGCCATCTAATGCCACTCCCTGGATGGCGCTGTCGGCGCATCCTACGAGAGTCCGAATATAGGATTTACCCGATTGGGTCTCCCTGTAAAGCCCGACACCAAAGACACCGATATAGACGTCGCCGTTCGCGTCAACAGCCACTCCCATTGGCGGTGTCGCTGCGGTAAAGGTGTCAACAGTGCTCTGTGCGTAGGTGCCGGCGGAGAGTGTTTCTTTATAGACATTGCAATCGCCAAAGCCTCCAATGCAAGCCTGATCCGCTATATAAAGATTTCCGCCCTTATCAACGGCGACGAAAAGAGGCGTCTTAAGGCCCGTGACGACAACCGCTGGTGCTTGACTATAAGCGAGATCCGCAACCAGCGCGAAGCACAACAGTCCAAGTAACGGGGTTGTCTCGCGGACGCGTTTGTGTGACAAGTTGCAAAACTGTGCGCAAGCGGTGCCTCGACGAGCAAAGCAACGGGCGGGCATCATTCTATGACCTCGGGATAGACGTTAGCATGCGGTAACCCACAAACGACGATGCCACATAGTTGCTTTCGCGGGCATCTCCCATTTGGGAGATATTTCGGCAATCCTGCATAACGCCGGGCTGACCGAGCCCTGGAACGAGTTCTCACGGCGTGTCCCGCTCCAGTTTGAGAACATCGAGGGTGGCAGGGCATCGGTGAGTGTATGCCGAAAAGACGGCCGGGCCGCCGACCTCTTCGCCGCGTTTCAGAGGGTACGGCAAAACGTCTTTATCGGTTTTTTGCGACGTGAGATTGTCCGCAGGCAGGTACGTATAGCTGAAGTCAAACCGGGTAAGCGTTGTTTTGCCATTGTTCCTGATTCGCCAGGTGCAGGTGGCGTTGTTCACTTGGTTGAACCGCACTTTCACAAAGCCATCCCCGATGGTCTGCCATCGGCCCCATTCCGCGTAGGACGAAAACGTGGAGAAGACGGCGCAAAACATGGCAGTGACGATCCTCAGCCTTGTTTTCAGCATTTGCATTCCTTCTGGTCGAAGATTGGCCGCCGCAGAAAAGTTGGCGCTCGACGGAAAGGCGGAAAGGCTGCTTTCCTGTGATCGGTGCTGCGTGGGGAGGAAGCGGCGTTCTTCCTATGGGTAGTCCGGCGGAAATATAACGTCGCAGCCTCCATCGAACTGAGCGTCGCACGGAGCATGAATGACACGCATCTCCCAGTTGGGAGGTATTTTGGAGTCGGCGGGTTGGAACTACGGTGCGGGACGATGGGAATACAGAAATCTGTCAATCTTGATAGCGAAGATGCCGTAGCCCAGCTGATCCGCATTATTCTTTACGCGATCCAGTTCCGACTTCGCGGCGGCTCCTCTTTGACAAACGTGCAATTCTGCGAGTCCCAGGCGGGCGTCCAGCTCGAAATAGCGGTCTCCCCTGGAACGGGCCATCTGAAGTGCCCGCTCGAAATCGGCATTCGCACCGGAATAGTCTTTCTGATTCGCCCTGATATTTCCGCGGGTAAGGAGAATTTCGGGTAACCATTCAACGGACAGCACGTTGCTTGGGGCGAATGCCTGGCGGATCAGATCATTGGCTTCCCGCAATTTGCCTTGAGCCAACAGCGTTTCGCCGACCAGAGCATAGCTAGGAGAACAACATACGTCTAGCGGCAGTAGCTGCTGGTTCAGTTCAAGGTTTTCGCGTGCCAACGCTTCCGCCGCGGCCGGATTTACCAGAATCTCGACTTTGGTAAGGTCGCCGAGCACTTCGCGTACCTGATTGAGACGGCCAAAAGAACGCATTGCGGCAAGGCTGTCTTGCAGCATTGTTTCAGCATCCTGAATTTTTCCTGATCGAAACAGTGAAACGCCCAAGCGAATCCTTGCAATGGCGGCGCGGTCCTTCTGGCCTAGGTCCTCATAGGCCTGGCTCGATTTCCGGTCAAGCTGTATGGCCTCCGGGTTATGCCCTTCCGCCGCAGCTACGATTCCCAAGTCAAGCAAGCGACCGGCGACGCGGCTTTTGTCGTTTGCTGCCTGACTGAGCGCCATCGCTTTGAGATAGAAGGCGCGTGCTTCTTCGAACTTGGTGCGCTGCATGGCCTCATCGCCGAGCAAGCTGAGAACATAACCCTCCTCCGCGGTATTTCCAATTTCGTGATAGATAGATGCGGCCTGCCGGTACATCTCGACCGCTTCTGGCATTTCGCCTCCGGGCGCCCGGTCCACTGACATTTGAACAATCCCAAGACGTGACAAAGAGTACGCCAGTCGCGTATTGTCCCCGGTAGCCTTACTCAGCGTTATTGACTCCTCGAAAAGCTTCCGGGCATTAGTCGGATCGCCCTTTTTCCATGCCAAATCTGCTTGGCGGTTTAATGCGTCGGCCATGCCGTCGCGATCGCCAACCGATCCATAGCTCTGTCCCGCCAGCCGCCACAACCGCAGAGCTTCTGCCCAGTTTCCGAGCGCATCGTCGGCATTCGCTTGCGACATGCGCCCATCCGCAACCAGCAAGTCTGCACCTTGCGTCTCGGCGTGGTCCTCAGCGTGAGCGGATGCTGCTAATTGGCCTCTGAAGTCGGAGAGCGCTGAATCGGCGGCAGCCTCGGCCAAATCGACTCTCGGATCGGTCGCGGCAGCTCCGTTTCTGCTCCGCAGAGCGCGGATAGTGTCCAAAGCACTCTGGGCTTTTGCAGCACTGGTTTGAGCATTGGCGAGCTTAAGACCATAACCGATGCTGTCTGGGAAACGTTGGAAAAGTTTACCGAAGACATCGACAGCAGCGACCCAACTGTCGGTAGCTTCATCGGCCAACCCTTCAAACTCAAGCTGTTGGGTTGGGGAAAGACTTTTGGCGAGATCCCTGGCAAGTATCGCTTCCTGCCGACTCCTTTGTTGGTAGCCGAGGGCAGCCCATGCTGATGAGAGTGCGGCATGAGTTGGAGCGTGCTGCGGCTCCAGTTGTACGGCCTCAGCCAGCAACGCGCTTGCCTCCTCTGGCTCGAAATGCTCCAGTGCCGAGGTACCTTCTGCATACAACCTCGCGGCATTAAGATTGGAAGGCAAGGTGGCTCGGAGAAAACCTAACGACTGGCTTGAAAGCTGCTTCAGCCCTAATTTCGACCTGAGGAGTTCTCCGGCGCTGAAAACCAGTTGTGCGATATCGCCTTTGGCTCCAACCACCGTCATCGATTCCGGTGTATTGCGGCTCCGGGTATCCTCTAGGCAGACATCCAAGTGCCACTCGTCTCCAGAAACCGCATTGTCCGCTTCAGAGTAATCCCCATAAATGACCCGATCCGCGCCGAATGCTCGAAGGGCTGCCTCAACCACGCTAAGCGGTAATTTGCTGCAACCTGCCTCAGATGATCGTGCACGGAGTTCGGGGTTGTTCTCGGCCGAGATGAGTTGGAGTTCGCCTCCAGCGTCGAGGTCGGTTGCAAGCCATTCTGCCACGGAGTGCGATATCCAAACGTCTCCAGGAGAGGTCGAAGCATCGCGAAACCCTAAGACTAGCACCACTGGCGCACGAGCAGGACGGGCGGAAGGTCGGGTTTTGAACCAAAAAGTCAAAACCGATGCTGCCAGCGCTAAAGCAGCAAGAACACCCATCCACCGAAACCTGACGACAGGTTTGACTGTTCTGGGACGGAGCAGTTCAACGGATTCTTCCAGATCCCACCGCACGACAACCGGATCAACGGCATAGGCCGTTTCCGGGGCGGGCACGGCGCTCGATACGCCTGAATCGGATGGCTCCCACCCAACTTCTACCAAGAAGCGATAGCCACGCCCCTTAAGGGTTTCGACATAGCGTGGTTTGGCAGGGTCGTCGTTCAGACTGGCGCGCAACTTGGCGACAGCCTTGTCAAGTCGGCGGTCGAAGTTGCCCTCAACTTCGCCCGGCCAAAGCGTCGAAATCAGGTCCGCGCGAGAGACCAAGTCCCCTTCTGCCGCAATGAGCAATTCGAGGACTCTGGCAGGTTGAACCTCAAGGCGCAGCCGTATCCCGTTCCGCGTAAGATCTCCCGTCTTGAGATCGAACGAATAGAACGAAAAACACGCTTTCCTTCCAAGTTGCGCTGGCGCTGCCATCTCGGAATCCCAGTTGTTGGCGCAATTCGATATCCACAGTCTAGCATAATTCCCTTTTCCGTCAATGACTTGCACGGGAAGGTTGAGGGAAGGAAATGCGGGGTTGCATGAGGGGGACCATTTACACATAGTCGAATCGCCTGAGGGTCTGACGACTTGAGGGCCGACTCGGAATTCCCGCCGAGGAAGGTAGGAGGCACGGCAGATGCTTGAAAATGCAAGACAATCTTCGGGCAAAAGCCCGAACCTTTTGCCGTTGGTTGAATTGATTTATGACGCCGCAGCCGACGCTACGCTTTGGCCTGCTGTGTTGGACCAGGTCGGCGACGCCATTAACAGCGAACAGATCACGATATGGCTCGGCACGCCGGGGGCGACAACCCCGCACATTGCTGCTTCGACGCGATCAGTGTCCCAAGATACGATGTCGCACGCGGAGGCCGTCCAACCAGCCGACCAGTTCGATGATCAGTGCAGGGTCGCACTTCCGGCGGCTACCGCTCGGCACGGTTATCCGGTTGGTGACAATGCAGAAACCGCCATTGGAGCGACCTGCCGCAACTGCGAGTTGCGGCATGGTACGTGCTGCCCTTATGGCCTCAAAGTCCGGCTTAACGACAAACCGGCTGCTTATCTGATTTGCATGCGCCCAAGAACGCGAGGGAGCTTTGAGGACCTCGATGGATCGGTCCTCAAGCAGCTTGTACCTCATCTGCAAAGATCTTTCCGCCTCTACCTGGAAAACGAGCAGGCGAAATCACTCGCGAGAAATCTCAAATACGCCCTGGATGGGCTTGACCGGGCGATATTTGGGCTGAATCGCGAGGGCGCCATTGTTCTCTCGAATCGCCGAGCCGAGCGCATCGTCGAGGCCGCCGACGGCTTGGAAGCCGTCCAGGGAAGATTGGCAGCGAGTTCAATACGCGATAATTCGGAATTGCAATCGCGGATTGCTCGTTGCCTTGCGGCTGGAAACGATCCCGGCTCCTTTCCGAATACGATATTGCTCGTGAGCCGCGCATCTGGCAAACCGCCGCTTCAACTCTTGATCGTCCCTACAAATGCCGCATCCTCGACAGGCGAGACCGGGCTGGCAACTCTGATCTTAATCGCCGATCCCGCGAGGGAGTCCCAATCCTGCGCGCCAATCCTTGGCCAAATGTATGGACTGACCCCAACAGAATGCCGCCTCGCCGATCTCCTGCTTCAGGGATTTGAGGTCCGAGACGCAGCCGGCAAGCTTAGAACGACACTTGAAACCGCTCGCTTCCACGTCAAGCGCATACTGGCGAAGACCGGCACCCGCCGCCAAACCGAGTTGATGCGACTGATGCTTTCGTTGCCTGGCTCGTGACTCTTCACGTCCTCTGCGAACGAGACAAATCAGATCTCAAAAGAGCGGCTTAGTCTACCAAGTATGCACACAGCCATTCGCATTCTTCTGAGCGAGCGGAACAGCGTACCAGTAGATCATGGCGGGATTGGTGTCAGCCGAGTAGCTATACATACCGCCGAGTTCGCCGCCATTTGTCTTGCCGGCGTAGAGTGACCCGGCGCCGTCATTCGCCAAGTTGTGCGATGGTCCGCCGTTCTGTTTGAAGGCGTAGAAGACGTAAAGATCCATGCCGGAATTGTTGGTCAGCCACGCGATGACCTCATTTCCATTCACCTTGACAGTTCCCGATACGGAGTTGCTCATGTCCGTGCATTGCCCCTCTTGCGGGCTTGCCGTTGTCGAAGATGTACTGGAATTTGCAGGCTGCGAGTACGAGGGCTGCGGGCTTCCGAATGAACTCTGTGCGGATGAGTTGGTTGTATGCGCAACCGGAGGAGCCTGCTGTCTCGGCTGCGCACCCGCCGCAATCGCGGCGAGGTTAGCCTCTTCTTGCGAATTTGCGGCGTGTATCGTACTGTTTGCTTGATTCAGCGCGCTGAGCACGGCATTCAAGCTCTCCTGACTCCCCCCGCTCGATGCTCTGGCGCTCTCATCAGCTTGGTCATTTGCTTGCATTGCCAATTGGTGTTGCATCGCAGCATTCTCCGCCTCCGCGGAGGAAACAGGATTCCCAACGCTAGCGGCCAGGCCACACGCCGTTAAGTCCACCCGCGCGGCTTTCGCCGAATTGAATACCACTTCTGCAATGCATAAAGAATGAAGCAGCGAGAAGACAAAGTCGCGGGATCCCTCCAGCACGTATTCTTCTACCGGCAAATTCAAATTGTTCAGAGTTACTTGAAGTGACGTTTGCTCAGGGCTCAGACTTATCCGCCCATTGAGGCGATATGTATAGGAGGTGCTCACCTTTCCAGATGCAACAAGTGCGAAGAAATAGTTATCTTTGCTATCATTCAGCAGGGATTCACCAAGATAATCGCAGGCCTCGTTCGTCCCGTCGAGCGCACAAGCCTTGTAGAGTGGCATGTATGTGTCTAGGCTCAAATCTGGACGAGCACCATTCCCATGGAGAGCAAAGGCGTACTGCTCACACGAGTCTATTTGGGACATACCGAAACTGCCTGGGCCGGCATTACAGGCTTTCATGTAGCCTTTGTCCTGCTTACCAGCCCTCTGTGAGAAGGTTGCTGTTGTAGCCGCTAAGAGTCTTTGTCGGGTCTCTGAGAGTACCTGGGGCGTTACGCTGATCGTTTTCTGTGCGTACACCGGAAAACTCAGACAAAGTACACCAGACAGCAGCACGCATCCTGCTTTCATAACTCGTCCAATCCATGAACTCCGGTGGTAAGTAGTGCGTTCCACTTAACTGCCTCCCCTCGACAAGTGGGTCTCATGCCTATGTGCCCCATCGTCGTTGCCCCTAACCACGCTTCCGTCACTTGCACGGAATTGGCGGCTTAGCATTCGGTGGAACGCGGTCAAAGAATACGGTCATTTGGATAGGATATTGAGAGCCACTCGCGCGATTGATAAAGGAGCAGTATCCCTGGCCGGGACGTACTGTGCTCCCACCCGACGAACACGGAAGACTAAATTGCACAAAGTACGAGGTATTACATTGTGCAGTCGCCAAGAGAGTTAGGGTTTCACCCGTGGTCACTTCAAAAGCCGCGCTGCAAGGCTGATTAGGTCCGCACGTAATAATATCGCCGCCATTCAATTGAATGGTTCCTGTGCCTTTGCCAACATTTTGGAACGTTAGCTGTCCACTAGCTGATGCCGTAGATTGAACCGGAACGCGAGTCTGTCGTGCAGACAAGGGAACTGCCTGCGCCGATTGTGTGTAGCAAGCAGACTGACCCCAAATGGAGATTGTCATCACTGCGATGACAATCCTCACGATCGCGAGACCCCTTAATGTGTGCATTGCAAATCCCCGAAGAAAAGTGTTGGTGCATCTCGAGCAAGCAGCGCTTTGCCGATCATTCACAGGTCGGTTTCACAATCTCTTCGCCTTTGACCTGCTTCACCTCCACTTGATGGGAGCCTGCAACGTCGACAACGGTGATCTCCTTCAGTGCCTCTTTGCATTCAAACTGATAGGTTTTCTGGAAGGGAGTAATTCGCTGGTCCGCTTCGCCGACGGGACGCAAATGAGTCAAAGTGAACGTCGGCGGAAACACATAGACAGGATTCATGTTCAGGAAAACCTGATAGCCGCCAGTCGGGTGGCTGCCCTCCGCTTTGAGGGTAACCGTATGGATAAACTGTTCAGCGCTGTAGATTCCCCGGCACAATTCCTGTGCGATCACGGGAGCGTTCTTTTCTGAAAGGGAAGGGATTCCACCGCCCATATTTCTCTCCTAAGGAGTCAATTGAGTATCTGCCGGGACTCCATTGAGCGTGAGACTACCAAGTCGGCGAAATTTCCGCATCTCCCATTTGGGAGATATTTACGTCGCTTTGCGGCAAGTGCAGAGGCGAGCGCAGCGTGTTCACTCTCCAGATCGACACGCACACAGCGCACGTCGCGTCATGCTGAGACCGAGTTGGCTGGAAAACCGGCCGTCGCAGTCCGCGGCTTGCTGCCAGGTCACTTCGCTGCCGTTGTCCTTCTTGTCCCACATCAGACCAGACGACGGGTCAGTCCAGGTTGGTAGCGAGTCGGAGAGCGCATCTTAACCATCCTCTGTGCCGAGGAGTCGGCGATGATCGTAGCCGTCCAGCTCAACTTTCCGTCCGCTGACACAGCCTGGATGCCGTGGTCCCGGCTGTCGTCCTGACCGCCTTTGCATCGTTCACGGCTAGTTCCCCTGAGCCACGCCATCCAGGATCCAAGCGCAATCCGTGTCCGTGGTTACAAGCAAGGAATCGCTTGATTGCGCTATGACGGCAAATGGCCCCGACACAAAGAACAAAACAGCCAGAGAACACAGGACGCGCTTCATTGAATTCTGTCCTCTTGACCGCCATTTCCCTGAGCGAACGCGGCTAAGGTAGTTTGCGCGGCAAGCAAGGCAACCGACCCCAAATTCTTCGAGCCATCAGTTCCCCCTTTCCAGTTTGTCAACTACTAGCGTTAGCGGGCATCGACGCGTATTCGCCGAATAGACTGTCCAACCACCTATCATGGCGCCCGCCTTCAGCGGATACGGGAGAGTGTCATGATCTGTCTTTTGCGAAGACTGGCTGCTCGCGGAAGCGTATGTGTAGCTGAAATTCAGCGTTCTCAGTGTATTCGAGCCCGTGTTCTTGATTCGCCATGTACAGGTGTCGCTTCTCACCTGGCTGAAGCTGACTGCGACAAAGCCGTCGCCAATGGTCTGCCACGATCCCCATTCCGGAAACGCGGGGAGAACACTGCAGAGAGTAACTCCGATGATGGTGAGAATGATGTTCCGCCGATTCCTGATCATCGTCTTTCCTCCTGCCCGATGAGGTTGCCGCGCCAAGGTTGGTCAGAACTGCGAATCGGCTTCCACTCTCAGACTGGGGTTGGTCACTGAATCTCGGTCTTGTCGCCGATGCAACAGCTCGCAAAACCACGGTTTCAGATTCGATCGCCATTAGGCATCTCCCATTTGGGAGGTATCTTGCGGAGGACTGCTGGTAATAACGGGGATGGCGCGTGACACCTGAAATGGAGAATGATGCTCGTCGTCCGATAGTTTGTGCCCCACGCTCCGGGCTCGGCCTCGACGTGCGTACGAGCGTGCAGCAATAAGGAACTGAACCGAATTTCTTTCTTCGTCTGAGTGCCCCCGCCTCAGGCAACGGGCTTGGCAGAGGCGGAAGAACCCGTCAAGGGTCTCCGCATTCGCTTCGATGAACGGGCACCGAACGCCCGCCCTTGACAGAACCTTTCGCCTCCGCCCGTTGCGAAGAGCCATGAAGCGGGGGCACTCAACGAAAAAAATTAGGTTTGAGTGCTCTTGCTTCTGGACGCCAATCGGCCCCAACGGGGCTTCGCAGGAGCATCGTTATGAAGCGCAGAAACGGCATTACCAGCATTGCAGCCACCACCGCCAGCAATGGCACAGCCAGCAGCCAAGCTGCGCCGCACAGGAAAAATGCGGCGCAGCCGAACCGCAACGATTCGCCCTATCAGGGGCGACAGCGCAGAAGGACAACCCAACACAACTCATCATCAAGCAGGCCGTGGATTTCCTCATCAAGCAAGTAGAGGCAGGCAAGAGCGAGACTTTGGCCGCGTATCTGACCGCGATGGCGCGGTTCCACAAATACAGCTTCGGCAACATTGTTGCCATTGCGCGGCAGAAACCCGATGCTACACGCGTAGCGGGGTTCGGCACATGGAAAGAGATGGGCCGGTTCGTAAAGCGCGGTGAAAAGGGCATCCAGATTCTCGCCCCCATGATCGGATTCCGGCGCAAGGGAGATGCGGCAGAGGGGGAGCCGGAAACAAAGCCTCAGCGTGTGCTGATCGGCTTCCGGGTCGTACACGTTTGCTCTGCCTGCGGACAACAGAACGGGCTATGATCCGGTGATCTGCGGCGCTGACCCTGTGGGGGAAGGGGTTTTTCTCCGCATAGAGACATTGAACTTTCGCCGCAGGTGTACATGCCTAGCATCCCCGCTACACAGTGAAACCTATTTATTTTGAGACATGTGTATCCACTCGAACCACCTGGTGCGGCTGAAGCTTTTGCAGTTGACAACAGCCGCTGATTTGCTGTAAACACTGGCCAACCATCGAAGTAGCTCCCCCTCCGAACAACTAGCAGAGCAGTAATAGGCGTCGGCCATCCGTCTATCTCGGTTTCCCGTTCTGGCCAATGCGCGTAATGCGCCGAACTTAACTTGCCGTTGGTCTTTCGAAGCTGCGCGTTGCAAGGCCTTCGTCTAATCGAGCTACACGGAGACTAGCGGAAGAAATGAGAGGAGATGACCCATGAGAAGATTTGTTTTGGTGCTTCTGCTTTGCATAATTTCGATGCCGCTGTTTGCTCAAGGTGTAGGGAACCTGGACGATACATGGTCGATCTGGATGATGACACAAGATCAGGACCCCCACGTGCGGGCACCCACCTACTGGAAACAAGTGGAGTACCGCTGGAGACGTACCGGGAAACCGTCTTACCATTGTGAAGTTGAATTTCGGAATCCAGGCACCACTGCGAGAAATTTCAAGTACGAGATTTTGTATCAGGACAACATTCCGCCGCTTTTTCAGCACCATAAGCACACGGGCGAGTTGTTGACCGTTACCGGCACGCCTCGGCAAGTGACGATTGCGGGCTGCCACGACGTTGATCCGTCCCCGTCAGTCTATGCGCGACAAACCTCCGCGAAACCTGGGCTGCCCGCCTCGTGGAGTGCGTCCTATACTGACCCACTAGGAAATTCATGCACCGAAACTGAATCTGCTAGTGTGAATGGAAATACGCTCATCTACCATTTAGCCCAGAGATGTTCCGAGGAAAACCCCCAAGATTGGACCTACGTAGTTTCTGCTGGTGCAGTGAATGTTTCCGATCCCTCAACCTGCAACGGAACCAATTATTGCGTGGGAGTTAGATGCAAGGGTGGCGCCTGGTGCATCCGCGGTGTAGATGGCCCAAACACTGACGATTTGGGTTTCACATTTGCCTCGCTCCAGGAGGCAAGAGCGGCCGCAGCAGGTCTGAGAGCCCTGCTCGAGAAATGAAAAAACTGCTGGACCTTGAGCGGTCCGGGACGGGACAAGGATGCGGCATGAAACGACTCACGGTCATGATGGTGGGGGTTCTTTTGTTCGGCACTGCCGGCGCAGCGGCTGAGAAAGAGTGGTCGTCCTGGCAAGCGACTGACGATCCGCTTATCCAGTGGCGCTTTTATATTGAAACGTACGACAAGTACATCTCGCCCGATTGCGTATTTCAATTCCAGCGCACGGACGATAACGAGGCCAGTTTCAATTATCTGGTATCGTACGAACCTCCGTCGGGATCAACCAGCCAACGGAGGGGCGCGGCATATGGCATTACCAGCTCCGAACACGGCGGAGACGTGATCTCCGGCTGCCGGGGAATCACGCACATTGCTGTATCAGCTGTTAGAACGAAGACCGCGGGGCGCGCTGACGCTCCCAAGAATAGCCAATCCGTGATTGAGTTCCCCGGGAAGAAGGCCCCGCTGGTTGATCTAACGGGCGTGTGGCGTCGCGATGACGGCGAATTGGTATCGATCACGAAAAACGGCGATATGGTGACGGCCAGGAAGCTCACTGGGGACCAAGCGGTTCCGGCGAATGAAATTAGTTGGGAAGGCGAGTATTCGTCCAATTCATTCTCCGGACGTGGCCAACGGGGGTCAACGCGAACCGCACAGCGGTCATGGGTGCCGGTGAGGATCGTCGTTCAGGATGCAAATACGATCCATGTGCTCGGCTTTAACCCGGATCGGACCTACAGGCGAAACAATGGGCAATGACAACGAGCACTTTAATTGCTGCTCCGTGGGGCAGCGCAGCGCGCTGTCGTCCACAATTCGCAACAGCTTCGCAATCAGCTTTCTGCTGAGTTGCGGATTAGAATCTCCCTATGCTGACGATCTCCAAACCGCTGTCAGCTTCCCAGGTGCGAATGTACCATGAGCGGGAGTTTGCGTCGGAGCGGCAGAACTATTGGAGCCGAGACCAGCAGGGGCATAGTGAGTGGCAAGGCAAGCTGGCCGAGCAGTGGGGTTTATCAGGTCCGGTTGGCAATGAGCACTTTGCGCGTTTGACCGAAGGCCAGCACCCGGAGACGGAAGCGCAGCTCGTTCGCCATCAAGTCTCAAAAACTTATGAGGGTAAATTCGGCAAGGAGGTGACGAGCGTCGAGCATCGCGCCGGTTGGGATGCCACGTTCTCCGCGCCGAAGTCGGTTTCTCTCACCGCACTTGTCGGTGGCGATGAGCGCGTAAGAGAGGCGCATCGGGAGAGCGTGCGTGTCGCTCTGGGAGAGCTGGAGAGGTACACCCAGGCGCGGATCGGCAACGTCCACGCGCCGGAGACGACAGGCAAATTCGTTGCGGCCACCTTTGAGCACGACACCGCGCGGCCTGTGGATGGCTACGCCGCGCCGCAACTCCATACCCATGCCGTGATCTTCAATGTCACCGAACGCGACAACGGACAAACGCGCGCCTTGCAGCCACAGGAGCTATTCGCGTCGCAGCGTATCGCTACCAGTGTCTACCGTTCCGAACTGGCGATGCGGTTGCAGGGTTTGGGTTATGAGCTGGAGCGCGGCAAGCATGGGCAGCCGGAGATCAAGGGCTATACGAAGGAATATCTGGAGGCCAGCAGTCCGCGCCGCGAGCAGATCAAAGATCATCTGCGCGAGATGGGGATCGACGGGGCGGGAGCCGCGCAGGTGGCCGCACACCGGACGCGGGACAGTAAGGAGCTGCTATCGCCGGTAGAGGTATTAGAGAGGCATCGGAACTTGGCCGCGCAGTATGGGCACCAGGCCGACCGGGTTGTGGCCGAAGCGCGGGAACGCGGCCAGCGTCACGCTTACGAACCCGACCGCATCGCGCAGCAGGCCGTCACTTATGCCCGCGATCATCTCTTCGAGCGTTCCGCCGTGCTGGATCGGCGCGATCTTCTGGAAGCGGCGCTCAATCGCGGCATGGGTGAAACAACGTATGCTCACGTCCGGCAGGAGTTCGAGCAGCGAGCAGCGCGAGGCGAGTTCCGCACCTTCGATCATGGCGGAAGAGGGCAGCAGTACACCACTGCCGCGATGCTTCGCATGGAACGCGAGATCATCACACGGATGCAGGAAGGCAATCAGCGCAGGGTGAATGACCCGATGCTGGTGGATGCACGTATTCGCATTGCGACCGAGGACCGCCACCCGGAGCTGAATGCCTCGCAGCGCCAAGTCGTTGACCAAGTGTTTCTCTCCCGCGAAAAGATAGTGGGGTTGGATGGTGTCGCTGGCGCGGGGAAGACAACGACGCTGGCCGTCATCCGTGAAGGCGCGGAGGCACAAGGATACACGGTCGAAGGCTTCGCGCCTACGTCCCGCGCGGCGCAACAGCTGGCCGACGCAGGCTTGGAAACATCCACGCTGCAAAAGCATCTTGCGCGTGGAGAAAAGCCGGATACCGGCGAGCGCCGCCTGTATGTGCTCGATGAATCCTCGCTTGCATCCACCAAGCAGATGCACGAGTTTGTGAATCGCATGCATCCCAATGACCGCGTGTTGCTGGTAGGTGATCGGCGGCAGCATGAAGCGGTCGAGGCCGGGCGTCCCTTCGCTCAGCTTCAGGACGCGGGCATGAAGACAATCAAGCTCGATGAGATCGTCCGCCAGAAAAACCCGGAATTGAAACAGGTGGTCGAGCAGCTTGCGCGAGGCGAAGTGCGCGAGGCCGTGCAGGGTTTGGAGCGGCAGAGCCGCGTCCATGAGATTCCTGGGCGTGAGGAACGTATTACTGCGATTGCGAAGGAATATGCGAAGTCGCCGGAAGGTGCGCTGGTAGTCTCGCCCGACAATCGTTCCCGCGTGGAGATCAATTTGGCGATTCGTGGAGAGATGCAGGAGCGCGGTTTGGTCAGCAAAGAAGAACATCCCATTGCGGCACTTGTCCCGCGCCAGGACCTTACCGGGCCGGAGCGCACATGGGCAGCGCGGTACGAGTTCAACGATGTAGTGCGTTATGCCCGCGCATCGAAAGAGACGGGCATGGAGCGCGGCGAATATGCGCGGGTCAAAAGCATTGACGCTGACAAGAACCTGTTAACCGTGGTGCGGGCTGATGGATCAGAAGTGACCTATGATCCACGCAGGCAGCAGGGGGTATCCGTCTATCGGGAAGAACCGCGTAGTTTTGCCATAGGCGACCGTATCCAATTCACTGCGCCAGCCAATGACTTGAAGGTTGCCAACCGCGAGTTAGGAACGGTCGAAGCCATCGGCCCAGACGGGCAGATGCGCTTGAAGATGGACGGAGGCCGTGACGTGCAACTCGATCCGCGCGAGCATCCGCATCTCGATCATGGCTATGCGGTGACGAGCCATTCCAGCCAGGGACAGACCGCCGAGCGGGTATTGATTCACGTCGATACTGAGCTGGCCGCGAAAGATTTACTCAACAGCCGCATGGCTTACGTCGCCGTCTCGCGTGGCGCGGAAGACGCGCAGGTATACACTAACGACCGCGTGAAGCTGCCGGAGGCATTAGGGCATGACGTATCCCACGAGAGCGCCCACACGCCAGCAATAAAGCCGGAGCAATCCATCAAGCCACCGCAACCAGAAATCGCGCCGGTCATAGAACATGGCATAGGCATGGGGCATAGCCTCTAAAAAGCGCATGTTCGCTACACTGTTTCAAGAGGGCATAGCAGCGAAATGACGAAAAATGCACAATTCGCCTGCACAGTTTCTACACAGCCAAAAACAGCCTATTTATCCCTCGATAAATCAGTTGTTTCTAAGAATCAACTCACCCCCACAGGATGGCACGTGCGGCAGTGGAGAAGCCGAAACAGCAATGGGGCTCGGGAGATGGCCGAAGCGCTTCGTCGTTTAGGGTGCTCGACGCCAAAGGCGTGCTCCGAATCAAGAAGGCCGCTGCTATAATCATCCCCTCGTGGAAGTCATGGATGCGATGGTGGGGCGGACCGTCTCGCACTACAGCGGGCTGGAGATGCTGGGCGGCGGCGGGATGGGTGTGGTCTACAAGGCCCGGGATACGCGGCTGGGGCGGAGTGTCGCGCTGAAGTTTCTGCCCGAAAGCATTGCGCAGAATCCGCAGGCGATCGAGCGGTTCCATCGCGAGGCGCGGTCGGCGTCGGCGCTCAACCATCCGAACATCTGCACGGTTTACGACATCGGTGAGTTCGAAGGACGGCCGTTTATTGCGATGGAGCTGCTGGAGGGGGTGACCCTGAAGCATCGCATCGCGGAAAAGCCGATCGAGCTGACGGAACTGCTGGAGATCGGGGTCC
>Ga0335072_10002417_pt1 | contig 28954 bp, 24 predicted proteins | sample Lox_Sample_21_FD_206725 | JGI IMG/M metagenome (GOLD analysis project Ga0335072, IMG submission 206725) | Soil microbial communities from Loxahatchee National Wildlife Refuge, Florida, United States - Lox_Sample_2.1 | ecosystem: Environmental > Terrestrial > Soil > Wetlands | place: USA... | reverse complement strand
GCAGAAATAGCAGGCTGATACGCGCAACCAGGATCTCCCCTCAAACGGAGATACCTGGAATTTCAAACCGGCAGTTGGCGGCTACAAAGAATGTCAACCGGCGGGAAACGGACCAGTTCTGCGCAATCCAGCCAACAATGCATCGGCTGCCAAAGCGGCAGAATCGCTTGCAGCGCCTCGGAGGGATCGCGCAGCGCGCCCGACAGAGTCACATGCGGCACCCAGGCGTCGGTGACGTAGTCTGGATGTGGGCTCAACTCCGGCAGGGCCGCGAGCAAAGCCGCATGGCGCGCCAGCAATGCGGCGGTCGGAACAGGGGCGAGCCACAGGATGTACGACGGTGCCGGAAAGACGCCGAAACCTGCAAGCGTTAGGGGAAGCACCGGCCATTCCGCCGCGAGTGCGGTCAGCGCCGCACAAAGCGCCTCGCGCGGCGCCTCATCCCGAAACACCGCCAAAGTGACATGCGCCGGGTAGCCAAGCGCGTTCCGGCTGCTGTCGATTCCGGCGGCATCGAGTGCCACCCACAAACGCGCGATGCGTCGGGCGCTTGTTGCGTCCACGCGCAAGGTCATGGCGAAGGACATTGCGCCACGATACGTGGGAGTTCGGCACCATGGCGAAGGATGCTTTGCGAAAAGGCGCGATATGAAGCGTCAGGGGGCCGAAGCGCGAGGCCTGGGTGCTGCGCATCCAGACCCGCACCGGCTCTCGCCCTTGTCGGCGCAGTGCTCGACTGGCTGGAGCAGATGCTCGCGGCGGCGGGGATTGCCGCCGGAGCAAGATGAAGACTATGCCTCCACCACCTTCTGCGTCTGCACGCCGAGGCCCTCGACCGACAGCTTCATCGTGTCGCCGACTTTCAGGAAGATCGGCTCCGGCTTCATGCCCAAGGCGACGCCGGGCGGTGTGCCTGTCGCAATGACGTCACCCGCGTGCAGCGTGATGAAGTGGCTGACATAGGACACCAGCTTGCGCACACCGAAGATCATCGTCTTGGTGCTGCCGTTCTGCATGCGCTTGCCGTTCACCTCGGTCCACAGGGCCAGGTTCTGTGGATCGGGCACCTCGTCCCTGGTCACCATCCAGGGGCCGGTCGGACCGAACGTGTCGCAGCCCTTGCCTTTGTCCCAGGTGCCGGCGCGTTCGATCTGGAATTCGCGCTCCGAGACGTCGTTACACACGCAATAGCCGGCGACATGATCGAAGGATTCATTCTCCGGCACGTAGCGCGCCGTCTTGCCGATGACGATCCCGAGCTCGACTTCCCAGTCCAGCTTCTTCGAACCGCGCGGCATCCTTACGTTATCATTCGGCCCGCACAGCGCACCGAGCGACTTCAGGAACACGATCGGCTCTTTCGGAATCGCTGCTCCGGTCTCCGCCGCGTGGTCGGCATAGTTCAGGCCGATGCACACATAGTTCACCGGCCGTGCGACGCAGGCGCCGAGGCGAACGCTCGGATCGACCTTGGGCAGCGTGTTGGGATCGATGCCGGTGATCATCTTCAGGGCCGCGTCAGACAGGGCGAAGCCGTCGATGTCGCGCACCACGGCGGAGAGGCAGCGGATAGTGCCGTCCTTGTCGAGCAATGCGGGCTTCTCGGCACCCGGGGGGCCGTAGCGGAGCAATTTCATGACGGTCTCCTGTGGTTTTCCTGGCGTAGCGGCAGGCCGCGCAGGGCAACGGGGCCTGCCCTGAACGCGGCAAGGCGGTCGATACGAGGTTTCCGGCGCCGGCGGAAGTCCCGCCGATGTCGTTACCATATCGCGTCGCCGTCGCGCTTTGACGGACACAAAGTTGCAAGATTGGCGTGAGCGTCGAGTCGTTGTGCGGGGAACGGCCCAATGCTCTGCCGGTGTCAGAGATGGTCCTTGATGAACGCCAGGATTTTCTCGATCTCGCGCTCGATGGCGGCCTCAACCGGCTGGAAGGGCAAACCGTCGTAGTACCGGGCCGAGGTGCCTGGACCGTCGGGACTGCCGTGATCGGAGTCGATCGACTTGCGCCACCGCTCGGCGTGGCTGGCCCATTCCTGCCGGTTGACCAGCGCCGGTTCGGTAAACCAGACATTCCAGGTAAGGGTAGTCCCGGGCGCCAGCAGGTTTCCGGAATAAAGGTTGAAGAGGTCCATGACCAATGCGTTGAAGTCGTCGGCAACCGCGTCTTCGGTGCTCGCGATCGGGCCGATCTCGACGCCGAGATGCGCCACGTTCCAGGCCTCGGACACATGGCGGGCAAATTCGGGAATCGGGAAATCGGTACTCTCCCCCTGACGCAGGGGAAAGATCGGCTGGTCCGGCTTGCCGGGGTCGAATGTGCTGACCTGGATGGCATGCGCCTTGTCATGCGGGAACGGGTGATTGCTGGCCACGAACTCGTTCCAGAGCCACCTTACGATAGTGTTTTGTTTTGCAGACGGACTGAACCAGATCTGGCCGGTGACAGTCATGTCGGCCGCGAGCGTCTTCGCCGGTTCGTTGACCCACCCGCGCTGGCCGGTCACCGTGACCTCTACGTTGAGACAGCCCAGCAGGGCGCTGCATACGCCCTGTTGCGGGCAGATGATCGAATAGACGCGGCCCTCGTCATTATAGCCGAGCCGCGAAATATCGGGGGCGAACATCTGATAACAGCGCGAGTCCGCGTGCCCTGGGTCGGTTTCCCACGAGAACTCCGGCCAAAGAACCGCCTGTTGCCGCTGCAGCCTGGCGATATTCGCCATGTTGGGGAGCATGGACAGCGAGGAAAGGTTCGGATCTGGATAGGCGAATGCAGGGTTCGACTCGGCGAAACCGCCCTTCCAGCCGGGCGGGATCAGATGAGAGGTCTGGCCCACTGGTGATTTCCTTCCCCCTGACTTCGCAATCCAAACGCAGGCGTATTCTAAATCCGCGTATACCACGATAGGTCGGCCTCGCCAAATGAAGCCTTCGCCAGTGTCGCCTTCGCCAGTGTCGCCTTCGCCAGTGTCGCCTTCGCCAGGCACTGCTGCGGCGGCCAAGGGCTACGAAGCCCGCAGCAAGTCATTGTGAGGAGGAGCGCCGAAGCAACCTCGGTCGTGTGGGCGCGCGGGCTGTCCGGGGCGCTTTGCCGAACGAGGTTGCTTCGTCGCCCCGATCCTCGCAATGACATATTGTTTGGTGCCACCGCGCAATTTCGATCAAGCGCGTTCGCCAGTCTGCCCTACAACAGCACCCATGATTCAGCGAGACCACGCATGAACCCCGTCTGCAAGGCGCTTTGGTTCATCGAAGCCCATCTCGGCAGCGATGCGTCGCTCTCGGACATCGCAGCGGCCAGCGGCGTCTCACGCTACCAGCTCCTGCGCGCCTTCGGCACGGCCACCGGGCGTTCCGTCATGCGCTACGTGCGCGCGCGCCGCCTGACCGAAGCTGCCCGCGTGCTGGCCGCCGGCACGCCGCACATTCTGACCGTGGCGCTGGATGCGGGCTACGGGTCGCACGAAGCCTTCACGCGCGCCTTCCGCGACATGTTCTGCCTGACGCCGGAGGCGGTGCGCGACCGGCGCTGCCTCGACAACCTGCCCCTTATGGAGCCAATCCGCATGGACGAATCCCTCATCGTGACGCTGAACCCGCCGCGCTTCGAAACCGGCCGTACCTTGCTGATCGCTGGCCTGGGCGAGCGCTACACGTTCGAAACCAACCAGGGCATTCCGCTGCTGTGGCAGCGGTTCGCACCGTGGATCGGCAACGTCCCAGGGCAGGTTGGCAGCATTGCCTATGGCGTCTGCTGCAACGCCGACGGAGCCGGCAATTTCGAATATGTCGCGGGGGTGGAGGTCGCCAGCTTCGACGATCTTCCCGCCGAGTTTCGCCGCGTGCGCATACCGGAACATCGTTACGTCGTCTTCACCCATACCGGCCACATCTCCGGTATTCGCAGCACGTGGTACACCATCCTGAACCAATGGTTTCCGCAGTCCGGCCACGAATTCGCCGATGCGCCGGATTTCGAGCGCTACGACAACAGTTTCGATTCTCAGGCCGGATCCGGAAAGGTCGAAATATGGCTGCCGCTCAAGTCATGACCCGCCGGGCCACGCTTGCCGCGCTGGCCAGCGCAGCTACCGCAGCGTCGTCGCGTTCAGCATGCGCGTCGTCCGCCGCATGGCAGACCGCAACGCCGCAGGCCGCCGGGTTCGCGCCCGATCTGGCCGCGCAGTTGGATGAAGGCGTGCGTTCCGGCGTGCTGGATGGCCTGCATGCCGTATTGCTCAGCCGCAACGGTCGCCTGGTACTGGAACGCTATTACGCGGGTGTGGACGAAGGCTGGGGCCAGCCGCTGGGCCGCGTGACGTTCGGCCCAGCAACATTGCATGACATTCGTTCGGTGACGAAGAGTATCGTCGGCCTGCTTTACGGCATCGCGCTGGATCGCAATCTTGTGCCGCCGCCGGACGCACCGCTGCTGGCGCAATTTGCGGAATCCCCGGGTCTCGCCGCCGATCCGATGCGGGCGAAACTGACGGTTGCCAACGCCCTGAACATGACGCTGGGCCTCGCGTGGGATGAGGGTTGGTCTTACGCCGATCCCGCCAACGGCGAGATCGCCATGGAGGCGGCGCCCGATCGCAATCGTTACATCCTGTCGCGGCCGATTGTCACCACGCCGGGTACGAAATGGATCTATTGCGGCGGCGCAGCGGCCCTGATCGGCGCACTGATTGCGCGCGGCAGCCACACCAAATTGCAGGATTTCGCGCGGCAAACCTTGTTCGAACCGCTCGGCATCACGGCGGTTGAATGGTACACGGGGCGAGATGGGGTGGCGTCAGCCGCGTCGGGCCTGCGGCTGCGCCCGCGCGATCTGCTGCGGATCGGCACGCTTGTTCTCGCGCATGGCCAATGGCATGGCCGCCAGGTTGTTCCGCCCGCGTGGTTGGAGGCGTCGTTCCAGCCGGTGATCGCGACCACCTTCCCCGGCATCGAGTACGGGCGTTTGTGGTACCTGGGCGAGGCCACCGCGCCCGGCCTCGACGGCCCGCATCGTTGGATGGCCGGATTCGGCAATGGCGGCCAGCGGCTATGGCTGATGCCGGACGCCGATCTCGCCGTAATTGTTCTTTGCGGGAACTATGACAAACCGGACCAGTGGGTGACGCCGCTGCGGGTGTGGAAAGAGTTCGTGCTGGGCAATCTGCGGCGGGCGTAGTCTTCCGCCCCCAGGTGTCATTTGGTCGATCGATGTCGTTGCGAGTTGACCACCGGCCGGGGCGGCCTATCCCCGGCTGGATGAAAGGGTTCCCTTCCCCCTTGTGGGAGCGGGATAGCGGGAGGGGTCGGGATCGTACGTTTCGCCCCCTCCCCCTGGCCTTGGTCCGCTTCGCGGCCCAAGCCCACAATAGGATGGGAAGGATATTCGTTCTTGTTAGGTGCGAAGCAACGAAGCAATCACGTTCGAAGATATGCGGCTGTCGTTCGACCAGACAGCGCGTGACCGAGGTTGCTGCGTCGCTACGCTTCTCGTAATGACATAAGGGACCCGCGCTACGACAAATGCGGTCCTCAGTGCGCTGCCAGCCAGGCATTGAACCGTTGTTGCAGCTTCGCCAGGTTGTCGTGCCAGAACCCGTTGTCCGTCGGCACGCTCACGCCCAGGTTCTTCGCGTAGCTCGCCGATAGCGCGTGTACATCGTCCGGCAATCCGCCATTCGCACCCTTAGCCAACCCGGCAATCCCGGCGGTTTCGAGCAATTTACCTTCCAGAGCGGGCATGCCGGCAAGGTAGAGAAATTGCTCTGCCTGCCACAGGTCGGGTGTGGCCTTCACGATCGCCCAGCTCTCCACCTCATAAAGTCCACCATTCCACTGAATGCCGAAATTGCGGTGGTCGGCTTTGTCCGCGGTCACGATCTGCCCGGCCGGGGCACTCGTCATCAGCACGTCGCCCGAACTCAGGATATGCGCCGCGTCGTTTCCGGTCTGCCACCACACAATATACGGCTTGAGCTGGTCCAGCTTGCGGAACGCACGATCGACGCCATCGCTCGTGCTCAGCACCTTGTAAACATCTCCCGGCGCAACGCCATCGGCCATCAGCGCAAACTCAAGATTGCCGCGCACGCCTTTGCGCAGACCGCGCTTGCCAGGATATTTCGCCACATCCCAGAAATCCGCCCAGGTCGGCGCTGCGGGGAACTTATGGCGGTCCCAGGCCAGCACCAGCGTGTTCACCGTCGCACCCACGCCGCAATCGCTGACGCCCTGGGGCAAATAGTGGTCCTTCCCCCCAATCGCCGACCAGTCGAGCTTCTCGAACAAGCCCGCGGTGCAGCCGGCGTCCAGTTCGTCGGGCGAGACCTCGACCACGTCCCACGTATTGCCGGGCGTCTTCAATTGCGCGTTCAGGGCGTCGGTGCCGCCGTTCCAGCTCTGGATGACCAGCGGGATGCCCGAGGCCGCGGCAAAGGCCGGCGCCGCCATGCGGTGCAACGCGTCCGGCATTGTCTCGTCACGCGCGACAACCGTCAGGTCGCGCGCCAAGGCAGCGGCCGGGCATGCGGCGAGCATCGCCGCGACTAACAACAGCGGGCGGGCGGGCATGGGCAGTCGATCGCGCTCCTGGTGTGCGCCGGACGCTACAATCCGCGGCGCCAATGGGCAACGCGCCGCCTAGCCGCCGAGAATCGTTCCCACTGCGAGATCAAGCTCGCTTGCCGTCACCTTCTTGCCGCCATCCCAGCGTGCCCGTTGCACCTCGATGAAACCGCCCTGGCCATGAATCATCGCGCCGGAGTCAGTTACCGCCACGACCTCGCCCAGCTTCTTGCCTTTCACTTCGGAGAAGGTGCGGGCAATGCGCTTGCGGCAGTCGAACAAGAACAGCTTGCGGCCGTCGGGGGCGGTGGTCCAGGCGCCGGGGGCGGGGTTCACGCCGCGGATCAGGTTGAAGATCAGATCGACGTGATTGGCCCAGTTGATGCGGGTTTCCGCCTCGCGGATGATGCCTTCGTAGCCGGCATCCGGTTCATATTGGGCCAGCGCGGGCGCCTTCCCGGCCACCACCAGTTCCGCCACCTCCACCAGCGCAGCGACGCCCATCGGGAAGATTTTCCCGAAATAGAGCGACCCCAGCGTGTCCTCGTCCTCGATCTTCACCGGATACATCTTGATCACCGGGCCTTCGTCCAGCCCGTCGTTGGGGCGGAAGACGGAAAAGCCGGTCTCCTTGCGGCCGAGGATGATCGACCAGCTCATGGAGGACGCGCCGCGATGCAGCGGCAGCAAGCTGGGATGGAACTGGATGGTGCCGAAGCGAGGGATGTTGACGAAATCCTGCGGCGCGAACTGCGTCACATACGCCATCACGCCGACATCGGCGTTGGCGGCGCGCATCGCCTCCAGCGCGTTGGGGTCGGTCAGCTTGGGAAGCTGGTGCACCGCCAGGCCGCGTTCCTGGGCGGCCACGCGCAACGGGTCGGGGCGGCCTTTTTCCGGGGCGCAGAACACAGCTGTGACCTCGTCGCCACGGTTGAGGAACGCCTCCATGGCGGCCTTGCCGAAATCCTGCTGCCCGATGATGGCGACGCGCATACCGTTTGCCTCCCGCTGGTCCGCGGCGATGTTTGGACGGCACAGCGGAGGCTGTCAAAACGCCAGCGACCGCCCGATCAGCGCTGCGGCCAGGACCGACAGGATCACCATCGCGCTGAGCCGGTGATAGGCCGGTCCAGCTTGCTCAAACGCCCAGCCGCCGAGCCATGAACCGGCCAGCAGCACCGGGACGGAGGCAACCGACCACAGCAGCACCTCGCGGTCGATCAGCCCGCGCAGCGCCATGGAAAATGCGGTAACCGATGCGGCAAACAGGAAGTAGACGATGGCAGTGGCGCGGACGAGCACGGCGTCGTTCGACAACGCCAACAGGTAGACCACGACGGGTGCGCCGCCCATGGACGCAAGTCCGCTCATGGTCCCCGATACCACGCCGACAGCGAGGGTTACGGCGCGGGACGGCCGCGGCGGCAGCCGCACACGCCGCCACAGCACGACCACCGACAGCGCGATCAGCACGCCGATCGCAAGCCGCACATGGTTTTCCGGCAGATCCGTCAGCGCCAGCAAGCCCAGGGGTATGCCGACGATCAGTCCCGGCGCCAGCGCCAGGATCACGTGCCAGTTGGCGCGCCGCCATGTCGTGCGCAGCCCGAACAATCCCACCAGCACCTGCAGCATGGCGACGAGCGGCACCACTTTGGTCGGCGGCAAGGCCAGGGTGAGCAGAGGAACCGCCGACAGGCCGAACGCAAAGCCGGTGAAGCCGCGGATGACCGAGGCGACAAACACGCCGAGCACGGCCGTAATGAGGGTGGCAGGCATTCTGGTCGGACGACTCCTCACGGCGCTTCGGGCAGCGATGTGCTTGCCACGCCGGTATCGGATGATCGAGGGGGCAGCGATCGACGCACAGCGTGCGGGGTCTGCTGCGAAAACGCCGCCGCCCGGCACGGCTGCAGGAGCATGGCTGGTGCGGCAACAAATCACGACTCCGCGGGGCGCTGCCCGAGCTTTGGCAGCCCGGTTGGCGTTTGGTATTCGGCACCCAGTAACCGTCGCATCTCACATCGCCGACATGCAGGTCGTGATCGACAGGATCATCTACGGCGGCCGGGATTTGCCGACGCTCGTTGAAGAGAGCGGGGATACAAGCTCCGGGACGTCCATGGATGTGGTGCCGCTGGCAGGTCCTCGATCTTTCCCACGCGTGCTCCACCACTGATCCGAGCAACGCGCCACAACGGTTGCGCCGTTTTTTCGCGTGATAGATCCATTAGTCGACCGTTATATGGACCCTCCGTTTTGAACGCATGGCTGCATTGGCCTTTGCGCAAAGCGCATATCCCGCGAGCCCCCTATCGTGCGTTCAAACACAAGGCGGGAGGACGCCATGGCACAAATCAACGAAGCTGATGTCATGCGGCGCGTGGCATGGCGGCTGGTGCCGTTTCTCGGGCTTGGCTACTACGTCAACGCGCTGGACCGTTCCAATGTTGCGGTCGCGGCGCTCACCATGAACCACAGCCTCGGCTTCACGGCTGCCGAATATGGCCTCGGCGCCGGTGCGTTCTTCTGGAGCTACGTGTTGTTCCAGATCCCCAGCAACATGTTGCTGACGCGGCTGGGCGCGCGGCGCTGGCTGACGGTGATCATCCTCGCCTGGGCGCTATGCTCCGGCGCCACCGCACTGGTCACCGGCGTGACCTCCTTCGTCATCGTTCGCTTCTTTCTCGGGGTAGCGGAGGCCGGCTATTTCGCCGGCGTCATCTTCTTCCTGACCTGCTGGTTCCCCGATCGCTATCGCGGTCGCGCCATGGGCGTGTTCTACGCCTTCGCCGCTGCCGCCGTTTCCACGGGCGCGCCGATCTCCGGCAACATCCTGGCGCTACATGGCTGGCTGGGCCTGCAAGGCTGGCAATGGATCTTCCTGCTAGAGGCCGCGCCCGCCATCGTGCTGGCCGCGATCGCGCCGTTCATCCTGCGCGACGGACCGAACGATGCGCACTGGCTGCAACCAGAGGAGCGCGCGTGGCTGCAGGCCACGCTCGATGCCGAGCGCCGCCAGAGCACCAGCCATCACATGCCGAACTTCGCCGCGATGCGCAGTGTCCCGGTGGTCCTGATGACGATCGCCTATGTGCTGATCGGCTTCGGCGTCTATGCCAACGTCTTCTTCCTGCCGCTGATGATCAAGGACCTGGGCTTCAGCAACCTGGTCACCAGCTACCTTGCGGCGATTCCTGCGGCGCTTGGTGTGCTGGGCATGGTCTTGGTGTCGCGCAGTTCCGACCGCACTGGCGAGCGCGTGTGGCACGTCACGCTGCCCACGCTGGCGGCCGGCGTCGGGCTGGTGCTGGCCGGGCTGACCGTTGGCCAGAGGCTGCCTGAACTGCTGAGCCTGTGCGTTGTCGGCTTCGCCATCAGTGCCGCATTGCCGACATTCTGGAACCTGCCGACGGCCTATTTCGGTACCGCAGCGGCAGCGGCCGGCATCGCGATGATCAATTCGATCGGCAACATCGCTGGATATTTCGCGCCGCAACTTGTCGGCCTGCTGCGGGATGCAACGGGAACTTACAGCCTGGCACTGGTCGTTGTCGGGATGATGGCGATTGTCGCAGCGGCCTTGCTGCCCTTCGCCGGCGCGCCGGTGCGAGCAGCCCAGCTTCGACGCGCCGCAGCGGAGTGAAACCCGGAGCGCTAAACCTTCTCTACCTGCCCGTATTCCAACTCCACCGGCGTGGAACGGCCGAAGATCGAGACCGACACCTTCACCCGGCCCTTCTCTTCGTCCACCTCCTCCACCGTGCCGTTGAAGCTGGTGAACGGCCCATCCGCCACGCGCACTTGCTCGCCGACCTCGTACAGGACCGAGGGGCGTGGACGCTCCACGCCTTCCTGAGTCTGCTTCATGATCCGTTCGGCTTCGGAGTCGCTGATCGGGCTAGGCTTCGTCTTGCTGCCCAGGAAACCGGTCACCTTCGGCGTGTTCTTCACCAGGTGCCAGGCGTCATCGGTCAAATCCATCTTCACCAGCACATAGCCAGGAAAGAACTTGTGCTCGGCGTTCACCTTCTGGCCACGGCGCATCTCGACCACTTGCTCGGACGGCACCAGCACCTCGTCGAACTGGTCCGCCAGCCCTTTCTGTGCTGCCTGCTCCTTGATCTGCTGGGCGATCTTTTTTTCGAACCCGGAGTAGACGTGCACGACGTACCAATGTTTGGCCATGTCTTGCAAACCCTCTATGCGCCGCCGCCGGCGCCGAACAACATACGGACAGCGAGGCCGATCACCTGATCCACGGCAAAGAAGAAGATAGCGGCAATCGCCACCATCAGGAACACCAGCCCGGTGGTAACCATGGTCTCCCTGCGCGTGGGCCAGGTGACCTTGCTCACCTCGCTCCGCACTTCGCGCACGAACTTAGCCGGATCGAAGGCCACGCTGCCGCTGCTCCCCACGAAAGACTTGCGGAATCCGCCGCAATCGGCTGCGCGCCGCTGGCAGGGGTGGCAGGTCTCGAACCCGCAGCCTCCGGTTTTGGAGACCGGCGCTCTAGCCAATTGAGCTACACCCCTGCACGCTGGCGAATCCCGCGCGGGCCTGCTGGGGGCAGGCCTGGGCGGAGAATAACGAGGGCCGGCCGCTACCGCCGGAACCCACGCGCGCAGGGACCGGTAAAAAGAATGTGGGACGCCCAGTGTCAAGGGGAGTGTCAAGGGGAGTGTCAAGGAGAGCATCAAGGGAGCCGCTGGCGCCCTGGGCGACGTGGCTGCCCGCCTCGACGCGCTTGCCGACCAGCGGGCGTGTGACAGCTCGGCGACCAAGCCTCCATCATGCCCTTGTGATTTGTGCAACCCTCGGAACCTGTCAGGTTCCTGCATGCCTCATCAGCAGTTTCCGGAATTGTCCTGATCTGCCCTGGCCGCCTAGTTTGTTCACGAAACCGCGAAAGCATTCCCATCGAAATGCCAAACGACTCTGGAACCGCAACAGGCGCGGATGATTTCCTGCGCGCGGTTGCCGCCGCCAAGGCCGCAGCCGCTGCGCCGGGGTGGCTCGCGCTCTCCGCATCGGAGCAAACGCGGGCGATCTACGCCCAACTCCGGCTCATCGACGCGGCACGTGTCGAAGCGCAAGGGCTGTGCGCACATCCGCAAGGCCGTTTTCGCATCGCCGGCACTCCGACCGGGCGAAAGGTTGTCGCCTGATGCACCGCGCTGCTGGAACGGCCCGCGCTGCTGGAACGGCCCGCGCTGCTGGAACGGCCCGCCCTGCTGGAACGGCCCGCGCACCTTGAACGGCCCATGCAAGTGAAAGCCCGGGAATGAGGCGCGCCCTTCTTCGAACGGCCATGATGACAGGGCCACATCTGCGCCGCCAGGATCTGCTCAACTCACCGGTCCCGCTTCGCCCCTATTCCTCCGTGCCAGCGGTATCAGGCGCATAACCTGGCACTCGGCGACCGCCGTCGCCCATGGCGTCAAGACCGAGGCGTGGGTCACGCGGATCGGTGCCGACACAGCTTCCATGGCGGAAGCGTATCGCTGTCAACGGCAAGCGCCAACGATTGCCGAGGCCGAACGCGGCTCTGTGCCGCCGAAGGGAATGCGTCCAGCGGCCGGTCACGGCCGAAGATAACCGGCACGCCGCAACCCTCGAAATGAACGTCGAGTGCCGCCGGCGGCGCCGCTTTATCGCCCGTTCGCCAAGGCCGATCAGAGACGCACTGGCGCTCCAGCCAGATGGCCTGTCTTATGAATGGCGAGAACGGCCGGTTCGGCCCCGGGTGGAATTCGCGTGAGTGCCGATTGGTGCTAGGCCTCAGCGAAAGTCATGACTCGGTTGCTGGCGGCCTGACGTTTGCGCAATAGCGGCACATACGGGCAAGACATCGACCGCAGCTTGACGGTGGAGGTTCGGTAGATGGACCAGTCCTCTGAGTTCGGCGCGGAGAGAGACGGCGGTCCCCAGATCCTATGGAACGGCGGCGAACTCGTCTTGTGCCGGCAATCACGTATGTCCGCCGACGGCAACAGCCATGCGATGCTGACCGTGCTGCCGGCCGTAGAGCATGCCTCACCGGCCAGCTTCGCCCGCCTCGCGCATGAATACGAACTGACGGCAGAGTTGGACAGCGCCTGGGCCGCCCGTCCGCTGAAGCTGGAGCAAGAACGCGGCCGGCCAATGTTGGTGCTTGCGGATCCGGGCGGTGAGCCGCTGGCGCGCTTGCTCCACACCCCCTTGGAGGTGGGACTTTTCTTGCGCCTGGCGATCGGCATCGCAACGACACTGGCCGCGTTCCACAAGCGCGGCCTCATCCACAAGGACATCAAGCCGGCCCATATCCTGGTGGATCCCGCAAGCGGGCGGGCCTGGCTCACCGGGTTCGGCATTGCCTCGCGCCTGCCCCGCCAGCGGCAGGCGCCGGAGCCGCCGGAGACCATCTCGGGCACGCTCGCCTACATGGCCCCCGAGCAAACCGGCCGGATGAACCGCTCGATCGACGCCCGCAGCGACCTGTACGCGCTAGGCGTCACGTTTTACGAAATGCTCACGGGTCACCTGCCCTTCACTGCCGTCGATCCGGTGGAATGGGTGCATTGTCACATTGCGCGGCGGGCTGTGCCGCCGAACGAGCGGTTGCAGCAAGTTCCGCTGGCGATCTCCGCCATGATCATGAAGTTGCTCAGCAAGACCGCCGAGGAACGTTACCAAACGGCCGCCGGCGTCGAGCGCGATCTGCGGCGCTGTCTTGCCGACTGGGAAGCGCATGGTCGCATCCGGGACTTCCCCCTCGGCCAGGAGGATACGCCAGACCGGCTTTTGATTGCCGAGAAACTGTACGGCAGGGCACGCGAAGTCGAAGCATTACTCTCTGCCTTCGATCGCGTCGTCAGCCATGGCACGCCTGAGCTTGTCTTGGTTTCCGGCTATGCCGGCATCGGCAAGTCCTCGGTCGTCAACGAGTTACACAAGGCGTTGGTGCCGCCGCGGGGGCTCTTCGCGTCGGGCAAGTTCGATCAGTACAAGCGCGACATTCCCTATGCGACGCTGGTGCAGGCGCTTCAGAGCCTGGTGCGGTCGCTCCTTGGCTTGGGCGAGGCCGAACTGGCGTGCTGGCGTGAGACGCTGCTGGAAGCTCTGGGGCCGAACGCAGTGCTCATGGTTGATCTCGTCCCTGAGCTGCACCTGGTCGTCGGCGACCAGCCGCCGATCCCCGAACTGCCACCGCGAGACGCGCAACGGCGATTCCAACTGGTGTTCCGCCGGTTCATCGGCGTATTCGCGCGGCCAGAGCACCCGCTGGTATTGTTCCTCGACGACCTGCAATGGCTCGACGCGGCGACACTTGACCTGATGGCGGACCTGCTGACCCAGCCGGACGTGGCGCACGTGCTGCTGATCGGCGCCTACCGGGACCTCGAGGTCGACGCGGCGCACCCGCTGATGCGCAAGCTCGAAGCCATCAAGAACGATCGCGGGAAGGTAGAGGAGATCGCGCTCGCGCCGCTGGCGCGGGAGCATCTCGGGCAGTTGATTGCGGATGCGCTGCACTGCGAGCCGTCGCATGCAGCAGCGCTGATGCAGCTGGTGCATGACAAGACCGGCGGCAACCCGTTCTTCGTCGTTCAGTTTCTTTACGCGCTCGCCGAGGAGCATTTGCTCGCGTTCGATCATGGCTCTGCTCGCTGGACATGGGACCTCGAGCAAATTCGCGCCAAGGATTATACCGACAACGTGGTGGAGCTGATGGTTGGCAAGCTGACGCGCCTGCCGACCGAGACACAAAGGGCGTTGCAGCTTCTGGCCTGTCTCGGCAACGCCGCCGAGATCACGATGCTGTCCATCGTTCTTGAGACTGCGGCAGCGCAAGTAGAGGCGGCGCTGTGGGAGGCGTTGCGTCAGGAGCTGGTTGCGCACCAGGACGGGTCGTACCGGTTTGTTCACGACAGGGTGCACGAAGCCGCCTATTCGCTGATTTCGGAGTCCTCGCGGGCCGCCCACCACATGCGGATCGGCCGGCTGCTGGCGGCACGGACGCCGCCAGAGCACCTCGAGGAGGCGATCTTCCCTATCGTTAATCAGCTTAACCGCAGCGCGATGCTGATCACGGCGCGAGAGGAACGCGAGCAACTCGCTGCGTTCAACCTGATCGCCGGCCGACGAGCGAAGGGTTCGGCCGCCTATGCGTCCGCGCTTACCTATTTCACCGCGGGGACGACATCATTGGCGGACGACTGCTGGGAACGCCGGCGTGACCTCATTTTCGCGCTCGAATTGGAGCGCGCCGAATGCGAATTCCTCACCGGCGCGCTGGCGGAGGCGGAGCACCGGTTGACTATGCTTTCGCCCCGCGCCGTAAACGCCGTGGAACGGCCCATGGTCGCGTGCCTGCGCGTGGATCTGTACACGACCCTGGACGAGAGCAGCCGCGCCATCGCCGTCGGTCTGGAGTATCTTCGAGATCTGGGCATCGATTGGCCGCCGCATCCGACCGAGGATGAAGCGCGGCGCGAATACGAGCGGATCTGGTCCCGACTTGAGAACCGGACGATCGAGTCTTTGATCGAACTGCCTTTGATGAGCGACCCGGCATCGCTCGCAGCGATGGATGTTCTGACCAAGATCGGTCCGCCCAGCCTGCATACGGATCCGCATTTGTTTTCTTTGATCATCTGCCGGGCGGTCAATCTCAGCCTCGAGAGTGGCAACTGCGATGCCTCCTGCTTCGCCTATGTTCGGCTTGGCATGCTCGCCGGATCGCGTTTCGGCGATTATCAGGCAGGGTACCGCTTTGGCCAGCTCGGCCACGACCTGGTGGAACAATACGGACTCAAGCGTTTCCAGGCGAGAACGTATCTGTGCTTTGGGGGGCTTCTGTTGCCGTGGACGCAACATGTCAGGGCGGGGCGCGATTTGCTGCGGCGTGGCCTCCAGGCAGCAAATCAGATGGGCGATCTCGTCTACGCGGCCTGCGGCCACCATCTGACGACGAACCTTCTGGCGGCCGGCGAGTTGCTCGCTGACGTGCAACGTGAAGCCGAGAATGTACTCGCGTTCGCGCAGAAGGCGCGTTTCAGGTTTATTGCTGATATCGCTGCCACGCAGCTCGGGTTGATCCGGACTCTTCGCGGACAGACGCCAACATTCGGCTCCTTTGACGATGGACAGTTTGCGGAGACGCAGATTGAGCGCCGTTTCACTCGCAGTCCGGATCTGCAGGCCGAGTGCTCGTATCTCATCCTCAAGCTCCAGGCGCGCTTCCTGGCCGGCGAGTATCGTGCCGCCGTGGACACCTCATCACGGGCGCAACCGCTGCTGTGGACCTTGGCTTCGCATTTCGAGACGGCGGAATATCACTTCTACAGCGCGCTATCCCGAGCCATTGCTTGCGATTCCGCACCGGAAGCTGCGCGGCGGCAGCACATGGAGGCTCTCGCGGCGCATCACCAGCAGCTTCAGGAATGGGCCGCAGCTTGCCCCGACAATTTCGAGAACCGCACCGCTCTGGTCGGTGCAGAGATCGCTCGCATCGAGAGTCGCGAACTCGATGCAGAGCGTTGGTACGAGCAAGCCATCCGGTCAGCTCGCGCCAATGGGTTCGTTCACCACGAGGCACTGGCGAACGAGCTCGCGGCGCGATTTTACGCGGCGCGTGGCTTCGACAAGATCGCGCTGACGTACCTTCGGGACGCCCGCCATTTCTATTCGCGTTGGGGCGCCGATGGGAAGGTACGGCAACTCGATCAGTTGTACCCGCGGTTGAAAGAGGGCAAGCCGGCACATGGGCCCGCTCACACGATCGGTGCGCGGGTAGAACATCTTGACCTCGCGACAGTGCTGAAGGTGTCGCAGGCGGTTTCGGGTGCGATTGTGCTGGAGAACTTGCTCGACACGCTCATGCGCACCGCGATCGAGCAAGCGGGCGCCGTACGCGGCGTGTTGGTTCTTCCGCATGAGGCCGGGCAGCGGATCGCCGCCGAAGCCGCTACGAGTGGCGACACGATCGTCGTGGATCTGCGCGACCAGCCGGCAACCTCGGCGGCGCTGCCGGAGGCGATTGTCCAGACCGTCATGCGTACGCAGGAGACCATAATTCTTGACGATGCCACGGCTGACCCTGCGTTTGCCGCGGATCCCTACATCAGGCAGCGCCAGGCGCGGTCCATCCTATGCCTGCCTTTGATCAACCAGACCAAGCTCATCGGCATGCTCTACCTGGAGAATAACCTGGCGCCGCGCGTCTTTACGCCCGCCCGGATCTCGGTGCTGCGGCTGGTCGCGTCGCAGGCAGCCATCGCGCTGGAGAACACCCGTTTGTATCACGACCTCGCGGAACGCGAGGCAAAGATCCGCCGCCTGGTCGAGGCCAATATCATCGGGATTTTCATGTGGGAGTATGAAGGCCGCATTCTCGAAGCCAATGACGCTTTTCTTCGCATCGTCGGATATGGCCGCGAGGATCTCGCCACGGGGCGGCTTCGCTGGACGGATCTAACGCCCGCGGAATGGCTGCAGCAACACGAACAACAGTGGACTCCGGAGATCAGGCTGACCGGCAGCGTGCAACCCTATGAGAAGGAGTATTTCCGGAAGGACGGCAGCCGCGTGCCCGTGTTGGTCGGCGCGACGAGTTTCAATGAAACCGGGAGCCCGGGGGTCTCCTTCGTGCTGGACCTGACCGAGCGCAAGCAAGCCGAGCAAGCGCTGCATCAGGCCCAGGCGGAACTGACTCACCTGACGCGCGTGATGACCATGGGTGAACTGACCGCCTCGATTGCGCATGAGATCAACCAACCGATCGCTGCACTCACCACCAACGCCAGCGCCTGCCTGCGTTGGCTGGCTCGTCAACCGCCCGATCTTGAAGAAGCGCGGGCTTGTCTGCACCGCATGATCCGCGACAGCGACCGCGCCGGAGACGTCATCAGTCGCGTCCGTTCGCTGGTCAAGAAATCGCCCCCGGTGACGGCCAGGCTCGGCCTCAACGACGCGATCCAGGAGGTGCTTGCTCTTGTCGAACCGGAAGCGCGCCGCCACGCCGTGCTGATCCGTACAGAACTGGCGGCGGGCCTGCCGCTTGTGTGCGGCGACCGGGTGCAGTTGCAACAGGTCATCCTCAACCTGGTCATGAACGGGATCGAAGCCATGAAAGACGTGGCGGTCAGGCCCAGGGAGTTATGGGTCAGGTCGCACGTGCACGAGGCTGGCATGGTAGTCGTCGCCGTCCAGGACACTGGCATCGGGCTCGCCGAGGAGAATCTCGAGCGAGTCTTCGAGGCGTTTTATACGACCAAGTCGGAGGGGATGGGGATGGGACTGTCGATCAGCCGCTCGATCATTGACGCGCATGGCGGTCAGTTGTGGCCTTCCGCGAACGACGGGCATGGCGTGACTTTCCAATTCACGTTGCCTACCGAGGACGTGCATGAAGAAAGCGGAGCAGAGGACAGGACAAGCGCTGGTTTGGCTGCCTGAACCGGCCTGATGTTATGACTCTGGCGGATCGCACCTGCTGTCATTGCGAGCGAAGCGAAGCAGTCTCCGCCGGGAGGACGTGCGATCAATCCGTTCGACGCCGGTTCGTCGCACGCCATTCTCCGGATCGTGTCTCGCGCTCCAGTATCTCCGTCGCTTGTCGTGACTCAGTGAGGCTCATTCGTCTGGTCCGCTTGTTAGATCAATTTACAACGCGCCGCGCGCCATTGCGCAGCGCCAAGCGACGAAGCCATCGCCCCCACGCCCCGCACACGAACGGTCCCGCCGTCGCCTAACCTGGGTTGCTTCGACTTTTCCGGACTTGCGATGATGTAGCGGCTTGGCCGGCGCACTCGCGCCGGCCCCCGGCTGCCGGCCGATGCCCTAAACCCTCCGGCGCGCGACCTCTGTTTCAACAAGATCGATCCCGAGGCCAGGCGCAGTCGGTAGGTGGAACAACCCATCCACCGGCCTGGGCGGATTGCTGAAGATGGCGTGCCGCCGTGGCGAGGGATCATCCAACTCGCAGGGTTTCGTTGCGAACGCCTGGGTAGCGCAGATATGCAGATTGGCGACATGCCCCACCGTCGGCTGCGTCTGGTGCGGCACCAGTTCCACGCCATGCGCGTGACAAAGCGCGGCACAACGCAACAACCCGGTGATACCGCCCATCTTCACGATATCCGGCTGCACCATGCGCACACCGGCATTGATCAGGTCGGCAACCGCGGCCGTCGTGTAACTTTGCTCCCCGGCGGACACCGTAATGTCCAGTTTGCCCGCAAGCGCACCCAGTTCGCGGACGTGGTAGTGCTGCACCGGCTCTTCGAACCACCAATAACCCAGCTCCTCCAGCGCGCGGCCAACCCGCATGGCGCCTCCGAACGAAAGACCATTGTTGGCATCGAAGGCGAGCGGGAAATCGTCGCCCACAAGCCGCCGCACCGCGCGCGCCTTGGCAATATCGCCCGGAATATCGCGATCCGGTTCGGTGCGGTCATTGTCGAATCTGATTTTTATCGCGGCAGGCTTTTCACGCATCCGCTGCTCCACCACGCGGCACACGTCCTCAATCGTGCGCTGGCCGGCGCCATTCCGCCCAATCGAAGCGTAGAACGGCAGCGCGGTGCGCCATGCGCCACCGAGCAATTTGTAGATCGGCTGCCCGAGCATTTTGCCCTTCAGGTCCCAGAGCGCAATGTCGATGGCAGCCAGCGCGCCCGTGAGCGCACCCTCCGGACCAAGCTTGACCAGCCGATGCACCAGCCGGTCCTGCAGCACGGCGTGATCGAGCGGATCGGCGCCAATCAGCGCCGGAGCAATGTCATGTTCGATCATGCCGAGGGACGCACGTCCGCCCTGCATCGGCGAGGCCTCGCCAATACCAGCCACGCCACCCTCCGCATGGATGCGGACAAAGGCGCTTCGCATCGCCGGCTTATCCTCAGCGGACCACTGGATCTGAAAGGTCTCAATCTGTTCTATTTTCACGCTTGGCGTCCTCGTTGGTAGATAATACAGATGCCGCCAGGCTGGTCCAGCTCAACGCCGAACTGCACGACGCGATCAAGGCGATTCGACCCAACCATGAAGCACTGGCCCTGATGCGGCGCCATGATGCGTTTTTCACCGCGATGCGCATTGCCTGGGGCTACAGCGACTACCGGCCGCAGCAGATCGCAGCGGAACACCGGCGCTTGCTCGCTGCGTTCCGCCGCAACGACGGCGCGCTGGCAGAGCAAATTTGCCGCGAGCATATCGCGAATGCGATGGAGGACCTGGTGCGCCTGTGGCACGAGGCTGGTCGGCAATAGCGATCCCCTTTGCGCCGGCGTTACCGACGGCGTTCCTTGCCAGGCCGGAACACCCCTCGGGAATGCCACGCTCCATTCCGAACGATGCGTCAGCGGCACGCACCTATTGTTGCAGCGAAGCCCAACGCTCGGTCGCCGGCTCCGCTAACGCCCATTTCCATCGCCTGGTATCCTGGCACGCATCGGTCGTGTACCAGTGATGCGTCACCTTCTTGCCGCTGCCTGAATCCACTGAAAACGCCAGTTCCTTGCACGGCGCCAAAGCATTCGGGATATCGCGCACCACCACCACTTCGCCATGCTCGTCGCCGACCGGGATGATGTGGTTGATCTTCCACGGCCGCTGCTCGCCCGACTGCATCGTCGCAACCTCCCCGGCAATCGCGTCTTGCTCCGCCTGCTGCCGCTTCCGCTGGATGTAGGCGAAGGTTGCGTCGATCCCAGCGTTCACCCCCACACCCACAGCAATGCCCACCGCGGGGTTGGCGGTCACCCCTGCGGAGGCACCCCCCGCGCCGGCCGCCACAAGCTCGCCCACGGTCTGGCAGCCGCACAGCGCCGCCATCAGCGACATAAGCACAACCAGCCGCAATCCCAGCGTCACTGCAACGCGCCCCAGCGCTCGGTCGCCGGCTCCGCCAGTGCCCATTTCCACTGCGTGCCGTCCAGGCACACCGTCGCCGTATAGAACGCCCGCACCACACCGCGTTTTTCCTGGTTCTCCACCGAGAACACGATCGCCTTGCAGGTAAACCCGGGCCCGCCAACGTCCCGATCCACGGTGACCTCGCCGTGCTGGTTTGCCTCGATCGGGATGTCATGGACGATGCGCCAGGTCGCGACCCCGCCAACCGGCAGCGTCCCTGCCACCGAAGCGATCTCGTTTTGCTCCGTCTCGTGCACCCGACGCTCGGTGTATTCCAGGCCCGCCTGCGCTGCCGCCTGAACGCCCAGGCCAATGCCGGTGGTCACGCCGGCATTTCGCGTCACCGACCGCGATACCGCCGCGCCGGCGATGCCGGCTCCGGCCGCGGTTCCCTGGGTCAACAAGTCCGTGCAGCCGCCAAGGCTCGCCACAGCACAGACCAACACTGCCACCGCGGCCAGACACTGCCGTGCTGCCATCGTCTCACCGATTCCCGACGTTCCGCCAGGCTGAACGCCCGCCACGCGGCATGGTTCCGGATTGTGATTGACAGGTCACGGCGTGGTTCGCTCTTGTCGGGGCATGCACGATCCGTTGCTCCGGCGGCAGGTCCTCTCGGCTTTGCTGATGCTATCAGCGCCGATCGGCGGCGCGGCAGCACAGCCCGCGCCGTTGGTACAAAGCCGCTATTTCGAAACCAGCGACGGAGTGCACCTGCACTACCTGGAAGCCGGGCCGCGCGGCGCGCACGTTCTGGTGTTCGTTCCCGGCTGGACCATGCCCGCCTGGATCTGGGCACCGCAGATCGCCGCTTTTTCCACCCGCTATCGCGTCGTGGCCTTCGACCCGCGCGGCCAGGGCGACTCCGACACGCCGACATGGGGCTACAATCAAAACCGCCGCGGCCAGGACATTGCCGAACTGATCGCACAGTTGCAGCCGCAGCCGGTCGTCGTCATCGGCTGGTCGCTCGGCGTGCTCGACACGCTGGCCTATGTGCACACGCACGGCGATACGCGACTGGCCGGCCTGGTGCTGGTGGACAATTCGGTCGGCGAAGAACCCGCCCCCGTGCTGGTCGCGCACCATACCTATCGTCCGCCACCGGCCTCGCACGAGGCGGCCATGCGGCGCTTCGTGGACGGCATGTTCCGCCGCCCCCAGCCGGCAGCGTTTCTGGAGCGCCTGACCGAAGCGACGCTGCACACGCCGCTCGCGGCCTGCCGGGAGTTGCTGTCCTATCCGGTGCCGCGCACTTACTGGCGGGAGGCGATATTTTCGACAACGAAGCCGGTGCTATATGTCGTGCGATCCGGTTTTGCAGCGCAGGCCGAGAACCTGCAGCGCGATCGTCCAGATACCGAAACCGCCGTTTTCACCGATGCCGGCCACGCCCTGTTCATCGATGACGCCGCCAGGTTCAACGCCTTGATGGCAGGTTTCCTGCGGCAGAGGGTATGGCCGTAGATCGGCTCGGCCGACCAGTTGGAGTGTCCCAACGCTGACCAAAACCGCCTGCCACCGGTTGTCAAAGTCGCGTGCCATTGCAGCGCCGTTGCAGGCAAACATTGTCATTACGAGAAGCGAAGCAACGCAGCAATCCCCTGCCCGGCAAGCCGCTCACGCTCTCACCCCGGATGATTGTTTCGCTTCGCTCCTCCCGATGATGGCGATATTCGGCGCAGACAACCGTCTCGGCACCTCGCGTGCACATCGGAAAATGGGGCCGTGCGCATCTGGGAGCCGGAGAACGCCTGGGATTGATTCCCGCTTTTTACCCCAGACGCCGCGTCTCTTTGACCGTATCGATGCTTAAGGGATTGCATCTACCGCCGCGTAATGACACTGGGGCGCCGTGAACCCGCGCCACACCGCCCCGGCAGTCTCGCCCATGAGCCTTTGGCCGCTGTTCCTGATTTCCCTGGCGGCGGTCGGCTACGAAACGGCTCTGACGCGCTACTTCGCCGTCGCCACCTGGTCCGAATACGGCTACTGGGTGATCTCCATCGTCATGGTCGGCTTCGCACTATCGGGCGTGGTGCTGGCTCTCTGGCGCGACGCCCTGGCGCGCAACGGCACGAAGCTGATGGCCGCCTTACCGCCGCTTCTGGTCGCCGCCGCGGCATTGGGGTTCCACTTCACCACCACCAATCCCTTCAACCCGCTGCAACTGCAAAACCCCACGACCTGGCAGGACCAAGTTTGGAACATCGCCGGTTACTACGCCGCCCTGCTTCCGTTCTTCTTTCTCGCCGGCCTGTTCGTCAGCCTCAGTTTCGTGCTGAACGCGTCGCGCATCGGCACGGTCTACAGCTTCGACCTCACCGGCGCCGGCGCCGGCGCCGCGCTGATCCTGGCCGCGATGTTTGCCGTGCAAGCATTCTTCCTGGTGCCGCTTCTGCTGCTGCCTCTCGCCGCCAGCACATTGTTCCTGCCGCGCCCGCATCGATGGCGCAGCGTTGCCGCCGCCGCCGTCGTCTTGCTCTCTGGCGAAGCCCTGCTCTTGCTCCACAATCAGGCGCAGGTGAACCAGTTCAAGGCGATCTACGCACCGCTGCACACGCAAGGCGCCCGCGTCCTCGCACAAGTCTATTCTCCGCGTGGCGACTACACCTTGCTCCACGACTTCACCGAACGAGTCGACACCGACATCTCCAACGACGCCGCCATGCTCGGCATCCCCGGCCCACCGCGCGCCCTCGGGCTGTACCGCGACGGCAACCGCATCGCCGCGCTACCCGACGCTCCCGGCGCCGTGGCAGCCTACGCAGCGTCCGCGCTGGACGCGCTCCCCTACACGCTGCTGCCGCACCCGCGCGTGCTGCTGGCAGGCGCATCGGGCGGCTTTCGCATTGCCGAACTTCTTGCCCTCGGCGCCGCCCACGTGGACGCGATGGAACCCGAACCGGAACTGCAACGCGCACTGCAACGCGGCCTCGGCCCGTCGCCGCCGTGGCGCTCCAATCCCCGCGTGACGCTGTCGGACACCGGACCAATCGCCGCGGTCCATGAAGCGGTGGCGCAGGGCAGAACCTGGGACATCATCGATCTGTCATCGGACTTCCTGGATGCCGCAGAAGCCAACGCCACCGCCTTCAGCGTCGAGGCGATCGCCGACGATCTGCGTGCGCTCACCCCGGGCGGTCTGGTTTCGATTCCAGTCTCGATCCGCGACTTCCCCGTCTACGCGTTGCGCGTCATGGCCACGACTCGGGCAGCGCTGTTGCGCGCCGGCATCCCCGATCCGGCGGCGCATGTCGTGGTTTACCGCTCCGCCTGGAGCGCCCGCGTGCTGCTGTCACGTGATCTCTGGTCGCCCGCGCGCATCGCGGCGCTGCGCAAATGGTGCGACGACCGCTCTTTCGACGTCTCCTGGTATCCGGGGATCAACGTCGCCGCAGCGCGCCCCAGCATCTATAACGACCTGCCCGCCGTCTCCTTCGCCAGCGGCGAACAACGATCGGGCGGCCCCGATGATTCGATCGCCGACGAGGCAGGCGCGGTCCTGGAGGGCGTCGCCACTCCCTCGGAAGCCGCTTTCAATCTGACGCCGGTAACCCTCGACCGGCCCTATTTCTACGCAGTGCTGCGCCTGGATCAGGTGCGCACACTGCTCCGCCGCCTGGAGATCCTGCCGCAGGCCGAGATCGGCGCCCTGGTAAATCTCGCGGTGCTGGTACAGGCAGCCGTGATTGCCGCACTGGTACTGCTGGTGCCTCTCGCCGCATCGCGCCGGCTGCGTGCGGGCGGCGCCGGCCTTTTGCGTGCCTCACTGTATTTTCCCGCATTGGGCTTGGGTTTTCTGTTCTTTGAAATCGCAATGATAGAGCATGCCAGCTTCTGGCTGAACGACCGCACCAGCGGCTTCGCGATCGTGCTGACCGGTATGCTGGTGTTTTCCGGCCTCGGCAGCATGGCCGCCGACCGCCTTGCCATTGCAGCGCGGCCTGCACTGGCCGCTGTGACCCTGATCGCGCTGGCCTGGACCGCTGGGGTGCAACTCGGATTGCAGCCGCTGATGTTAGCCACGTTGGACTGGCCGTGGATCGCGCGCGTTGGATTGCTGCTGGGTGTTTTGGCGCCACTGTCCTTGGCACTTGGGCTGCCCTTTCCGCTCGGTCTGTCACGGCTGGGCGAGAGCGGTGTGTTGCCCTGGGCCTGGGGGTTGAACGGCGCATTTTCCGTGGTGGCGACACCGCTCGCCAACCTGATCGCGCGTGAAGCCGGGATCAGCCGCGTGATGTTGGCCGCGGCCGTGCTGTATGTGGCCGCTCTGGCAAGCTTTCCCGCAGCCCACCCCGTGCGCCGCTGGGCTCGGGTGCGAAACGCGGGGACCACGACGTAATTTTGTTTATCGCCAGGCCCGGCGCAGTGCGCCCCAAATTGGGGAAAGATGCGTCTTGTGACCGGCTAACTAAGAAAATTTTTTGGCCCGCCAGGGATGCCGCGGTCGATAAGGTCAAGAAGCGCCTTCGGGTGACTATCCCGGAGGGCGCTCCTTTCCCTGGCCTGATCTGTATCGAGTTTGCATGTTGTGCAATTGTCGCGTTTTGCGCCGAAAGGCTTCTCGATCGTTTTCACTTCTTGGAGAATGATCTTTGGCCATTTCCCTTCTTCATCCCTTTCCGTCGAGTCGCGGCGAGCAAACATCGCGTTCGCGCCACAGGTCGTCACACCGATGCTCTACAACGGCGAGCAGGTCAGGGATGGCTTCAAGGCTGATGTTATCGTGGCGCGGCAGCTTATCCTGGAAATCAAGTCTATTGCGGCAATCCTCGCGGCGCATGAGATGCAATTGCGTACCTATCTCCGCGTCAGCGGCATTCGCATCGGCCTGCTGCTGAATTTCAACGCGCCATGTCTGATGGATGGCCTCCGGCGCTACGTTGTGCAGGTTCGCCATAGGCAAGGATCGGGCACCACTCCCTTGGCGCCGAGCGCCTCCAGCCCAAGCCGCGGCTAACACGGGCCAGTCGCATTCGCCCGATAAGGCCGGCCCGGCGGTGTCCTGTGCGGATGGACCAGCCGCCATCCCTGGCGCCGCGTCAGTGCCACACCGGCTACGGCGGCGCGGGGAACGCGCAGCCCACGGCACAGGCGACAAGGTTCCATTCCGGCGCTCCCATTGTCGTCAGCAGCGCCTGCGCCTTCTCATATCCCTCGTGGGCGCTTCGCGGCGCGCTGACGAGTGCCGTCACCGCGGCAAGAATCAATGCAATGGCCGTGGTGCAATCGCCGAAATCAATCGACATACGCGCCTCCGTCGACGCCGGGTGCCCATCGTCCCATCAGTGTCTCTCCCTGTCGGAAGTGTTGGCGCTGCGTTGCACGTTGCCAGCCTCGTTCGCGGGGACAGCATCCGTCACCGGCGAGAGCAACAGCATGTCCGGGTCGGTGTTCAGGCCTTCCAGCAATGACGTCACGAAGATCCCGCGGTCCCACATCGGCGCGAGAGAGACCGAAGCTGACAGCATGACCACCGAGATTGTGGTAACCGACCACGCCCGCGCCAAAGTGATTGTGACAGAATTCCCAGTCAGCCAGAACCCGCTACGACGGCAGCGTCTCCGCCGAAAATGAGATCCCGTCCACACCCAACGGCACTGAAGCCGCATCGCGACCCGCTCGATCCGCATGTTCACGAATTTGTTAACGATTCGGCGGGAACCGTTTTCCCCTCGCATTCGCGACAAATCCCCCAAATCAGCACCCGGCAGACGCCGGATTGGACCGTCCGTGGCCGGTCCACGCTATGGAATGCGAATAAAAATTGCTAAATTACCATCAATTCATGCCATCTCTCATTCGCGAGCAGGGACGTGGCCGATCCGGACGACGTGTTCCTCTTCCACAGCTTCCTGCTCGACCGGCGCGGTGGCGGATTGTTCCGGCGCGACGGCGACGGCGGCCTTGCCCCAGTGCCGATCGGTGCACGCGCCCTGGACGTTCTCGGCATTTTGGTCGAGCGCGCCGGCGACCTGGTCACACGGGACGAGATCATCGCCGCCGCTTGGCCGGGAGTTGTGGTCGAGGACAATAATCTTAATATGCAGATTGCCGCGCTTCGCCGGACCCTCGACGATGACGGCACTGCCACGAGTTGCATCCAGACAGTTCCGCGACGCGGCTATCGCTTTGTCGCACTGGCACTTCGGGAGCGGCGGCCGCCGCCAGCGGCGGCTCAGCTCGCGGATCCTCCAAAGTTGGATCCTGCCGCTCACTTGTCGCCCCCGCACGAGCAATCAGGGTACCAACGCCGCCGCGCCCTCATCGCCTGGGCCGCCGGCGCGCTGATCCTGCTCGCCGCCGCGACCACAGCCTGGCAACTGAAAACTCGCTGGTCCAGCGATGCCGTCGCAGCACCGCGGTTGTCGATTGTGGTGATGCCGTTTGCCAACCTCTCCGGCGATACGGCACAGCAGTATTTCGCCGACGGCATCACCGAGGACCTGACCACCGATCTGTCCGGGCTCGCCGACATGCTGGTGATCTCGCGCAATACGGCCTTCACCTATCAGGGCAAGGCGGTCAGCGCCGGACGGATCCGCAACGAGCTTCGCGTGCACTACATGCTTGAAGGCAGCGTGCAGCGCTCGGGTAACCAGGTGCGCATCAACGTGCGACTCATCGACACGGCTACCGACACAAATCTCTGGGCCGAGCAATTCGATCGCAACATTGGCGACCTGCTCGCGTTGCAGAGTGAAATCACCGGCCAAATCGCAATCGCTCTCGACGTGAAGCTGATCGTATCGGAGGCAGCCCGGCCAACCGAGCATCCCGACGCGCTTGATCATATTTTTCGCGGGCGCGCCGCCATGTACCGGCCGGCGTCACGGCAGAATTTCGCCGAGGCAATTGGCGAATATGAGCAAGCGCTCGCACTCGACCCCCACTCCGTTGAGGCGCAGAGCCGGCTGGCGTCTGCGCTGTCCACGCGATTGCTGGACGGCATGAGCGATACGGTCGACGCCGATAGCGATCGGGCGAAACATCTCATTCGGCAGGCCTTGGCGGAAGCGCCGGACAGCCCGCTTGCGCATTTTGCCAGGGCTCAGTTCCTGCGCGCGCAGCACGGTTGCGAAGCGGCCATCCCGGAATACGAAACCGTGCTCGCTGCCAATCGCAATGTGCCTGCTGCGGTCGCCAATATCGGCCGATGCAAGATCTATATCGGACTGCTGGATGACGGCGTGGCGCTGGAAAAGCGAGCTATCTTGCTCAGTCCGCATGATCCCTTCGTCGGTATTTGGTATTTCCGGATTGGCCAGGCGAGATTGCTCCAATCGCGCGTCGACGAAGCGATAACGTGGCTCCAGAAGGCACATGATGAAAACGCCGCGTCCTCGTACGTTCCGGCGTGGCTTGCCGCCGCCTACGGCCTCAAGGGCGATTTGCCTCGCGCCGCCGCCGAACTTGCGGATGCTCGTAAGCTCGCCGGGAACGACGCGCCCGCCAGCATCGCTGCGGCGCGCGCGATCGGCATCAGGGATTTTGCCGCGTCAAGCGCTCAGGCATTGCTGGAAGCAACGTATCTCGCGGGCCTGCACCAGGCTGGGCTGCCGGAGGACTGAGCTGGCGCATCTCAGCGATCCTCACGGGCATGTCGTTTTGCCGTCCACCTTGCTCGCGCCGTGCGGCGCCGCACGGCGGCGTCCGGTCCCTCTGCCCGATCAGGGCAAAAGGCTCACCGGAACGTCTTTCAGACAGCGAGGCGTCGCCTCGAGCCGCTAACGACAAGCCGGGCGCTGCCGTGCTCCCGTCGGGCCGGCACGCGACGTTCGTGTCCATCTGCATTTGCCCGGCCGGCCAGGATCAGCCGACCGGTCGTTCACCTCGCAGCGCCATGCCAGCCGCCGGCCCATCGGTTTGCCTCCGTCCCGGTCCCGTACCCGATCCGGGGAAGCTTTCGCTGTTCCAATTCTTTCCTTCCGACCAGCCCGACCGCAGTGCGGAACGGCCCGAGGTCAGCATGTCAACAGGCCGCTAACCGGCAAAATCCGTCTCACCGCATGCGAACTGAGACGATCGCGAGACTCGTCGTCCGCCGCACAGCGCGGGCCTCAGGCAGGCCAGCAGACCCTTGACCTTCCAGTGCTGGTAACCCCCATCTGACTTGCCGAACCTGGGAGTTGCCTCCGTGTCTACGACCACTCAGAACCTCAGCGTCACCGGCATGACATGCTCCGGCTGCGTCAACGCGGTCACCCGCGTGCTGTCACATGTACCCGGCGTCACGGATGTCCACGTCACCCTGGAAACCGGCAGCGCGAAGGTGGCCGGCACCGCCAGTCCGGGTGTTCTGGTCGCTGCCCTCCGCAAGGCCGGCTACGGCGCCGAAGCCCTGCGAGCCTGAGGTCCGCCAATGAACGCCGCCGTCGACGTCTCGATCCGGCCACCTCGTGATGCTCTCGGCCCAATCGTTCCTGGCGATCCGCCGGACCCGCGGCAGCATGTCCGGCTCCCGATCACCGGCATGACATGCG